>Ga0256407_10000393_pt1 | contig 106881 bp, 91 predicted proteins | sample RumenRJG_04DNA_FD_193489 | JGI IMG/M metagenome (GOLD analysis project Ga0256407, IMG submission 193489) | Bovine rumen microbial communities from Lethbridge, Alberta, Canada - RJG_04 | ecosystem: Host-associated > Mammals > Digestive system > Stomach > Rumen | place: Canada: Alberta... | reverse complement strand
TGGACACCTAAATTATACCAAATCAGAAGCTCTTTTTTCATCTATTAGATGAAAGCAACAGTATTAAAATATCAAGGAACTATGCGGTTTTACGCCGCCACCGATCTATTCGGTGAATAATACAGGTTAATCCGATAAGAATAACAATAATTCTGAATTTTCTCATAATGGTTACCCTATGATACGGTGATGATAACTGAACCTGAAAAACCAATACATTCAAAAAAACTTTCATCACAACTTACTTTTTTAACTCATATATGAAATATGACTCTTATGATTGCAATCGGTATTAGAAGCCACCCCAAAAGAATTCCAAATAAAAATCGATCAACCCATCTGACGATTATTCTATTCCTGTAAATAGTTAATCCAGTTGCCCAATATCCAGCCGCAACATAAAGAATTAGAAGAATTAGTACCATTTTTCTCCTTTCTCCAATAAAGTGTACTTTTTCGGATGCAACATACAGTTAACCTGCAAATCCATTGATAAATTCAATAAAACGCTTATTGTTTAAGGTTTTTTGCAATAGCTCCGTGTGTGTGGTATTATTAGAATGTTTCTATAGGTGGAGACGGAATCCGAAAAAGTACACATTCACGGATTTTTTCACTGATCCTTAAAAGTGGTCTTTTCGTATCTCTTGGCTTTATCGAAGAAAGTTGACCGGGGCATGCCACACTCTTTGGCGGCCTCCTGTATAGGAATAAGTTTTCTTTTCCAGCGCTGGTAGACATCATGGAAGTTTTCCGGCAATGGAAAAGGTGGTCTTCCGAAACGCACTCCCCGGATCTGTGCAGCAGCGATGCCTTCAGCCTGCCGCTGGCGAATGTTAGTTCTTTCATTTTCCGCTACATAGCTGAATATTCCCAAAACAAGATCCGAAATGAATGTACCAAGAAGATCCTTGTTGCGTCTGGTATCCAGCAGGTTCATATCAAGAACACATATATCCGCTCCCTTGTCCTTCGTTATAACCCTCCATTGTTCTATGATCTCGGCATAATTCCTTCCGAGCCTGTCAATTGACTTGATATAAACGAGATCATCCTTCTTCAGTCTCCTTATCAGTCTCTTGTACTGCGGACGGTTGAAGTCCTTCCCGGACTGTTTGTCGATATAAATGTTTCCATCCAATACTCCTATTTCCTTCATAGCAATAAGCTGCCGATCCTCATTCTGATCCCGGCTGCTGACACGAACATAAGCATATATGTTACCCATCTCCATCCTTTCTGACATACAAGAGCCATTACAGTCCCTATACAACATATATATAACGTTAATGCTACATCATCACCACCTGAACCTTTTATGAGCCTCTGCCCGGTCTTTATGATGATTCCTTCAAGGATTTCTCTTGTCCTCGCCCCAAAAACCTCGTTCAGTATCTCAATGATCTGCGAGAAAAAACCAGTAGGAAATCCTCTACTTACAATGCCCACAATTAACGAGAAGAATCTCCAGCACCCGATGGAAACCATGTGAGATACATCCGGAAGATCCATTCGGAAAATGATTGCGTATTTTTTTGAGTTTATGAATATTCAAAGAAAAGTCTCCAACACGGAGCTGACCGAAGAAGAGACAGAACAGCCGTCACCGGAAAAAATTTCCGAACTCGAAAGCAAAACAGATTTAACAGAACCAAATCCAGGAATAATAAAATCCGATGTCTGACACACATGATTATGTCATAACATCGGATCACGATATCACTAATGTTATATGAAATGCGGAAAAAGATATTGAAAAATAACAATCACCCATTTTCATACATAAACCGGATCTGCTCATAAAGTTCTTTAAAGTTCACCCTGCAGCGTCCGTCCCATATGGCAACGGGGACGGTGTCCTCAAAGGTGTAGTGGACCGGAACTTCTGATGTGGAGAAGTCATATACCATCACAGCCTTTTCCTCGGGAAAGACGATCCAGTATTCCCTGACACCGGCTTTACGGTACTTATTCATTTTAATCAGAACATCTGTCACAACATTTGAAGGAGAAATGATCTCCACCACAAGGTCGGGAGCTCCAACGATCCGGGCCCTGGTGATCTTCTTTCTGTCGCAGACCACAAGCACATCGGGCTGGAGCATGGTCTTGTTGTCGCAGTCAAGCTGGACATCGGTCGGCGCTGTGAAGGGAATGCACTGACCTTTGTTATCCCGTACAAAATTCTTAAAAACATTATGGATCTCGCCACCGACAGCCTGATGGATCGTTGTGGGAGATGCCATGTCATAGAATTTCCCGTCGATAAGCTCAACCCTTGTTCCCTCCGGAAGGGCGATATAATCATCAATAGTCTTCTGATCCCCGTTTTCACTATCCGGCAGGATTCCGGAAAAAACACCGCTGTCCGTCAGCCCCGTTTCAGATCTTTGCTCCGAACCATAGGAAGAGGTTTCTCTAACAGCTGCACCGGATCCAAGCTGTGGGCTGAAGGAGTTCTTCCCGAAAACTGCCGCAGTTTCGCCGGCCGGATCCGTTTCATAAAGAGCCTTCCGGATCGCCTGCAGGGTGTCATATCTGGGGGACTTTGTCTGCCCCGCAAATATCTTCTGCAGGGTTCCAAGGGGCACCCCCGAAAGCTTTGAAAGCATCTCGTTGGAATATCCCAGCTCAGTCTTTTTTTTCTTCATCTCTTCTATAGTCACGCATGCCCCTCCATAAATCAACCGTTTATGGAAATAATATAGCACATACTGCAAAGGCCAGCAACCGTAACAGCGCCGTATTCGGTTCAGAAACGGTCGGGTCAGCCATAAACTGTAATTCAATAAAAAAGGGAACGGTCCCGTGATCCTTTCTTTCGATCACAGAACCGTCCCTTAAATTTTTAGTAACTGTTCAAAACCAATGTCACTTACTTAGTGTCATCCCTGACGAAACCGAGGAATATTAGCCTGCAGATCATAAAGATCCCTCACATCCGTTCGGGATGACAAAAGGCTTAAGTAAATGACATTTGTTCACCCTTCGGTTTCTGAACAGTTATGGCGATCTTGCGTGTCACTCGCACTGCATGTGAGCACAAAATCGCTGTTAAACTCGGATTCTATTTGAGCAACCCCACAAAGATGCCCGGGTGTGCCCTGAACAGTTGCATTTTCATTTTTGCCGTAAAGGTATGTTTTTATTTCCCATGAAGCCGGGAAGTCACGCAGGCAGTAAACAACTATTTGCTTTCAGCAGCGTAGTCCGTAACAATGTAGAATTTTACCTCGGCCCTTCCGCCGTAAGGGAACTTACCGCTCTTATCCGACCGTTTGAATTCCACGATCGCCAGGGCAGGAGTCTTCGAGGTGGAATACATAACGTTGTTTTCGTAAGTCACATCATAAAACTCCTCAGATATCACGGTACCGTCCTTAGCCTTAATGACCACACCCGGCTCAACGGGCTTTCCTGTATATTTGAAATACTGATTGCCCTTGCTGTTCTTCTTCTCATAGGTGCCGCCCTCAAGTTCAGCCTTGTTTCCCGGAGCCAGCTTAAGCTTAGCCTTTGTATAAGAGGACTCATAGGCATCAACCCCGGAAACGGTGAATTTGGATCCGCTGTAGTTTACGTTTTTCGGAGTGATCTCAAGATCAAAGGCAGAGTCAGGATTTTTTGCAGCCTTCGCCCTGATATCTTCAGTGGAGAATTCTCCGTTGGGGATAACCCTGTTGCCCATGGGACCAAACTGGAAAAGTGTCAGCAGAGGAACCTTTGCTCCCAGGTTAACCGTCGTCTTCTTAACTGCTCCATATCCGTTCCCGGAGATTCCCAGAGCTGCCTTAAGATCACAGGCGGAAATACCGAAGCTCTTCCTGACTGAATTCTTAAACACCTTTGTTCCCCCAACAGTATAAACGGCCCCCACATTAACTGTGCCGCCATCCGCAACACTGCTCTTAGCCCCATAAGAAGCATTCAGAACTATGTTACTCAGCAGGGTATCCGGCCGTCTACCCGATCCTTTGATCAGGATCTTAACCGGTGCACTGGTCATGTCGTAACCTGCCGCATTGTAGAACACCTTATTTCCGTCATTAACAATGATGTCCATATTCTGACCCACAACAGCCTTCATGGGATTAACCTTGTAGGTCAGCTTAAAGGAACCGTAATATCTTCCTGTTCCGGTCAAAAATACCGTATAGGTTCCGGGGTACAGGTTGTCAAGGATATTTGCCCCCTTACCATCGTTTGCCTGAGGCTCCTTAGTGCCCTTTGCTAAAGGAAGATCCTCATCTCCGTCCGGGGCATAGTAATCGGAAAAAGTCACCTGAACATCCGCCCAGGAAACTGAAGCCCCGCTCTTTGCCTGCACCTTAACCGCGTTGTTACTGTTTGTAAATTCAAAGGCTGTGGAGCTTAATTCAAACATGTTCTTGTTGAATTTAAGTCCGGTAAATCTTACCTTTTTATAGGTTACAGCAGGAGAAATGTTGTTTTCAATGGCAGAAGCGGGATCCGTTGCCCTGACTCCCACATAATATGAAACCCCTGTATCCACGCCCTTTTCCAGAGGTCTGTAATCCAGATCGTAGAGCTGGGCACTGACACTTCCACTATAGTTTGTAACCTTTGAAGAGGAAGTGAAAAAGTCCTCAGCCGTAACAAAGGGTCTGCTATCCGTAAATGCTGCAGTCGTTGCCCCCAGGGTCACATTCAGAGCCTTAAGGTTTGATGGAACACCCCAGAAGACCTCGGAATACACTGTTCCCGAGTAATCCTTCTGACCGGTCACCTTAACCCTGAATTTATGAGAAGCACTGTTTTTGTCATAACTTCCCTTAACCTCACTCAGATCCTCCTCAACAAGCTTAAAGGTGTAATCCTTTCCTTCTCCGCTCTTTAAGGTCTTTCCGTCAAGGATAACCTTAGGCGTAACCGAAATCCCCTTGCTGCCAAACTTGTAGGAGGGGTTAACCACCACGGAAGCCTCAGTGATATCTGTGGGATTGATGGTGAAATTCCTTTTTGAGGAAAGACCCTTATAGGCTCCCTTTCCGACAACGGTAACGGTGCCTTCTCCTGCGTTTTTGTTATCTGAATACTTTAAGGAATAGTCTGTTCCCTCGGTAAGGGTGACTACTCCGTCATCATTCACAAGCTGAACCGAAATGAAAAGATCAGTGCTCTTTCCCTTGCCCTTTTCACCGGTCGAAACATGCTTCTGTCCGTTAAAGCTCACCGGGGCGATCTCATTTATCCTTATGTATTTATTCACATTCTCTGTCTCATAGCCATAGAAGGTTATGACACTCACTCCCTGACCCTTTAAGTAAGACATAGCCCCATCAAGATCAAAGGAATACAGGTTTCCCTGTCCTGTCACTATTCCCTCTGTTGTGATGTCTATCCTCTTTTTTGAGCAGTCAGAGCCCATGCTCCAGGCACCGAAATTTGATTTTTTAAGATTCAGGCTTATGTCCGAGGGAAGTCCCTTTTCCTTCTCCCAGCCCATGGAATCGGCAAGCTTTTCTCCCGTCTTCGCATCAATGAACTGGACGGTATACATCTCATGCCTGATCTCCTTCTTCTTTACCTCAGTCTTCTTGTCCTCATCAACACTTATTGCACCACCGGATTTGGGTGCAATGGCTCCGGAGGAGCGGACAATATAAATAGCGGCCGTGGAGCGGAGTTCGTAATGTGTACTCTTTGCTGCGCTCAGGGCAATGGAAAGGCGAGTCTTTTTCTGAGTCCCCTCCGAATCCTTGTCTATTCCTGTAAGGTCAATTGAAGCCTTATCCGAATCCGTCCATTCTGCAAGACCTGAACGAAGCTCTCTGGGATTCTCGTTGGGATAGGGATTCATGTAATAAACATAGATATCATCTCTGTAGGTTCCGTTTAATTCCTCTCCGGGGTTTGTTGCCGTAGGACAGACTGCCGCTATGTTTATGGGCTGTTTTCCGATCTTAAGGCTCACCGGATTGCTGAGGGCTTTTCCAAGAACCAGAGCCTTAACCCAGACGGTTTTTCCAAGCTCCAGATCCTCCTTTGAAAGCTTATCGATGGAGTCATAGCTTCCGGTCTCTGAAGCAGCAAAGAGATAATCCAGACAATACTTAAGCTTCGGATCAGTCTTCTGACCATAGTATATGTCATCTCCGTTGCTGGAGATATAAAGCACCCGGTCCATCTGCTCGCATCTGTACTGCCTTGCACTGCCATAACCGTTAACAGCATCCGAGAGCATCTGGTTTGCCACGCCGTAGGGCAGCTCATGCCCCCTTGCTGTAACATTGATCTCCCCGGCATCAAGAACACGTACATCAAAAGAAGCACTGTAGGAATATGAATTATATCCATATTTCTCATTTTCTTTAATTATTTCCGGGTCGGACTCATATGCCTCATCCCAGTAGCTATATGCTCCGAAGGTTCCCGTGTAGTTAATATCCTCATTGCCTTCGTTATCCGTCACAGTACCACCCAGGATATTATAGAGCATGATCCTGAATTTTCCCTCGTCTTCGAGGGTAGCAGTGGGATTTTCCTTTGAAATGACATAAAATTTATCATAGGGATATTCATATATATCTTCACCGGTTTCCTCATCATATTTCCACTGCACATTGCCGGAAACCACCCTGATCAGATATTTTGCATCCTTTATCCGGTGCTCCGTGTCCTCCGTCTTCTTTTCATAGTCATATCCGGTATTCTCGTCATATACCCACTCGGTGTAGTAGAGCTTTGTGGAAAAATCCTCCAGCTTTATCTCATAGCCCTTGGGAAGAAAACGGGTTTCGTATTCGGAATAAACAGACCCTGAAAGATCCAGGGATGTTTCGGTCTTCAATGTGACCGGTAAAACCCTGAGGTCAAATTTCTTTATGACATCAATATATTCATCATGATCAGGCTTGAAATAAGCCAGAAGGTAATAGTCTCCCGTATCCCAGCCGCCTGCCTCCGTTACATCTCTTCCGATGCTTCCATCACTTAAGGTGGTCTGCTTAAGAAAAGCTTCGGCTTGTGGATCATTCACGCTCACAGCCTTTAAGATAAGGTCTCCAGGAACCTCCTGCTCACTTGAATCCACGGTCTTAACCGAAAACCTTTGCTCTATCATTTTATCAGTAAATAAGGGTTCATCCTCACCGGGGTACTCTCTGCCTATTCTTTGTCCTTTATTTTTTCCTGTGTATTTTGTGTTGCATTTTATTTCCGGTATCAGTAAAGAACCGTCCTTGGCATATGTAAATGAATAGAGCTTCACCGGCTGACCGCACATTTGGCCCATTCCATCAAAATCCTGTATATATCCTCCATGACCGTCACTCTCGATCCTGGGCAGGAACCAGGCTCCATAGACATCAAGTTGCTGTCCCTGAGCCAGATTTTCAGAAGCTCCGTCTTTTTTTATCCTTTTCTCAAACACAACTTCCCTGCCTGCATACAGATCAGCAGCTTTCCATTGAGAGACATCGACCTGACTCACAGTATTTGCAGAAATCCCGCTTTCTGTCACCAGGAATTTCAGCTTTGAGCATCCCCTTTTGTCGTAATAATACTCATTCCCAAAATCTTCGTTATTCTGGGATAAGGTCACCTTGTTTTCTGACATGCTGATTTCTGACACATCCCCGACTGCCGGCGACCTTAAGGGAACATAGATCGAGTCTGCCGGAGTGTATTTTACCCAGTCCGAAGCGAATTTTTTATTATTATCACTCCATGAATTCCCCCGGGTTCTGACATAGATATAATAATCACAACCCAAAGCCCCCAGCTCCCTTGCAGCATAATCCCCGGAATACACACTCCTTAGTTGGCTTCCATAATCCATATAATCACTGCTTACTGTGAGCTCATAATCACTGTAATATCTGTCAGACCTGATCCTTATTCCATAGTTGTCAACAGGGTTAGAGTAATAGTTATTGTTTAACTGTGTATTATCGTAGAGTTCCATTTCCAGTTTTAATTTTGAAAGATCCGGTACATCCGGAATCTTATCCAGATGCAGCCAGGAAACCCCGTCCACAGCCTTTACCGCAAAATCAGCTGAGGCGCTTCTTGTCCGTTCTTTCAGGTTTTCGCCTATTGTATAGCTCATCGAATGAGCAGACAAGGTTCCAATCAGGTCATCTTTATCGTCTGCGGAATATATAATACTGGTAAAGCCTGAACCGTTATGAGCATCCGGTCTTACACTCCATCCTATACTTATCTGAGAGCTCTGCTCAGCATAAACCCTCCATCCGCTCCTGTACTGAACAGTGTTTATGTCCCCTTCCTCATAGTCATCATTAAGATCTTCCCCTGTTTTTTTATCCAGTCCACCGACACGATGAAAATCAGTGTCAGTTTCGACTATGGATCCGTGTGCAACATAGGCATTCTGAGACAAGGAGTTGTCAACGCTTACTGATGTACCCTGTCCATATTGTCCGCCCTGTACGATGACCACAGTGTCATCTTCTGCATTTTCAGCACGAAATACCGTAATCCCTGCATCGGTTGAATCATAATAGGATCCGGGATAATACCTGATGAACGCGCCCTTACTTAAATAGACATTATATTTGTTTTCACCGGTGGTATACCACTTTGCTGCATCCACAGGATCAACCTGCCAGCCCTGAGGGATATTCTCCTCATCAACCGGTTCTCCAACCGGAGCCACCCCTGCAGGAAGCTCCGGCTCAGTATTATTCGAAACCGTTTCAGCCTCATTTTCACTTACATTCTCGCTACCTGCGGCAGCATCCTCACTAAGACCGGCCGGCTCGTCATCAGGTGTCTTCTCACCGGTTTCAGTTTCTCCTGCATCCTTCCCCTTTTCTGCCTCTTCAGGATCGGGAGCATTGTCCTTCCTGTCCTCGCCTTCAGGCTCCTCAGTTCCGGTTTTTTCTCCTTCATCACCCGGCTGAGTACTCTCCTGCGAAACGCTTGTCTGAGCATATTCTGCACCAGCCGTCGTTTCAGTTGCCATCGCCGGCATCACATTCGTGAATGCCAGGACGAAGGTGAGCAGCATTGCAACTCTTCTTTTCAACATGTTTTCCTCTCCTTTGTGTTCTTTTTTCACCCTGATCTGCTCAGTTCAGTCCTCTCCGGATCATGCAGACTCGCATAATTCCCGGCAAAAGATCCGACCTGTCTTCCCATGGTATTTTGATGGTACACCCCCCCCGAATTTTTTTGTCAATCAAAAAAGGGAACGGTCCCATGATCCTTCCTTTCGATCACAGAACCGTCCCCTGATCTGCTAAATACCCTGCCCGTAGCAGGTCTTTTTCCTGTCACCCCTTATCCTGCACTCCCTTAAGGAGGCTGTAGGTTTCCTGATAGTTCCTGCGTCTGCCCTCGTTTAAGAGGTATTCCACGTCGTCGAAGACCTCCCTGTGGCAGAGGAGCTCGAAAAGCCAGGAGGCATAGCGGGTTCCGCTCCCCTCCTTAAGTTCCTCCATGTAGTCCTTTAAGGTCTTTCCGATGTTGTAGCTGCGTCCCACCGTGTCGGTCGCCGCATCCAGACAGTCGGCGCATAAGACCAGATCGATCACGGTCTTGTAGACACTATCGCAGGTCTTAAAGTTCTCGGGGTAGCCCCTTGAATCGTCATGCCATTTGTGGTGACCCAGAGCCACCTCAGCATAGGAGCGGGTCGAAGAATGGGCGCTTAAAAGCTCATAGCCTGTGAAGGGATGGGACTTGATGAGATTAAACTCCGAATCAAGGAGCTTTCTGCCGTAAACAAAGATTGTGTCTATGATACTGATCTTTCCGAAATCGTGACAGAGAGCAGCATTATAGGCATAGCTGATGATCTCATCCCTGTGTTCAAAAACATCCTCTTCCTTTTCGATCCCGGGCATGCCCACAAAAAGCTCCGGCTTAAGGCGGATCATATGATAGGCAAGCCTTTCGGTGATCTCACCCACCATGCAGGAATGGACATAGGTGGGAGGATGAATGGCAGCGATGGACTGAAGGACGAATTCCTCAAAGGAAACCCCTCCGGGGATCTCGATGAAACGCTTGATGATCTCAAAGAAATATTCCAGGACAAAGGACATCATGCCATTGCTGGGAAGCCTGAAAAGATAGGCCGAAAGCCCCCTGTAGAGCTCCCTCAGAAGATCCATGTCCGCAGCGCAGAGCATGTCCGGATCCAGGATGCAGATGATCTCCAGGGGCAGAAGGATGTTAAAATAACCTCCCTCCGTTCCGAAATCCAGCCTGTCCCTTCTTTCATATTCACAGATAAGATAGGCCTTATAGTCCTTCTTTGACATTTTGCCGGCAAGATACCTGCATCTTGCGATGCTAATGGGCGCGAAGCCCGCGCCAATGATCCTGCCGAAGGTCTCCTGATCGCTCTTAATCAGTTCATCCAGCTCATCGGCTCTTTTACCTATGACCTTAAGCTGCTGCTTGGAAAAGCCTCTGGAATTGCAGATGTCGGTGCCCTGAACGAAATATTCCAGGCACCTGAACTTGAAATAGTTCCAGTCAAAATCCGGAACCGCCTCGTGATAAAAGTCATCATCGGAGATCTCAAGCATCCAGTTGAGGATCTCCAGATTCATCTTATTGATCTTCCTGTCCCCGCAGGTTCTTTCAAAAAGAGCCGTCATAAAGCGGGCATCGGTGAGGACTATCTCCCGGCTTTCAATGTCGGGGATCGAAAGAAACTTATCCTTCTTAAGGAATTCATGCATCTTAAGGCCCAGCTCGACCCCCTTCTCCTTATAGGTCCTGCAAAGGTCGGGGTTGCTGGTGATCCTCTCGGTCATGTTCATCATGGAATAGCAGACGATGATCTGCTCATCCATCTTTCTGATCCGTTCCGAAATGTTGTCGGATTCCGACATATCCTCCAGGAGCTTATCCGCAATAAGGGTGGCTATGGGCAGGTCCAGGTTTTCGAACTCATCCTCATCCCCGGCCACGTTTAAGAGGGTGTCCGCCAGCTCCTCAAGGATGTCGGAAAGCTCCTCATTGAGATTCTCCTCGGAATTAAGGAGGGGGTAGAGCTCCTTGTCCAGCATCTGACGGTTAACGGCAGCCAGTCTGCCGATCTTCTGGAAGTTGTGCCTTAAGCGTTTGCTATAGTCATCGGCGCTGTCGAATTTCTTAATGTCGGGAGAGGACAGCTTCCTGATCTGAAGCATCCTGTCGGCATAATCCTTAAATTGTTTTTTTAACGTGTTTTCTTTCATACGTCTTATTTCCTGGCCCACATTCCCCTGGTGCAGCCGGGGAATCTGATCTCAAGGCTCCTATCCCTCCGGTGCAGACGGGGATCTGATCTCAAGACCCTGATCCCTCCGGTGCAGCCGGGGGATCTGATTTCCCAAACCGCATCCCAGAGTGGGCTGTTACGCTTTTTTTACACCCTGCTCATCCAGTCGGCAAAGACATCCTCCAGGGTCTGCTGCATGCTGAATTCCCTGACATATCCCAAAGCCTTTATCTTTGTGTCATCCCCCAGGAGCAGGGGTTCGTCCGCCGGTCTGAAAAGAGCCTTGTCGGAAACCACCCTTGCATGGGTTCCCGAGATCTCAACCAGCATATCCAGAATTGTGCTGATCTTAACCGCGACCCCGTTGCAGATGTTCACCGGTTCTCCGGGCTTTCCGTTTTTCATAAGGAGCCTCATGGCTCTCACGCCGTCACGGACATCGATGAAATCCCTGGCTGTCTCCAGATTGCCCACATGGATCTCCGGCTCGATCACTCCGTTTTTGATCAGAGCCAGCTGTCTTGCAAAATTCTGGATCGCAGTGGCGGGAGGATGCCCCGTTCCCACGTGAATGAACATTCTGGGCAGAAATACCTTAAGACCGTAGTTAAGAAAATACTGTCTTCCGAGCATCTCAACACCCACCTTTGAAACACCGTAGGGGGTCCAGGGGGTTAAGAGCCTGTCCTCCTTAAGGGGACAGTCCTCAGGAGTGATGTTTCCGTATTCTGCCGAAGAGCAGGCAAGAAGGACCTGAAGGTCGCAGCCCTCATCCATAAGCTCTTTGGCGCAGTAAAGGACGTTTAAGGTTCCCTGATAGTTGGTCATATGGGTCACATATTCACAGTTCCAGGAATCCCCGTTAAAGGCCTGGGCCGCCATGTGGATGATGACATCCGGTCTGATGTCCTTAAAGATCTTCATCAGCCGGTCCCTTTCAAGGATGTCACATCTGATGATGGAGTCATCCTGAACCGCCGCCATCCTGCTGGATGCCGAATTTCTTGCGATGCCGTAAACCTCGGCACCCTCGTTTTTAAAACTGTTCATAAAATGCGAGCCCACCATCCCGGTCCCGCCTGTTACAATAACCTTCATTTCAAGCTTTCTCCGTCTGAAAATTTATTATTATGGGACAAAAAACATTCTGACCTCAACTGCTGCCACGAACTGTATCTACATTCCGCAATTCCTAAACATCATATCATATCACCCTATCCGACACAAACCCGTTAAAGTCAGGAAAAGAGCCCCATGATCACATTACAGATCCTGTCCACGTCCGCAACCGAAAGTCCGGCATAAAGAGGCAGGGTCAGAACGCTCTTTGAAGCCTTAAGGGCAAGAGGGGTGTCAGCCTTAAATCTGCCCCTGTAGCAGTCAAACTCGCTTGTGATGGGATAAAAATACTTTCTGGCGGAAATGTTTTCCTCAGAAAGTCTCTTAAAGACAAGATCCCTGGAAAAGCCGCAGACAGCCTCATCAAAGACTACAGGGAAATAGGCATAGTTCCGCTTAAGACCCTTTTGGCTTACGGGAAGCTTAAGACCCTTTAGCCCTTCAAGTCTTTCCATATATCTTTCAAAGGCAGTCCGTCTCTTTTCGATCTCCTCGTCCACATGCCTTAAGTTGCAAAGCCCCATGGCAGCCGCAAACTCATTCATCTTGGCATTGGCGCCCACTCCCGTCACAGTCTCTTCATCCTTGATGCCGAAATCCCTGAGCTCATTGAACTTATTCCCCAGAGCCTCATCCTTAAAGCAGACGGCACCGCCCTCTATTGTGTTGTAGACCTTGGTGGCATGGAAACTGAAGATCGACAGGTCGCCGAAGCTTCCGATGCCCCTTCCCTCAAAGGTTTCCCCGAAGGTATGGGCAGCATCATAGATCACCTTAAGCCCGTGCTTTTTTGCGATCCTGTCTATCTCCTCCATCCTGCAGACATTTCCGTAAACATGCACGGGAAGGATGGCGCAGGTCTTGTCGGTGATAAGCTCCTCAATCTTCGTAACATCAATGGTAAAGTCCTCCGGGTCGATGTCACAGAAGACGGGAGTCAGGTCATTCCTGACAATGGCATGGGTGGTGGAGGCAAAGGTAAAGGGGGTGGTTATGACCTCTCCCTTAAGGTCAAGAGCCTGCAGGGACAGTTCAAGAGCCATGTGTCCGTTGACCATGAGTTCAAGATTTTCAACACCCAGATAGGTCTTAAGCCTCTCCTTAAGCTCCTCATGCTTAACCCCCATGTTGGTCAGCCAGTGAGTGTCCCAGAGGTCTTTTATCTCCTCCACATATTCATCAAGATCCGGCATCGAGGATCTTGTAACAAGGATCTTTTTATTCATATACCCTTTTCTTCCTTAGTCTGCGGGTTCCTTCCCGTTCCCGCCTTTTTCATCCCAGCACCTTTGCGGCATAGGAGCAGACCGGGATCAGCTTTTTCTTTCTTTTCTCCGCTGCTTCCGCCACCTTAAAAACGAGCCTTCTTGCGATCCCCTTGTTCTCAAACTCAGGGTTCACTTCGGTATGATAGATCCGAAAGGCCTCGCCCTGATCCTCAAAGTCGCACTCGCCTACGATCCTGTCGTCCAAAAGAGCCAGGCTCCTTGAACCTTCTTCATCAAATTCCACCCTGACACCGTGGTTATAAACGATGTCCAGCGCTCCAGAAGGACAGAGCTTCACCGTCTTCCAGATGTTGGGGTTCTCCCCTTTTGAAAGATCCACCCAGGGCTTCCTTGCAAAGTTAAAGACCATGGGACTGCCGGAAATGCACCTTCTTGCATGAAAGCATTTATCCGAATCCCAGAAAACCGTTATATCTTCGTTTTCATATAATCTGTGCATTTAACCACCCCGCTTTCAAAACTCCGAAAGGCTGACACTGATCTCCGGAATATGCATACAGGTCATGACCCTGTCAAAGGAAACGCAGGCATAATCATCATTTTCAAAATCCCGGATCTGAACCTGTCTCTTCCCCGGATCGATTATCCAGTATTCCCTCACCCCCGCAGTACGGTACTTGAAAAGCTTTATGGAATAATCAAGCTTTCTGCTTGAAGGAAAACAACCTCTATGATCCAGTCCGGTGCACCATGGCAGCCCTTTTCATCGATCTTTGCCCTGTCACAGATAACCGAGATGTCAGGCTCTACCAGATTTCTGTCATCATCATAAAGACAGACTCCAAAGGGCCCCGGCAGGACTGCAGACCCCCAGAGTCTCTAGTGTAGCACTTCCCAATTAACTATACATTTTCGCTCGTCTGCATTTCCGTCTGCTTCGTTGTTTTTCTTCGGCGATGGAACGAGAAAGGCTCCCCCTATGAAATCTCCTTAACCCACAGCCCGTGGAGGTTGCAGTATTCATAGGCGGCAACAGCCTTTTCTCCCTCAGGAAGGACAAAGACGGCTTCCGGCTTTTCACCGGGCTTTAAGTACTTAACCTGAAATCCGTTTGAAGTCTCAAGCACGATGAACTGAATGAAATGCTCCTCAAGCATGGGATGTTCGACCTCTCCCACCTTCACGGTCACGGTATTTCCATCAACCGAAACCGCGGGAACATGCTTTTCATAAGCCCCGTCCGTTGCCCCGGGCACCAGCTCCTTCATGGGCTCCCCGCAGCAGGCCACGGGAACCCCGCTGTCATTTAACTTCATGATGACGTTTTTGCAATGCTCACATCTGTAGAATTTCATTTTTCATTCCTCCTTCATAAACCATGACTGCCCCTTCCTTCGGTAAAGCCCGGTCGGGTATCCCTATTATAATCCAAACAATCCGTATCTGTGAACTCTCCCATCTTTTTAACTCTCAATGTGACTCCGCTCACCGGCCGGGTCAACCCATTTTCAGGTCTGTTTGATCTCCGGCAGGATCCAGCCTGCATTTGTTTCCCCGATGCATCAGTCTCAGTAAACCGCCTCCTGCTCAAGCTTGATGTTGTTCTCCAGCATAGTCTGAAGTGTTTCAAGATTTTTCAGTATCTGTTCATCCGGATCAGGCTTGCTCTTATAATACCCAATCAGGTTCTGAATACGCTTTTTATCGTTATCCGTTAATTTTTTGGTAAATTCCCGATGCTTCAAAAGAATATCCGCATCCATTTTCATGGTTTTGAAAGGAATGCCGGTTTTTCGCCGGAGATGTTCATAAATATAAAACCCGCCGGCATCGATATCACCGAAATGGCAGTACTCCAGATGTGGATATTCAGAGTAGATCTTCCTCAGAAAATCACGTTTTTGTCTGCCATGATACCCGGCCAGATAAACAGCCGCATCCTCATCCCCGCAGTCATATCTGTAAAAAGCTGTCTGGTTTTCGATCGTAACAATTCTTTTCCCGTGTATGACCAGATCACTTAAAACATTCAGCATATCTCCGGAAAGACCTATATCTCCCGGGATATTCCGCATGGAGATCCTTTCATCACCGAAAACCAGCTCTATGTTTCCCTTAACACATACATGCGACGGAATCCTTATGATCCCATACTCTTCGAGAATATGATCCTTTTCCGGAAACTCCCCAAACTCATAAAAGATCCTCCCTGTCTTATCAATAAGTTTTTCCAGTCTCTTGGAATCATGAAACAGTCTGACGGAAAGATCTCTGACAAAAACATCCTCCTTCAGATCAAAAAGGGCAAGCATTATCTTCCAGATGTCCCGGTATTCGTCCATATCCCCGGAAAAGAATTCCACGGATTTATTTTCTTCGATCCTTTTCTTCTGTTTATTGATATAATCCAGATAAATCCCTTTAAGCTCTTCATACTGTTCGGATCCTTCTCCCTCAGGCCTGTTATATATGCTTTCTTCCAGATGTTCAAACAATTCCAGCATCCCGGACTGAATATCTTTTCGCGGTCTGCGGCCAAGGGCCTCATAAATACCTTCCAGCGAATCCTGTATAAGGATGATCTTATCTATTCTCCGGTGTTTTTCCGAAATTTCCACCCATCCCCGGGCTGCCATTTCCTTTATGTCTTCGTTAAAGGATGAGTAAAAATCATAATCCGAATCATCCTGATAGCCGGGAAAAGTTTTACCGACATTAATGGCAAAGCTCTGTCTGATCTTATTTTTTCCCGTAAAAGTCACGCTGTTCTCATACTGGTCAATGAGCTTTGAAAGAACCTTTTTCTGAACAGAAGACATTTTCATAACTCATATTCCTCGACTATGCTTCCTTCTCCCACGCGTATCGCAGTCAGAATGGTATCGACATGCTCACCTATGATCTCGATCTTTCCCGGAGGTGTGGCCAGGATCACCTGCAGATCCAGTTGACCAAAGAAGTCCATCATTGACCGGATCCTCTCATCATCCATCTTGTCAAAAGCCTCGTCAAGAAGCATCAGTCTTATCGGATTCCCATATCTGTACAGCTGATAAAAAGATGCCGCTATCGCCACATAATACGGTACCTGAGTCTCGCTTCCGCTCTTCTCTCCATAGATGTCGGAAAACCTCTGTTTGCTTCCGTTCCTCTTTCGGATTTCAATATCATAATCAAGATAGGCTCTGTAATCCGTATATTCCTCCAGAATCTTCTCCCCGTTATCGTCCCTGACCATCAGTTTGGCAAAGAGATCATCTATCTCATCCCTGTATTCCGATTCAAAAGCCGATGTCCAGAGATTGTCCTCCCCCTCCATATTGTTCTCAGATGTGATCATCCGGTAGAGATTTTCTTTCCGTTTATCGAACGTGATCGTAAAATGATAGCTGTCATCCCCGTAATAAATGGAATCCAAAGCCTTATTCAGATTCTTGAATTCCAGCTTTGCATTTTCAATATGTTCCTTCATCTTCGAAAGAAAGTCGCTCCTGAAGATCCTCTCGCAGTCCTCTTTTGCGCCCCTTAATTCCTCCTCATATTTTACGATCTCCACCCTTCTCAGTTTGTCAGCGGTCTCACGGTAATCCGATATCTGTGATACACCGGTCACGAAATCCATCGTAAAATCATAATTGTACTTAGTCTGTAAGGCCTTCAGTCCTTCATCCCCATTTAACAGTTCATCCCGTTCATGCTCAAGCTGCACTCCCCTTGGAGAAAAATTCTCATATATCTTCCCCGGATCCTTCGTCCTTCGATTAACATTATATTTCTCTTCCGCAGACTTATATTCCAGTCCGTTTTCATCAGATCCGGAAACGAGTTCAGCGTTAAGTCTTTCTAACGTTTCACGGTCTGAACGAAGCTGCAGTCCGGCTTCATCTATCTGATTACCCAGTCTGGCATTTTCTCCTGTCAAAATATCCTTTTTTTCTTCCATTGTCGATCTCTGTTTAACAACCTCGTCAAGCTTTGCGTGCAGCTCTATGAGGCCGGGATCCTTTTCAGCATTTTTAAGTTCTGCTTTCGCTTTTGTCAGCTTATCCTTCGTATCCATCACGACAAAGGGCGCATTCATATAAAGCTTTATGATCTCCGGGTTAACTTTATCCTTTGCATCGGCTGCTCTTTCATATCTGCCGTAGTTTTGTCTTAATTCCTTAAGGTCTGCAAGGCCTTTTTCTATTTCTTTTCTGACATTTGCCAGCTGTACCCGGTAAGCATCCAGACCTATATAGGGATCGCGGTAATCCTTTGGATTCAGGTGACGCACAACATATCCCTGATAGAGCATACATTCCGGAGTGATCGCTATTTTATGATCTTCAAGTTCGTTGACATTCTCGCATCTGACCACCCTTCCAAGGACATAAACTGCATATGAGCGCGCATATCTGTTGGCGCTTTTTACCACCTGTGCAAGACTCTTATCATCCGCATCCTGATCCTGAGGTATCTTTTTCGTGTTGATGATACCTGCTGTATGAACCCCGTTTCTGTTATTATCATATACCGCAAGAGCGATATCGTAATACTGCGGCTCAACCACAAGATAGAACTTCTGCGTATGAAAGTATCCCTCTACAGCATTTCTCCATTTTTCATCCGTTATTTCCAGCAATTCAGAAAGAATATAAACTTCAGAAGAAATACCTCTCTTTTTAAATTCATTCTCTATCAGTTCTTTTAAGCGTACGGTATTCGGAGGATAGACCAGTTTTCTCTGTTCAAGCTCATGCTGCTTTGTCCTCAGCTCATTTATCTTTTCTTCGGCGAGCCTTAATTTGGAATAACAGTCATTCTTTTTTCTTTCAATATCCTTAAAATCCTTTGCAAGATGCTCTTCCAGCCTTTCTATCACGGCAGCCTTGTCTTTTTCATCACCTGTGCTCTCCAGAAAAGAGATCTCTTCACGGGAGATAACGCTGCAGCCGAGCTCCTGAACCGCTTTCAGATATGAATTAACGCTTTTAAGTTTCTCATGCAGTTTTTGGGCATTTTTTTCGTTCTCGCCGATCATCAGTTCATATTCACTGATACGTTTCCTGATGCTCTCAACCAATCTGCTCGATTCGTTTTTTCCGATATCAATATTGAGAGCAATTTCCCTGTCAGCCAGAGCCCTGATCTCTCCCTCGCATCTCTTCAGTTCCTCACTATTACTCTCTATAGTTCCCTGTTTTATGCGGATATCTTTTTCCCGTTCAGAAATCCTCCAGGCAGCGGAATCTCTTTCGGCAAGCGTCAACAGGATCTCATTTATAAGGATATCCTTTTCTTTAGTCCGGATCTGAGTATATTTTTCCAGGATCGCATCAAGTGATGTAAGCTGGCTTCTTGTTTTTTTAAGTACATTGTCCAGCTCATCCAGAGTTTCAATATTGTCTCTGAGGCCCTTCACATCAACCTTTTCTTCGGACAGAACAAACTTGTTGATAAACTCCTTAACATTATCCATAGGTTTAAAAGCAAGGGATTTCGGTATGATATCAAAGAATTTCTCATCAAGATTCCCCAGACGATGCCGGAATTTATCCCTGGCTGCCCTGTCAGACTCCAGATATCTGATCTTCTTTCCCGCATTCCTGAATTCGGATGACAGAGCAGGCCGTCCGTCTATGACAAAATCAAGGTTATCCAGACGGCATTCCTCTGAATACCACTTTTTTATAACGGGACTTTCTTCATCCACGGAAAGCAGATGAACTCCTATCACAAAATATTTTCCAGTCTTCTCCTCAAAGAATTCAAGTGCTACATTTGCCGGGACTGTCCCTTTTCTGAGATATGTCTCCCCGACATTGCCGACCTTACAGCGGACATACCCTCTTAGTGTACGGTTTCCCCTTTCATTTGCGGCAACATTGAACTTTCTTGAGTTCGTAGTGATGACAAGCTGGATGGCATCCAGTATCGTGGATTTTCCCGAGGTATTCTCTCCGCTTATAAGAGTGGATCCGCTCAGGGAAATCCTCTCATTCTCAAAATAATGCCAGTTTATAAGCTGAATCCTCGTAAGCTGTTTTGCCGCATTTTCCATTATTCTTCCTCTTCCTCGAAGGTACTGTCACCGGAATACTCCTTAAGTTTTTTCTCAGTCATCTCATAATATTCATTTATATTTTCAACAGGCACCGCCATCATTACCGACGGATAGATCAATATCCGCGCATCCGCCTGATTTACATCCGTATCAAGATTAAGGATGATGTTGTACTTTCTGAAAAGGGATACCATCCGCTTCTCCATGCCCTTATCCATAGCAGGCTTGGAACGGATCTTAAGAAGGGCATATTTTTCCCTTATCTCCTCCATTATGACCGTGACATCTTCATAGGAACCGGATATTTCTTTTCTCTTTTCTATATACAAAAGTCTCAATATCAAAAGCATTATGCTGTCAGCCTTGTTAAGCTGCAGCCTTCCGTTGTCATATTGCGAGATCAGGGCTATGACTCCCTGATCCTCGTTGATCCGCAGTTCATATCCCAAAAGATCAAACAGCTCCGCAAAAAGATTCCTGTTTTCACGTATGTATATATACTCTTTTCTGGTATCCTCTTTTTTCCGGAGCAGAAAACACTGATTCAAAAGCTTATTTGCCGCTGTCCGGAATTTGTCCCTCTGGGCTGATGATTCCTTAAGTTCCTCAAACATCTGATCCTCCGTGTCACTAGTGTCCTGACTCGCTCATAATTGAACTAATCGCTTGTCTGCATTTCCATCTGCTGCGTCAGAAAATCTTGTCGTAGCCCGCTACGACTTCGATTTTCTTTCTTGCAGAATGAAAATGCATTCTGCGTGATTAGTTCAAAGATGAACGTGCCAGTACACTATGTTTTGATGATATCAAAATAAGGCAGGACAAAGTTTCCCATCTGAACCTGCCTGCCCGATCTTTCAATGCGGTAATTGTTAGCCCTGTTTCCCGAATAGATGCTGATGTAGATTATCCTGATCAGATCCCTTTTATTTTCTGCGGGAACATCTGTGACTGCGATCTTTTCCCTGTCCCCCAGAATATCCAGGACATACTGATTTATATTCTTTCTCGAAAACCTGCGTCTGTTCTTCTGTCTTAATGCCTCTTTATATATCTCCCTCTGTTCCGCACTCAAAACCTCGTTTGCCCTGAGACTCTCAATATCCGTATAATTCCTGCGCACAGGCATGGTCTTTAGGGATTCCGGGGAAATGAAATTCTGGGGAAAAAGATTGAAAAGTCCTGTTTCCGGAAACAGAACCTCATTGATGTTTTCGTCAGAACCGTTGATCTCTCCGGCCAGGCTGTTTAAGATCTTGGACAGCTTTCCTTCAAGATTGTTACCTGTCGACAGCAGGAATCTTGCCCTCATAACCGCATTTTTAACATAACGCCGGTGTTTGCTGTCGATCTCTTCGATAATGTCATCCAGCCTGTAGAATGAAGTTTTTACATCAACCAGGGTATTGACGACAGCCTCATATGCCGCTTCATCATCCGGCTCCTGCCGGATCTCCATATAACCGGCCACAGCCCTTCCCATGATCTCCGAACTTTCAAGAATGCGGTCTATGCGGTCTATTATTGAACTTCTGAAGTAGGAAATATTATCACCGGTCTTCATCCTGAGATATGCTTTGGAACCGATGTCTTTATGATACCTGAAGAAATGATCGAGGATCTCCGTCGCATCCATATCGTTTGTCTGCCTGTCCATATGTCTTTTTATGCTGACGTTCAGCCTTTTCAATTCCGAAACAAGATGCTCCGTATTTTCCTCCACTCCCATGATGATCAGCTCATACGGTTTGGCATAGAGTTCCTCGTTTTGAAGACTGGCATGTATCTGTGAAATAATGCCCTGATATTCTGTCTCCTCTTCCTTCATGATCCTGATGATGCTGTCTATGACAGGAACCGCATGATCAAAAAGAACCACGTTTAACTGATGATTCTCGGCCTGTTCATATTCTATCCAGCCGCAGTTCTTTAACTGGGCTATCACTCCGTTTGCCTTATCCCTTGAATCGCTTACATACGTCTCATCATCAAACGATATTTCATCGTCATCCGCATCAAAATAATCCATCAGGACACTCACGACAATATCCCTGTTTACACCATATGATATTTCAGGTTTGAAGGAATTATAGATGAGAAGGATCGTATCTGCATACATTCTTTTATATTTGCTTGTAAGAGGCTTAAAGAAATCCCCTGATACGATATCAAAAATGTTTTTGGTCATTTTAGCACCAATCCTTCGGACTGTTTTTAATCAATACAGTTCTTCCAATGTAACAAGTCTTATCCTGTCCTCCCGGGCGTTTTCCTTTACCCATTTCGAAAAGCCGGCTAAAGAAAACAGCAGAAACTCCACTTCTTCATAACGCTTGTCGATAAGGCCGCGTCTGTCCATCAGGGCTTCGTAGACTTCTTTATCGATCACCTCATTTTTGAACTTGCACTCCCCGAGAACTGCTTTTTTATTTGCATCATCAATCCCCACCACATCAATGTCCGTAGGTATATGATCATGTCCCGGTCCCCACCAGCTTCCTACATTTGCAACACGACAATTCAGTTTGCCGTCTAATCCCTGTGACAGGGTGTAATACCTGCACATATCTTCAAAAACTTTACCCATAAAGGAATGGATCTTTTCTTTTACGTAGTTTAGATAGTAGACCTCGCCACGATTCATCTCTATTGCTGCTCTCGCACCCGGAACAAAGGAATACCAGAAACGGTACATGCCGTCAGCTACTTCGTAGACACTACGCCGGTTGTTCTCTTTCTCGGTTATTGGCGTAATCTTTGAGATGATGCCTACCGTATCAAGGCTCTTCAAAACATATGACAATGTCGCAGTAGTAATGTGTGCCTTGTCTGCGATCTCGGTTACTTTGTTTGCACCTCCGGCACATACTTCGATAACGGTATTGTAAGTGTTAATTGATCTGAATTCCTGTGTCAGAAGATTGATCGGTTCCTCATACAGGTATCCCGATGTTGTAAAGAAATTTCTGATCAGATTGTCATCCAGTGAAAGCTTATCATCAAAAAGCGTCAGATATTTAGCGACTCCGCCGGTAACTCCATATACGATTGCCTTCTCTTCAGCATTATACTTCTGAACAAACTCGGCAGATTCGATATAATTAAACGGGCGTAAAAAGATCTGATTCGTCCGTCTCCCAAACAAGGGGCTTTTCTCGCTTAAGATCTCTTTCTCCATGAAACTGATCGCCGAGCCGCATATGACCAGATATATATTCTTAGATGCAAATATCGTATCCACTGCAACCTGCAATCTTGACAGAAATGAATCATCGACTTCGGCAATATAAGGGATCTCATCAAGTGCAATGACTATCTTTTCTTTATCCGCAAGATTACAGACAAAACGGAAAAAAGCCTCCAGATCAGTAACAGATAATCCTTCCATGTTCGGGGTAAGATCTGCTATCACCTGAGAAGACCATTTTTTCACATTGTCCTCTATGGAGGTCTTGCTTGCTACATAGTAGGAAGCCCTTTTTCCTTTGATAAATTCTGTTATTAAACGGGATTTTCCGATCCTTCGACGACCATAAATGACAGTCATCTGAAATCCCGGCTTTTTGTATGTATCTTCAAGAACACTAAGTTCTTTTTTTCTTCCAACAAACACAGACTTATCCTTTTACTAAATTTCGATTTACTAAAATATGTTTTAGTTGGTGTTATTTTAGCAAATATCTATAGTTTGTCAAGGAACCCACAACACCCGAGGATATATCTCTATTCCTCACTGTTTTTCAGTTCATACCGTTTTCTCCTGTATTCTATGACAGGCAGATCGGCAGTCACCAGATTCTCCCTCATGTACAGCTTTGAGGCCTTCGGAAGCTGTGTTTCCACCACCCTTTTGTCCTGCCTCTCCACAATCCTGTTTGCCGCACTTCCCAAAACAGCGATAATCCTGTTTAACGCCCTGAAGGGTGTGAAACGGTCATAGAACCGCAGTGTGATGATACTGCTTTCATCATCAACCGGAATAAAATATGCCAGGATCTGAAGCCTGTCCGATACATGGTTGAGCCACATATTTGGAAAACGGAATGTCAGATTTGTGGTTTTGATGATGCATTCTTCGGCGCTCTTCGGAGTCTGCCCATGGTCTGTCTCATTGTTGGCGCTCGTACGAAGGGTGATGTCATCAAGCCACTCCACCTTCGGTCCGTTTGCCAGTGTCTTTCCCCCTCGTCCGATGGTAGTCCTGTGGACAAAGGCCAGATGAGACACATCCAGCTGGTTTTCGATCACCCTGGAATAATGCACCCTCCACAGATCCTCGATCTCATCATATCCGAATGCCGGATCGGTGATGATATCAAAAACCTCCGGCTCACCGTCAGGCCGGCCATCACCGTACCAGACAAAAATGATATCCCCGATCTCACGCACCTCATAATGCTTCAGCTGAAACCTTCCGAAATCCATTGCAGAAGCCCTGCCCTCGGACGGAACACGGACACATTTTCCGGTCAGATCATACTCGATACCATGAAACGGGCACTGAATATGTCCATCCTTCACACAGCCCCCGCCAAGAGATGCCCCTCTGTGAGCGCAGATATCCGTCACGCAGCCGAGATCACCCTTCTCATCCCTGAAAAATACAAGTTCCTCTCCAAACCTTCTTGCAGTAACGGCCTTTCCTCTGCCGACCTTCCGTGATGAAAGCACCGCATACCATTGATCCCTTATCATTGTATCCTCCCGAATTCCCGAAACGCCATAGTGAGCAAAAAGCAGATACGTCCCCTGTCCCACTCATAAACACTTCGCTGTGCTGTATCGTTATATCATCGTCACCGGACACAGCCAGCAATCCCTGCTGTAGGGTACGAATTCATCGCTTAAGCATATACACAATCCGGTTCGAATGTTAAGATCCAACTTATCCAAAGCCTTAAAATTTTTATCAGGCTTTTCAGGCAGTTTGTTCTTTTTTATCTCGACAGGATAAGCATCCCTGCCCTTTAGAAACAGAAGATCCACTTCCATTTTATCGACATCTCTGTAATAAAACAGATCCGGCGCCTTTCCTCCATTATACCTGTTTTTCACAATTTCAGAAACCACAAATGTTTCAAAAAAAGCACCGTTCATTGCACCGCTTTCAAGGGTCTTTGCGTCCGGCCACCTGCAAAGATATGCAGCCATACCCGTATCCATAAAATATATCTTCGGGGTTTTTACCAGTCTTTTATTTATATTATTGTGATATGGATGCAATATGAAGATCACTCCGGATCTTTCCAATATCGACACCCATTCTTTTATCGTGGGCGATGACACTCCGACAGTCCGTGCAATATCCTCGTAGACCAGCTCCTGTGCAGTCCTTGCTGCCATGCACACCAGAAAATCATAAAAGGCATCAAGCTTTCCCACCTGCGACAAATCCTTAATATCACGTTCAAGATAAGTATTCACATAATCCATATAGTATCTTTCCCTTTCAGCCTCTCCCGTAATGATCTTCGGCATGGATCCGGTGAATATTCTTTCAAAAACCCGATGTATATCCGGTCTCTCATATGTTTTTTTCTTCAGCGCGGCAAAGTCCGGGTCAAATTCATCATACTGCACACCCGATATTTCCGCACCGGTAAGTCCCGACATATCAAACACCGCTATTCTTCCAGCCAGCGAATCAGACACATCTTTCATCATCTTAAATTTCTGAGAACCGGTAAGCCAGAAAAGACCGGTTGTTTTTTCACCTTCAAGAGTCCGCTGATCAACGATCCTCTTTATCTCAAGCAGCAGTTCGGGAACCCTCTGTATCTCATCGATCAAAACCGGAAAACCATAAGCCTCAAAAAAAAGAGCGGCATCCTCCCTCGCCAGGCGTCTGGCATTGGCATCATCCAGCGTAACATATGCCCTGTTATCCTCTCGGATATGATACAGCATGGTAGACTTTCCCACCTGTCTCTGACCGCATACCATTATAACAGGATATGATCCCGATGCCTCCAGTATGGATTTTTCTATATGACGGTTTATATACATAATAAAAAATCTCCGAGTAAAATAAAGTGCAACTTCATTTTACTCGGAGCAGGTGATTTAGTCAATGATAAGCCATTTTGCATATATTGTGAACTTCCTGAAAAATTAACTCTCGTAACTCAAAATTCGTCATCCTCATCCCAATCTTCGTAGTCCGGGTATTGCTCCAGAACCCCGACCGACTTGATCAGCTCAGGATTTGTCTTTCGCTGTTCATCCTCAATTTTCTGAACGTGTATCGTGAACATCCAGTCATCACCGTAGTCATAGTGTAACGAGAAATTCTGCCCCTTTACCAACCCTATCTTATCAATGGCTATATCCATTGAAGGACCGTCATCCTCCGGATCATACTGATAACTGTCTCTGATTAATTCATCTATATTCTACACCCCCACCATTCTTCTCATATCTATATCAAACTGATCAAAAAGATCCTTTCTCTGGTTCTCGATACGACCATATCTGCCAATCTTAACTTCCATAACCTTCGTCACGAGATCTTCCTCTGTATATGTGAAAAGAACATTCAACTTTTCAGAGTCCATGCTTTGGGACACCACTCCCGCCCTGAACCCATTAAACACATGATCACTGTGAGTTTCGATAAGGATCTGTCTTCCTGATTCCCCAATAAAGTAAAAGAACTCACACAACTTAGCCTGTGCCGAGGGATGAAGATGTATTTCGGGATTCTCCACGATCAAAAATGACCCTTTTTCAGAAGCCAGGCACATAATGATAACACTCACCAGATAACTTATACCGGCACCGATATTGGAAGGCCGAAGTTCAGTAAGACTATTCACATTATATGATGCTCTGACATAGTCTGTCCCGGAGATATCACTTGTATTTATCTCTTCACAACACCTATTCTACATCCATATTCCTAAAGCTATATAAATACCAGCTTATCTTTTTTGTTATTTTTTTAACATTGTTTAATTCATTTTAAATTTCCTCTGAATATCCCCAAATTAAAAAATGAATTAAACTTTTTCGGTATCAAAAGTTTAATTCATAATAAAATTGGTAAGTACTCTATTGTTAGTACCTGTTTATCATTATAATCCAATGAGATAATATCCCCAAATATATCATGCGTATTACAAAGAAGGATTTTGTTAAAATTAGGCCTTTTCCATCAGTTTCCTAAAATTCCTTAGTGCTGCAGCATCCCTGCACCAGACGATCCGTCTGTTTTTTGTCAAACAGAGGCCGAATCTCCACATGTGTCTTGTAATACTCTGCAAATTCATTTACGATATCGTAATTTTGATATTTATTGCAGGAACCTTTTCAATGTTCGATGCATATAATTATATCGAACATCTGTTCTTTTGTCAACCACGAATGCGAAAATAGCCAAAGCACTTTACCTTACCTCTTTCAGAAATGTTTTCTTTATTTTCACTCAGATGCACCCCCGTAACAAGCAAACTACATAACTATTATTTTCATAATCCTTCGTATTCTGCATTTTTTATAAACCTGTCAAATCTGGGCAGGCTCAGTTTAATTACCCCCCGACTCGAAACATTGATTAGTCCCTTATCACGCAATCGTGCTCTGTATTGAGAAAACTCGTTTTTCTTTTGTCCCGTAATTTCCAGAAGCTCTGCCGTAGTCATACTATCCTTTTTCACGATAAAGGACATGTACCATTTATCCTTCTGCGACAGTTCTGACCAGATTTTTTTATATACATAGTGGCTCAACGCCTCATCTAATCTTGCCAGAACATAAGTATTCATCTCATGTTTTTCTTCTTCCCACAGATACTTTCCCAATACCTGGTATGCAAAGGGATATCCCTTTGTCATTATGGCCATGTCCATGGCTGTATCACGGCTGACATTCAATATCTTCATGTAACGATCACAGATCAAAGTTATATTCAGGGGTTCCATTTCATAAGCCGGAGTCCTGTATAGAAATGTAAGATCTTTTTCATTTTCAAGATCATGTATATTCTCATACAGTCCTGCCATAATAAGATATATCGGTAGATCCTGTCTGATCAGGATCTGAAAGCAACTGGCAAATTCTTTCATAAATGCGGTATTGGAAACCTCATCAACCGTCACAAGCAGACGATTGCCATTCTTTTTTATTTCCCTCAGGATGATCTCCAACGCTGATTCTATATCTGCCACAGGTGGTTTTTTTTCGAAATTGATCCCTATACCGAATTTTGATAAATTTACACTTTTATCAATGAAATTTTTCAGGAAATCTCCTGTATCATAAAGTTTTGCAGCCAGACTCTCCAGCATATTTCTGGCCGGATTCAATCGGATTATGAACCATTCCTTACGACTTTCGACAGTTCTTTCAATTGCAGTCATTGTGACCGTTTTTCCTGTCCCTCTGGCTCCGGTCAGCATAAAGCACTGGTTTTGTCCATCTTCAGACAAAAGCTCCTGTGTGATCTCTTCTATAAGAATATCCCGGCTGATATATTGAGCCGGAACCTTTCCAAAACCTATCGTAAATGGATTTCTTTCCATGACAGATATATTCCTTCTACATACTTCTCTTGTCCGTATATACTTCTATATACTTTTATATACTTCGATGATCATTATATACTCTTATATACTTCTGTCAAGTTCACGTGTTAATACTGTGAGCTTTGCAAAAAAGTTACACTAAATGCATAACCCCCTATACAGATCGGATACCTGTATTGTCACCAGAGGTCTTCATCACCGAATATATAGGCAAGTATCTGCTCTAAGGATTTATTACCGTTGATGTATGCCTGATATAAAGTATTCTTTATTCGGTCAGCTTTTTTCTCTGGATGTCGCATCTCATACAGTTCGGCATACTGGGATACAAGATCATCATACTTGTGTTTAGCATCAGCGATTTTAGGCTCAAGCCGCTCTAACTTGCGGTCTATCGCTTCCTTCTCTTTTGGGGAGAGGGTATTTGTTACATTGTTTTCCATAGGACCTCCTGTCAGACATTCAGGAATGTCATCAATTCCTGCAGGCTCTTACCGCTCTTATGGAATGCGTCCATGATCTGCTTCGCCTCATAATCTTTTTTGAGTTGTTGCAGTTCAAGAAGTCTGGCAGCAAGACTGTCATACTTTGCCTGAACCTTGACAAGATCAGCCTCTACTTTGGTGATCTCGGTTTCAATCGATGATATCGATCTCATACGTGCCATCGTCGTCCTCCTCGTCATCGTTACTGTCAGTCTCTATCGGCAGTGAGTCACCTGATGCTAGCAGGTTGCCGATCTCTACGGATAGGTGTTTGATATCCTCATCACTCATGCCGAAAGCACTGAGTATTGTTTTCTGCCTCTTTGAAACTGCGTGATCCAGACGATATTGTCCATTACTGCGCCGTACCATTTCGATCTTTTCGAGTTCGCGGATCGCAGCGGGAACCGTCATATAATTAGGGCGCGTTTCCAACCGAAGCATCGTCTCCTTTAAGAGGTTATATATCCTGTTTCTGACGATCAGAGCGATGAACTCGATGAACACCTTCGAAGAAAGGGATTCGGATATCTGTGTGTGCATACTCTTAAAACCGAGGAAGGATTTATCCGTACTGAACAGTTTCTCTGATATATCACGCCCTTTATAGTGTATAAGTGCCTGTGACGCAGTCATCTCTTCAGCGGTGATGATACAGAAGTATCCGCACACCTGCAGTTTTTCCTGTATGATACCTTTACGTTCTTCATAAGACAGGAGTCTTCCACTCTTGTCTCTATGAATGACGAAATAGTCATCATAGAGTTTGCCGGTAGTACAATCCGTACCTTTGTGCTTATCCATGTAGAGTTTCATCTTCTCCAGTTGTTGCTCGAAGTGTTCCCGTTCGGCCGCTTCTTTGGAAGGATTGAAGTAAATGTGGAAGTATCTGTCACAGGTATCGTCCTCATACAACTTGGACATCACAGTTTTGCCGTATACGCGATAGGCTCGGATCGAGCAGTCTCTGTCAGTCTCGAAGGTACCACGGTGCTCAAGAACCAGCGAAGACACCAGATCCTTATGGCCTTTGACCATGATGACAAAGGGATATCCGTTATCCTCCATGTATCTGATGTTGTCTTTGCTGAAGTATCCCCGGTCAAGGATGAAGCCGGCGTTTTTGTATCCATACTCTACGACCTTATCGACCATGTATACAAACTGTGACACATCCGTGATGGATCCAGGATACTCTTCATAGAACAGCGGGATCCGGTTGGATTTATCGAATGCAAGCGCGATGTTGAATACCGGTAATCCCTTATCATCCTTAGCCTTACCGTATTCGATCAGATCGATATCTCCGGCCTGACAGTTTTTATTGGTAGAATCATACGAGATGTATATGCGTTGCTTGTGATCCCGTTTCCGGTTCCAGTCATCCAAAAAGCGGATCGTCTGACCTCTGGTTATGGATTGAAGAAACCTGCAGACCTTTGAATCACTGTAAACTCTCATCCCATCCGAAAAGAGAGGATGATTAAAAGCGAAGTCAGGATAATACTGGCCGGCATTCTCTTCATCAACGATCAGATATGCTACAAGGTCGAGCAATAGGCCGCAATCCCGGCCAAAGTACCTCTCAAGCATCTGAGGGAGCTTATATTCCTGCAATACATGACCGATGATAGCATAAGCACCGATACGCAAGGCACAACTGCGATATGCCTCGGGAAGTTCCTCCGGAAGAGGTGTATCTGGGAAAAACTGCTGATAATTCTCATTCGGATACATGAGAGTCAAATCTGTCTCATGGCGTTTGCCCACGATTTTCCGCAAAGGGGTCGTGTGCCTGGTCTCGCGGTTATATCGCTGATCATACTGATACAGGATATAGACGGCGTTCCCCTTTGGCTTTGGGATAATCTTACCGGGAATGTCTGGGATCTTGATGGCAAAATTGTAATACAATGCGGCTCTCCTTATTCAGTGTAATCGTTACACTGAAATTGTACCACATCATATGGGGCTATGCAAGCGAAATGCCCATATTTCTTGAGGTCTTCGCTAGTTTTTTCAAGGTACTGATCGGGTTTAGTGTAACCCGAATGCAAAGTTCACAGAGTAAAAACTAAAGACGAACTTGTAACTCGTATTTATAAATACTTTGATGAAATCAATGAAACCCCTGTTGTTTACCACTGGACTTGGAATCTCGATGACATTGATCCATCTGAAACTGTGGTGACCGAAACTTTTTCAAAAAGTGTAGCTAATTAAAAAGTGCTGTACTAGTGGTATCAAATTATACCCTTGCAATAATCATTAGAATTATGAATTCAAATTGATTTTTTTTGAATAAAGTACCTTGCCCATAATCTAATCGCACTACCATATCTTATACAAGACGTACTCTTCCATGCTCTATGAAACTTTTTCTTTAACATTTCTCCAATCTCTTTTTCTGAAATATTAGGATAATCAGTAACTACATTTATTCCAAACTTAATTGTTTCCGTATTTTCAATCAAGCTATATATTTCTTCTAAATTTTTAGTAACATAATAAGTATTATTACTCTTTTTTATACCTCCAAAAGACCATAAAATTGTAACTGCATTTCTCAATCCCTGGGATTTTAATTCATCATACGAATATTCGTTATTTTGGATTATGTCATACGCCTTTTTTAATTTTTCCGGAGATGTTTCTCCCCAGAATAATGTATGATTTATACCATCCATCAAATACCCTTTTGATCTTCTTATCATCGCCTTAGAATGTAAAATAGCCTCTTGGGGAACCGACTTCATAAAATAAACATCGTTGCTCCTACTCTCAATGATTCCTAAATTCACAAACCAATTTAGAAGTTTCGCAGCATATGTTTTTTTAGTCTTCTCAGCCAGTGATTTTTCAGCAAAAACCTGATTAAAACATTTGAAATAATCCACATAACTAAACTCTGATAAGAATGTTTTTGTCAATTCAATATAAACTATATGCTTATAAAAAAAATCTCTCAAGGCAAAAACTATTTCGCTTTCTGAGCTTTGAATTAACTGTATAGTACCATTCTCTTTTTTTACAATGCCAAACATCACGGAATCTACGATAAAGTTCTCTATTGTAGTATTTTTCATATTTACTTTTTGCGCCAACAAATCCGTACTCATACTACCATTAGAAATTAAACATTCCAATATCTGTGCAATTGTAGCATACTGCTGCTGCGGGATATAATCTAAAAGTATAATAGGTATTTTTTTATCTATTACATAGTCTCTGAATATATCCCAATATAAGGTTAATCTGGACGCTCTTCGAATAATTATTCTTTTATTTATTAACGTCTGAACAACTTCATTACCAAATAAATCAACCATTTTAAAGTAATCCGCTGGCGACTCTTTTGCAATTTCTATAATACATCTATGTTCTTCTGGCGTTAATTCACTAATATCTCTGTCAAATAAATCTATTATATTCAATTTTTGACCTATGACAGTAGCTTGATCATTTCCAGCCTTTAGAAGCTTAAAAACATGTATGCATAACTTTTTCAATAACCATGGATATCCCTGACATTGCTTTGTCAAATAGTTTCTTAAAACAGGATTTATATCTTCTCCAAGTTGACTCCCAAATACTTTAATAGCTCCTTTTATCTCTGACGCATTAAATTGCAGTAGTTCAAACTCTTTTCTTCTATCGGATAAATTAGCCCACATATAGTATGCAGGATGATCAGCAGGTAATGTCAAATCTGTTTTCCATGAAAAACCTACTATCAAATTCCCCTGAAGTTGATCAACAGCATTAGATAAAAGCTTTATTTTTTCAAAAATAGGAAACAACTCCTTTTTAGAAAATAACTCCTCAAATTGATCAAAGATCAAAACTATTGCCTTATGATTCTTTTTCAAATACAACAATGCTTCATTAAAACTATCTGATTGCAGCATCTGGTTAATTGACGACACTTCTAGTTGTTCTATATCCACATCTATGAAACCTGTATTTGTTGCTTGTTCCAGACATGACTTCAACGCAAACTCGACATATCTTGCAGAAACTGCTGTTCGTGAATCTAATGCGTAAACAAAAAAATCTTTATATTTTCTCTTGGAAGAATTAAGAGATACTAATTTCAATAACAATGAACTCTTTCCCATTCCTGATGGTGCTTTTATTGAAAATAATCTAGTATTTGTTTTCTCATTTATAACATTGTCAAAGTATCCATATATACTTTGTATAAGTTGTTTTCGACCAATAAAATCTTGCGGACGCGCTGGCCTATAGTCCTCCCAATCATCCCCACCTATAACAGTGACAACGCTATTGATTTCCTCTTCTATTTTTTCAATCATACCCTCTTTTGTACCATTATCAGATTTCCATAGTGCATCAGTATAATAATTTGATAACGCCTTTATCTTACTAATCTTATCTGAATTCAAAACTTGTGTTCCGTTGTGCGCATCAAAGACTAACACTTCACCAACTGTATTATAAGTGCGATTCAACAACGGAATTATCCAATAATAGTAATTTTGAGTTATCATCAACACTACATCATCAGACATTCCTTCATTAGACAACCTACCTTTTACTTCTTTTACATCTTTTATTATTCCAGCATCTACAAGCTGCTCTATAATCCTCTCACATGTATAAAAGGACAGCATTTTTCTCTTTTCTTGATCTTCTTCCCACTCTGACTTTATCCCCAAAGCATCTTTCGATAATGGTCCCGTTGCCACAAGCCATCCTTTATCTGCATGTCTCAAGATAATATTACCTAACAATTTGCTAATCACATCTGCTGGCAATGCAGAATCCCAAGCTTTACATTCAACTAAAACACATTCCCCATTTACTTTATGTCTTGCTAATACATCTATTTCCATTCCAGTAACACGAACCGTTTTATCAATATCATATTGCTGAATTTTAAGCAGTTTTGCCACCAAATTTTCAAGGATTCTTCCCTTTTCAGTTGTATTTTTTTCCTTATCAATGCCTATATCAATCTGAATCATATCGTCCCCTTCTTTTAATTCAATCATAATCTTCTGGATAATTTATCATCAATCTAGAATCGAACATTATTGGGCATCAGCCAAGTATTCTTAATATCTCATGGAAGTATATTTTTCCCTAGCACGTTCACCTCTTGACTTTCATGATTATACACTTGTCTTTCTCTCACTAAAAATCAGCTATTTATAATTATCTATCATCTTCTATTCTTTCAAAACGCCCCCCAAAAGCTTTCTGTGGAAAATCTTTTCTACCCCATATACCTCAATAAAAAACCGTAATTCATATAATTAAAAATTCATTCTCATTAATTATTTCACCAATCGGTCTATTTACTACAAGTAACTTTTGCACTTGAACATTCAGCTTTAAATAAGGTCGTATCTCTCGTTCCCTGGTATCTACATTAGACATATCTGCCGGCACTTGAATATAAAGCGATCTAAGTCCTTTTGTTGCATAAAAATCAACTTCATTATTCTTTCCTTATAGACTTACCATTTTTATCTTTCTCTACAGTATCAAATGCCCCAACATTAACAAAATATCCATTATATACATTATTCTCAAGCAGTTGTCCTTCATCCGGGAAAGCAAAATTAAGGCAATCAGTTTGAAATCCAGATAGTGTCCATCTGAAAAAGCATAACTATGCGCTTTAAATTGCGCTTTATTTTACGCTTTAAAATATTAATTAACCTTATTAGTTACATTTTCCTTCAACAATATCATTAAAATTCTCTATCCACCTGGCATTATCATCTTCTATTCTTTCAAGCCATAAACCAAAGTTGGTCCCGCCAAGAATTCCATCGTCTGTACTCATTGTTTTCATTCTTTGACGAAAATCCTCATACCCACTAACAGTCACGTTTTCCATGAGTTTATCAATCTGAGCAGCTCTTCCCTTATAGTTTTTTACTCCTGTAAACTTCTCGATAAGAGGAGCATTAACTTTTTTAGCTGGCGACTTAATCATCTCGTCTGTCCAATGCTTAGTGATAATTTGCATTGTGCATGGATTTGCAAAAATCATGACTTCATCAGCTGCTTTATCTACGCCATGAAATTCATTGATTTTTCGCTTAATATCTTCATACTGCTCATAGGGCTTTTTCTCAGTGTCGCAGAACACAAGCACAGCTTCATAGGATCCATTCTGATATCTATCCTGGTATCTCGCAGGAATATTACCGTTTCCCTCTGCATTTACAAGTGAAACATCATAGATATCGCTCCAGACATGAAGTTCCTTAAGCCTTTCCAAGTATTTATATTCCTCATTGCCTTCACAAATAATGCAAATCTTATGCTTATCGGAAATATTAGGAAGTCTATTTGACATTAGCCTCATCCTCCTTGGCATTTCCTTTTATTCCTAATAGCGTATTAATAAGCTCAGGTTCAGGTAAAGCTGCAAAAGCTCCTTTTCGATATTTCTCTATAATATCTGATGTATCTCTAACCCCTTTTTCCGCAGTAAAATCCGCAAGGGAATAAACGTAAACACCATTGTCATCCTTATCAACAAACCATATTTGCTCTTTTCTAAACAGTCGTTTGCAATCCATAAGATTTATATCATGAACAGTAAAAATCATCTGCGCATCTGTATTAAGTTCATTATTGAACATAGCTACAGTGGCTCTAGTTAATTTAAAATGAATACTGCTATCAAGTTCGTCAACAACTAATATTCTTCCCTTTTCAAGCGCCTCAATTACATAGCTTGCCATAGCCGCAATTTTCTTTGTTCCTGTTGAATCAAAAAGCATACTAGGAACCTGAACTCCTTTATATGTAGAAACCAGCCTTATCTGATCCATAATTTTGTCAGGTAGATCAAGCACCTCTTCTTCTGGTTTTTCACCGTTTTCACTGGAATTAAGCATTATTTTGCTCATATCTACATACTCAAAGTTATCCATGTATAGATCAGCATTCTTTATAAAACCAACTATCTTTTCTTGGAGTTTATTTGGGTTCTTCATCAGTTCTATAGTATGCCCCATAGGTATATTATTCATATTTATTATGTCTATTTTTCCAGCCAAGCCCTCTAAAACAGACTTCATTTCATTTATATGATCAAATTTACTTGTATCAATCAAATGAAATAGAACGTTGTTTTTAGCGACAACACTAATCATCGGCAGCAATTCCAGATCAGCACACTCATATTCTTCTTGTATGGTATCTCGCTTAAGCCAACACACTTCTTTTTCATTGTTATACTGATCTTTTAATATCTCTGCAAATGACTCATAAATATATTCTTCCTTTTCGGTATCATACTTAAAATCATAAGAGAATTTCCTGCCGCTGCTTAAAAAAGTTATTCCTAATTCACATATACTGCTATCAGTGAAAATATTTGACATTAAAGTGTTTGATTTATTTAAAAGCACGTTTTTTATAACTTTAATACACCTAATAAGGCATGTTTTTCCAGCATTATTAGGTCCATATATTCCAACAGTCTTGAGAACATTGAAATTGTTTTCCTTGTGTACATTGGTAGCAAATTTCTTATTTCTCATATCTGCTTTCATTGAAAAAGCAATTTGCTCATCAAAAGCAAAACAATTCCTTGCTCTTATTTCGATAATCATAGTAGTATCCTCCAAAAACTCCTTCGGTATTATCTATTATACTATTATTTATTTTTTGCGCAATATTTTTGCACGTAAAATAATATCATTTTTATCCTTTAAATTCATAACGTTAACTTCCTCGTATTATATTGACATACCCATTCTTTACCTTATCTACAGGTTTGGGTATGCTGTTAAAGATGCTGTGGATTGGTTTTAACTTCCTACCGCATAGACGGTTGATTTTAGGCTCCAACCACAGTCTCTTTGTTTAATTGTTAATCAGTTAGATACCGCATGACGGTTTATGTAGAACGAGGTTACAGCGTGCAAAGAGCCCTGTGGATCTTATAACAGCAGCATCAAATACTTTTTAAGGAGGATCATGTTTATGATCTATGCTGGTATCGATGTTGCCAAGGACAAGCACGACTGCTGTATCCTTGATGACGAAGGCAGGAAGGTGTATCCCATCTTCACCATCTCAAATAACAAGGTCGGTTTTGATGAGCTGTTCTCCAGAATCGAAGAAGTGACTACTGACAAGGCGAAAAAAAAGTAGGCCTTGAAGCTACCGGCCACTATTCTAACAACCTTCTGGCGTCACTCGTTGATATGGGTTTCCCGACCTATGTTATCAACCCGCTACATACAAATCTTTACAGAAAAGGTCTAAGCCTTAGAAAGACGAAAACGGATAAAGTCGATGCCTCTGCGATTGCTATGATGTTGATGACCGACAGGACGCTCAAGCCCTACTCGGAGACATCATACCACAATGAAGAGTTGAAATCATTAACACGCTACCGCTTCGACAAGGTTCATGAACGTTCTAAACTCAAGGCTTCATTAGCCCGGCTTGTAAACATTCTCTTTCCTGAGTTGGAAGGGCTTGTCCCTTCTCTGCACCTTAATTCCGTCTATACGCTTTTGGAAGAACTTCCAGGTGCCACTTATATCGCAGACTGTCATCTGACCCATCTCAAAAAGCTTCTAGAGGCTTCCTCAAAGGGTCGCTATGGCCGTGATAAAGCGATCGAGATCAGGAATACCGCCATTGATTCAATCGGCGCTCCTATGGCCGCAAAATCAATGGAATTGGTACATACAATACGCCTCGTCCGCATGCTGTCCGAGGAGATTGAAGAAATCGAAGAGTCCATTAAATCAATTATGGACGAACTGCATTCCCCAATAATGACCATCCCCGGTATCAGCTATCGTATGGGAGCTATGATCATTGCCGAAGTAGGCGACTTTAAGTGCTTTGATAATACAGATAGGATTCTTGCATACGCCGGTTTGTCACCGTCTACATATCAATCTGGTCAGCTCGATTCCTCCTACTCTCACATGGAGAAGCGTGGCTCCAGATACCTGCGCTATGCACTTTTTAACGCCACCAAGTTTGTCTGCAAATGGGATGAATCCTTCGGTATCTACCTTGGAAGAAAGATATCTGAAGGGAAGCACTATAACGTAGCTATATCCCATGCTACAAAGAAGTTGACCAGAACCATCTACAGAATGGAGCTTACCGGAGAAGCATACTCACCAAGATAGTACCCCTCTAGTCCTTTTCTGTTTGAGCATCTGATTGGATGCTCTGTTTGTCATGCAATTTTCAAGGAACTGATTGCCGGGAATAAGTCCCAGCCGCTATTCAAATCGCATTTCTGCGTTTGGATCAAAAATCTTCATTTTCTACTTGACTTCTAATAGTTAGTCTGAAATAGTGACACTAAAACTTCTTCTCTGGCCACTCTTAAGTGGTCTTTTTCTTTCTCCGACCGCCTCGGCGTTTAACCGGCCGCCTGGCTTCTACAGGCTTCATATCTGACTCAAAGAACTCGATGGCCTCTTTCAATGTTTTATTACTCTTCATAAAGGCTTGTATTAATTCTTCATTTTCAAGCACAGCCATTTTGTTTCTCAGCCCTTTCAATTCTTCACATGCTGCGTTATAAACATTTCCGGTTCTAACAACCTTTTCTTCTGCTTTCTTTATTTTTGCTTCCAAACTTTCTTTTGTCATACGCGACATGATCATTACCCCCCGATATTATCTGCTATCTTCAGCTGCTCACTGATCCTCTCAGCCCGCCGCTTCACATATGCGGCATCCATTTCAAACGCATTCAGTATCGTTTTCTGGGTTTTTGTCACCGCATGATCCAGCCGGTAGATCCTGTCATGGCCACGTATCATCTCTATTTTTTCAAGTTCCCGCAGTGCCGCGGGAACTGTCATGTAATTCGGATTCTCATCTATCCTGTTTAGTTCATCCTTTAGCTTTGTATATATCCTGTTTCTAACAATCAGAGCCACAAACTCTATAAATATCTTTGCCTCGGTCGATTCGTTATAATGAGTCCTCTCGTTTCTGTTTCCAAGGTATGATTTATCTCCCCTGAAGAGTTTCTCTGATGCATCCCTGCTGTAGTACAGATCCAATGCTTCCGCCGCTGTCATCTTGTCTGACGTTACTATACAGAAGTATCCGCATAGCCTCAGTGCCCGCTTTATGACATCATCCTTTTCCTTTACCAGTGTCAGGATCCCATTCCTGTCATAGAACGTATCAAAGTATTCTTTCTCCGTATCGCTGAGCTGGTAGTCTGTCCCATACTGGGCTTTGAGAACTTTCCCAAGATGCTCCAGGGTTTCCTCCAGTTCTTCCTTTTCTCCGTGTTCCTTTCCGGTACTGTGATATATGTGAAAGTATCTGTCCTTTTCATCATCGAGATACAGCTTTTCTTTGACAGTGATTCCGTATACATGATGCTTTCGTATGCTGTACTTTCTTTCTTCTTCAAACCTCCCCTTATTCTCAAGCACCAGACGGTTTACAAGCTTTGCCATCCCTTTCACCATGATAACGAAGCCATACCCGTATTCGTCCATCTTTCGGATGTTGCCCTTGCTGAAATATCCCCGGTCGAGTATGAAACCGATGTTCTTATACCCGTATCCCTTAGCTTTCCCCAGCATGTATTCAAGCTGTGATATATCAGCTATGCTCCCTGGATACGTTTCATAAAAGAGCGGTTTTGCATTCTTTGTATCATATGCAATGGAGTAGTTGAATATGGGAGCACCTACATCAACCTTCGCCTCGCCAAATTCGACCATCTCGATCTCCCCGGCTTCACTGTTCTTATTTGTCGAGTCATATGATATATATATCTTCTCCCTGTGGTCGCAGGATGCATTCCAGTCGTTTAGGAATCCTATGCTCTCCTCTCCTGTCATCCCACAGAGGAAATCCGATACTTTCGTATCACTATATACCCGCATGCCTTCAGTAAAGAGCGGATGTCCGAATGCATACATCGGATAATACTGGCCGGCATTGTTTTCGCAGGTGATTGTATATGCTATGAGATCCAGGAATAGCCCAAGATCCTTTTCTTCGAATTGTCTTCCTAGCAGTTCCGGAAGCTTATATTCATCAAAGACCTTTTGGACAATGATATACGCGCCTATTCGCAGGCAGCTGCTCCGATTTGAATTGAACTTTTCTTCCGGAAGTTCTGTCTCCGGAAAGTATGTCAGAAAGCTTTGGTTTGGGACCATCATCGTTCTGTCTGCTTTCGAGAGTTTTCCGATGGTCACACGCTTCGGGATCGTATACTTCCTGTCCGGATAATACTCCCTGCCAATTTCATAGTTGACGTATACTGTTCCGCCCTTTGCTTTGGTCGTTATCTTGCCTTGGACACTGGGTACTTTGACGAGAAAATCCAGGTACATCCGAGCCTCCTTTATGATACTATCATTTTAGTGGTACTTCCTACTAAATATAGTATCATATTTTCTCATCAATTGCAAGTGCTTTTCGACAGAAGCCCCAGTTCTTATGCGGTCTTCAGGTGTTATTCGCTTTTCGTGTCACCTCCATATTTTGTTTAGTGGAACTTTCTACAGGAAGTTCACGAACTGCTTACCGAGGCGGTGGGGGTGTAAATTCACCTTACCGTGCACAGCTATATTATATATCCACATTTTCGAAGCAATTCCATAAACCAGTCTGCCTGTTTTGCTGCCCTGTCGACATTGTTGATAGCCTGTATTTTTTGATCGTAACTAAGATTTTGATTATTCATAATTCCCATCTTTATGACGTTTATAATAACCTCTTGTTCGATTTTTTTTTCATTCATTAGGCTTAATTCTCCTAACACCCCTACACTAAACCCCCAACTCCTCCTTCGTCTTCCTCGAGATCTTCCCGTTCCTCACCTCATAGATGATGTCGCAGTTGCGGATCGTGGTCAGACGGTGGGCGATAATGATCATGGTCTTGCTGCCGGCAAGGGAATCGATGGCCTCCATGACGGCGGTTTCGGTCTCATTATCAAGGGCGGAGGTAGCTTCGTCGAGGATCAGCACCTGCGGATTGCGGTAAAGAGCCCTTGCGATACCGATCCTCTGCCTCTGCCCGCCCGAAAGCTTCACACCCATGCTTCCGATGTTCGTATCAAGCCCCAAAGGCTGTTCCTTTATAAACTCGTCCAGCTGCGCCTCCTTAAGCGCACGCCAGATCTCGTCGTCATCCACTTCCTTCGGATCAATGCCAAAGGCGATGTTGGCCCTCACCGTGTCATCGATCATATAGATGGTCTGGGGGATATAACCCACGATCCTGTGCCAGGCATTAAGATGCTCATAAACATCGATATCATCGGCAAGGATATTCCCCGACTGTGGTTTAAGCACACCCAGGATCACATCCGCAAGGGTAGTCTTACCTGAACCCGAAGGTCCAACAAAGGCAACCGAATTGTTCTTCGGCACCTCAAGGGAGATCCCGTTTAAGATGATCTTATCCGGTCTTGAAGGATAGGTGAAACTTATATCCCTGCAGAAAATGCCTTTATCCAGCGCGATCTCAGTAGTGTCGTTATTCTCAAGCATCAGCTGCTTATCCAGCTTTTCAATAGCCTTAAGATCATCAAAAACAGCCTCAAGCGAAGGTTTGTTGAACATGATGATTCCAACGCAGCCGCTGATCCTGTTAAAGGAAGGAAGCATCCTGATGGCTGCGATAGCAAAGACGGACATGACCGGAACAAAGGAAGCCATATCTGCACCCAGGTAGATCCTGAAAGCCATGAATCCCAACAGGCCGCATATGCAGACAGTTTCCATTATGGGTCTGGGAGCTATGCTTAAAAGCGACTGCTTCCTCTGGATCACCGTCTGTTTCTTATAGCTCTCATCATAATTATCCAGAAAATATTTTTCCTTATTGGAAACCTTGATATCCTTGATCCCCTGATAGGCCTGAAGCATCCATTTGCTTGTTACAGCTGACAACTCGCGGTTCTTTTGTCCCATGGCGGTAAGGCTTTTTCTGAAAACTCCCATAACCACATATAAAAACAAAGCCATAAGAGTGACCACAACCACGGTGGTCGCTACATCCTGCATCAAAAGGAAAACAACGAGAAAAGCACAGGTACAGGCTTCCGTCACAAGCTGCAGAACATTTAAGACAACAGTGAAAAACCCAATAACATCCGAAGTTGTATTACGAATCAGTTCAGACACATTATGATCCACATGAAAAAGATAGTCCTGACACATATAGCACTCCATCAGTCGATAAGAGATCCGCCGCTGATTATTATAAGTGTAGCGGTACTGGAGGTTATACATGAAAAGAATGTAAATGTTCTTAATTATGTAAACCGCAATCATAACCAACGCCATGAGCAGAACAAAAGAACCCGGCTCCGTGATCCCGGTTATCTGCCCTATAAGAGAAAGATACTTATTTGTGTGAATGATTTCCGGATTCGTGACTATGCTCACAAGCGGCAGAACCGCAGACACTCCCAGAGTTTCAAGGAATGCTCCGCCCAGGATCACAAGCATAACGATCATAAGCCTGAACTTCTGCCCCCGATCAAGTATGTAGTTTATCTTCTTCAGCATATATATTCCCATAACTTATCTTAGCTCCCCAAACCGATATCTTTCTCAATGAATCGTATCTTTTCCGCCAAATTTAATACCGTCCAAAAGCAGATTCTCTCTGAAAAGCTTCTCTGACAACCACCGGCAATTAACCCGGATATTACGGTATCATATTTCAAATAATGGTTCAACGTACATTGAGCCTTTGTTTTACCACTTCATTAAGAATATGTTCAAGAACCTCCCGTCCCGCCTCTCTTCCATACATTCCGGCAGTATCCCGCATGGCATCGTCGTCATAAGCAAAATCTGCCCAGCTGCGTATGGTCTCAACCAATGATCCCGTCATATTCCCGGGATCGATGAGTGCCCCCCTTTTGGTAAAACACGGCGAAGTGATCTTATCCAAAGACCTTCCGCCCGCCACAAGATCCCCTGTATTCCCAAAAGCAGAGCCTATGACCGGAGTTCCGACGCTGAAGGCCTCTGCGATCACCATAGGAAATCCCTCGTACCACTTACTGGGAAGAACCACAGCCTTTGCACAGGCAGTCTTCTTAAGGATCTCGTCATGCTTTACCGGACCGCACAGACGTATTTTAGTTAATCCATTATCCTTCACAAAAGCTTCACACCATTCCTCAAGCGGACCTGTGCCACAGACTTCCAGAACCGGAAGGGAGCAGACATCACCGGAATTCTCCAGGATCTTCCACGCATCAAACAATTCTTTTATTCCCTTCAGTTCATCCAGCCTTCCGGCATAAAGCACCACATTCTCCCTATTATCATACGGGATCCAATCATCTTTTCGTCCGGCAGAATTTGGTCTAATATAAACCATTTCCGGTCGTATCTGTTTCATATTGAGGAGCTTATTCTTATTAAACTCCGTGAGGCAGATATAGCGAAGTTTCCCATAAATACCGGATTTTCTGTGGATGATATCTGAAACGACACAGATAAGAGTCTGAACAAAACTGTTCCTGTAGCAGCGGTGCTTAAGAGCACATCCCAGGCCATTTTTAAGGCAGTCTTCACAAACCTTCCCATCCCTGCAAAGAAGCGCAGACGGACAGATGAGCCTGAAATTATGCACCACCTGAATAACAGGCACCCCACGCTTTGTCGCCGCATAGTAAACAGAGGGACTGATGAGGCTCAGTGTGTTATGCACCATCACCACATCGATCTTTTTCTCCCGGATGATCCTTCTGACGTCACCCGCGCTCTTAAATGAATAGATGAAGGTAAACGGCAGGATGAGTTTCCTAAAAAGAGAAAACCCGTCAATCTCATTGTTATGACGGGTATACAAAAAAACGCTGTGCCCCATCTGCTTAAGCAGTTCACAGTCATTTTTCACAACGGTGTCCTCACCTCCGGGGATCTTATAAAAATTATGGATTACGAGAATGTTCATTCGTTATTCTTTTATCAATACTATTCATCGTCAAGACTGCTTCCCAGGTTTTTCCAGTTTTCTTTAACAAATATGTTGTCATGAACAGAAAACCAGGGTTGTCCGGACAGGTTAAAAACATTTCCGTTATTTACAAGTACGTCATATTCACTGGCTGTTGTGACATACTGATCATGCGCATACTTTTCATCACCATTCACCGTATTTCCGGTAAACGGATTGACAGGATCGTTTATCAGCCCATCCATTGCAAGTACCGGAACATCAGCATTTGTCATAAAGGCATCATCAGTCTTCATCAATCCATTGCTGTTGAAATCCTTTACCATCAACACCGGATTATATCTTGTCAATTCCAGCTCCCCCTGAAAAATATCGTCAAAAAGTCCAAGATCCCTTCCGTGATCAGAAACAATTATTATTCTGGTGTTATCATATACTCCCGCTTTTTTAAGATCATCAAACCACTTGGATAACAAAATATAGGCGCACGCATTTGCGTGATAGAATTTGAGCCGATCAAGCGTATTTAATTCAAGCACATTTCCGTTCTCATCCTTTCGCGTCCTTGTTTCCAGTCCGGTATTGTCCACGCCGCTCTTTAACTCATAATCGGGAAGCTGGAGGATCTGCGGGTTATGAGTGATATTATTATCCATCAGAAGAACATTGCAGGAATCATCATCCCTGATCTCAGTAAGATAATCCATATTTTTCAGAACCATATAGGAATCACCGCTAATGGCAGTATGTCCCCATTTAAATGCGCTGGTAAAATAATAGCCATCATCATAAACCAATTTTTGCAAGACCACCGGAACAGTCTTGAACACACTGTAGCCTATGAAATTCAGTTCAACAGCATCGTCAAACCCGTAATCCTCTCCATCATTGTAGAATCCCTCGACCAGATACATATCAACATTATCAAGGTCTTCATATACAGCCGGATCGGAGATCAGCTGGTAGCCGGCATATGGCGGATCACAGACGGTAACATGATAACCATTTTCCGAAAAAAGAGCCGGCATAAGTTTCAACGCTTCATTGTGTTTATCCACCAGTTTCTCATCCTTACGCCTGTTCATTTTATCAGGGGTATACTCATATCCTCCGTACAGTCCCGGAGTTGCAAAATTTGTTGCCTGACCGTGCGAGAGGGTGTTGGGATAATAAACAAATCCCGAAAAACCATCCTTCAGTTCCGGACGTTCATTGAAAATGTAAGGCACAAAGCCGCTGATAGCCGCATCAAGCATTATGACCACAACATTTTTTCCTTTTGTGCTCAAAGTGATCATTCCCTCAAATTCATCATCATTACTTTCAAGTTTTTGGGTATAGTCCCCATCTCTTAAAACATTGCCGATCCTGACAATATTGAACACAGATAAAACAGCGAGCGAAATACACATTATCCCCAAAATGACTTTCGACGCAGCCTTCTTTTTTACATAGATAACTATCAAAAGGACGAATAACGCAAGCAAAACCAAAGCATTTATCATCTTTTCCACAGATGACTGACTCAATTCCCCCGCAAAGGTAAGATTGCTGTAAAGAGTTCCAAGATTCTTTCCAAAAAATAAATAGTCAACCAGACATGCTGCTCCTGCGACCCACATAAGGCATGCGCCAATCTTCTTTCCGGTTCCGTTTAGCAGCGACCAGACAATAATACCTGCCCAGATAAGAAAATAACCCGAAAAAATCTCAGCCGTATACACCAGCAGCCCCATAGGGTTTCTTCCGGTTTTCAGATCAACAAATTCCTCCGGTGACGATGCGATAACCCCACTCGGAATAAGCACTCCCAAAAGGATAAATAAAAGAACAGCTCCCAACAGGTATATCAAATGCTCATTTTTAAAGGACATCTTCGACTCTGCAAAACCTTGCTCTGCTGCCTTTTCTTTTCTTCTGACTTTAGTTATTACAGATATAACAAGCGGCACCTGCGCCAGAATTACAAGCATGATCAAAAAAGCTATTTTTCTCATGTTTGTTGCATATCCTTTTTGATAAACAAAAAAAGCAGCAACAGGCACTCCAACAGACAATAAAGCATATACGGCTTTCTTCGGGATCCTGATAACTTTTGTAAAAATAATACGTAAAAATGAAAAGACGTTGTTCATCGTCCAATAAAGGACCAGTCCCGAAGGGCTGTTATAGAGGATGATCAGGAACAATAATGGCAACAGAAAAACCTGAAATTTCTCTCTCAGGGAAAAGCCTTTTGTATAGAGAAATCCTGAAACCAGACTTATAAGAGTCATGATTATCGGCAGGACATTTATCGTAAAACCGCCCACACATATAAGCGCATCGGGAGCACTAAGATCTTTTATCGGTCCAAAAGCCTCATTATTCAGAAGATAGAGATCCGAAAGATATGCATATGCTGCCATAAAGAACGGAATCTGAAGAAGCAGTGAAATCGACTGCTTAAAAACATAGATCGGATGATAATCAACCTGCCTGTAATAAGTCGAAAGCATCATAAACCGCTCATCACCTTTGAAATACTTCTTTATGTGCGCTACATGCGGCTCCATCTCTTTTTGTTTTTTTCTTTCTTCATCCTGGAGTTCGTCGGCTCTTTTGTATATCGGAGCCGTCAGAAAGCAGACCGTCAGGCTGACACCGATCACGGCACACCAGCTCTGACGGAAAAGACGCCAAAGAAGCACAAAAACAGTCTGAATTATTATATATATTGGTTGGATACATATGTTGTATAAAAATGTCATAGAAATTAATCCTTTGATAATATGCCTTTCAATTCATGATACTTTTCAGAGCAGATATCAATCGGTCATTGTCTTCTCTATTCCTTATGGCAATCCTGACATATCTGTCACTAACTTTTTTGGTCAGGTCTTTTATCAAAATTTCATACTTATCCAAAAGGATCGTTGTCAATTCACCCGCCCTGATATTTCCTGTCAATTCAACCATAAAATAATTTGACTGTGACGGGATGGGTCTTATGCCCGGGATCTCACACAGCCTCTTTCTGAAGTTTTCTCTTTCTTCCCTGAATCTAATCATCGCTGCTTCATAGTCTTTCCTGTATTTACCCAGAATCTGCATAAAAAACTCAGCAAATGAATTCAGATTCCAGATAGACACATCCTTTTTTATCTTTTCTATCAAAGCGGCATCTGAACTTGCCATTATCCCGAGCCTGAGTCCGGGAACCCCATAGGATTTTGATATACTTTTCATCACGCAAAGATGTGGATTGTCATCCAGGATATCCATATTTATCAATGTATTATCCGCCTCATCAGCAAAATCAGCAAAAGATTCATCTATCAAAAGCCTCATATTAATTTCTTTTGCCCATGTGATCAAGTTCAGCAGCTGTTCTTTGTTCAAATAATTACCGCTTGGATTATCCGGATTTATAAGTATAAGATTATCGACTCTGTTCTTACTGTAAAAATCAATGATGTCGCTGTCTGTATAAGACATATCCGGATTATCCGGCACAAAACACACCGACCTTGCGCTATCATATCTGTTGCAGTATTCTTCAAAAGTTGGCGTGATAAAGCCGGTTCTTCCGGTCAGTATATCCATATATGATCTTATGATCTCGGCAGCTCCGTTTCCCACTACGATATTATCGATCGAAACATCAAAATTCTTTGATGCGAGAAGAGAATTAATATACATACCGGATGGATATTGTGTAAGAAGATCTGTAAAACTGGCCTTCATCTCACTGATAAGTTTTTCACCGGGAAAGAACGGGTTTACCAGATAGCAGTAATCCAGCATTTCCGGATATCTCCAATAGCCTCCATAACTCTCCTGGATTTTTTTCAGTTTCTTTTCGGAATCCTCCTCAAAAAGGATCTCAGCAATATTCAGATCCTGAATATCATCTATTTCATACCATTTCTGATGATTTTCCAGTCTCCTGGCACTTATCTCCGGATCGTCAAGCATAGTTATAACTTTCAGAACCTGTTCATAATATTCGTTTTTACCAATAGCCTTTGTATAAGCTTCCAGAAAAGGACAATAATGTGTCAAAGAAAAATGCCTGCTGAATTTGTACAGATTTACAGTCTTGTAATAAAACGCTCTGTCCTCAAAACAGAATCTGCTGCCGGAAATAAAATCCTCAATACCGTCATCAGCTCTTACCTTCAGACATGTTCCGTCCATCCAGCTTTCATATTTAGCAACCAGAGCAAGAGTCTCCCTCTTGTCATAGATCAGCGAATCCAGAACAGAATCTTCAAAAATGATATCCGATTCCAGAAGAAGTGTATCATCCTCACACAGATAATCTTTAGCAAGATACAGAGAATAAATATTATTCGTTTTGTCATAAATATCATTCTCTATAAAATTTATCGGAGTGCTGACAGGCAGCATTTTTACATAATCTATGAGTTTTTGCCCTTCATATCCTACAACGATAACTATCCTTGAAAGATTTTTTCTGTCAAGCTGGGAAAGCATGCGCTCGATCAAAGTGACACCATTAACTTTCACCATACATTTTGTGTTATTCTTCGTATAATCCTTAAGCCGCTTTCCCATTCCTGCAGCCAAAATGACAGCCTGCATCTTTTACCTCCAACAGAACAGATCAAACACATATCTGTTATTCCAATAAGCCTCATTTTCAGGTTTAATTATCCTTGTTTTATAACCTCTTTCTCCTGCCATATCCTCAAAACGCTTTTTTTCATAATATGTTTTATCAAGGCCTTCATAAACCCTGTCATAGTCCTCAACCTTTGACTTTCTGTATTCTATATGTTCATCTTTTAATTCCTGATCGTGAATTTCCGTGACAACAACCGCTCTTTCCGCTTTTTGAAGCATCCTGTCAAACACCTTCATTCCGTATTCGGCGTCAGGAAAATACTGGAAGGCACTATCAGAAATCACCCAGTCATATTTTTCTTCAATATTCACATCAAGTGCCTCATGAATCTCAAGTTCCGCCAGATCCATTATTGACCTTGCAATTTTGATCAGGGGCTCTGAGTAATCTAATCCGCCTAATTTTTTTATTCCAAATAATTTATAAAAAAGCCACAGATTGGCACCACTTCCGCAACACACTTCATATACACTGTCAGGGACACTGCCTGTTTCATTTTTGAGTAGATCAACCATGTGCTTCCACTGGTCAAACAGCCCCTCATAGTATCCTTCCTCCATCTGAATATCAAAGCCCTCCGCTTTTTTCAACTGAACATATATGTCAAAAACATCTTCGGACACTTTGATATTGTCCGGTCTGTTATTCCATACTTGTTTCCACCTGTTCATCCTTTATACCCCCTATGTTATGCTGACTCTGTTTCAGAGTATAAATCGCTATATTTTCCGATCATATAGTCAAACGTGGATTCTGCACATTTCCCCACGTTCTGCCATCCTTCCTCCCTGATTCTGTCTCTGCCTGCTTTAAGATCGGTATCTTTCAAAGTATGCTCAATCACTGATCTCATGTTTGAAAAATCCTCTTTTTTCAGCGGAATACCTATTTGAGGCAAAGCATCCAACAGCCATAATGGTCTTTCAAGCCAATACGCATCATAAGGTCCTCTGTCATAGTTTATCTCCGTATATATGACAGGTTTATCAAACACAAATGCATAATCAAATATCACACCCGAAAAATCGGATATAATAATATCTGATTCCATTAAAGAATTGAAGTTATCATTATCAAAATTCCATGAGATCATTTCCGAATCCGGATATTTTTTCATGAGAGGATCGATCGTATCTCTGTCCGATATCATTGACTGAGGATGTGGTCTTATGATCACATTGTATCCCGTATTGACAAGGCTGTCTAAAAACTCTTCCCCATACATGGATAAAATGCTGTTTTTTCCCCAGGACGGAGCAACAAGAACAGTTTTGACAGCAACATCCTTTTTTTCAATCTTAGCCGCCCGAACTCTTTTTTGTAATTCATCCATATAAGAAATACCGGCAAGGATCAGTTCTTTGGAAGGTCTGTTATGTGCTCTTTCCAGCTCACTTATTTCCTGACTTTGTATTATAGATGACATTAATATCGCATCGTAATAATCCGTTCCAAACATCCTGTACATGCTGATATCTCCAACAGCATGACATATATGAACATACCATTTCGTATTCTTCGACCTTTTCCACTGATAAACATCCAGCCCCGGAGTCGTCGAAAGGCATATTCCGGCATTCATCATGTTCAGACGAGCAACAGCCCTGTTTACTTCACCGATAAATTCTCTTTTTACGTATTGATAGTCTTCAACAAGTGCCGGATCATCCGGAGATGAAGTCCAATAGACAAGTGGAATCTTTTTCTCCTCAAAAATATCACAGATAGGTTTGAAGACATTCCAGTATCTCTTACTGTCACTATAGATAACATAGGGCATGTGACCTTTATCATCATTTTTAACTCTGCTGCCACGAATGATAGACTTAAGTCTGATTCGAACTTTCTGGAAGAAAAAATAAAGAATCGAGATCATCCCTATCAGTATTGTGAGTAACATACTTCCCGTTCCGGGATCGATATATAATAGCATAAAATATGATTCCTTTGTTTTTTATTTGTAGCCTATTTACCAATTCACAGACGCTGACTCTTTTATTGATAGAATTCTGACTAACGGTTGTTCATTTATTATCGAAATCTGTAGTATCCATCTTAAAATCATTATCATAGGTCACGCGAGTAAATCCCCGTTTTTAATATAATTCTCAACAATATCAAATCGTCGGAATACCGCAGCTAATGTCCTCCCATCTATATCGTATATATGCATACCGGTTTCCAGATCAAAATACTTTCTCAAAATAGACAACAACTTTTCTTCAGCCCATTTTATAAGATTTTCTTTTTCCTTTTCAAAATAGTCCCTGACTTCCAGAAAATTCACATGTGATATACGTTCTGCCTTTATCTGCATATCATAGCAAAGTTTCTCTCCAACCAGGCACGAAACAAAATAATTTCCATAAGCACGCACAGCCTGAAGCTCCCTGTCATCTGAAAAGCGCTTCCTTGCTGCATCACATGATCTGAAGATCAGCACAGCAATGATCATCTGAGATGCATTCAACCCATCAAATATCTGATGGTAAAAAGCCCCAAACAACTCATTTTTTTTATATCTTGCCAAGTGCGGAGCCTTTCTCCAAATGGCTAACACTGCTTCAGCAGCAACAGTGGACGGTATTGAACCAGAAGCAGAAAAACTGTCTCGTTTTCTTTTGTATACATACCCGAGGTCTTTAGCACTTTCCTCTAAAAGAATTTGCAGATTGTCATTAGATTTCAGATCCCGGAGATCCACCAGATTCTGATGATTAGTCGCATAAGTTATCTCGTTAATAATATCTTCGTCATCACTGACTTCATAGAGACGAACCAAAACATAAACATCCTTTATGTCCAGATCTCTGTTTTCAGCTACAGTCTGAAATATTGCCCGGCAGGTCTGACCGCCGTTTATAATCTGCAGATCCTGAATAGACACATTCCAGTTTTTTTCCTGAAGGGCATTATACTTAAACTGATCACATATCATGGTAATCCCGTTATTGTAAAAAAAGAAATTTGATCGTTTTTCACCCCTCAGCGTCGCGGAAATATTGTCATTTATCTCATTTTTCCCAAGATATTTCCTGATATTCCGTTCCAATAATCTGTCGCCATACCTTTCCATCAAAGAAACAATCTCGGTCACATTAACTTTCCCCAGAATCACACGTTTATAATTAAAATTTTCCTGTATGGCCATTCCCGCCATTTTTATCTCCGTGTTGACAGGTTCCTTTCTCTTGATGTAGCCCAGAATATTTTCATATCCGTAATGTGTAAAAACAACCTGGTCATTTCCGGAAAATGCATTGTCTATATATTTTTGTCCCATACCATCCCATGTATCACCGTTATTCACCATAACAAAAGTTACATACGGGATATAACCATCCAAAATAAGCGAGCGGATTTCGTCAACAATTCTCCTGCTTTCATCGTTAAGCTGAACATCCATATAAGGATCAAATACAGTTTTTACAGTATTTACAGCCTTCTCAATGGCATTAGAAGGAAAATTCGTGTTTTTTTCAGTATTCCTGGTATATTTTGACTGAAATAATATAACATTTACTTGTCCGTCATTAGCTTCTTCAATATATGCAGCATCAAATCCACCGTCTCCTCCACCGTCAGTAATATACGGAAGAGCCTCAGATATATCCATATCAAGATATGCAGACACTCCCAACAAAAGAAATGTCTTTGACCTTCTTTTTTCTATATCCTCTCCTGAAAAATAATCCAGGTTTTCTTCCATTATTTTATTAACACGCTGATCAATAATCTGTTTTGCAATGTTTATTTCCATAACTGATCTCCCCAATTAATAATGTTCTTTTTTTATATAAATCCCATATCCCTTTTCCAATGCAACATCTGTAGATATTCCAACTTCTCCATTTTTAACCCGATCGATATTCTTACTATTTAGTTGAATACTTACAATTGTTGCCCGTAGCCATGTCGTAAGCGCTAAATAATTCGGCGGTAGCGCAACCGCACATATATTTACTATAGGTACAAGGGCCTTTGCCCATAATAATACCCCGACCTCGTACGAGATCGGAGCACCTTGACAATTCACATATGGTTAAGATCATTCTGCGTTAAAAATCGATTCCTGATGTTTGCGCTGCATCTCCTCAAGGGCTTCACGGCATTCCGGATCCCAAGGACACAGTTTTTCGAGTTCTTCATCGGCTGTCTGGTCTGTCGGACATTTGATCATCAGATACCTGAGGTAATTGTAGATGTCCACGTTGTTTGCTTTTGCTGTTTCTACTATGGAGTAGACCAGGGCACTTGCATAGGCGCCATCCTGTGTATCGGAGAACAGCCAGTTCTTACGACCGGTCACAAAGGCCTTACAGCTTCTTTCACTCGTGTTATTGTGAAAACTGCAGCCACCGTCTTCAAGGTAGGTGATAAGGTACGGCTTTCTGTTACGTATGTAGTTGAGAGCTTTCTCCAGGCGGGAGCCTCTGAGTGCGGTCTGTTCATCAAGCCATGCGAAGAATCCGTCGATTACGGGAGACTCCTTTTCGACCCGGTGCTTCTTTATGTCATCAAAAGTAACGCCCTTCTTTGCATGGATTAATCTCTCCATATCAAAGAGCTTGTTGACATAGGCAAGTCCCTGCACGGCCGGCTGGGTATAATCGTACTCCTTACCTTTCGGTATGGCATCGATCAGATATCGTCGGACATGCGCCCAACAGGAAGTTCGGGTACAGTCCTTCAACTTGTTGTAACCACTGTATCCGTCGGTCATAAGATATCCGTGAAAGCCTTCAAGGAATTCTTTGGCGGTGTCTCCGGCTCGGGTTGGCGAGTAATGAAACAATACGATCTGTTCTTTGTCGAACTCTCCGGTTCGGAACACCCACATATAGGATTTGGTCTGTGCCCGGCGCCCCGGTTCTTTCAGAACCTGTACCGGCGTTTCATCGGCCATTGCGTACATTCCCGCTATAAGCCGTCTTCGGAAGTAGTCACACATTGGAGCAAAAAACTGTTCAGCATTTTTGATGATCCAGTTTCCTATGGTCCCTCTGGTTATGTCTATCCCGAAGAAACGTTTGAAATCCTGTTCCTGTCTGTACAACGGAAGGCTGTTAACGTATTTCTGATACATCACCCAGGCTACAGTTGATGCGGAAGCCATGCCATGTATCATGTGCGGCTTTCCGTCCTTGCCCTTGACTATGTGCGGAACTTCAGAGTTCTTCTTGCATTCAGGACATCCGTAGGTGGCGCTGTAGTATTCGATGATCTTTGCACTGGGTCGTATTATCTCGATCTCCCTGCGAACGAATTCTTTACCGATGTACTCGAGTTCTGATCCGCATTTATCACAGATGCGCTTATCCTTGTCCACATCTAAAAGAACCGTTTCAACAGGAAGGTTGGCATACTTATCTGCTGCAGTGGATTTCTTTTTGCGTGTGTGCTTCTCAACGGTGATGAATTCCTCTTCGGACGAATCCGGATCGTACTTGGCAACTTCAACCTCAGCCTCGTTAAACAGGCTCAGTTGCCCTTCGATATCATCGTTACGTTTTTCGCTGGATTTACCAAAGAGTTTCTTGGTAAGAAAGTCGATCTGTTCCTGGAGAACCTGTTCGCGTTTAACGTGTTCTTCTTCGCGCTTGTTGGCAGCCTCGACCAAAGCATTGAGATTCTTGATCGTGTTATTAAGTTCCTTTATTGTATCCTTCAACTCCCTGAGCTGCAGATCTTTGGAATCTCTTGCCAATGTATTTTCTCCTTCAATCTGATACATCGATTATATCAAATCTTAAGGGATAAAAACATTGACAAAACGCCGAAAATAAAGGAAAAACGGCACTTTATATGGCGTTTTAAGCGACGATAGAAAATGTTGCACAAGTGGCTTGATTGCAGATCTTAAGCCGCTACAATCGCCTTAGGCTGCTCTATATCGATACCTGACATAAGCCAGTCAAACTCTCGCCATGTAAGGCTCCGGACCTCATCTTTGTTACGAGGCCATCGGTATCTTCCCTGGACGGCAGAAAGTCTCTTATACAGAAGAACAAAACCGTCTGACTCCCATAGCAGGATCTTGATCCGATCACAGCGTCTTCCACAGAACAGGAAGATAGCATTGCCTCTCGGATCCTTATGCAGTTTGTCCTCCACGATGGCGCATAGACCATCTATAGACTTTCTCATATCGGTATAGCCACAGACAATATATATCTCATCTGCGACCGTGATATCGCCAATCATGCGTAGCTCCTTAAGAGAGAAAGAGTTTTTGATACCAGAACCGGATCTGCTCCATTGCATAACGAGATATGTATATCTCCGATTGTGATCTCTATCATATGTGAATTGTCAAAGTGCGGTGTTGCGGCAGGCAACTTCACCTCCGGCAACGGAACATCAGGAACGATGTCCACTTTCACAACTTCCTGCTTTGAAGATGTGAAGTCATGTATATCCTGCGGACTTCGAGAAGGAATAGCATAGGAGCTTTTCCTCAACCGCCTGATAGCATTATTAAAGGTATGACGGCTTATGCCGTTTGCCAGACACCATTGGGCATCGGTCATCCCGCTTTTGCGGGCTTCCTGGATGAGGACAAACCACTCATCCTTAGTACGATAAGATTTTGGATTTGACATATCGAATCCTTTCCGTGTGACACCAAAACGTAGTTCATTAGCTCAAAATGTCACACCAAAACGTAGTGTAATGGTCAAATCCATTATGATCTTATTATATGGCGTAATCTATCCGCCGAATTATTTAGCGCTTACGCCATGTCTCCCCTTTATGGGCATATAACTCATCTCCAACTTTTATTTCAACATCGTTGAGCATCAAAATCCCTGCTTTATGTTCTTTGAAATATTCATGATAAGTACCAACTTTAGCCATATTCTTAGGAATCAGTGAAATAAGTCCCCATTCATCTAATGAGTTTCTTGTTTCTTCCTTTGTAAAAATTCCGTCTTCAATCAGCTTATATTGGTTGTATAACTGCCATGTGGTAAGAAGGCCTCTTTCATCATCTTTTGCATAATCAATTTGATCGTCACTAAATGGAGGATTCTGTCTTGATTTAGGACTAATATATCTTTGATGATTCACTATATATATGGGTATTATTTTTTTATCGTAATATTCCTTTTCTCTTCTTCGTCTGTGCTTTGCAATCTGCGAACACTCTCCATCGGTAGATGTCCCACCTATACCTTTAACTTCAATGATATACACTTTATCTTCACTTATAATTTGTATATCTTCTCTTAAAATTTCCTCATTTTCATCAATTGCTTCTACTTTATCAAAGCCGAGCCAATTAAAATATTTACATACCGCTTGAACAAGGTTTTCACCAGTTTCAATCAACAAATCATTCAGGAATTTGTACTTTTGATCAATCGCATTTCTTTTCTCTTCCAAAGACCTGATCTTTAAATCATACTCTTCTTGAATTAACTCCCGTTCTTTCTCAAGCTCAAGTATTTCTTTATGCCAAAATTCTCGTCCTTTAATCCATGCAAACTCTCTTGATTCAGGGAAATAATCCGGCGTTACTTCCGGCAATAAAGATGTTACTAAAAATTCAATCAATTCATCCTTCTTTTCACAAACCGGAAGCAGAATTTCGTAGCCTGAAGTTTCTGAATACGCTATATACGAAATTACTTCACCATCATGATTTTTCAATAATGGTACAAAATGTGGATCTATGATTTTTTTTGAGAAGATTCATCCATTTTTGTTGGTAACTTAAAAATAGCCATGTATCCTTCTACATACTTTGCTATTGAACCTGCAAGTTTGTTATTTTCTGATATTATTTTTTTCCCGGATTTGGATGTAGCACCAGCCAGAATGATATCATATATATTACATAGTTCTTTATTTTGGAAAATGTAATTATTCTGTTTTTGTACTTTTACAATATTATATTCTTCCGAATAACTACTTCCAGCAAAAATTATTTTTAATGATTGAGAGCTTAACTCTCTTTTCAAAATGCTCAACACGAGTGGGTCAGGTATAAACTCGTTTTTTGGATAATCCAACTCAAATAGAATTCCCATTCCATTTGGTTCATCATCTACCGAAGAATATTTTGTTTCATTTATATTTTGCAAATCGATTATAACCACACTATACTCATGTAGATTATCTATCATGCTATATTCGAGCTTAACAAATCTCTTATTCACAAATTCTTCGTATTCAACACTTTTAGTCACCCCCAAATCCCCAGTTGCAACAATGTAATTCTGACTCAATCTTTCTGCTATTTCTTTATTATTAACCACATATATTTGTGGTTCCCTGTACTTTTCCATCATAAATTCAACTAATACTCTTCGTTGCTATCTATCCCACTCTTAATCTCATAAATCTGTTCCTTTATCTAGATTTAGAATAACTTAAAACATATAGAAAGTTTTAGTATTGTCTACAGAATAGCTCTGGCAACATTGTCGATTTCAGGAAACATAGTTTCGTTATCTATACCTAAAATCTTAACTTCATCCAAAATCTTCTTTTTATTTATAATGCATAAAACACACACTTTATCATTTTTATTCTTAACCCTATATTCATTACATGGTTCCATGATGAACTCTCTGTTGTGCTTTGGTTCGCCAAACAAAATAAATGCACCTTTTTGATTGATAATCCTCTTATTAGTTTTATTAGCGTAAACGAACAGCCTTGCCGAAATATCCCGCTTAAGGATTCTCTCTTCAAAACCTGGCTTCTCCGTCCGTATTTCACCAATTAACTTTTTGGTACATTTAAGATCATTTCTCAAAAAATTCTTTGGATTGCTTTCTACTTTTTTGGGAGTTATAGTACTTTCAACACAATAATTATTTTTGGATATGATCCTATTTGCTTCCATAGACAATCCATTTTTGTCTTCATTTGAAAGAGCTGGAATGCTCGACAAAACGGAAACGGTATCGCTACCCGGCCATTTAATACTGTTCTTATCTATCGAAAGCGTTATAACCTCACCCGGGATATTCCAATGCTTATTACTCACGCACGCAAAATACAGTGCAACAAGAGCATTTGAGGTAATATCCAGCAATCTCGTAGGCATGCTATAATGTTGCATAATGGATAAACGTTCAAGATGCGTTTTGCATTTTTCGAAATCAGAATAACATTTATACTGTAACTCATTGTAGAGCGATTGTTCCCGGTGCATAAGTTTATACTGTCCACTTTCAAAATCTCTACGCATTATTGATGGCAAAAGCTGATAATTGAGACTCGAATGCCCCCTGAAGAAAACAGCCTTATCTCTCATGCTATCATTCATTTTAAGTATTTTCTTCAAATAGGCTTCTGTCCCACTTATTTTAGTTAATTCTATGCGCCTTGCATCATATATAATGAATAACTCCTCATTTACTTGCAATTTCCATTCATTATCTCCTTGTAATTCAAGAAAAGTTCTAACCGCATCTATCCAGAATTGAAAACTAACCTTATTAACTCGATATTGTCTACCAAACACAACATTAACCCATGCAAATAAACATTTTGCCTCATATAAGCTCATATTCTTATATGAATCCCCATCATCCTCCAGATTAATTAAAGAATCTTTTGCTCTTTCCATTCTGTCCCCTAATACTTTGTCATCCAAGTACTGATTATCAAACAAAATAGAATATCTTGATTCAGAATAATGTAACTTCTTTATAGCATCATTCCGCTTAAAATTGTCATCACCCAAAGCAAACACATCTATATATCCATCTTTTAGAAGCTTGTCTGCGCATAAAATCCCTATTACATGAATAATAATTGAATTATGAGAAAACTCCCTTAAAAACCTTATTTCCATAATAACAATTCAATCCCCCATTGTTTATTGTAAACAAAACTTTATTTCTCTTCTTTGTAAGTCCTCTATTGTCGACACCTGTTTATCATTATAATCCAATGAGATGATGTCCCCAAATATTTCGTTCGAATCGCGCGATTCGAACGAATCACAAAGGAGGATCTTATTCAGCTCTGTAAAATGCTACTACTGCTATTGTTTTCATATAGAATTAAGTTAATGAATATACAACTATGCCCACTATAATAAGTGACAAAGCCAATGCCTTCTCAAAATTTATCTTCTCATTGAATATCACAACCCCAAATACTGTAATAAATATGTATCCGGATGCCTCCAGAACAGGCCCCATCGAGAGAGGTACAACCTTATATGCCAACACACCTAATAATGTTGCCCCAAAAAAGATCATATAAGCTACTATCACAAGAGAGTTTAAATACTCTTTTATTTTAGAATCATATGATCTCAAGGCTGCTTTTTTGAGCATAACCTGAGCGACTGAACTTATAAAAGTTCCCAGAACAATCAAACCAGAAAAAAACATCATATTTGCATTCATTTTCTATGCCCCTCCAGAAGCAGATCCGCGTTTTGCATCTGATAAAGCATATATGATTATTCCAATAACAACTATAGCTGCACCTATAATTTTTCCTATAGAAACATTTTCCCCAAAAAACAGCTTACCCCATATTATCCCCCAAACAACTGTCACTGCCTTATTTGCATATGCCATTATCAAAGGAACCTTTTTCAGTACCTGTTGCCATACTATCGCATAGATAAGCAACCCAAAAAGAACAACTGAATAGAATAGAAAAAATCTTCCGGAAAGAAATTTCTCAAGCCCTGCTTTTTTAGAAAACACTCCTAAAAATGAATATAATGCCAATACTATATTTAGAATTACAATGCCTTTTGTATCTGATTTCATACCCCTAATATATTTTCCAACCATTTTCTAAAACATACTTCAACATACTTATAAGACAAGAATGAAATCCCCATCATGAAAAAAACGAATAACACCATCAATAGTCCCTGAAAAGCACTTATATCTACGTACAAAGAAACAGCCTTAAGTATCATAAGAAAAGGAGAGTGCCAAATATACATTCCCAGAGGTGCTATGCGAATAAATTCCATCCTTCCATCACAGTTTTTCTCACCATTCCTTGTTCTTATTCCATTATTCTTCAGCTTATTAGATTCAACACACAATAGAAGCATTATCAACGCCGGGAAAAAAATATATGTGCATATTCCCCATTCATCATCTACCAAAATATCCCTTTTTATAAAAATCGATAAAGTACATACAACTACAATAACCGCGTAAAAAGCAGGGATTGAAAAAATCTTACTTTTCTGTGTTTTCCAAATATATGCAACCACCCCCCCTAAAAAGAAAGCTGCATATCCTCTTCCGTGTGAAGAATTCAACCAGGGCAAATCCATAGCATATGATTTTATACCAAGTCCCAACATGCTCATAAAAATCATCAACCAAACAACATCAATTGTTGTTTTTTTCGAAATCTGTACCAACAAATAAAAAATCACATAGCATGTTAATAGTACACCCAAATACCATAAGGGGTTATTAATTGCAATACCTTCCATTTTTACCGGTCCACCATAATAAGTCAAAAAATAACTATTCCAAATTCTCCATAGTCCTACCGGTGAATCCGTTATCCATTTATCGGTTATGATTTTTAGGCAATATACTACGCATATGTAACATGAAACCGATAATAACACAAGAGGAAAAAATCTTTTAATTTTATGCATCAAATAATCTGAAAAAGATTGTTCCTCCGTCTTCTTTATCATAAGAACAGCAAGGAATCCGGACAATTCAAAAAATCCCTCTACAGCATATCCAAAATATACTTTTCCTCCAAAGAAGTTTATCCCATGATCAAAACGAACTCCCAAAGCCTGCTGGTAATGATGAAGAATTATCACACACGATAATAGAAAACGAAGAAAATCTATAGAGTTAATTCTGTCTATTTTAGATTTCATAATATGGTGTAACGGTCAAGTCCCTTTACTGATCATATAATATATTTATATTTAAATTTCACACAAACCGGATCCCCGTAACACATACCTATGGGTTCGGTCTTAATATGAGACCTCTATTTTTGCGTCCATAATAAAGATCAATAATCCTGAGGCACGGAATTAACTATTTCAATTCAGTTTCGAGCATTTTTCATTTATTGAAGCACATACTACTTAATCTGGTAGATACCTGACTATATCCTCTATATTATCCCCTGCAAAAATATAATAACCAAATCGATCGGAACTATCTTTTACAGTTCCAGCTGTTAACGGATTTATATCTTTTTCTAAAACCGAGTATGGTCTTTCATTTTCCAATAAACGAAGTACATTTATATCATTTTCCGAGAAAACAAATCTGACAGCAGCAACCCTTTTCTTTTGTTTTATTCCAAGATCCGGTTCTTGTCCCACAGCAATTCTTATCACATTAGCCGTGAAATCAATTCCCGTGGATTCGTATACAAGACTACTCCCTATCAGATCCCCTCCCATCCGTGAACCGATTTCAATAATCTTAATATCCCCACTTTCAGATATTTTTAGTTCCGAGTGTGATGCACTGTTTTGAATTTCAAGAGAATCCAATGCATGAAAAACAACTTCCTTTATTTTTTGAACCATTGCATCTGAAACAGGAGCCGGCTCCAAATGAGCTGTTTCAATAAAATGGGGAATTCCAGTAGTATATTTTTTTGTTAATGCCAAAAAGTTATGATCTCCTCTATATGAAAGACACTCTACACTATACTCAGCACCCTCAACATATTCTTCTATCAAAACACGCTTGTCAAATCCAACCTCTTTGGCAATATCTATTGCTTCTGCAAGTTCATCAAAAGAATTAACAAGGCTAACCCCTCTGCTTCCCGATCTGTCAATAGGCTTTATAATAACCGGAAATGCAATACTATCGCAATCTAAATCTGCTTCATTGTTTATTAATCTGCTTTTAGGCGAAGGATCCCCATGTTCTTCAAACGCCAGCCTCATTTCATGTTTATTTGTCGACAGCAAAGAACAATGCAAAGTGTTTCCAGTAAGGCTGAGCATATTAGCAACATAATTTACCGTTACGACCGCAAGATCTGAACCAATAGAACATATGCCTACAATCCCTATCTCCCTACATTTATTCAATATCAATTCTTTTTCAACTATACTAATTGGATAAAAAAAATCTGCTGCCTGCTCACCGACATCGCCTGCTTCCCACGCAAAAACATGGGTTTCATAACCCATTTCTTTTGCTTTTTCAATTAATGGCAGTTGCAAATAAGAAGCACCAATAATAGCTAATTTTTGTTTTTTCATATTTTTCACACTATATATCTTATTATCAAACAAAAGGAGTCTAAAAGTGTTTACTCCAATCAACATCTTTCATCAATTCATAAGTAACCTCCTTTGAAGGTTTTTCGCGACTTCCAATTCTCCTACACGGTAAACCGACATAAATCCCCCAAGGTTCCAAATCTTTGTTAACAACACAACCTGCGCCCACTACCGCACCTTCGCCTATACGAACACCCGGAAGAATTGTACAGTTTGCGCCCACATATGAATCATCTTCAAAAACAATATCTCCATACATAATATTATGTGTCCCATTCGGAATAAACTCTGCCGAATAAAGGCCATGCACTTGATATGTACTAGTCAATACGCACGTTCCGGGGCCAATAAACACTCTGTCTCCTATAGTAGTTTTGGCTCCACCCTCAATAATCACATTCCAAGTTATCATTGAATGTTTTCCTATCTTTAATTGTTTTCCGGCATCAATAAAGACATTATCAAGAATCCGGGAATAATCATCTATATATGCATTTTCAGATCTTATCATTTTGCATAACGGATACAAAACAACATCTTTACCCACATAGGCTAAAGTATCCCTAAGGTTATCACCCATCATTTCTATTCCGGTAATGCATCCGTTTTGATTGTTTCTTTCTTTAAATGGATTTTTCATGACTTGTTTCCTCCGAAGTTTTTACTATTTGTCTTATAACATACAATGGTCTTTGCTTAGTTTGCATGAAAATATTTCCAACGTAAACTCCCACAACACCAAGAACCAAAATCACTATTCCACCCAACATAAAAGTAACCGCTATTAAACTGGTCCATCCAATAGTTACATTAGCAACATAATGATAAATAATCAATCCTATGATTACAAAAAAAGATATCGTCGACATGACAAATCCAAATCCGACAAAAAATCTGAGTAATTTATCTGACTGAGATGTAAGTAGCTCTATTGCCATATTTATACGTTTTTTAAGGCTATATGAAGATTTCCCCTCATATCTTGCATCGTGATCAACATCTATAACTGTCTGTCTGAACCCAAGCCATTTCAGGTACATGACATATCCCCTATGATATTCTCTCATAGAGCAATAACAATTCACGACATTTCTGCTGACGATGCTGAAATTACATACGGCTCCATCATAACTTCCGTCTGTAGCAAATTCATATACTTTATAAAACATATTTGCCAGGAACACCTTCATCTTGCCATCATTTCTAACTCTTCGCCTTGCAAACACAACATCATATCCTTCTAATGCCTTCTCGTAAAGCCTTGGTATTTCTTCCGGTCGATCCTGTAAGTCGCAGTCCATAACTACAGTCCAATCTCCTTCTGAAACATCCAGGCCTGCAAGAATAGCTTTCATTTGCCCAAAATTTCTGGACAATTCAATTCCTACTACATGGCTGTCAGCTTTGCATAATTTTTCAATTATCTCCCACGAATTTTGAGGACAATTATCATTAACCAATATTATTTCATAATCACTTGTTATTGTTTCCAAAGATTCTGTCAGTCTTCTATGCAATTCTGGTAACGCTTTTTTACAGCCATACACAGGAACCACAACTGAAATGTCCATAAATGACTCCTTTTTTACAAAAAAATCTATAATCACTAAAAAAGATTCTATTCTTTATTCTCTCTACTGCCTACTCAAATTTACAAATACTCAAACCATTCCATATGGGCAGTCTCTATAATCTTTCTCTTTCATAAATCATCGATAACATATTTATCCCTCATAACATGGATAATATGCGTTTTCCCCAACTTTTTTGCTCTTGCTACAGCATCTTCGTAACTCAGCTTATCGTGATCTGTCCTTCCTGAAGAATAGGTGCTACCATCCACTTTATCATCTAAAAAAGTATAGTACTCTCCATTATGTACATATGTAGCATTTATTACACCAATCCCCGTAATGGCCGGATAAACATACACCTCTCTCAATCCCACGTTAATATCTTCATTAAATATTTCAGTGGATTTTGCATCTGTATCCAAATAGATAATACAACTACATTTTTCTTTTCCCATCTTTTTTTCCAAATCTAACAGTTCACTATAAAAACTCTCCCTGACCGGATCCTCTTTTTTTACACTATATAGTGGATTTCCCGGAAGTTTATCAATTATATCTATAAAACACCAAAGAAACGCCGCTGCAAACACAATACCCCTTATGGGTTGTCTGATATCATTCTTTATATCAAAATAGTCTTTTGCACACAATAACACCATTGAAATTGGTATAACAACACTTGAAAAATATCCTGCTGATCCACCCTCAATAACCAGAACGGCCCCTGGGAGAAAAGCAACAAAAGATCCAAAAATGATAATTTCTATCCAAATAGTTTTTTTAGTAATAAAATCCCTTAATTTTATGTGTTCCCTTTGTATTTCAAAGCAAATAAAAAGAATGGACATCAACGAAACTACAAACCAATAGCCAAAAATCCCTAATCTGCTGTTGCAATAATCTCCAAAAGCAAATAATCTAAACGAATTGTGGGATATTTCGGAAGATGTGGAGTGATCGTTTTGAAAAATCAAATAATAAAAAACAAATACTGCAAAAAAACAAAGATTACATAACCAGCACTTGATCTTTCGAAATCCTATCCTAAAAACGTAGTACATAGTAACAGCAAGTGCTACAAAGCCCACAGATATTTTGCTCCACAGCATCAAAAACAACAATATCATCACTCCTAAGATTTTTAAAATTCTTTGTACTTTATCATACTTATATCCAGTTAATAACGAGAAAGCAATAATCACATACAAATACAACAATGATAAAGCAATATTAAAAGACTCAGAAACAAGAAAAGAACTGTGTCCTACACCAATTTTAGCCCCCTCGCTAAAAAGGCCGATATTCGCTAAGAAAACAATGAGCAGTTGTATATTTCCCGGTAATGGAGAATTAAAATAACCTCTTGCTTGACAGATACACGCAAATTGCAAGAAAAGATAAATCGGCAGGAATACAACGGGATAAAAAAAGTTATAACATATAAAGCACGGAATGCCTGTTAACGACGATATCCCACTCATAAGAAGATGACTGAATGTATGATATTTTACACCCGCACAATCATTAATGAGGGTTGAAGGTATAAACGAATACTTATAACTTTCAGCAATAGCACTGTGAAGGAGAGTATCCAAATGTTGTGTCCCTTCATTTACTGCGCCTACAGGATTCAAAGATAGATATCCGCTGCGCCAAATAATTGTGCAAAAATAAGCCGAAAACAGAACTGAAATAAAGCATATAATTACTATATTTGAATTAACATACAGTCTATTTTTTTCCTCATCATTTTTACGTTGTTCAACAACAAACAATGTAATCCACATCAATAAAACAAAGGCAGAGATAGTAGCCGTTTTATTTAAATAAATGGATTTTGTTATAAATAATGATGCCCAAAGAAAAATGTCAAGCCAAAAACTCAAAACAAGTGGAAAAACAAATATGCTGATTTTTTTATTCTCTATCAATTTACTCATTTTTTTTGTAAGTACTCAAGTGTGTCCTGAACGTTGCTAACACTTAGCAACGTTCAGGACACACTTGAGTGTTTACTTTTTTTACCTACATTACCGTGACGCAACACTATGTTGTCACGATGAAAACTACCACAAACGTTAATAACTCTCTTGTTAAAATATCTGCCTGCATCTTTAAATCTTCTATTATCTGTTCATTAGTAGCATTCTCAAATGGAATAAGATGCGTAAATAATATTATTACAGTTATTTCTACCACCTTTGTATATTCCGTTCTCAGTTCCCGAATCTTTCGTATTGCTTCCTCTCAGTCTAAAATCCCTGTAGAATAGCACTATTGTCGGCACATGTTTTTCATTATAATCCAATGAGATAATATCCCCAAATATTTCGTATGAATGGCGTAATTCGTATTAATTATTAAGGAAGTTCTAGTACAGCACTTTTTAATTAGCTACATTTTTTGAAAAAGTTTCGGTCACCACAGTTTCAGATGGATCAATGTCATCGAGATTCCAAGTCCAGTGGTAAACAACAGGGGTTTCATTGATTTCATCAAAGTATTTATAAATACGAGTTACAAGTTCGTCTTTAGTTTTTACTCTGATACCTCGTAGCATCTGCTTCGTCATCTTGCTGAAGAAGCCTTCCACAAGATTAAGCCAGGATGCGTATTTAGGAGTAAAAACAAACTCGAATCTGCTAGGTATAGTTGCAAGATATTCCTGTACTACCACAGATGAATGTACCTTTAAATTATCCAATACCAGACGGATTTTATCGCCCTGCGGATACTTTGCGTCCAGTTTTTTCAGGAACTCAATGTAGTCCTTGCTGTTATGTGTACTGCTCACCAGCGGAATAGCTTCCCCAGTCTGCAGATCGATACCGGCCAGAAGTGACACCGTACCCAAACGCTTGTATTCATAATCTCTCTTTACGGTACCGTGTTCTTCTGTTGCATTAAGGTCATCTCCTGCTGTTGCGATTGCCTGTATTCCAGGTTTCTCGTCATAAGAGAGAACGTGTGTTACAGGGCCGTCATCAAACGGGAGCAGATTTCCGTCCTCATCAAACTGAAAGGATAACTGCTTATATACAAGAAGTACATTATGCATCTTATCTTCGAAGTCTGGATCACGTCGCTCACAGTAGTACTGAATGCGGAACGGCTTGATGTTTGATTTATCAAGGATTTGATAAACCCCGGATTCCGAAATAGTTGTAAGCCTGTCAAATCCCGCTTCAGCCGCTGCTTTGCGTATATGTTTTGTAAGCAGGCTTGTTGTCCAGGTTTCTGCTGCATACCCAAGATCCTTTGGTTTGGTACATGCAACACTGATCAGCCAGGTTTTGGCTTCGCCGACAATTTCGTCTTTGCAGCCGCGGCCTTTTGCGACATTAAGCAGGGTTTCCAGCGTGTCATCGTTGCTTCTGTTGCTATATCTATTAGTCCAAAGAAGCACTGTACGTTTATTAATTCCAAGTTTGTCCGCAATTGTGTCGTTAGATAAACCTTGGGATTTAAACAAAAGTATTTTGGCTCTTTGAGCAATTACGACCGGAGTCATTCCGGAGTTAGCAAGTTTTTCGAGTTGCTCTTTATGTTCGGATGAAAGTTTCAGTGCTTTTGGCTTATTCATAACTGGTATACTCCTTTGGTTGTTTTTTTGAGTATACCACACCCGAATCAAAAAGTGTAGTTAATTATAAAATGATATACTAGTTAATAATTACTTTCCTCGTCATCTCACCCACTAGGTCATATCCGTCCCACACAAGATCAAAATCCATTGTATGTCCTATCGGCACGACTCTGTCCACACCCCTGATGCCAGAAGTCAACAGTGGATCAAACATCTGAGTATCTCCAATATACCCGATGGTCTGGCAGTGGGTATCATCACAAAAATCCCTGATGTCCATTATATCATCGCAGTTATACTCATAAAAGAATCCGGAATTCCCCCGAAAATTCATTAAATCCGGATCTGTTTTTTTGATAGCAACTCTTATCATCACGTTATCTTCACCCTTAACTAGAGACGATCCCTCATATGCCACACCGGCCAGATAAGTATTAGTAAGTTTATCCACACCCTGAACCGGCTGAAAGACATATTTCTTTATTGCAAGTTCATGAAGATTTTTCCAGAATAAAGACTTTGCCTCGTCCTTTTTCGAACCTGTCCAGACAACAACCCTCGGACTCGTACAGGCATTCTGATCCGAAAGATAAGTATCATTATAGAAATCTGATGCAATACGATCTTTATTCTCCATAGAAAGATATTTATCAGAATCGATCACTGCAAGAGAATACCTGTCAGCAAAAGTAATCTCCTTAGTTCTGGGCTTTATTGGTGATTTCCGGATTTCCTCTATGGTTGCATCCCCGCCCCAGATGATTCTGACATCACACATACCGGAAAGCAGGTCGTTAATCTCCTTAGCTCTCTCGTATCTCATCAGGCAGATATACGGTTTCATTTCAGGATACTGTTTCAAAGCCTCCCGGATAGCATTATTAATAATATTGACCTGAGGAAAGTCTTTTGAAGGCACACGTACTACATTCGCATTTCCACATAAAAGACCTGTAACCAGAGAATAAGCAAAATTAACCGGTACATTAGACGGAGCTATATGGAAAGCCATACCACGACCTATCAGGGATGCATTCTTCGAATCAAAGTGCTCCTTTTTTAACTGCATCAAAGAAGCCTTCCGTAGCCAAAAACCTAAAGTCACTACATCTGGAAATACTTTTGCATCTCTGCTTTCCATTATGATCTTTGATAAAGCCGTAAGAAATTCAATAATATTATCCGAAAATGGCTGTTTAGGACCTACATAGGCCATATTCTCAAGCAAATTACTGTCACCTGTCAAGAAACTTATGCTGTTATAAACATCTCCGTCTCCCGAAGTTTTTTCAAAACCAACCATGCCTGCCGCATATGTATCACTGCACCCTCTAATCTCGGCATTCTTTAATCTTCCAATGATACTGAAATACTTACCTTTCCTCCCACATGGACAGTCGTCTATGCCCTCGATCACACCTTCATCCTCTGTAAGAAGAGAATGTCCGGGATAGGATTCCGGTATAGCAGAAACCACCTGAATGATACCCTTTTCACCGATCTCACATGGCTTGAAATCTATCAGACGCCGTGTGATAACATCAGAGAACACACTGGCATGCAAATGACCGCATTCACATTCCATGTAAATACAGCCGGTCTGTTCCACCATCCCGTAATAATCATGGATTCTTTCCAAACCACAGACATCACAAAGGCATTTATGAAACTCATCCCGGCTAACTGCTTCTGAGATTAGTTTCTTCCATCCGCCGCCATGGATCAGAATGCCGTTTGACAGATCAAACACAGTCCCCTGTTCTTTAAGTCTGACCAGTTCTTTATAAAAATGCTGCCATATCATGAAAGTGAAACCGAAAAGAAGTATATTCTCATCCTTATGCTCTGAAAGAAACTCGGACAGCTTGTCAACATCAAGCTGCATATCATCACTTAATGCATAGATTTTCTTTGACCCGAACATGGAAAAGCCAAGGATACCGGCTCCTCTGGCTGAAAACTTTGCCCTGTCCTTTATCACAGAAGGACAGTCTATGATGATCATAGGCATGCGGCTTTTTCCTGTAAATTCAGACACGATCTTTACCATGGCCTTCTGTTGGTTTGCAGATGTCACCCGGTCAAGATAGATCCTGCTCACAGACTGACCCGTAGTCCCGGAAGATGTCATTGTCTTGACTACTTCCTCATCAGGTACAGACTTTAAGCTCATCTCCTTAAAAAGTCTGACCGGAAGAAAAGGAATCCCGGTCAGATCATCAGTCTCTTCATATCCGACAGTTTTAAGCATTTTCGAATACACGGGACATTTTTCCTTATGAAAGTCCGTAAGCTCTTTCAGTCGTTTTCCCATTATTTTATTCTTCTCTTCCGATGACAGGCTGTAGGGCCTGATATCCATAAAATCTTCAAATCCCATAGTTTTATCTGTAATATTTCTCCAATTCTTTATACTGAACCTTCCCCGAATCATTCATAGGGATACTGTCTATGATAACCGTCTTAAACGCAGTGGGATTGAGCTTTGTCACAGATACAACATAGTCCTTTACGTAGTCAGCCATCGATCCATCTTTAAGGAAAATATACATATGATCATCAACCCCTGCACATGCCGCTTCAATCTCAAACTTCCCCTTTATCAACCGGTCAACCTCATCAAGATTTACACGGTTTCCGTAGATCTTCAAAAATCTCTTCTTCCTGCCTGTTATATAATAATAACCGTCCTCATCAAACTGAGCCATATCTCCGGTGACAAGAACTCCGTTTCTTTCATCTCCCTTAATAAGATCTTCCCCGCATTCGGCATAGCCCATGGTCACGTTTTCACCCTCATAGACAAGTTCACCGGTCACAAAGGGTTTTTTGATCTCTTCTCCGTTGACATCGATCAACTTAAATTTCCCTCCCGGGATAGCTATTCCCATAGATCCTTTCTTTTCCACTGCCTTCTCGGCAGGAAGATAGCCCATCCGGGCTGTTGCTTCACACTGACCGTACATCACGACAAAGTTTTTCCCATTGTCAGCAGCATATTTTGCAAATTTCTCGTGAAGTTCAGGAGTAAGTTTTCCCCCTGCCTGTGTCATGGTTCGCAAAGATGGCAGATCCATTCGGTAAAATCTGAGTTTATCAAGCATCTCATAGGTATAGGGCACCCCACCAAACGAAGTTGCCTTCTGTTCTTTGAAAAACTGCCAGAATTCCTTCTGCATCAACCCCTTATCGGTCAAAAGGATCGTTGCACCAACATAAAGATGAGTATTTATGATCGACAGACCATAAGTATAGCTCATCGGAAGCGTTGTGATCGTACGTTCAGTCTCGTCAAGTTTAAGATATTCTACGATAGATTTTGTATTTGCAAGGATATTAGAATAACTCTGGCGTACAAATTTCGGTGAACCCGTAGAACCTGAAGTAGTAAGAAGCAATGCAAGACCATCATGAAGCGGATACTTCTTTGAATACCCGGTTTTTAGCAGGGCATAGCCGTATGCCTCATATGTCGTTTCAAAACAATCAAAAGCATCTCTCTGCCCAGACGGCAGCCATATGAAAGACGGCTTATACGCTTCCAGCAGGTTATCTAACAGTTTTCTTTCAAGAGACGCAGAAAGCATCACGGAAACGATGCCGTGATTTAAGAAAGAGACGTATCCCAGCACCGAACCAATGGAATTATAGCAAAGACAAAATACAAGGCACCTGTCACCAATAAAATTTGACAGTTTGTCAGACTCAATACTTAATCCTGAATAATCAAGTGAACATCCCACTTCATCAAGCATTGCACTCTGCTTTTTATTCTTTAGTTCCCAAATCATTTTCATAGTTACTAAAATGTATCCCCGTTAATTTTGAGGTGGTTTCTGTTTAATCCTAAATTTCCGCAACAAATCAATGTACCACATCGTATTTATCAAAAAATCTCCCCATCACCTATTCCTTCCCCAAACTTATATGCCCTCTTCGCTTTCTTCCCCAGCAATTCACTATAATACTTCGGTTTTATCCCCACAGCCGGGCGGATGCTTCTCACATTTTCTTTAGTAAAAATCTCGCCTTCAGCAATGTCCTTCACTGCAGCAAGCGATCTTCTGCCCTTAAGACCACTCTTTTCATGCTCAGTCAGTTCGTAGGTGGCTTTCCCCAGGATCTTCTCCGTATTCCTGACATTCTGCACCATCTTCGCAAATTCCTCCATAGTCATGGAGAACCCGGAATCCGGAGTCTCTATTTCATGATTGAGACAAATATGCTTTTCAATGACCGTCGCACCCAAAGAAACAGCTATTACCGGTCCCAACGATCCCGGAGAATGATCTGACAGCCCGACATTCACTCCAAATCTCTCCTTCATATCCGGTATTGTAGCAAGATTCATATCTTCAAACTGAGTCGGATACTGACTGCAGCACTTCAACAGCGTTACATCATGATTGTTATACTTGTAACATGCCTCAAGCGCTTCAGTAATCTCTTCAACACTTCCCATTCCAGTTGACATAACTATAGGTTTGTGCCTTGACGCAATATATTCGATGAACGGGATGTCAACCAGTTCAAAGGAAGCGATCTTGTAAAATTCAATCCCGATCCCCTCAAGAAAATCTACTGCAGTATTATCAAAAGGAGTAGACAGAAAATCTACACCACACTCCTCACACTTCTTTTTTAGGTCTGCCTGCCACTCCCACGGCGTCATTGCCTCCTGATAAAGTTTATAATAGCTATATCCGTCCCATAAGCCACCGTGAATTTGGTAGACTTCATCATCACAATCTATTGTAAGAGTATCTGCTGTATAGGTCTGAATCTTCACACAATCTGCTCCAGCTTTTGCAGCCTTCTCTATGATCTCATATGCCAGTTCTTTCTTTCCTGCGTGATTTGCCGACATTTCAGCAATAATATACGTTCTCCCACTGCTTATTATATCCCCGTATTTGATCATTTCAATAATTCCTCCACCAGTCTGAGAGCACCTTTTCCGTCTATAACCTTTTGAAGCAATACAGACTCTCTTTTTCTCCTTTCTAAATCAGAACACAATTCTATCAATTCATCTATTAGATTATCATAAGTAAAGTCTACTGTTCTTACATCCCCTATGTACTTCATCAACCCCAATTCATCAAGTTCCTTAACGCCTCCGATCTGGTTATCCGCAATTGAATAGGTTATCGAAGGTGTTCCACATGATGCAAGTTCCTTGGTTGTGGTGCCTCCGGCCGTAACACACACATCAGCTTTATCCATATAACTTTTTATATTATCCAGATTCTTATAAATTCTGATATAATCTGTCCCGCTTGTTTCAGCAAAGATAATATCATAATCCCTGTTAAATCTTCCACATACAATATTTATGCTGCAACCACCAAATCTGTCTGATCGTTTCAGAAGTGCCCTGCAAATGTTTAAGATAACATGATCATTATCTGAACCCCCGGTAAGAACAAGCATCTCTGATACGTCCTTTTTTATAAGTTTAGGTGAGCAATTTTGAAAGTCCTTTCTCAGCGGAGTATAATCCCCCCCAAAAAGCATCTTCGAATGTGGATATAAATGCCTGTAATTCTCCTTGTTCACAGAAATCCCGTAATTAATCACAACATCGCAATTCAAGCTTTTGTCAAGAAAATCATCTATATATGCAGTCTTTACTATCTCATTAAAAAAGTCAAAATACCCTTCTGGAACAAAGTAAGAATCAACAAGAAAAAACTCTGCATCTCCTTGGGCAAGGATTTTTTGAAGCTTTTCTATCTCCCCATTCATCCTATCCCATTGAGTACCCAGAGCAATACATTCATAACCAAGTCCTTCAGCCATTTTTTGTCCGACCTCATCCGCAGTTATAAATGTGACATTTTTACCCTTATCAATAAATGCCTGAGCTATGGCCGAGCAACGCATTATATGACCTGAAGCGATTTTTTCATTTGCATCTGCACGTATAAAGATCATATCATTTTCCCTGTTGGAACAAAAACAAACTGGATCTGTCTTCCAAAATCGATCATCCTATTTACTATTGTATAATACATAATCCGGACAATAGACATATCTCGACATCGTCTCTATCATATCAAAGCCATCCCACTTGAATGTCAGATCCATGGTCTTTCCAACAGGAACTACACGGTCGACACCCCGGACTCCGTGATTGATAGCAAATTGCTGAATTTCATGACCATCCATTCCAAAATAAGAGATCGTCTGACTCTGCTTTCCCAAAACTGGGAGAAGATCATCCAATCCCTCTGCTTCAAATTCAAAAAAGAAGCCTCCCCCGAATTTATGATCCATAAGACTGTCATCAAGCTTCTTAACATTAATCCTCATCACCAAGTTGTTTTTTTCTACGAGACTTACATCATCATTTACTGCCGCAAGCCTGCAAAACTGATCCAATTTATCTATAGCAAGGATCTCCTTGAAATCATAATCTTTCTTAACCTTTTCTTCAACAGCGCTCCAAAACCTATCTTTAGCCTCCTCAACTACCTCACCAAACCAGACGACCATTCTCGGAGATGAGCAGGCATTCTGATCCATATAATAAGTATCGGTATAAAAACCCTCCACAAGTTTGAAAATATCTGTTTTCAGAACTTCATCCGAATTTAACAGCGCAAGGCTATACCTGTCTGCAAATGTCATCTCTATAGCCCTCGGAGGGAGTTTGAGAGCTCTCATTGAATTAATCGTTCTGTCTCCTCCCCAGACAACTCGGATGTCACACATCGAAGAAAGGTATGCACTGATCTCTTCATCATGTTCATATCTTATGATAATAAGATACTGCTCCATTTCCTCAAAGCCTTCCGAAAAGGTTTTCTTTAGCGCATTAACAATTATGTCAACCTGTTCAAACCGTTTATCGGAAACACGGACGACATTAATATTTCCTGCGAGAAGTGACGAAGTAAACGAAACAGCAAAATTGACAGGTACATTAGACGGAGCAATATGAAAAGTCATACCCCTGCCCACCTTATCTTCAACATGAGGATAATAGTGATCTTTGATCTGCCTTAAGGAAGCATTGCGGATCCAGAAAGCGTACGATGTAATATCAGGAAAATCCCTGACTCCGGGTTCACTGAGAAGCTTTCTTGAAAAAGCTCCAAAAAACTCGATCGTATGTTCGTCCCATGTTGGCAAGGCAGGAACACCGGGTATATTCTCCAAAAGATCCTTATTCCCTGTTAAAAACTGAATCTTATCAAAAACCTGCGGCATAAGTATCACTGCACCCCCTCAATTCCGCACTTTTGATCCTTCCAAGAATTTTTATATACTTCCCTTTCCTGCCACAGGGGCAGTCATCTTCCCCCAGAATCACGCCTTTATCTTCAGTCAGCAGAGAGTGTCCGGGATATGAATGAGGAAGTACGGAAACTGTCTGTATGATCCCCTCTTCTCCTATTTCACATAAGGAAAAATCTTCCGGTCGTCTCACAAAAACATCCGAAAAGATGCTGGCATGAAGATGATGACATTCACATTCAGCATAAATACATCCCGTCTGTTCCACCATGGCATAGTGATCCAGAAAATGAACAATCCCAAAAGCCTCCGTCATCCTTTTCTGAAACTCTTCCTGTGACACGGACGAGGTTATTAACTTCTTCCAGCCCCCTCCTGTCATCAGCCATCCGTTTGAAAGATCTGTTTTTTTACCGCTGTCCTTAAGCGCCTGATAAAGGTGCTGCCATATCATAAAAGTAAATCCGAATATCAGAAACTTATCATTTCCGTTCTTTTCAATGAACTGACTTAAAACTTCCTCGTTCAGGCTCATATCATCATTAAGCGCATAAACCGTCTGTCTTGACATGACCTGAAGACCGATGATCGCCGCTCCCCTGGCAGAGAACTGCTTTCTGTCTTTCATGACCGAAGGAGTATCTATCACAAGGACAGGCAGTCTCTTTTTACCAAGATACTCACCCAGGATCTTTATCATCACCTTTTGCTGTATCATGGCAGTTTCTTTATCCACATAGATTTTCGAAACTGCCTGATCAGTGGTACCTGAGGACGTCATTACCTTAAAGATTTCTTCTTTCGGAATGCTTAATAGATCCATCTCCTTAAATAATCTCACAGGGATAAAAGGTATATCTGACGTATGCGTTACTTTAACCGGGTCATATTTTAGTCCATTTAATATGTCTTTATAAGGCTCACACCTGGAAATATGAAAGCTTGTAAGATCCAGTAGTTTATTTTTTAACAACTGTTCTTTCTCTTCTTTTATTAAGTCATAAGTATCTTTTGCCAAAAAATCTTCCAACATATCCTAATACCTGATTGATCTGTTGTGTTCAGAAATCATACCCAATGAGGTCTTCTTTCCCACCAATATTTTCCATCATCCTCAAACCCTATCAAATTGTTTACCATTTCTTTATATGGTTTATTGAAGACAAGTTGTCCTAAAAATTCTCCATTTTCATTTCCCTCAACCAGAACCCATCCTTTTGGTGTAAGTGCCATATCCCATCCCACATATCTTACTGAAGGGAGAACTTGCGCTAATTTCTTTACTGCCATTATCAACTCATCCCAGCGCGGAATCTGATATCCCTTAAATTTCACATTTGTATCAGGATGATATTCATAACTGCCATATAGTTCCGTAAAACCATCTGTCAGAACTATTCCTGTATCTAGATCCACACCACAATACAATTCCGCAAGATTTGCAGCTGTTATGTTGTACCCTCCCATTCCAACTCTAAGCCATGCATCCAGCAAAAGAGGTCTTCCTTCAACTAAAATAGTAGTAATACGTATAATATTTACAGCTTTTGAATATAGTTTTTCAAAAGCCTCATCCTGAACAATAAGTTCCTCTAAAACTATAGACGAATAAGTATCTTCACTTTTATCTCTATTACTCTCGATCTCATTTAAAAAATTTTCAAACAGTGGTTCTAAATCTTGTTCTTCAACATCCTCAATATGAATTCCCATTCCCAAGCCAAGATTATCAGGCTTTACAATAAATTTCGGATGTTTTTTTGCAAAACTTATAAAATTGTCATAATCCTTAGCAGACGTGATTTCTATTACATCTCTCATAAAGAACTTGCCAAATTTTTCGTAAGTCCTATATTTATGCTTTATGATTTCAGAATCATTTTTATCATTAAGCATCTCATAATATCTAAACCTGTTAGATCTTGTAATAAATCCGGATTTGTCCTCATGGGTTTTATGCGGAAAATCGTAAAAGTACTCCTCTCGTACATTCACTCCATATACCCAAAAGTCATAAAGCCATGCATAAAAAGCTTCCTCTTTCGTTTCATTATTATCACCAAATTTTGGAAAAAGTACATCCAGATCATCTCTATAATCTTTATATTTATCAGAGTCTATATCTGCTTTGGTAAGTCTGGACAGTCTTCTCCCAATTTTCGACATTTCTGATCGATCATCTGTAATGGTTATTTTCATTAAAAACACCTCCAAAATATCTTACTTGTTATCAAAAGATTTTCTGACCGTCTGAGCAATCTGCGGAGCCGTCATTCCAAACTGCTCCCATATATACCTACTTGTTCCGGCTTTTGTAAACGAATCCTGTATCCCGATAAAAATCTGTCTTGGAGTATTATCAAGTGTTGTCTTGAACTCAGCAACTGCACTTCCCATGCCGCCAACAACGTTATGTTCCTCGATCGTGACGATCAGTTTATGCCCATATATCAGTTCTTTTAATGTTTCCTTATCTACCGGTTTTATCGTATGCATATTTGCAACGCTGCATGAGATTCCCTTTTCTTCGAGGATTGAAGCTACTTCCAAAGCCTCATGAACCATAAGTCCCGTTCCGATCAAGGCAACATCTTTTCCCTCTCTGATCACGCTGATCTTTTCCGGTTCAAACTCATAATTTTCATCGTAGATCATAGGGCAGTCAGGAACGCCGTTAAGCCTTATGTACATAGGGCCTTTATAATCTTTTGAAAACTGAGCGATCCTGTAAGCTTCCAGACAATCTGCAGCGCTCATCACCATCATGTTCGGAAGTGATCTCATAAAGGAAATATCCTCGCTTGCCCAGTGTGCAACGCCTGATCTTGCTGCCACCACCCCTGCAGCTGTACCTACAAGTTTTACATTAAGATTAAGATTTGACAGATGCTGCCTGACATGCTCAAGATCCCTTACTGCAATAAATGAAGCATATGTTGTCGCATATACCAAATAACCTTCCATGGCAAGCCCGGAAGCTATTCCGATCATATTCTGTTCCGCTATACCAACATTAAGGAATTTATCCGGAAACTGAGCAGAAAAACGATCAAGATTTGAAAGCTGGGCAAGATCTGCAGTCAAAACCATGAGATCATCCGTTTCTTTCGCGATCTCCGGCATGGCTATACCAAAAAAACTCGCCCTTTGACCCAGTCTTGACCATGATCTGATAAGACCTTTTGTAACCTTCATATGACCTTTCCTCCCATCAGATCAACAACGGCAGTCTCGTACTGCTCCTGTGTAATGGCCTTCTGATGCCATTTGGGATCATTTTCAGCAAAGGCAAGTCCTTTTCCCTTAACAGTATCACAGATAAGAGCATTCGGTACACCTGTAATAATACTGTCAAATGCCCTCAAAAGATCAGCTGTATCATGTCCGTTACAGTTTATGGTATTAAATCCGAAAGATTCAAACTTAGCAGTAAGATCTCCCAACTGCATCACATCTTCCGTTGTTCCGTCATAACAAAGATGATTTCTGTCAATGATAACTACAAAATTGTCCAGTTCAAACTGTCTGGCAGACATAAGAGCTTCCCAAACGGATCCTTCGTTCAATTCACCGTCTCCCATCAGGACATAAACCCTGTAGTCCAGATTTTTCTTTTTCGCACTTATCGCCTGTCCTACACCGACAGAGACTGCCATTCCCAAACTCCCCCCGGAATATTCCAGTCCTATTTCGGGGTCATAGGGATACCCTATAAGGCGACTTCCATCCACTGTATATGAATTAAGCTCATCTTCCTTAATAAAGCCCTTTTCTACAAGAGCAGGAAAATGAGCTATGGTGCAGTGATTTTTGCTTACCAGCAGTCGGTCTCTACCAAATTTCAAAGGATCTTTGGGATCAACCCTCAGAATCTCTCCATACAGGACCGCCATTATCTCCATACACGAAAAACCGCCCCCTATATGCGCCCCTTTAGGCCCCGCTGAAAGTGCCATATCAAGAGCCATTTTCCGCATACGAACGGACATATCCCGCAGACGCCTAGCATTTTCTTCAGAACGATTCACACACATATCCTTCCTCCATCTGCTATAAGAACCTGTCCTGTGATGAATGAAGATTTATCCGAAGCAAGAAAAAGGGCACATTCAGCTATCTCTTTGGGATCAGCTTTCCTGTGAAGACTGCTTCTTTCAATGATCCTGTCTATCTCCTCCTGAGATTTATATGAACCCATATCCGTTTCGGTCAGGCCGGGTGCTATTGCATTAACCCTGATGCCATACTGCCCCACTTCATGAGAAGCAGTCTTTGTGGCATATATCAACGCGGCCTTGCTCGAACCATAGGCCAGATACCCCGGTGCGGTTTCAATACCGCCTATCGAAGCCATGTTGATGATACTGCCGCTTTTCTGCTTCATCATGACACGCAGTATCCGTTGCATGATCTGAACCTGAGCAAAATAGTTGATCTGAAAGACTTCTCTCAACTTGTCAAGTGAAGTCATTGTAAACAGACCCCCAAAAGCAGTCCCTGCATTATTTACAAGAACATCTACCGATTTCTTCTCTTTTATGATCTTCTGTATCCCGTTTCTTACCGAATCTTCATCTGACAGATCGAAATATATCGGTGTGATCCATACTCCGTTCTTATTCGCAATTTCCCGGACTTCAGATTCAAATTTCTCATCCTGTCCCCTGCAGCAAGCCCAGATATTAGCTCCGTTTTCAGCAAACAGTTCAAGAATGACTCTGCCTATCCCTCGACGTGCACCGGTGATGATCACATTTTTGTCTGCTAAAATACCACCCATTTCAAAAACCGATCTTATTCTATAATTACTCCATAAGCTTCTTTCGCCAATATTTCTTTTCCTTTTTCATAGGAACTGAAGTCTATGATATCATCTGTATCCATCATGATATCAAAAGCGTCCTCAATGGCTGCGATCAGACTCATATGACCAACAGAATCCCAAGCTTCAATAGCCTGATATTCAAGTCCATTTAACTGTTCCTCAGTGATCTCAAAAGACTCACAAAAGGCATTGTTGTACTTTTCCAAATTACTCATAACTCCTCCTTATATATCTCAATACGCAAATATTACTTTGATCCACCGTTTACACATATAACCTGACCATTTATCATTTTCATTGGGTCTGATGTTAGTGCAATCACTACTTCAGCTATTTCTTTCGGATCCAATTTTCTCCCCAAAACAGTTCTTTCCAACGGAAGAGATGCATTGTTTCCTTCAAAAATTGAACTCATTTCTGTATCTGTTAACCCGGGAGCAATAGCATTTACCCTAATTCCAAATGGAGCAACTTCAGCCGCAAGAGATTTGCTAAAAGCGTTTATACAAGCTTTAGACGAGCCATAGATGCTGTTTCCCACGTATGTTTCTTCAGCTGCTGTAGATGAAATATTAATGATAATTCCATGTTTTTGTTTGCTCATAATACGCACAGCCCATCTACATGTTTCTATAATAGCAAAAACATTAACCTCGAATATTTTACGAATATTTTCAGAGGAAGTCATCTGTAGCAGTCCCATATGTCCAATCCCAGCACAATTTACTAAAATATCTACCGATTTCTTTTCCTTATTAATTTTATCCATGCACTCTATAATATCTTTTTCGATACTCAAATCCACTATCACGCATTTGATCCATATTCCATATTGATCCATAAGGATTCCACAATAATTCTCGAAATCCGAATTTGGTTTCCTTATACAAGCCCATATATTATCGCCGTTTTCAGCAAAAGCTCTCACAACCTCCTTGCCAATACCCCGATTTGCCCCAGTAATAATACAATTCCTGTCCATCTTATATCTATCCCCTTGTCAGTATGTTTCTCTTCAGTTAAATAGTTAACTTTTTGACATCATTCAATTTCAAATTTATTGAATCTGTTTTTTCGAAGCACCCCGTCCCACTCTTCCCTAAGGAAACTAAAGAGATACAAATCATAAAACTTTTTATCTTTTTTAATAGCCTGTCTCAAAACTCCTTCTTGTGTCGCCCCAAGTCTCTTCATCCATTGAATCTGCCCCACATTATGATCCATTATTTCAAACGCAGCTTTATTTACACCAAGAACGTTAAAAACGTAATCATACATATTCATATTGACATCGACTATATTTTTAAGTGTACGTCCTTCTTTTTCTGCAATATATCCCCCAGAATGAATCACAGAATTACCTTTATCCCAGTCCACTAAACTGACCAAACCCATAGCTTTTCCACTCTCTTCATAAATCCAATAAAACGAGTTCTTATCAGCTGATATCTTGCTAAACCATTTCTTCTGATCATTAATAGTCAGTTTTGGATCAGTATACATATATTTTGTAATATCCGGCCTCATACGCCAATTCATTATTGTTTCCAAGTCGGATTCTGTTATTTTTCTAAACCGTCTGTTTTCTGCCACCTAAAACCTCACTTCAAAAAAACAAATAATAGGTTTTCAGCATTGTCATACTTACTGAAATATTATAAATTTTCACGCAAATCTAAATAAATTCATATGGTGTATCATTAATGATTTATTTATTCAATTCCCACCATTTTTCATTAATGAATATTTTAACTCCGCAAGCTTCCAATCGTCTTCTGTATCAATATCCTGAACCTCCATTTCTGAAACTATTATTGGAAGAGTATCATCATCTCCATCAAGAAATTTATTAACGTTATAACAATAAAATTGCCCGGCATCATGATAGATTTTCTCCAAATCCTGAGATCTCTTATAAAAAGAATCACTATTTGTTATCTGAAGTCTTCCATTCCTTAACCAAAACCCCCTTTGTGGTGGAAACGAAAAAGATACAACAGGCATTACCGTACAAACCCCTTCGGATATTAATATTTCCATTGCGTTTTTTAATTTTTCAGAAGTAACAAACGGTGCTGTAGGATAAATACATACCATAATATCAAATAAACTGCCACGCTCTCTATAACACTCTAACACTTCTTTTAACACATCTGCTGTTGTTGCAAAATCATCAGATGTTCTCTCACTCCTCAAAAACGGAACAACAGCCCCGTAACGCTTTGCTATATCAGCTATTTCTTCACTGTCCGTTGACACCATAACCTCACTAAATAATTCAGATTGCAGTGCCGCTTCTATCGAATATGATATTATTGGCTTACCACAGAAATTCTTTATATTTTTGTGTGGTATTCTTTTAGAACCTCCCCTGGCTGTAATAATTGCTATATTATTCAAAGAAACACCCCTTTTCTTCATTCATCACAATAAAATACAGATTCCGTTATTTCGTTGAATTTTGCTTGGTCAATGGAATGAATAGTAATGTTTGGACTCTGTCCGAACACTATAGAATATGATGGAATGTCAGTATCTAGAACATAGGCATTTGCAGCAAATATAACATGATCTCCAATTCTACACGCTCCCAGAACTTTAGAATCTGAAAACATAGAAACATGCTTTCCAAATATCGGAAACACACCTTTATTATTTCCTACTGTGCAACCTTGACCAAACGAAAAAAAATCATCATAATTTGCTCTTCCCATTACTGCGCCTTGCGGATGATCAAAAAACCAAATATCCGGCATATTAATTTCATAAAAAATATCGGCAGAAGAAATCACCTTACTTATCCCGTATAATTTATCGCACAGATCCCTTTCCCCTCTTTTACTGATTACATTTCCCATATAATATAAGAACATAGTCCATTGACCAACATGGAGGGGATTAAAAAAAACCTGTTCACCTCTTCTATAGTACTTATTCTTCACGTAAGAAAAACAATATTCAAGCTTGTTTAAGACTATCGGATATGCCCAATCTATGATTTGATCATAGTTGTCAACTCCCCCAAAAAAACTGAAAATCTGATGTTTGACTAAATCTTTTGCATTATTTTCTATTACCATATTTCTACTTTCTATAATAATCTATAACTTTTTTTACAGAATTAATAACATCTTTCACATCTTTATCTGTCATCAAAGGATAAAGCGGAATGCTCAATATTTCATCATATACCCTCTCTGCCTCTGGGCAAAGTCCCTTTTTGTATCCCAAATTTCGATAATAACTCAACCAATATACAGGAATATAATGCACCTGTGGTTGTACATTTTCCGCTGACATAGCATTAAAAAACTCTTTTCTATCACACCTCAGTTTATCCAGATTAAGTCTTAAAACATAAAGATGATATGATGTATCTGATTCCGGTATAACCGTATGAGAGACAATCTCCGGCATATCCTTAAACGCCTCATCATACATTTTCGCTATTTCTTTCCTTCGCTTAATAAATCTATCTATTTTCCGCAACTGGTTTATTAGAAGAGCCGCTTGAAAATCAGTAAGACGATAATTATATCCAAGGTCATACTGATCATAGTACCAAAAGCCTTTCTCCTCTTTATTCACGCCACTATGACTAATGGCATGAGTACGATAGAGCAACAACTTCTCATACATTTCATCACTGTTTGTCAGAATAGCTCCTCCCTCACCCCCGGTTATAGTCTTGACAGGATGAAAACTAAACGTTGTAAAATCAGCAAGAGCCCCTACCATTTTCCCATTATACTTTGTGCCAATCGAGTGTGCGGCATCTTCAATAAATATAATATCATGTTCATCGCATATCTTTCTGATAGTATCGATCTCCACCGCCTGTCCGGTAAAATCTACAGCGACAATAGCTTTTGTCCTATCAGTAATCTTGCTCTCGATACTCTTCGGATCAATGTTCATGGTGTCATATCTAACATCTGCAAACACCACATCTGCTCCGCAGTACCTTGCACAATTTGCACTTGCAGCAAAGGTAATTGGAGTAGTGATCACTTCATCGCCTTCCTTGATACCCGCCGCCATACATGCACAATGAAGCGCTGCTGTACCGCTTGTCACAACCACGGCATGTTTTGCTCTGGTAAACTCTGTCAAGTCACGCTCAAATTCAGCAATCTTAGGTCCACATGTTATAAGATCACCTTTTAAGGCTTCTGAAACAGCCCTTATATCATCTTCTTCTATTGTTTGTCTGCCATAGCATATCTTTTCGTTTCTTACCGGGTTCCCACCAAAAATGGCCAATTCCTCAACCATCGTTTTTTCTCACTCCCAAAATTACAATAATCTTTAGAATTATCTCTGCAAGCAGAAACAAAATCCTCGTATCTCCGCCCAGTCCCTAAAATCCACGCATTATTATATCTTTAATATCTTTATATCTTCTCTTTGATGATAGTTTAAGCATTTTTTTCTTATTCAATCTTTTTCGATATGCTTCTTTAGAAAACTTCAAAATCAAACGAATTTCATCAGGCGTTCTAATCTTATCAAATCCATAATGGTATGCAAAATAATCGTATTGTCTTTTTGTTATTTCTTCATTGTAATCTTTAAGAATGGTATTAAGATCATCATCGTAAACTGATCCATAAGATTGATTTCTTTCTATTTCCTTACCATCGTTTGAAATAACCTTAAACTGATCTTGTGTATAAATCGTTACAGGTTTACCCAAAAAGATAGACCAACCTACATTAGTACTGAACTCTTGATTTATCACATAGTCCGACAACAAAATTATTGTTTTTAAAATGTTCTTGAAATCATAGTTATATGGAAGTCCGGCAGATACAACACGCCATCCTTTGTTTAGGTAGTAATAATCCTCTCCTCTTTCAATATCAAAATGGTATAAACATACCAAGACCGTATCATAATTGTGTTCTTTTTTGATTTTCTCAACGTATCTAATAAATCTGTCCCTATCAACCTGTATAGCAGTATCTGATGTACTGTGAGCGGGAAAAACTAATAAAGTTCTACCTAACGACATCTTTATCAGTTTCATAATATAATCATTAAAAATCTCGTTGCAATAATATATATCCGGTCCTATAGGTATGATACAACGATCCATATGTTTCTTTAGGACGTCAACTCTCTCTTCAGAGTTCACAAGAACCACAGGATATTTACTCTGATAATCTTCAAGTTCAGGGCTAAAATTCTTAAAAAAAGCCCCATGTTCTACGACACAGTATAATCCACCTTTGCTGTTTGAGTATTTTCTGAGAGAATACCTCAACGACGGCGTATATCCGTAATGACGTCCACTGACGGGCAAAATTCCATTTAATATTATATCACTTCTACTTTTAATTACATTGTTATAATCAAAGATATTGCGTACAACAAGACTTCCACTATACCATCGAAACAACAGCACTATATATGATACTATTTTTCGTAATAGGCTTTTCAATTCTCAACCTCTTCGTTTAACACCCAAACTATCTGGATTATTTTTTTATCAATTTAACCATTTTTATTACAAACCGGATAAATATCAGTTTTATTCCCCATTTCCAACGGTAATTCTCCGGATTAAAGCCGCAGTCCTCATAAACCTTATCTTTGGATACGACCATGCACTTATTAAAATGATTCTTGTTTTCATCTGTGAGATTGTCCACTTCCAAAACTGTAAAGAATCTCGCATTTTCCTTAATGATCCATTTTAATAGTCCTTTAGCTTCATTAGCAATTGATGTTTTTAGATAATGAGTACATACTATAACATTATCCCACTCTGCTTTATTCGACGAAGCCCCCTCCCAGGATCTGTACCCATATAATTTTCTATCATAATAGTATGTCTGATACTTGTGTGACAACCTTAGTAAAAAAACATAATCATCGATTTCACTCAAAGACTGAATGTTGTCATAGTTGCAGAAAAATCCAATTTTCAGATAAATACTTCGCTTTACGACCGTTCCCAAAAAAGATTTTGTCTCATAATCCATCAATTCTGCTTCCGTATATCTACTCAGCTTAGTCGATTTTTTACCCTTACTACTATCAAAATCTACTTTTTCAAAATCATTGAACGGAAACAGATCAACCGTTAATGCATCAATTTCGTTGTGAGATCCCAGAATTCCGGAAACGCTGTCCAAAAACAAAGGGTGTAAAATATCATCATCATGAACCACTGTTACCCACTCTGTTTTTGCCAGAACAACACCCGCATCATATAGTGAATATTTTCTTAATTCTAAAGCCTTTTCTTCATCCTGTTGAAAATATATTATATGCCTGTCTCCAAGTGTATTTATATACTCTTCAACATCAGTAACACCTTCAGAAATGCCGGCATTATCTATGATGATCAGCTGATATTCAACATTTCCAGCCTGTGTAAGCACACTTTGAATGGTTTCTTTAAGCAGATCTAATCGTTTATAGGTAATAATGACTATGCTGATATCATGGGGAACTTCCATATACTCGCCCCATTTATGCTTTACATTTTCCAAAACCAATTCTGTTGGAACAGCTTTTTCCTGAAAAAAATCATATTTTTTAAGTTTGATCAAAGAGTCTTTATTCATTTGTGGATTCCCCAAGCACTGTTTTTCTCACAGTCTTGTCTTTGTTGATCATTTCCACCCCGAAAGTTTTATCGGATGCATATACAAATATCCGTCAGGCCAATTATCAGGCATTTTTACTATATTGTAATCACATCTTTCTGAAAAAGATGTGATCATTTCAAAATTGCTCCAGGCAAGGGCATTTTTATAATCCAAGTCTTTATCCATTACAACTTTATCAGGATCAGCTGTCAGCATGATTGCCGTAGGAATAGCTATTTCAACAAATAGTTTCATAGCCGAAAACACTCCAAAATACTTTGAGATTGTTTCCAACTTATTCCTCGGTACTATAAAAATATCCGAATATCCATATACTAAAGGATACTCTATATTGAACGATTCTCTCAGACTGCGTTCAATTATTCTGATATTGGTCTTAATATTCCCCTTCCATGGATACAATGGAAATCTTCTATTACGATCTTTAACAATAAAATCTTTTATGCCAAAATCAACAGCTTTTTGGTATGCATCCTCAAATGTCGGGATCTCTTTTTTATAGGCAACACCATCTTCCAGGAACGCATCTCTTGCATTTATAAATCTGTCAATGGTCCAAATATGATTATCGGAAAGACCCTCCATATTGCTTATATAAAAATCTTTTTTACCCTTTAATACTTTTTCATATATATTATTTTGGTCAATTGCCGGGTCAATGATCAGGTCATCACCTATAAACAATATATGATCAGATTTTATTTTTTTTAATTCTCTATAAGCCTGAGCTACATACCCTTGAAAAAAATAAGATGATTCATATACAGAAATAACATCCTCATCTTTCCCTTCGTAAAACGGTACTATGAAATAAACTTTTTCAAATCTGTTTCCGTATATTTCTTTCAACAGTGGAATATTTAGATCATATTTATGATTAAAAATTATCACCAAAGTAACAGACATATTCACACCAAATTCAAATCAAAATACGATATCATCCATTACTCATCCAAGTAATTGATGATAAACTCCAATGTATTCTTCATCCCCATTTTCTATATTATATAACTGTAATGCTCTGTTTCGCTCTTCGACCTGAAATGCATTGTCTTTATTTTCAAAAAATGATTTGATCCTGTCAGACGCATCCCTGATCATGTCGAATCTATACGTATAACCATCTATATTGTTCCTAATGATTGAAGTTGTCCCACCAACATTACTTGCTACACATGGCACCCCCAAGATCATAGCTTCCCCAAGTGAGTTGGGCGAGTTTTCCATTATTGAAGCCTGCAGGAAAACATTAGCATTAAGATACTGTTCTATCATCTGCGTTTCACTCAGACTGCCCAAATACTCAATGTTGTTTCTCAAATCATATTTTTCTATGAGACTTCGGATATATTCCGAATATGAATCCTGTTTTAATTTCTCCTTAATCCCACTTGGAAACACATCTTTTCCTGTCACGTATAGTTTCACGTCAGGATATTTTTCCTTTAATAACTGAAGTATCCCAACAGCATAATGCATCCCTTTTATAGGATAATATGCCTGAGACATAAAAATGGAGTGTTTTTCACACTTCTTATAATCCCATTTTCTGCTTGTATAAAATTCCGGTCTTAATAGTTCTCTTCCATAATGGTACTTTAATTTAGGATTAATATCCAGAACTGTCTTTTTGTCCCATTCAGTCCTGCCAATCGCATGTCCCGTTTTCTTTAGAGCTTCTATCTCATATTTCCCACGCTTCAGAAATTTTTGTTTTTGATCAAGAATCCTGTCACGTCTTATAAAATCCCTGAACGTATATCTTCGAACTACTTTTTCAGGCAATCCTTCGCAGTACTTATCTCCTATTACAGATATCAATCCCTGTATTGAAACGACCGTTTTTCGCGGATTGTTAAAAGCATTTACCATACAAAGCGTATGAATAAACTCTGTACCCCAAATATGCACAATATCTGGATTAACATCTGCCAGTTCGCGTCTGAACAACTTTTCAAGTTTCTCGTTGTATTTTGTTTCAGCTATAGGGGGTTCATAAAAACCCATATATCTGATATTGTCAACGCTACCTCTGATCACATTTTTGGTTTTGTGCTGAGGGAAAAAAATTGTCAGTTCAATATCTTCCCTTTGTGACAATAGATCCGCGAGGGTAACTGTCCATGTAACACTTCCTCCAGGAAGTTTCTCTTTTTCCTTGATACTTGGCAACGTACCGTTTAATAACCAGACTATTTTCATATAATTCTATCTATGATAGAGTATAATCATCTGTTATACCAATCTAAATTCATTTATCTTTAGTATGTTATTAGGCTGAATCCTTTTTTACTGTCAATTTATCATAACAATCCAATATTTCTTTCGAAATATAAGGAACGTTTCCGCCCCAATTCCTAAACTCAATTCCCAAATGCGGAATCCACTATTTCTCTTGTCTGTTCCCACGTCATAGGCTCCATTTGTTCTATTGCATCAATGCTATCATATTCCAATGGCATGTCGGATATATCAGAATCCTCACTAAAATTCAAGGAACACTTTTTTAATGCTTTTCCGAAAGAACTGAGAACATATGATGTATGACTCTTTTCATCCTGTTCCTGAATGATAATCCCCTGCAGGATAAGAAGGGAGATTCTGGAATCATTTTTCATATGCTGATCATATTTCATATTTTTAAGAAAAAGTATCTCTTCCGCTGTGTTATCCTGAATAAACTTTGCCAGTCTGAAATATAAATCTTTTTCCATCCCATAAAGTAGAAAACATCTGGTCAAATTTGCCACATAATTTACTTTTTCATCCGTGTCTACCAAGTCAATTAAACTTAGAAGTCTCTTAACAAATCCAACATATTGATTGTTATCTTCCTCGAACTTTTCTGCAAATTTCACCTGGTCTTCAAAGTTATAATATGTTCCTTTTAAGAACCTTTCCATCTTGTCCCAAAACAAGGCAGTTGGTAAATGAAACAATAAATCTGCCGTGTTAAACCCATCCTCTATCATCCCAGTTGGATCCTTGAACACGACAAGTTTTATGACATCCCATATTCCCTTCTTAAAACATTTCAAATCTTTTTGTCTTATTATGTTTGCAAGTTCTTCGGCCTGTTCCGAAACACTCCTATAAGTGACTATTTCATTCATTTATCCGCAAATTATATCCAACGCCTTTTTTGTTTCTTCCCAATTTACTTTATATCTGTTATGCCCCGTTGATTACTCCAATAGAGCCAAGCCATCCGATAACCTTTTCCGCACTCTTTTTATTGTTCTTATTTTTTAAAACAAATTCTTTTGCTCTGTCTCCATATTGCTTAATCTCTTCTATGTCGTAACTGTCTATAATTTTCAGTTTTTCACAGATATCAGTCTTATCCGCCTTACCAAGTTCGAAGACATACTCTTTATATTCTTCGGACATTCCCGGCAGAATCTTTAGCAGCACCGGTCTTCCACTGACCATGTATTCCATGTTCTTGGACGGAAATGAGTATTTTGTGTATTCCCCTTCGTCAGAGCGCGGATTTATAAGCATAAAAGCTTTCTGTTGCTTTTCTGCAATCTCTTCATTCAGTATTGTACCATAATACTTTATATTTTCATAATTCTTGCAGATTTCCATCAGTTCATCTCTGTAATCCCCGTCTCCATATATATGAAGCTCGGCATCAGGCAGATCAGCCTCTATGAAGCCCTCCACCAGATTCTTTATACCGTATTGCTTGTGAATAGTACCGGTATATAAATATATCTTCTTTTTACTGCTGTCCCAATTCTCCGAAATATCGCGATCTTTTTGTTTTATGTCAACCATACCTTCTATCACAATATATGGCTTATTTTCAGGATTCATGATGTCACTCATCTGTTTTGTCAGAAGGACATATACATCACATTTTCTTATTATGACATTGCTGTAATGGTGATAGAACCTGTCTTTTCCTTTTTCGAAGAGTATGTCAGGGACATCGGTGACTATCCCTATACACTTTTTTCCGAGTAGTTTTGCTGCGCGAACGGCTCCCAGAGAAGCAGGAGCAGCAAGAACATCCATTATGATAAAGGCAGGCTTTTTTCTCAGGCATAAAAAAAAGGTCATGAAGAATGATGTAACAACATTTAACAGGTCCTGGCCCCGTCTGATATTCAGAACCGGAAGATATCTGTAATCTATCCCGTTTATAATTTCTCCCGGAAATGTGCGGAACAGTCCGGGTATGCTCTTTTTATATGCAGGAACCTGTGTGATGTGATACAGATCCACATTTTTCTGCATAGCAAAACCTTCCGCGAACAGCCTGTTATATTTTTGAGCCTGCTGTCCCGGGATATAGGAGTTCCCATAGAAATATTTTCTTAAAAAAAATTCGGAACACTGAACCGAAATGTATAGGATGTTCATATTGTATTTTTTAGTCTCTGCAAGCTTTTAAACAGATTTCCTTCAATATCACCTCTTTCTGCCTCTTTTGAAGATCATCGCAGCGATATCCATGATATATACAGCCTATAGTCCTTTCAAAGCAATAAATCTGATCATTATGGAGGCCAAAAAGCCTGTTTTCGTATACAACAGCCTTATTCAGAACATGTTGGGCAGTCAGATCAGGAAGATCCATCGGTGATACTGTTTCTCCTCCGCTTCTTAAATACTTCCTTAACCCATGTTTGATGTTACGTACATATATCCTCACAACAATATGATCTGCATGCTCTTCTATGTGCTGTTTATCCGAGATATTTCTGACTTCTGCGGTCTCATTGTCCTTGCTGCACAAAACATACTTGTCAAAAAAATCTTTATGAGTCCTCAAGCTTATCATTACGCCATCATTTTCATACGCATATGAGGCTCCAAAGGCTTCTTTGCCATTTATTAAGAGTTCTGCTCTCTCACATTGTATGCTTCCGGTTTTCTGCAAGATCAGAAGTATGAAACTTCTTTTATCCCTGTCTTCGATTGTATTCACAAATTCAGCATAAGACAGATCTCCGGCAACGGTTTCTAACATATTTATGTGTTTGAAAAAAATATCGCCCAAAGATATATCAAATCTTTCATTCAAATATCGGATCAGATCAATGAGCAGATCAAATGCTTTTTCAGCTTCAAATCTCTCCCTGAATCCGGTGAATGAATTTTCATTTAACGCAAGTGACATCTATATTAACTCCATCAGGCATTCGTCCCACTCATCAAAAAATCCCTTAGGCCAATGATCTATCTTCCCGTTTTCATCGATCTTTGGATAGATACAATTATGATCATACGTAGTCTCATCTTTATAGAAATACACAAAATTCACCTTTTCTTTTGAGATTTCCTCCCGCTTCACTGATAATCGTATTCCATTCATCAAATGATCACTGTGTGTTTCGACAATAATCTGCGCTCCATAGCTGATAGCTCTTGCTATCAGTTCACCCAGTCTTCTCTGTCCCCTGGGATGGATATGCGCCTCAGGATTCTCAATTATGATATAATCACCCGGCCTTGCGGTAAGCAATGATACAATCACAGGTAAGACATATGTTAATCCGAATCCCACATTTATTGCTCTGTAGGGACTTGTTTTCATATTTCCTTCCCTGAATTCAAATCTCAGATCAGAGTACATTTTATCCTGATCCACATTTATAACCGGAGAAACTCCCGGTGTGATCTCCTGGAGCCAATAATCAAGTTCCACATTCAAATCACTCCGGTCACTACCGGCATACTGATCAGCACCGTGCTTATCCATATATTGAATAGCAAATTCACCGGTTTTCCCGAAATCCCTTTCATCAACATCCTCCACATTTCCCAGATCATAACGGATCCTGGGCACGATCCGGTTTGCTGACAGATAAACAAACTGATCCGTTGATATTGCTTCAGATACTTCCTTTTCAGATGATATATCTGATGACTTTAATACTTTGGAAATAGCATCATACGCATATACATATTCATATTCTTTTTTATTTTCACTTAATGATACACCTATGAAAGGCTCTCCTTCGGCTTTCTCACACAATACATCTTTTCCGTTTCCTAATTCTGTATATTTTCCATTCAGGTACAAACCGGCCATGGTTTTATTCTCCATGTACGACTGTCTTAGGCACAGCAATCCCTGTATAACAGTAGATTTGCCCATTCCATTTAAGCCGGTAAAAACATTCAGAGGCGACAACTTAATTGAAATATCGTCATAACACTTAAAATTTTTAAATCCTATCTTTGAAATCAATTACCAATCCTCCGATAAATTCATCAACCAGTTGTATTCTTTTATTTACGGTATATCTGTCTCCCGCTTTCAGATAATCTGCATTTTTCTTAAGGAATTCATCGTACCGTTCAAACACGGCATCTTTATTATCAACCAACACATCCATGTCATGATCATGTCTTTTTGATACAGCACAGCAAATTGTCTCAAATAACGCCTTATTTACCGGACCGCGCGAATTCTCGACACTTATACGTCTGAATGTATATTTACCAAATATACTATGACAATATGTCATAGTCCTCTTAAATTCCCTTAACAAAGTCTGCTGTTCTATTTCGGTCATATTATTTCCCAGAACCATAGCTTCATTAAGGAATTCATCGATATTTCCTTTATAGTCCGCAATATCCATTTTGGTGAAAGCAAGATACCGGGTAGCATATTCACAGTCCAACATACGCTTGGATTTTATAGAATATCCCGTTGCTTCCTTAAATTCTTCAGATCCTGCCATCTCTTTCAGCAGAGTTATCACGCTCCCCTGATTAAGAGCATGCCTTATTTCCTGAGAAGTGAGTACTAATCCTCCTGTATTAAGTCTCTTAAATATATTAAAAACTATTTTGGGGGGAGTTCCTTTTTCTATTGTGTAGACAGAAAGCTGAGTCTCAAGTATACGTCTTGCATACTGCCGTGGCAGCTCGCTGAAAGACAGTCCCTCTAATTCATCCTTAAAATATTCCAACCCTGTCAATTTATAATTTCCATCTACAATGAATCCCTGAATGGCAGAAAGTCTTTGTAAACCATCCACTACTACCCATCTGTCATCATCTGATGCATCAAAATAAAAAGACGGGATTGGAATTCTGAGCATCAGAGATTCCATCAACCTGCTTTTCTGGATTACATCCCACAAGTCAGAACCTCTTTGAAATTCAGGATTAAGATCTATTTCATCATTCTTCAGTCTGCTTACTATAATATCAAGAGAAAGATTTTTTATGCCAATATTAACATCAGCAGGAACAGCCGACTCCTCCGATGCCCCATAGCCAAAATAATCTTCGTCATCAGAATCAACTATCTCTACATCTTTGCTGCCTATCAGATAAATAATCTTCTCCATTTCATCATCAGAAATGGATCTGTTCTTTTCCCTGATGATATCTACCGCCATTCTCCGGCTAACTTTTCTGTTTATCTTAGTAGACCATTCGACTATCTCATCAACACAGGACTTTATGAATTCCTCATTCATTTTAAAACAATTTATCCTTTTTTTTAATAGTGCTCATTAATCTTACAGACCTTTACATAACAGCAGAAAATTTTATCAATTGGATTAATTCTGTCAAGCAAACATAATTTTGTCAAGCAAAGCGGTTTCCGGGTTTCACAAACAGCCTGTTATATTTTTGAGCCTGCTGTCCCGGGATATAGGAGTTATTCCTGAAATATTTTCTTAGAAACTTTTCTGAACATTGAACAGAAACATATATGATATTCATTTTTCCCGTCAGTTATTATCTGGTGTGGTTTTTTTATACTTTCTGTTGTTTATCATCCCTATTATTCTATTCGTAAACAACCAATCAAAAACAAGGGTGAAAACAAATGAAACTGCAAAAACAACGACATATCCAACAAATACTTTTAATCCGAACAATTTCCCGCTCCAATCATCATAAGCACTGAAAACTGCAGATATTACCGCTGCATGGACAAGATATACCGAATAGGAATATATGCTGAGGAATCGGATTGCACCGGTTTTTCTACTCTCTGAAACCTGTTTCGTATTTCCCGCAACCACAAGTCCCGCGATAACACACTTTAATATGTCCCATCCGGTTAAACAGTATAATATAAAAAGAGCGATTATCGCTGCTATCCGGCAGATTGCAGCATATATCAATTTTTCCGTCTTTACCGAATCCAGACACCTTTGTGTGCAGTAACCGCTCATAAAGGTCAGCAATGTCCCCTCAAAAACATAGGTATTTATTCCAAACTTATATCCGAATATTCCGAATATACAGTTCAGCAGTCCAAAGGACACTGATGTGATATAGAGAAGCATTACCTCTCTGTCCGACAGCGCTCTGAACATCTTTGAAAGAAAGGGGGTTGCAAAATACAATCCCAGGATACTGTAAACAAACCAATGTGTTCCATGAACATTTCCTGTCAGCATATTTATGATATAGTTTTTCAGAAACAGTGCCGGTTGATGATCTTCATAAACCGTAAAATATAACATATATAAAGCAGCGTACAGAAGATATGGTACTACTACCCTTACAAATCTTTTGTAGTAAAAGCCCTTGATATCCGTTATCTCTTTTCCGAGTATGTAATATCCACTCAAAGAAAAGAATAACGGAACACCAAACCCGGTTAGTTTGTCTATAAGACCATAAATAAAAAGAGATGCTCCATCCTGTGGCCAGTATTTTTCAAGAGACCCAAACCAGTGTACCCCTATAACAAGGAACATTGCAACAATTCGAATTATGTCATTTACTACATCCCTGCTACTGTCTTTCTCTTTCTGTTGATTTTCACTCATTTTTATTACTCTGTAACAGCAACGGTAATGCTCTCCCGGAGTTTTTTCACCTTGCTCTCATTCATCCTGAGACTTCTCTCCCATACATCCAAATATATTCAATATTTGTTTTTTTATTTGGACGTAATGTGTATATTTGCGAAACGCCGTCCATTTTAGCGCCAAAAACAGCAAAATCCCCAATAAATTCTATATAACAGACGGTTAGATTGCAGAATTCACTGCTTCCATGAAGCCTTTTGTAACTCTTTCAAAGGAAAACTGCTCTGCCCGGTCTTTTCCCTCTTTTCCCATTGTTCCAGCTTTTTGTGGATCTTTTTTTAGGCTGTCTATGGCATCGGAAAGCTGTTTTGGATCGTATGGATCGACTATGAATCCCGTAACCCCGTCCTCTATGAGGTCTCGGGCACCGTCTGCGTATTTGGAACTGATCACGGGAAGGCCTGCGCACATTGCTTCGAGTGTCACCAATCCAAAGCAGTCCTCCCTTGTAGGGAGTATGAAAAGATTGCTTTCCCCGTATGCTTTCTTCAGGGCTTCGCCTTCAAGGTAGCCTGTAAATTCAACCTTTTCTGCTATACCCAGGTCTTTTGCCTGCTGCTTCAGTGCCTCTTCTTCAGGCCCCTGCCCAACTACCTTAAGCTTCCATTTTCCGTCTTTTATCTCTCCAAGCGCATCAAGAAGCAGATCCATCCCTTTTCGTTTTATGAGTCCTCCGACGTATATGATATCAAAGGTATCGGATTGAGGCTTTGACTTTTGTTCTGTTTTATATTTTTTTATATCTACCGTTAGCAGACTTATGTAAACCTTATCAGGATCTGCCCCCAGATATATCTGGTTCTCTTTAGCAGCAGTAGAACTGGCGATAAAGGCTTTTGTGTTTCTTATTATATATTTTCTCGACAATTTCTGTAAAAAGCCTATATGTGCCTCTGAGAGCCTTGTGCCGTCAGTCCAGGAGATGTATGGAACCTTCGTTTTATTACACCAATGTTTTACCATGATGGCACACGGGTTGTATTCCATGCAAACAACGATATCAGGACGTATCTCGTTCAACGTCCTTGCTGTGCCTGACGGTATGAACTTTTCCGTCTGGTCAAAGCCTGTTTTTTTTATGACCTTTGACTTCAGGAAGTGTGTGTTCTTCAGTTTTTCTTCTCCTCCGCTCCAGGTTCGAAAACTCTGGTCGTTTCCTGCCTGGAACATTATGTGGATCTCATATTCCTTCACATTTTGCTGAAGGTAATAAAAAAAATCCACCCTGTATGGGGAGGGGATGTTTGTCACTATCAGTAATTTTTTCATCTGTTTCTCATTTCATATGTCTGATATGTTCTCACCACAACCTTTAATATATGGGCTCTTGTTCATCAATAGTTTAATGATCGCAAGATTCCTCGCTTCGCTCGGAATGATATTGAGGGTTTTTCGGAATGACATTGAGTCCTCTTGTGTTTTAAGTTTCTTCGGCTATGACGGATATAGGTTTGTTCTCTTTCTTTATGTATAGATCATTTCAACCTTCGTCAAGCTTGTTATCCCTATTCTCCACTTTATAACGTGCGAGTTCAGCTTTTAATTCATCTACTTCTGTCTTGAGGTCAGTATTTTCCGTCTTAAGGTCAAACATTTTTGTCTTGAGCTTCTCCATGATTACCTGGTTGGTTCTCTCGATCCAGTAATATTCCTCTCTGGCCTCCATCCTTTGACGGAGCATCTCATCACGCGTTATCTTATACACCTGGCCTACAGCCTCATCTATTGTCTGATCCTTTTCAGCTAACATTCTTAATTCCTCCCACGTTCTTGCTTTAAACATCTTTGCCCAAAGATCTCTTTTGCATTTCCTGTCGGTCTCCGTAGCTTTGTCAACTTTGGTCAGATCCAATAGTATCGACCATCTTATGAAAAACGTAAGGAAGTCGAATATCACCTCATTTTCTTTTATATATCATTTTTCAACAAGCCTCTGATTTCCTGGTACCGATCATAGTCCCTGATATATTCTTTCCCATCATAATGTGTACTGCTCAAAACAAGTAGCACTGAATCCGGAGAAAAGTCATACATTTCCTTCCAAACCATTTTAGGTAAATACAATCCCTCCATGGGCCTGTTTAATTCTATAATCTCTTTTTTAATCCATCCGTCACCATCACCTTTGATGATCCGGCAACATTTACCATAACAAATTCAGAGTTGATATTTGCATGTTGTCCCTTTACAACGCTGTCATCCGATCCATAGATATAAAATGTTCTCTGTATTGCAAATGGAATATCCAATTTCCCCTCAATTACAACCAGCTTGCCCCTTTCATCACCTAAATCTGAAAAATACATTTTTTTATATAATTCCACTTTTTATCTCCTTATGTCACATCAAACCTACCATCAAAATTCCACTTTTAAACCATACAAGATCGTAAATCCTCTATTGTGGGTACTTTTTATCATTATAATCCAATGAGTAATTTACAATGAAACAGTATCTCTTATGATCCGTGACATTAAAATAGAGATTGGATCCTCTGCTCCTAATGAAATTATCACTAAAATCATAAAAAGCAGTGCATTATTGATTTTTATATCTTATTTATTTTTCGGTGTCTCTCTAAATACTCAATATACCAATACAATTGCCCTGATAGTTTTGCATTACCTGAAGACTTAGCGTCTTTCAATTCTTCCCTGACATACGCTATGCACCCATTCAAAAAATCACTTGGTCCGACATCCCCTTTAAACATATAATCCCAAAAATCCAAATAGTAATGATCTTTTTCTGTATCTCGTATAATATTATATTCATTTAAGGATATCTGCTCATTCCTGCAATATTCTAAAAAAGCCTCATCAACAATAATACGGGGATAAACAGCTTTAATACTTTCCAGTTCATACGCTTGGATAGCTGCCGGTCCTATCACCATGTTAAAACCATATGGTAATCCTCGTTTCTTAGTCTCCTCATCCAATGCAACAACCTTACCATATGTTATTCCTCCTCTCAACTTAAAACAATTCCAATCAATTGTACTTTCTATCGAACCATCTGACTTAATCTCCACATTATTCTCCCTGTTTACCAAGAGATTATACGCAAAATTTGCAAGCAAACATATGAGTTGATTCAAATATTTCCCTTCAGAAACAAAATACATACAATCTGAAAACACGACTGCATTAATTTTTCCTTCTGCAAAAGGTTGATTTGAATTCTTATACATGAGCTTTGAAAGCGGCAGCAATTCATTCAGTCCATCAACTTCACGCATACGATTCTTTACACCCATAACATCTACAAAGGCAACAAAACGATCCTTATAATCTTCAATTTCTCTAAACAGAGAATCTGCTTCATATCCCGGATTTCTCATAATTGGTCAAACTAGCCACTCCCTAAATTTTAGTCTATGCAAAGATGTCTTTCTCCAATTCCTGATATACTGCCATATCTGCAGTTATCAGTTTTGCCAAAGTGTCCCTCATAATATATTCCCCAGTATTACCACAACACGTTATACCAAGTAGTTTTTTCCCTTTTGTACATATATCATTTGCTGCAGATTTATAATCATCTATAGCGTTTCCTCGGTTTATACTTTCTTCCAGCGCCTGTTTTTTTAAGGAAAGAAGTTTTTCTTGCTTATCTTGTTTTCCAACACTTACACACCATTTTTTCAGTACAGAATCATCTAACAGAAATGCTTCAATATGCCTGCGGGAAAGCACCCTCACCCCCTCATCCAGTAATTCATCTATTTCTTCAGAACTTCTGTCATCTCGGTCTATTAGTTTAATTATTCTTGATTTTCGAGAAAATCTACTCACAAAATCTACAATTTGTCGTTCTTTCTCAACATCAGCGCAATTTCCCAAAGAATAAAACATTGTACCCGGGTGAGTTTTTCCAAAAATAGTTGTATAGCACTTCGCATCAAAATCTTTACGTTTCTTTCCCTGCGTGCCCCCTTCACAAAAAACAATTGTTTCTGCTGCAATAAATGGAGCAAAATCATCCAGTGTAATTTCCAACATTTTATTCCATAAAACCGAATCGCACTCAGAAGGCGTAATAGTAACATAGTCATCAAAATCATATCCATCAAAATTCAGAAAAACGACTTCTCCAGGATTTAACTTTGACAGATATCTTGATTCTTTCATCATTCCAAAAGAATGCGTTGCAATCCAAAGTTGCGAATTATCAGGTACCATTTCAAATAACTCTGACAGGAGTTTTGCCTGCAAGCTTGTATGAATATGCGTTTCTGGTTCATCTATGCAAAAAACCGTATTTTTATAATATTGGTTTTTAATTACAAAATCTAAAATTAAATCAAACGCCGCTTTTTCTCCACCAGAAAGTTTTTCATATCCATATCGTCGAGTTACTCCCTTATCAAAATAGAACTCTGCCTTTTCCGTCACAACACCAAGTTCTGTTAACAAAAGATCAGGAAAAAGTTTGTGTAACGGCTCCCTGATCTTACCGAGCAATTCATCGCGCAATGCGGCAACACGCTTATCATCATTATTTTTATCAAAGAACTCTGTTAGTGTTGCAGACATCAAACGTTGATAATTTTCATCCACAGTCGAATCATTTTGTATCATCATTCTATTATCTATTCGTGATAAAGGAGAGGATAGCGTTTTAAGAGCACTGATTGAAATATTTGGTGAATTTCTATATGCAGTACGAAAATAAAAAGATTCTTTATACTGTTCCTGCGAAAATTTCTCAATATCATCATAAAAGTCTATGTTTACCAAATCAAATCCTTGCCGTGGATCACTTTCATCTTTCCTACAATAATCATTATCAACCCCATTGCGATACCCCCGCAAAAGATGCCAAGCCTTAAACGCATCAAATAGAGAACTTTTTCCACATCCATTAGATCCAACTAATACTACTAGCTTTGCAGTTTCAGGTATCCCTTCAATAATTAGATCCGTAAATCTCTTAAATTTTTCCAAATGAATTCTTTTTATTTTCACACCTATGCCTCGACACTATCTATCTTATCCCCTGAAACTCTTTTCCTCAGAAGTGCAAGAGCGAAGTCTCATTCCGGAGGACTCCATAACTCTATTCCCAGATTTGTATATCTGTTAAGTGAATTCGTCCCTCTTTCTATCCATTTCCATGAATCTTTGTAGTTCACGCCAACAGAAAAATCCGATCTGCATATATACTCCAGGAATCCTTCCCTGTCATTTTTATACTTGTATGATGTACTCATAACCGAATACACCACTTTTCCTTTCTTTTTGATATTGTAGTTCAATACAATTCAGATACTGTGGACTTTTGATTTTCCCCTGTAGTTTTGACTACTTGACTGGAGTGTATTGCCGCTACCTTTATCTGAATTGTTTATAAGCTGGATGTTGCCAGTGGCTGTTACCACAGTCCCGAGTACTTATGTCCATCAAGTCTACATGGATAACCGCAGGCGGATATCACGGTATCAGACTTTATGAAAGGGAGGTGTTCCTCAATGATTTACGTAGGAATTGATATTGCCAAACTCAACCACTATGCCGCAGTCATATTCATCTGACGGTGTAGTACTCACTGATCCGTTCAAATTTACAAACGACGGTGATGGCTTCAAAAGGCTTTCCGAGGAGCTTTCTGATTACACTCCTGAACCCGCCATCATCGGTCTTGAATCGACGGCGCACTATAGCGACAACCTCGTCCGGTATCTTGTTGCCAACAACTACAAAGTGTATGCTCAACCCTATTCAGACTTCGTCCCGACGGAAGGATCGGATATGGCTCACCTTAGCCATCTCTTAAAGACCGCATCCCATGTCACTTTGATAAAGAGACGGCAAGACAATTAAGAGCTCTCGCACAGAAGTCTATCGGTAACAGCGACAGCACTGTCTCTATTCAGATAACTCAGACCATCTCACAAATCGAGTTACTGGATAGTCAGATTGATAAGGTTGAGGCTGAAATGACAGAAATCATGAAGTTCATCGATACTGTCATTATCACCATTTCGGGTATCGGATATATAAACGGAGTAATGATCCTTGGAGAGATCGGGAATATACACCGTTTCTCCAAGCCCCATCAGTTGCTCGCATACACTGGTTTGGATCCCTCTGTACGCCAGTCGTAAGTACTCTATTGTCGGTACCTGTTTATCATTATAATCCAATGACTATCTCTATGTCCCTTGTCAAAGCCTGAAAACCAGTTCTAAACACTGCTCCTTTTCCTATGTTTACATCAGGGGTTATAATTTTTTATTAAAAAAGGAGTTATATTACTATAGACTCAAACTTTCGCGGGTGACCACTGCTCTTCTCAATCAAAATATCTTCATTCATAATTTTAATGAGATTACACATGTTCTTCCCTTCATTAACACATCCCTTGGAGTAGACGTGCACAGATGTATATCCCGGTTTCAGAAACAAACCAAGAATATCAGCATCAGTAGTATCTAACGAATGTCCGTACACATAAATATCAGAAACACCTTGATTTGCGTAAGAGCCGTTAGTGCCCCCATTTTTTCCAATATACATTTTTCCCTTGAATAATTCACCCATTTCGTTAAGCCATTCTTTGTACTGAATATCATTCTTTTTTCTAATTCTCTGAATAAATTTCTTGAAAATAGCCATTTTTGTATTTATATTCTTATCTTCATCAGAAAGATATTCACTAATACCCAACACTAAATTGCACCCTTTTTCTTCCGTGGTTTTGCATTCACCGTGGATATAACATATCGCAGTTTTTTCATTTCTATATACTCTTTGATATGTGTGTGTATAATTGAACGATATAATATAATCCGGATCAATACTCAAAATGGTCGGTAATCGTTCAGCTTCTATATTTTCAACGAACTTCCACAAATATATGTTTATCGCTTCTGTTAGTTTTTCGAGATCAGGGTACAGTTTTTCATTTATAAATCTCTCAACAGTAAGATAATCATTCTCTTTACTGCTACCACAGAATTTACAAAACGAAGATATCTTTTGAAAAGACGAATTATTATTGATCATCTTGTCAAGAAGATCAGAGTAAGAGTCTTCCAAACTTTCACAGTTGAAATCAATCCATTTTATAACCTCTGACATTTCCCACTCAAAATCAATCCAATTTGATCCACGAACTTTATTGTCTTCATATAATTTCAAATAGTAATCAAACCATATATTATCACGAAGCATATCGTACATCTTGTTCAGGTCAGGATCGCTTAATGTTGCCACCTTTTTTTTCAACCCTTTTTCACAACTAATTATCTGCCTTAAGTTGAATAAACCAATAAGTCGACTCTTTAAATCTTCATTACCCTTTTCCCACTTATCAATGTGTTTTTCCTTGTATTCATCTAGTTTACCAGCATGTGTATAAATGAGCTTAAACCTTTTTGAAAAATCCAAAAAATCACAATAACCGGTAGGCAATCCATGTGCTAAATCAAACCCATTCCCTATGATAAGGATTCTTTTTCCCATGATCTTCCTCCACTGTAAATTTTTAGTATCTACTCAAAGTAACATCAAAATCCATGATGCTTTCTGTTGATTTATGAGGCAGATTTTTCTGCCATACCACACATTGAAAACATCAAAATATCATTCAGCAGGCTGATATCCTGTGGATAGGAATTCATTATAATCCTCATAGTTGTCACGCATATACCCTCTGACAAATACTGAGAACTCCGCACCTCTCTCCATCATTCCGGCTATTATCTCATAAGCCTGTGTATCTGCATTGTTTTCCATATATAAAAACAGATTGTCATACAATACACCCATTGTTTCATTCAATTTTCTGAGTCTTATCTCGCTTCCATACTTAAGGATTCCGGTATTTCTGCTATCAAAAACCTCGTTTATCAGCTCAGCTGTTAACGTAGCGGACTTCTCATCTATTACCGGTTCAGCACAGACCTTATTATCTTCAATCGAAAGATGAACAAGTGATTCCGGTTCTTTCGGATTTCTTTCAATCTTTACCAATTAACCCTTCTTTCTGCAGTATTCCAGCTCCAGTCTTTTGTATTCTGTAGAGATATTGAGCAGTAAATAGTCCGGCATCTTGTCAAGCCTGCTTTCCAGTTTCGATACACTGACCTTTTCGCTGTTTGTAAGAGCCGGAAGTCCAACAAGTCTTTTGTACTCCTCTAATCATTTAACCGCTCTATTTCAGATTGATTCAAATATACAATGTGATCTTCTGCAATATGCTCTTTCTTATGATAATTTCGATACGCTTCAATAACCCCATCAAGCTTATCTCGGCTTAATGTGTCTTCCTGTCTACGATACTTTGAGAGATCCTCAAAATACTCAATCAGTATCTTATTATTTAGACAATATGTAATGACCTCCATTTTGTAGCAACGTGGATTTACCTGTATACTATAGTTGCTAAAACAAATGGTAACAGGGATTACCGCATACAAAAGGAGGTCATTACATATTGTCTAAGATTAAGTACCGCCTCATATTTCAATCTAACAACCCTTAAGGATATCATTTTTATTGAGATAGGTTTCATTAAAACTTCAAATACTCCCTCGACATAAATATACGACCCACTTTTATTTGTATATAAATACACTCGCCCCGTAGGATATTAGTTTAATCTCGGTCTAACAATCCATTTTTCCATGCCCCCTGGATCAATGGAATCAGAATTGCTATTATGGATAAAAATATTGCTCAAATCTCATTTTTTGTCATTCTTATCCCCTTCTAATTTCAGAATCTGTATCCACAGGATGTTTATGAAAAAACTTCGAAGCTGTATCCCTCTTAAGCGTTTCATATGTACCCTCTACTAGTATCAACCGACAGATTTAAGAGACTTTTCTATAGTCCAACGATTTAGGAAACTTACAATAAACTTAACGATTTAGAAAATCAAATGAACACAAAACTCGCCACACTTAACGTTATCAATCACTTTCTCATATTCGCTTGATGCGCTTATATCAATATTACACAATCCACAAATTTGTCTTGATAAATACAATCCCACTCCTGTTCCATCAGTAGACCTATTAGTATTCTTTCCTCTATAGCCTTTAAGAAAAATTTTTTCAAGTTCTTCACTCTCACAATACGGTCCAAAAGATTTAATATCAACATATAGAGCATCCTTCTTTTCAACAAAAGATACAAGAATCTCCCTATCACCCACAGAATACTTCACTGCATTTTCCAGTAATAGAAAGGGTAAAATATCCGAATAACTCGGATTTATACTGTACGCATACGATGTTTCACCGCGAAATTGAATATTAGTTCTTCTTCCCTTATAGTCTGCAAGTATATATCTTGCTTTGTCAAATTTCTTATATATTTCAACCGGTCTCATTTGTCCCATAGATAGTGCTCCGATGTTTGACGCAAGGTCATACACAGCATATTTACAAGCTATCAATTCTTCCATAGCCAAAATATTTTTGATTTTGTTTATCAATTCCCTATTTTCATCATTTTCTTGTCCGTAATCATAAATAATCTTTTCCGACTTTGTCTTCACTAAGGAATCTAATTTTTTCACATCATGCAACAAATCATTAAATAGTTCCTTTTCCTGTTCAGCCGTTGACAATGATGCTAAATAACAATCCTGTTCCGATAATAGTTTTAGAAACATATCAGTCTGCATCACTGTTATTTTTTCATCAGAATGTTGTTTTGTGTTTACTCTTTTTCGAAAATGGTTCTTTATAAATATCCCAATGTAAAAAACAGATTTTCCATTTTGTTTCTTATGGTAAACAGAATATCCTGATGGACATATGTAAAACCCTTCCTCGTCTTGCATAATCTTCGAATAAAATTCTTTGCAAGGAGTATGGTTGTATTTCTTACGACAACTGTGTGCCGACTTCAATACACTTCCTTCATGAAAGATATTATCTTGTATCATTGGAAAAAAGGTATCCACTACTTACTCCTCGCAAGCTTTACTACTACTCTTGCCAAAAACTCTCCCACCAACGAAGACACTTCTGTATTCATAGATTTTGCAACCTTTTCAAATCCGGCAAATTCATCCTTTATATACGCACACACAAAAGCACTTTCTAATTTTGCAACATCTATCAACGGAACATCAATACTGATTAATTTGTCTCTTAAAAGTTTCCACTGAACTACTGGGTCTGTAACCTTAAAAATATATTGGTCTAAAATATCAAGCCATTCTTCCATTGATATACTTTTTTGAAGAACAACATCAGCGCGTTGCAAATACAAATTATAGTTTGGATCGTATTGACTGGCTGTGTAGGCTATTACTGCTTTTTCAGGATAATTATCCTTTATCTCTTTTATCACAAAAGCTCCTTCAAAACTCTCCGACAGTTTTCGACCCACGCCCCTGATATCGCATAAAATAATGGAATACTCACTGACATCTCTTATATTCTCTATATCATCTTTTTTAGTCAATCTATAATGATTTTGTTCTAAAAAACGTTGCGGTTCAAATCCCTCATCATCAATCACAAGTACGTCTGTTTTCTTTCGCAAATCATAAATTCTCTCTTTCCTAACTGTTTCTGAAATCTTTATGTCATTAATATTATATTTTATTAAAGCAAATTGTGGTATCTTATACATTTTTTCCTCGTATTATATAGTCATACCCATTCTTTACCTGATCTAACCTAAAATCCGAACTATAGTCACAAAATTGCTACTTGATAACCCCGAGCTTGCGAAGGAACAGCCTGTCCCGCTCAATAGTCTCGGTTCTCCAGCGGTTTTTACCGATTTTTGAATTAACGGTGGTTTCCTGTATGGCATCGAACCAGTCGAATAGTTTTGATACAGACATCTTATTTAGCCAGTTGAGGAGAGCCTTCTCCTTTTTGAAGGTATCTGAATTATCATGTATCGGATTACCGGTTGGTACTGCAAGAGATTCTTTTACCTGGTTTATTTTGCTCTGGAAGTATTCCTCATACCCGTAAGCTACGAACTGGCAGAAGAACCTCCCTTCCAGAGATGTTGTGGTCTTAGACCTTGTTACATGGGCATCATTGTACTGCTTATCGATGCGGAAACCCTCTTCGGTCTTTTCCCTGAGCCGGTATTCACGAAGCGCATCAAATGTGCCCATCTTGTTGTTTGACAAAAGAATAAAGTATCCGTAGTATAGTGTTTCCTTGAGGATAGCGCCATCGTCCATGTTTACGGAGAACCTCTTTGGCGTCCTGCGTATTTTCAGGTACTTCCTGACGATATTTTGCTCCGACTTGGTCAGCAGTCTTTCATCAACGCCCTGCTCGAGCTGTTGTTTTACGGATTTGATCTCGTCGAGCAATGCTGCTTTCTCAATACGCGCCTTATCAACGTTTAGGAAGAAATGCAGATAGATCCTGTGCTCTACGGAAACGGTGTCACCTTTTGATATCCCGTTGCGCGTATATTTCCGCTCACTGTCAAACTGCAGAGTGATAGATACTGTCGTGCCGTATACGTTTGAATCATAGGGGCATACGTTTGATGGCGTTTCGAACGTATCCATTACAGTATCGAGCTCCGGGCGGATCCATCGTCCGTCAAGTGGACCTCTCATCAGGAACTTTGTGTGCCGCTGCATGAACGTAAAGATGTTCTCATCAGAGAAGAATCCGCCGTCAAGTACGACAAGAGGCTTACTCATCCCGAATACGGAGAGCTGCTTAAGTGCGTTAAGTACTGATATGACATCCGGTATGTTTCCGGGCTGCCGCATAAAAGCAATCGGCTGATGGTCTTCCAGACTAAACAATGTCAGTAGCTTGACTGTAGCCAGGTCACTGCCATCTTTGTTGTAGCCGTACCTCACATCATTAAGATTCTCCAAGTATGATGAGATGGTAGTTGTGTCAACAGCGACCGAAGCTTTCGAGGAAGCGTGTGTAGCCCTGTTCTGGAAGTAATTCTGAGATATGGAAACATCAATTCCAAGTTGTTTCATCAACAGATAGCAAATATCTTCGGAGAGCCCTTCGGAATAGGGGACGCGATGACTGATCTGCCATTCTTCGATATGGCGGATAGCCCTGTCTGGATTGGCCATCCAGAACCATGCAATGGACAGGATCTTTTGTGCCGTTCCCTTATCGGTTGAGTCGTAGATATCTTTATCGATACCTGACTGCTTACCGATCCAGGACAGTATGTCAGTCACACCTACATTTATGCGAGTTGCTTCAATGTCGGATTTCTTAGTGCTTTTCCGTGGCCTGGTTGGAACCATTTCGGTCTCACCGGCCGGGATCTTACCAACTAATACGCTGGAAACGTGTTCATTGTAGCGCTTTGCAGGGTTATAAAGTGTTGTCACATCATAGATGTATATGTCTCCGTTGGCCTGCGGGCGCTGGATCTGTTGGGTTTTTGGCTTGCCGGATGCTTTTCTTGGCACTTGACCACCTCCACTATGTTTAGTGTCTATATTATATCATAGACACTAAATATATACAAGTGGATTTGTGCAGAAAAACTCAGTATTTACGCTGTTTTCAAGGTTCTCGAGTCGTTCGTTTAGTGACTTGTTGAGTGACTATAGTACGGATTTAAGGTTATAATTCATAACTCAGTACTATCACGCCAACTATGCCCTATCGCATATTTTTTGGCTTCATTCTTGCCCTCGTCGCTTCCGAACTCTAAAACATTATGAAGCACGCTTCGTATTCGTATTTCAGCGGTTTTCAATGATATTCTATCTTGCGCTCTCATTTTTGTTGTTAACTCCTTGAGCTGTCATCATTCCAACCTTTCTGGCTGTCACAATCCTGCTCATCTTTCTGTCACTGATTCCTGCCGACATTTGATGATCGGCAGGTCCTTTTTTTATAAAGTTAAAATC
>Ga0256407_10000388_pt1 | contig 107694 bp, 90 predicted proteins | sample RumenRJG_04DNA_FD_193489 | JGI IMG/M metagenome (GOLD analysis project Ga0256407, IMG submission 193489) | Bovine rumen microbial communities from Lethbridge, Alberta, Canada - RJG_04 | ecosystem: Host-associated > Mammals > Digestive system > Stomach > Rumen | place: Canada: Alberta... | reverse complement strand
GATATCAGCATACCGCGCAAGCGGAATCGTTTGCGCTCGTAAAACGTAAATTTTCAGTATTTTAACGCTTTTTTGTAATCCAAAGAAACTTATATTTGCAACGTAATCAAAAAGATAATATCATGAGGGTACGGAAATTCATTAACAGATGTGCCAAGAAAACGGCTGTTGCCGTGGCGGCACTCACCGTGGCAGCATCGGCTTCGGCTCAGGGCTGGCCGGCAGCATACGGCGGCGTAATGCTTCAGGGATTCTATTGGGATTCGTATGTAGACACGCAGTGGAACTATCTCGAAAAGCAGGCAGATGAGATTTCCCAGTATTTCAGTCTTGTTTGGGTGCCAAACAGCGGCTATTGCGGTTCGGGCAACAACATGGGATACATGCCTCAGTATTATTTCAACCAGAATTCATCGTTCGGAAGCGAGGCTGAACTGCTTTCGATGATTAAGACATACAAGGAGAAGGGCACAGGCTTCATTGCCGATGTGGTGATAAACCATCGCAACAACCTTGGTGTTGGCGGCTCGTGGGCTGATTTTGCTGCCGAGACATGCAACGGTGCTAAGTATCAGATGCTCCCTTCGGATATCTGCTCTGACGATGACAACGGTCAGACTGCAGCATGGGCATCAGGTAACGGCATTTCGCTTAGTTCCAACAAAGATACGGGCGAGGGCTGGAGCGGTTGCCGCGACATCGACCACAAGAGTGCGAATGTGAATAAGGTGGTAAAGGCATATCTCGGCTATCTTCAGAATACGATAGGATACGCCGGCTTCCGCTACGACATGGTTAAGGGCTACAGCGCATTGTTCACAGGCGACTACAACAGTACGGTAAACGCTACTTATTCGGTGGGCGAGTACTGGGACGGCAATACAGCAGTTGTTAAGAACTGGATTGACGGCACAAAGGTGAACGGCACTGTTCAGAGTGCGGCGTTCGATTTTCCGTTCCGATATACTTGTCGCGATGCCGTGGCTTCATCGGGCTACAACTGGAGCAAGCTCACTGGCACTTCGCTTATTTCAGACCAGAACTATCGCCGCTATTCGGTTACTTTTGTAGAGAATCACGACACTCAGGTGCGCTCGGCTAACGACCAGCAAGACCCAATCCGTCGCGACACACTTGCGCTTAACGCTTGGATGCTTGCAATGCCCGGAACGCCTTGCGTATTCCTGAAGCATTGGATTGACTGCAAGCAGGAGATAAAGGCGATGATTGATGCTCGAAAGGCTGTCGGAATAAACAATCAGAGCACTTACAGCGAGTATATTTCGCAGGTTGCAAAGTGCATCAGAACGGTTACTGGCGAGAACGGTCAGCTACGCGTTATCGTTGGCGACAAGAGCAATACGAACATTCCTAACACGATGGTTCAGGTTCTCGACGGATACCACTATCGCTATCTGATGAGCAAGAGCACCGAGATTGCTTGGGCAGACAAGGCTTCGGGCGATTATGAGGAGGCTTTCAAGGTTAAGCTTGTAGCTGTCTCTGCTCACGACGATGCACAGCTCGTTTACACCACCGACGGCACAGAACCATCGGCAACTAACGGCACAAAGGTGGCAAGCGGTACGGATATTGAAATTTCTTCGAACTGCACGCTCAAGGTTGCCCTCGTTGTTGGCGGAACAGTAAAGAACGTGGCAACGCGCAAATATACCGTCACTCCGTTTGTGGCTCACAAGGCAACAGTCTACTTCAAGAATCCTGACTGGACATCTGTTTATTTCTATGCTTGGGATTCGTCAAACACTTTGCTTGGCTCATGGCCGGGAACAAAGATGGCCGACAAGGTGGTTCTTGACGGCGTGGAGTGGTATTACAAGGCATTCGACGTAAACAAGAAGGGCTATACCTTCAACATCATATTCAACAAGGGCATGGGACAGCAGCAGACTGTCGATATAGGTCCTATCAGTAGTGATGTCTATTACGAGCTTTCGGGCACAAACGGCGATAAGCTAACGGTTAAGGAGGTTACGCCGTCTGGAGCAACATCGGTTACACAGCCTGTCGTTAATGACGGTTTCGAGATTGCATCGGCAAACGGCCGATTAGTGATTAAGAGTAACACCAGCAAGGTAGTTCCAGTATATACAGCGCAAGGCGTATTGGTAAAGAAATTGAAAGTTGAGAGAGGGTTAAATGATTTTTGTGATATGCAGCCTGGTCTGTATATAATCTCTAACCAGAAAGTGGTAGTAAGTTATTAAAAAGGGAAAAGTTTTTTACAATGTAATTTTAAGTTTTTCGGAAAAAGTATTTCAATAGTTTTTATTTCATATTGGGTAAAAGAGAGAATGGTGTCTGCGTGAGCAGGCACCGTTTTTTTGTAGTAAGTCTTGGATGGTGTTTAAATGGTATTTTATTATGCTTAAAATAGATATAGTTGTGATGATATAAAGAAAGCGACTCTGATAAATCAGAATTTACAGTTTAGGCTCGGCAATGGAGAAACTCATTCTCTCTGCCGAGCCTAAACCGTAAATGAATACATTAGTTGCAATCAGAAAGCGACACTTGACCATTCATTAGCAATGGCAGTAGTTCATCGCGTTGCTTGGTTAGTGATTGGTTTTGTTTTATTGCAGAAAATGATTTTTCCAATAGTGGTAACAACAACTTGCTAAATAATTCTGCAATATGTTCGCTGTATGGAAATTGATACATTTTCATTATATCTGGTTTAACTCGTCTTTGGCTATGAGATGTTCCTGTAGAAGATGTCGTGCAATAGTCAATGAATGAATCTTGATTTAACAGTTCGTATAAGTATGCTTTTATACAATTATTAGTTGGCTGCAAAACGACAAACTCTGTAGAACAAATTAAATCCTCATCACATGTTCCCCAAGCTATACGCTTAATCCAAGGATTCAATTTGGCAGCCAGCACATAATTTTCTTTAACAATAATCTTGTTACTTTTAATACATTCTCCTTTCTCCTCATAATAACTACCTATGGTATCGTAGCTTGGGAAACTAAGATGTCTAAAAATTTTATTAGGTTGTAGTTGGGGATTCGTCTGCTTGATATTATTATCATTAGTAATATCTTTCAACATCTTAACACTCCAATCTAACGGAATTTCCTTTCTCAGTTTCTCATTCCACACCATCTTACCACCACTTGATTTATATGGTTTGCCCTCCTCATTTGGGAAGTCAAACTGCACAAACCAATAGTCATAAAGTTGCTTTGCGAGTGCCTCTAAATTCTGATTTATCGTTGCAACTCTTATATATTATTATAAAGTAAACAACAAATCAGAAAAACAATGAAAGAAAACATTATTCAAGCGATAGTTGCGGATATGCAGCGAGACTTAGATATCCAACAGATGGCACGGTTGAAAGCTGTGCTTATCAAAGAACTGCAAAACGTTGAAATAACAGAAAAACAAGAAAGCCAAAAACAAAATCAAAAAGAAAATGCAGAACTTCTTGGTAGTTTTTTGGCTGCAAAGAAGATAGAAGGGTGTTCAGAGAAGACATTGGCATATTATCGGCATACCATCGAAAAGATGCTTTTAACGGTGTCAGTTTCGGTATGTCATGTTTCAACAGCTGACATCCGGCAATACTTGTCTGTCTACCAAGCAGACAAAGGTAGTAGCAAGGTGACTATCGATAATATGCGCCGTATTTTCTCCAGCTTCTTCGCGTGGCTCGAAGATGAAGACTATATAGCCAAAAGCCCAGTCCGCCGTATTCACAAGGTGAAGACCGACAGTCTTGTGAAAGAAGTGCTGACCGATGAGCAGTTGGAACAACTACGTGACAGCTGTACAAACAGGCGTGACCTTGCCATGATTGACTTGCTGGCTTCTACAGGTATTCGTGTAGGTGAATTAGTAAAACTCAACCGTGCCGACATTGATTTTCACGAGAGGCAATGTGTGGTTTTCGGTAAGGGTAACAAGGAACGTCTGGTTTATTTTAATGCCAGAACCAAGCTTCACCTCAAACAATACCTTGAATCCAGAACCGACGATAACCCTGCTCTTTTCGTTTCCCTTTCTTCTCCTTACAGTCGCTTAACTATTAGCGGTGTAGAGGTCAGAATAAGGACGATGGGCAAATTACTTGATATGCCGAAAGTCCATCCTCACAAGTTCAGAAGGACATTGGCAACCATGGCTATTGACAAAGGGATGCCCATTGAACAGGTGCAGCGATTATTGGGACATGTGCGCATAGATACAACCCTTCATTATGCCATTGTAAATCAAAATAATGTTAAAATGGCTCACAAAAAGTATCTTGGATAGCTCAAACTGGCTAATATGTGGAAAAATTTTTAGTATCTTTGCGTTCAAATAGAGCGCAAATGAACGATATTAACATCATATCAACTGAAGGCTTCATACAGGTTGGAGATGGCAATAACCTGTATCAGGATGCTTGCGCAATCATTGACAGTGCCAAGCGTTATGCATATAAACAGGTTGACGAGACTCTTGTTAAGCGCAACTGGCTTCTCGGACTTCGTATTCAGCACGAAGTTTTGAAAGACAAACGAGCTGAATACGGGAAACAAGTGATAAAGGAACTCTCCAAGTCATTGACACAACGATATGGAGAAGGTTTCAAACCTGCCAACTTGTACCACTTTGTCTCCTTCTATAGCAGTTTCAGAAACATTTTCTACGCAGTGAATAGAGAATCTGAGAAGGATGAGTTTGACAACATTTTCTACGCAGTGAGTAGAAAATCTGACACTACGCCACAATATGTCGCTCCTTCGGAAATAATGAACACTGTGCGTTCAAAATCTCCAATCCGCCTTTCGTGGACTCACTATCGCATTATCCTTCAAGAGCCTACGGAAAAAGGTCGTGCATGGTATGAGAATGAGGCTGCAAAAGAAATGTGGAGTACTCGCACCCTACAACGCAATGTGTCTTCGCAGTACTACCATCGCTTGCTACAGTCACAAGATAAATCCATCGTACATGACGAGATGGTGCAGTTAACGAGGCCTTTGCAAGATAAACTGGAGTATCTGAAGAACCCTGTTGTAGCTGAATTCTTGGGCTTCAAAAACAACACCAACTATTCTGAAAGCGATTTGGAACAGAGCATTATCGACCACCTGATTTCCTTCTTGATGGAGTTGGGCAAGGGCTTTGCATTTGTCGATCGCCAGAAACACATTCACACAGAGAAAGAAGACTATTATATCGATTTGGTATTTTATAATTACCACCTTCGCTGCTTCGTTCTCGTTGACTTGAAAACAACAAAACTACGTTATCAAGACGTTGGTCAGATGGATATGTATGTTAAGATGTATGATGACTTAGTACGCCCCGAAGGACATAATCCCACCATAGGCATACTGCTCTGTTCTGATACCGACGAGGACGTTGCGCATTATTCTATTCTCAACAACAACGACCAACTCTTTGCTGCCAAGTATCTCACTTACATGCCGACACAAGAGGAACTGCGTCGTGAGATAGAACAGCAAAAGGAGTTTTTCAGATTAAAGAACGAAAAGTAGAATGGAATTAAAGAAATACAAACTGGGAGAATTGATGGATGTAAAGCGAGGTGCAAGTCTTGCAGGAGAGCATTATGCCACCTCTGGTGAATACATCCGATTAACATGTGGAAACTTCGATTATCAAAACAATACTTTCAAGGTAAACACATCCAAAGACAACCTGTATTATACAGGTCCCGTTCGTGAAGAGTTTATAATGAAGAAAGGCGATATCATTACGCCTTTAACTGAACAAGCTATTGGTTTGCTTGGCTCTACTGCAATAATACCAGAAGATGATAAATATATTCAAAGTCAAGATATTGCAAAGATAATCTGTAACGAGGATTTATTGTGCCCTTCTTTTGCTTTCTATCTCATATCATCAGATGCAGTAAAGAAGCAACTTAGTGCCGCTGCACAACAAACAAAGATACGACATACCTCTCCCGACAAAATCAAGGATTGCACCGTGTGGATTCCAGACTTGCCAACACAAGAGAAAATAGGTCGTATCTTATCTGATATTGATTCTAAAATCGCCCTTAACCGTGCGATAAATCAGAATTTAGAAGCACTTGCTAAGCAACTCTACGACTATTGGTTTGTGCAGTTTGACTTCCCAAATGAGGAAGGCAAGCCTTACAAATCAAGTGGTGGAAAAATGGTGTGGAATGAGAAGTTGAAACGAGAAATACCGGAGGGATGGAATGTACTATCATTAGAATCATTAGGGACTTTTAAGAATGGTATAAACTACTCAAAGGATGAAATTGGAAATTTTGATTATAAGATTGTGAATGTTAGAAATATTTCATCTAGCAGTTTATTCATAGACACACAAGACCTTGATAAAATATGCCTAAAATCAGAAACGGCAGACAATTACCTTGTAGGTAAAAAGGATATTCTTATTGCTCGAAGTGGAACTCCAGGAGCAACGAGAATATTACAAGATGGAGTAGATTATGTAATATATTGTGGCTTCATTATTTGTTTTTCAGTAAATGACAATGGCTTGAAGCCACTTATTACTTACCAATTAAAAGATTTAGAACGCATTACAAAAGGACAAAGTAATGGTTCTATTTTAAGTAATATAAGTCAAGATGTGCTTAAAAAACTTAATGCAATCGTGCCTTCTGTTGAGATCTTACAAATTTTCAATCAGCAGATTGAATCAATATGGGGTAAGTTGGATAAGACGCTAAATGAGACATCTAACCTCATCAAGCAGCGCGACGAACTCCTTCCACTTCTGATGAACGGTCAGGTGTCGCTAAATTCTGATTTATAGCACGATTGATATTGATTTTCTTTGCGACTGCATTATAGAGAGCGGTAAAGGATGTAGCTTTTTCATCTGAAGGAATTGGAATCTTGAATCCCTTAATGTGGTTTAGACTAATGTTGTTTATGCTTGTTCCTTTTGCTACCAGCCTAATATACCTAAAGTAATGTTCACTTGAAAGCCATGCGGAAACAAGTGCAGCATACTTTGGTTGCTTTGGACGAAGAATGCGAAGGAACGCACCTATTTGCACATTTTCCATATTCTCCCAAACTGTAGCTGTCCTTCCTAATGCTTCAACACTACCAGTAGAAGCAACCAGAATAACATCTCCCTTATGCAAGGAGTTGTCACTATTCTTGTAGATGTCAGGCAAAAAAACATCATCATCTCTAAGTTCCACTAGATTACCTTGGATATTGCCACCTCTAATTACACGAACCCCCGATGACGTAATATCTTCTGGTGAGTAAGACACACCGCCAATCACATCAACTAGATCATAGAGACTTACAAATTTCCATCCTTCGGGTAGATTAAATACCTTCATATCGTAATTGCTTTAGTTGTGAAAGAATCTCTGCTTCAAGTTCGTGGCTTTTCTCAAACTGCTTGGTCAAGGTCTCTTGATAATTGGCAATGCGCTTATTGAATTCCTCCTCGGTAATATCCACATACTCAATCTTTATGTCGAAATACTGACCGGCAGAGAGACTGTAGTTCTTCTCCTTGATTTCATCGTAAGTAACGGCAACAGAGAAATCATCGATTGCTTCTTTATTCAAGAAGGTATTTACAATCTTATCCACCTCTTCATTAAGCAGGCGGCGTTTCTGATTGTTACCCTCCTTATATTCCTCACCAAGTTTTGAGGCATCAATAAGAATCACCTTATCTGATTTTGCCGACTTGTCAAAGAAGATAACAGACACGTTTGTGCCTGTTGTTGCAAATACGTTACTTGGCATGGATATACAACCGTAAACCCAGCGTTCATCAACAATGCGCTGTAGCACTTTCTTCTCAACACCGCTCTTTGCTGTGATGAAGCCTGTAGGAATAACCACGGCAGCCTTTCCTGTTGGCTTCAATGAGTTTAGCACATGCTGTAGGAAGCAGGTGTAAATAGCCATTTTAGGCTTGTTCGGGTCAACCTTAGTGACTGCATTAGGTACTCCTGCCCAGAAACGTATTGAGTCAGAAGCCAATGTGTCACGGTATTCTGGGAAGTCGAGCTTGAAAGGAGGATTGCTGACAATGAAGTCAAATTTCTTCAGCGTTCCATTAGTTTCCTTGTGCGATGGCTCAGTAAGTGTATTGCCTTGTACCACATTAGGCAATGATGCAGAAAGGTTGTTCAGGATAAGATTCAGTCGTAGCATCTCGCTTGACTTCTCAGAAATATCCTGACTGTAGATAGAACAGCGGTCTTCACCTACTTGATGGGCAAGAGCCATGAGCAGCGTACCAGTACCTGCCGACGGATCGTAGCAGGTTATGCCACGAAGGTCGCTATTGTTACCTACCAACAGACGAGCCATTACCTGCGCAATGGCACGAGGGGTATAGTATTCCGCATACTTACCGCCACCTGCATTGTTGAATCCCTTTAGCAGATATTCAAAAATGCCTGAGAAGAAATCATATTTTTCGTCAAAAACATCCTCGAAATTGAACGATGCCACGTTACGCATCAGGGATTTTGCAAATTCATCACGCTTCTGGGTATCGGTAACGTATGTCGTAATGGTGCTAAAGATGTTCACCTTACTTTTTCCGGATGTTGTGACAGAGAACGTCTCTGCATTTACGTTGGCTATGTCAATGAGCGTGGCATCAAGCATCGTTGAAAAGTCGCCCTTTGTGGCTGAGTTATACAGATGCGACAACGTATGTTCTGGCTTTAGGCGTGGTACGGATGCTGGAAGGTAGCTGAACAGGTCTTCTACTTCCTCTTCAGTAAACTTATCGTATTCTGCATCCCATTTTTCTGCTTTTGAAAGGCGATCGCCATAAATCTGATCACGTTTTGCCTCATAGCCAAACTTATCATTGAAAAACTTGTAGAGGAACATCTCTGTGACTATCTTGTATTCACTTCCTGTTCCTGCCAAACCGAATGCACCTGTCGTACTCTTCAAAGAGTCGATAAGGGCAATCGTTGCTTCTGTTATGTTGATTTTACTCATATTTTATGTGTGGTTATACTGTCCGAGATATTCGGATGTAATCAAAGTGTTTATATACTTACGGTCTTGCAAATCAGCCTTGATATTCATGCCTATCAGTTCCTTGCCTATAATGGCGAGGATGTCACGCTTGAAGGCTTCCTCGTTGTTTAGTATGTTGATATTGAGGAACAGTTTATCGTCAATGTCAGCCTTCATCTTTGCCAGATTCTCCGCTATCTCATATTCTTGTGCGGATATGATAGGGTGCTCACGATGCTGATTGGCTTCTTCCAGTCGCTTGTGGATACGTACAAACCGCTCGTCGCCCTTATATTTCTTCTTTAGCATGTTGTTGCGTCGGTTTATCTCGCGAATCTTCTTCATCACCTCTTCCATGTAGGCAATGCTCTCCTTTGCCTCGTTGGTGCTTTGAGGCACGAAGCCTTTCTTTCGGAAGTATTCGCGGAACTCATCGGCAAGTATTACATACTTTTCTTCTTTTTGGTCGAAGTTAGCCTCAAACTCTGCCTGTACACGTTCGCACCGTTCCTTGATGTCATTGACAATGATGCGTAGTTCTTCGGGAATGCCTTTCTTGAACTCAAACTCCAATTCTGATAGTGCCACATTGATGATGCCTGAGACATCAGCCTTGTGCTCTGTATTTTCAAGCAGGTTGATACGTTCAATGCGATGTGTAACCTCTGTAATCAATGTAGGAATGGCGCCAAGTGGCAGTTTCTTCAGCTTCTCCTTTGTTTCCTCGTCACCGAATGAACGCACTTGGTTTATCATTGCCTTGGCTTCTTGCATGGTGTTACGCAGTTCGTAGAGGCTGTCCTTGTTCTCCACCTCGTCAATTTCCTTGCGGAACTCTTCCAGATTATCGGTTGTGAAGTTGAAGAGCAGACTCTTGACGTGCTGTATTTTCTCCATCACTTCATCCTTGTCAACCAATACCACCTCACCGATGTTTTGTTCTTCAGGTGTTTCTTCATCGGATGTACGGTTCAGTTCTCGCAGATAGCGGTCGTTTGTCGCATCGAAGTTTTCCTTGATGTTCACAAAGTCCACCACATAGCCGTATCTGAAATCCTTATACGGACGGTTTACACGTGTCAATGCCTGTAATAGGTCGTGACCGTCAAGCGAGCGTCCAAGATATAGTTTCTTCAGGCGTGGCGCATCGAAACCTGTCAGGAGCATCTTGTTTACAATAAGGACATCCACGTCCATCAGTTTCTTAAAACCGTCAATATATTCCTTGCGTTCCATCTTGTCACCTTCGTCGTGAAGTATGAGTGATGCCGTCAAAGGCTTATTACCGTATGGTGCAGCCATAGACTCTGCTGCCAGTATCAGTTCCTCATGATGCAATGCTGCTATTTCCGCATTCTTGAAACGCTCCTGCCACAGGCGGTACAGTTCGCGCGCTTGCGGATTCGTCTTACATACAATCATAGCACCGACAGAATCGTCTGCCTGCTCCTTACGGAAACGGCGGAAATCTTTTATAATGTAGTCAAGTAAAGCATTCAGATAACTTTCATGCTCTATAATCTTGTTTTTGTCGATATCGCTTTTCTTTACCTCAATGCCACCTGCCAGTTCGTCAAGGATGCTTTCGATTTTCTCTTTATAGATGGTTTCTATAGGTTCTCGTATTAGTTTGCGTGTATAGCCATCGGCAATCGACTTGTCGTAGTAGTATGTGTGGATATACTTGCCAAACACGCGCCATGACTCGCGTTCTTCTTTCAGAAGCGGTGTTCCGGTCAATGCAATCTTTACGGCATCCTTGTCCGCTTCAAGCAGATTGGCAAGGAAACTGCCCTGTGGGTTATATCCACGGTGTGCTTCGTCGATGAAGAAGATGCGTTGCAAGTGGGTATTGTAGTTGCCGTCTATCTGCACCTTTTTCTTGTCTTCCTTGAATTTCTGGATATTGACGACCATGATTTCAAGTTTTCCGTCGCTATTCTCCGTAATAGCCGTATTGCCGATGTCACTCATCAGTTCATCACGGCTCTTGGCATTGCGCACAACAAGACCTCTGGCTGCAAACTCATCGGTTGCCTGTTCCATAAGGTCGATACGGTCAACAATGAAATAGAACTTGGCAATGGTGTTCTTCTTTGCGAAGTAATCCGTCAGACTTCTCACTGAGTAGTAGGCGAGGGCGGTCTTACCGCTTCCTTGTGTGTGCCATATTATGCCGCTTTTAACACCTTTGTCGAGTGTCTTGCGTATGGCTTGCGAAGCGAATAGTTGCTGATAGCGCATGATATGCTTCTGCAATTCCGTGCCATGTGTGCCGTCTTCCAAGTCAATTTTCCTTTCTACGTATGCAATGCCATAGCGGAGGAGGTACAGGAATCTCTCCTTGCTAAGCATGGATGTGAGAATACGGTTGGTTGGAGTATCAACGCGCTTGTTGGTATGATATTCCTCAAGGTTCTTTATCACGACACAGTTGCGGTGCTTCAACACATGGTTCTCTGTGTTTTCAGACAATTCGATATATGGATAGTCGCTGACGAAATGCTTGTCTTCCTCGCGGAACACGTTGAAGAATGCCTTTTCCTTTGCCGTGCAACAGTAGAACGCACCTTGTATTGGTACTCGATTCTCATTGTCATACTCCTGATTGTTTGAGAAAATCATCAATTGCGTGAGATTGAAGAAGCGACGGAAACAGTTCTTGCTCATGCGCTTGTTGATGCGTTCACGCTCTGCCAGGATTCCTTCGTGGTTATTCGGCTTTTTGACCTCGATGATGACAAGCGGTAATCCGTTCACAAAGCATGTAATGTCGGGACGGAAGTTTTCATCTGTCTCTTTGTTCTCGCATGGCAACTCCGTGGTTACATGCCATACATTGTTGTCGGGATTGTCAAAGTCAATCAACTTGACACCGCTGTTTGTGGAAAGCAGATTGTAGAACTCCCTTCCCAAGTCGTCATTGTTGGTTATGGAGACTATTTTGGACAAGAGGATAGAAGCCTCAGCACTTGATACGCCGGGATTCAATCTCTTGACTGATTTTAGAAACACATCAACAATGATGTTGGTTTGCGTGTCAAGGGCATTGATATTGTCAAGGTATGTGTACCCAAGCCTGCACAAGTGAAGTGCTGCTGGTACCTGTACACGGGTATTCTCGTTGAAATTTGACATATGCTCCTTTTTCTTTATGCAAGAATCTCCAAAGCAGTGTTTCGACAGGCGACCGAGCCTTTGCATACATCGCAGGAGGATTCCATATTTCATTTGCCTGTTGGCTGTTTTGGTCATTTTGTCGAAATGTGAACACTTTTGTTCGTCATGCACACATTGCATAGGGTACAAAGTTAATAAGAATAATCCAAATATAGGGGATTTATCTATGTCAAATAAGGGAAAAAGGCGTTTTTTCTTCGCTTTTCACACCTTGACACAGTTCTGCTTACACTCCCAAAACTTGTTTTTTGCATAACGTACCTTGGACGTACCTTGGACGTACCTTGCCACTATTTTGTATTTACAAAGATACTAATTTGAGAGCAAATTAAAATCCCTTATACCGGCGCGAAAATTGAGAATATTGGAGTCTAAAACATGAACTATACAATATAAAATGCAAAAATATTTTAATTTTGTCTTTTATAAAAGATGAAAACGTTATATTTGTGGCAAATTTCATTTATAGAAGATATGAAAGCAATTGTAAGACAAAGTTATCTTGACAAGATAGCGAAGAATCTTGGTAAGGACACCATCATTATCATAGTCGGTCAACGACGTGTGGGAAAGAGTTATACCCTACGCCTCTTTAGGGATAAAGTGGCAGAAGATGCTCATGCAAACATTATCTTCATTGACAAGGAGAAACATGAGTTTGCCGACATTCGGACTGACCGAGACTTGAATGCCTATATTGATGAACGACGAGACAAGACAAAGACCAACTATATCTTGATAGATGAAGTTCAGGATATAGAAGGCTTTGAGAATAGTATTCGCAGTTATTATGAAGAACCTGATATTGAACTCGTTGTAACAGGCTCAAATTCCAATATGCTCAGTAGTGACTTGGCTAACAAAATAGGCGGCCGCTATAAGGAAATCTTTGTTCAGGCACTAAGTTATGAGGAATTCATGGAGTTTCACGAGTTGCCCGACGGTGATGATACATTGGCGAAGTATATTCAATTTGGTGGATTGCCAGGTTTGAAAAAGATAGGACTTGACGAACAGGATGCACGTGAGTATCAGGCGGATGTCTATAACACCGTCTTACTAAAGGATGTTATCAAGCGGAATAATATCCGCAATGTTGCTTTTCTGGAAAACTTTGTTCATTTCCTTGCTGACAATGCAGGGAAAATTATTTCTGCCAACAGCATAGCAAAGTATATGCGGTCGCAAGGGGAGAATATCACCTCTACTGCTATTATCAATTACGCTAAATATTTGTGCGAGTCATACATGATTCACAAAGTGAACCGGTATGACATTCACGGACGAAAGATATTTGAGAGCAACGATAAATTCTATTTTGAAGATAACGGCATTCGCAATGCCCTTGTAGGTGGTTCGCGTGAAAGAGATATTGAAAAGGTGATAGAGAATATCATTTACAACCACCTTGTCCGTATAGGCTATGACGTGATGGTCGGACAACTTCAGGCTGGTGAGATTGATTTTGTCTGTACAAAACCAAAAGGCGAAAGGATATATGTGCAGGCTTCCTATATAATAGCAGACAATAACACATACGAGCGTGAGTTTGGTAACCTCCGTGCCATCAAGGACAATTATCCTAAATATGTTATCTCTATGACACCATTGGTTACAAAGTCTGATGACAATGGTATAACCCATCTTCATCTCAGGAGGTTTTTAACAGAAGGGTTGGAAAGGTAACAGTCTTCCGAGAAGGGTATATCGCATGAGTTAATTTCTCCTTTTGCATTTGACACTGTCACGTTGATGGCAATCATATCTATATAGTTTCCCTTGCTCTGGAATTGTAAAGAACTCCTCAATCTGGTTCGCTGCCTTGCCGATACACCAGCAAAGCGCCATATTGAACGTCATCGAATGACGTTTCGCATACTTTCTCAATCGAGTCACATTAAGCGTCTTGACTATAGTTACCATAGGCATGGGCGATGACATCCACAGTTCAAATGCATGAGCGCGTGTGGTATCTTGTGGCTTTATTTCTGTTTTCATATTTCTGATTATTGTCGTATCTGCGCTTTAAAGGGTTTGAGGACACTTATGTTTCTTTCCCGTTGTTCTATTTGTATTTTGGTACAACCAACAGCAAGAGGCTCAAGACAAATATCACCCATGCACAAGGATTGTGTGGCATAAAGCAGACGGCGAGGATACCATCAACGACCAGCATGCTATAAGTCAAGAGGAGAGGCGTGCGCAGGAAGGGGTGTTCCTTTGCTTTTCCACATAGCATATGTAGATGCTTCCACCCAATATCAGCATGGCACTACACATTAGACTGAAGTAGATACACGCCCGTTGCATCCCTTCGCTGAGAGGTGCGAGCTTATCGGCTATCATGGGTGAGAAGGTGGCTGCAGTGTGGACGAAGCCCATCACGATAACTCCAATGGCAAGGAGTTTGATAGTTATAATCTTGTTCATGTTATCTTTCTTTCATTGTTTTTCTCTTATTTATTTAGCAGTTGTCTGGCAATATCTGCTATTACTTCCTCTGATGGTGATTGCTTGGTGAAAACGGCGATGATGGCGTGGCTTCCATCAGGCATGAGAATGATACCTGCATCGTTCATGTCTTGCAATCCTTCAGCGGATGGGAAGCCTGTACCTGTTTTATGTACGATATGGGCACCGGCGGGTATCGCATCAGGGATTCGTTTCAATCCTGTTGAGCAGTCTGCCATCGTCTTCCAGATAAATGTCAGATATTGGTTGTCGTCTTTGTGATGATAAAACCACTCAAACAAACGAGCGATTTCGGCTGGGGTAGAACTGTTTTCAATAGCCTTTGAACTATGTTCGAGGCTGCTCACGCTCGGCAGAGTAGATGTAAGCATCGCCCTGCTTTCGCTTAGTCGCAGCCTTGCCAGATTTTTGTGCATCTGTTCTTCTGTCATGCGGACATAGATATCGTAGAATCCAAGTTTTTTCATATACTTCTCTACCGCTTTGGGCTTGCCACAATGCCTGAAAAGGAGTTCACACGCATTGTTGTCGCTCTGTGCGAGAGATAATTCCAGCAGTTCCGCATACGAAAAGACATTCTTCCCTTCAATTTGTTTTAGCATTGGCGACCATGTGTCTTGCATCAGGTCTGCCTTATCTACAACGATAGTGTCGTCAAGAGCCAATCCTTTCCGACTCAAGTAATCGGCGACGTATAATGCCTGCGGAAACTTCATCACACTATGCATGGCAAAACGCTCATTTTGGTTAACACCACTAATAGAGTCATTTCGCATGATGTATGCACCATAGCTTGATGGGCTGGTACTGTCGCTTATTGGCTCTTGCGCCCTGCACAATGTCGCAACCAATGCAAAAAACAAAAGAACTGTCTTTCTCATTCTTATTTTCAATGTCCTTTATGTTTCTCTTTCTTCTTGGCTTGCCGCAGATCAAACTGGCGTTGCTTTTCTGCTTCGCGTTCTGCTTTTGAACGCTGTTTCCGTTCCATTTTATTCTGCTCCTGTTGCAGTTTCAGGGCCAGTTGCGACTTGGTTCCAATGCCCTGCGACTGCATCTGTTTCTTGGCTTCGCGTAGTTGTCGCTTGGGGTTCTTCCTGATTTCAGTGGTTGGAGCAACATCAACAGCCTGACTGAACTGGAGGCGATGCCAGTTCTTATCAATGAACTCCATCACTTCCTTTTCCGTCGGCTCGGCACCGAAAGTCACCTTGCAGACGTGCAGCCCCTCATGATCTGTTTGCTCAAATAAACCAATCCAGAAAGGATCTTCAAACAATACCGTCAGTGTGCCAGTACTCATAAACTATTTCTTAATTATTTAGTTTTTACTCCCGGTCAGTAGTACCATGCAATAATGGCGGGAACGAGATATGAGATGATTTGCCAGCCATCCGTCAACTATACCGCTGATGCCGCAGAAAACATAGGTTATCCAATATGCTACACCCGTCACATCGCAAAGGAGCAGACCTAAAGAACCTGCAATCCTGAGCAACGTTATGGTGTTAGGCAGATGTGTCATCTGTACTCAGCAAGTTTCTTCACCTCGCAGCCCTTGCTTTCGTAATAGGCGAGCATCTCTGGGAGTTTTTTCAAGTCATAGCTTGTCACGCAGTCGGAGAGAACATGCACCGTGAACCCCGCTTTTGCCATGTTGAAACATGTAGATTTCACGCAGGCCGTAGCGTCTGCACCAGCCACGTAGAACTCATTGATGCCGTTTGCTGCGATGAATGCAGAAAACGCCTTGCTTGTAAGGGCGTTGCTCTTCGTCTTCACAAAGATATTGTCTGACACAACCTTCAATTCTGGTGCCAGTTCCTCGCCCTTAGTGCCTGGCTTGAACGTTCGAGTAGCAGCGGTGATGTTGTTGTGTTTGATATATACTATGTGCATATCCTCTGCCGCAGCCCATTCGATGGCTGCATTGATATTGTCGATGATGTCACGATAATGCTTAGTTATGTCGTTCTGTATGTCGATAACGATAAGTGCTTTGTTGCTCTTCATATAACTCTGTTCTTATTTATTTCTGTTAATATTCTAAATTAAGTCGTCATAAAATAGGCACGCACATCTCGCAATACCCATTTTTCACCATCACAATGGAATACCTTTCCATGATAGGACGGGAAAAATCCATCTTATACTCCGACCTTGCCAAATCTGCAGGGAACGATGCCCAAAAATCGGCAACAGCCTTTGCTGTATGCTCAATCTTGAAGACAACATATTTTCCGCTCATGATGACACGTCTTGCAACTTGATTGTCAGTTTCTACATTCTTGATGTTGGGGGTATGCAAGCATATATCATATCTGCACTTTTCTGGTGCAACGTTCTGTGGGTTGTCAAGTGCAATGCCATATATTACAGTTTCCTCTGTTAGAATTCCACGTTCTGCAGCCCATGATTTCATTTTTGCCATAAGTGCATAATTCTCCGCTCCATATTGTCCAATACGGCGCATGTAAACCACCTCGGTGTCGGGGATAAATTCTTCTTTTCCCTGTTTCATTTCTTGTTTGTAAATGTTTCAAATTGTTCCTTGCATCTCCATTTGAACAGAGACTCCTTCGTCTGTTCTGGGGTACATCTTATTTCCTGACAATGACGCTACCGCTGGCCTGATGGGTGGCCAGAATCAGCACCTCGGCAATCTGTACGTGCTCGGGGACGTTGGCGGCAAAAACGGCAACATCGGCTATATCGTCACCAGTCAGAGGCTTGATGCCTGTGTAGAGTTTCTTCGCACGCTCTTCATCACCCTTGAAACGCACGTTGCTGAAATTAGTCTCCACGAGTCCGGGCTTCAGGTTCGTCACGCGGATAGCGGTATTGGCTACGTCGATGCGCAGACCATCTGAGAGTGCTTTTACGGCTGCTTTTGTGGCGCAATAAACATTGCCGCCGGCGTAGGCAGCATCGCCAGCTACAGAGCCTACGTTGATGATGTGTCCGCGATTGCGCTCCACCATGCCAGGAACCACGAGGCGCGTCATGGTGAGCAAGCCCTTAATGTTCGTGTCAATCATCGTTTCCCAGTCGTCGAGATTGCCCTCATACTCGGATTCCAGTCCCAGTGCCAAGCCGGCATTGTTTACTAGAACGTCAATCTCCTGCCATCCTGCCGGCAACTCCCGGATATACTTTGCTGCCTTTTCGCGGTCTCTCACATCGAAGGCCAGCGTCAGTACGTTTGCACCCTTTGTCTCCAGTTCCTTACGAATCTCCGACAGTCGCTGCTCGTTTCTGCCAGTCAATATCACCTTGTCGTTATTCTCGGCGAACTTCCTTGCACAGGCGAGTCCTATCCCGCTTGTTGCACCTGTTATCAATACAATTTTGTTCATAAGTTTTTTCATTCCATTTTTAGCTTTTCGATAAACAATAATTCTGCATCCTTACTGAAGTCGAACTGGCGATAGTCATCATACGACAGTTGAATGTCTGGAGTGAAAGTCTTTGCCATAGGATGATCTGTGGGGAAGCAACTCTGCAGGGAGTTAGAGGCAGAGCAATCAAGACCGGTATTCGGCAACTTGAATCGTGTAACTTCCATGAATGTGTTGGGTGCCTGCCCGGAAGGTACGCCTACCACCTTGGCTCCCATCTTCCGCAGCATATAAGCGGTATGGAAAGCAGAACTGAAGGTTTGCACGTCGGTAACCACATAGATTTCTTTTGGCGTGTAGATGGGTTCACCGTCTTGTGCTTCGATAATGCTCATGTCGGCACACATAAACCAGTCGAAACTGTTGATGTTTGATGATTGTTCAATGAAATCGCCCAGCTTCAGCGATGTACCTCTATCCTGATTGACCTGTTCTAAAGTCGTATTATACTTCTTGAGCCAGCCGTCCGATACTTTGGTGGCAAAGTGCATGTCTAAGTCGGTATCCATTAAACGTTTGCCGTAGAGCTCGTACAATGCAGCATACATAATCATTGTCCAACCACCGTGATTGCCGCGCAGGTCTATGATGAGACGAGGACTATTAACAGCCTTCATCTCACGCAACATCTTGGCAAAGACATCAGCCACAATCACATCCGATTTCAGACCGTAACTTTCGAGATTTGGTATGTCGGCACTCACCACTGAGTTGATGCACATCAGCATCGTTTGTTTGCTGTCATCTACAAAGCGGTATTCGAAGTTCTTATGAGGAAAACGTTCATCAGTAGATGTCCATACAATGTTTTCCCAAAACGGACCGTTGGGGTAGAAGGGAAGACTGACGAGCGTATCCTTGCCATTAGCCATGCGGAACTTCATTGAAACCTGTTCTTTATTGAATGTAGGGAATATTTGTCGCAGAATGTTGGTGTTGCCAATGTTTCTGCATGCTTTACCCATTAGTCCATAGCGATTCTCAGAAACAACAAGTTTGTCGAGGCGATTAAGTACCGATTTTAATGGCTCACCTTCCACCTCGCACAACATCGCTCCCTTCAAGGACTTCAGTTCTGGAGTGTATCCGTTTACGATGATGCCATCTGGAATCACCTTAAATTTTAGTGGAACCCATTGGTCTTCTACTTTCTTTGGCGCTTTATCATACCCTATATAAGTATGTTCGTCGTGGAGTGCGGATATCAGTTTGGTTACTTCTGTCTGCATCTCGTTAAGTGTCAAAGAGTTGCGGTTGACCAGCTCATCTCTCAATTGCTTCACGGCCTTGCCAAACCCATCCTTCCCTCCAAAAGCGCTATAGGGATCGGGGTGTATCTGCTCCAATTGACTGAAGAAATAGTCGTAATCCTGAAGCAGACTGTCTTGCTTGGATATATAACCGTTTTGCGCCTCGAACCCCTGTGCATTTACGAGTGTCGCCACGAACAGGGCAAATGTTACTATTGTTCTCATCATATTTTTTAGTGTTCGACCGCAAAGGTATGTATAGTTGCGGGTATCGCCAAAAATCTGGGATAATCTGCGCTGTTTTGTGACGAATGGAGGCTTTTTTATTGGGAATCAAATGCCCGTTCAGCCAAATATGCCGTCCGAACCCCCTTCGGTTGTAAGCGACAATAGGTCGAGCGCGGAAAGGAAGATTTTCGACCTATTCATCACCTACCTTTGATATACCCTGCATATAGCCAACATATAGCCAACATATAGCTAACATATAGCCAACATATATCCTACATATACCTTGCATATATCTTGGATATATCTTGGATGTACCTTGGACGTACCTTGTCACTATTTTGTGTTTCCAAAAAGGATATTTACGCCAATAATTGTTCGCTATATATCCAGAACTATCAATTTTGAATTATGAATTATGAATTGTCAATTGTCAACTGTTAATTGTCTCTCGATTTTCAATTTTGAATTCTGAATTAAGAATAGAGTCAATTCGTAATTCTGGATTTCAAAATCGTTGCAATAATATTCTTTTTTTTTTGAAAGTAAAGCAGTAGCTATTTCAAACTAAATATTTATCTTTGCAATAGCTATAATTTTTTCAAACCAAAACAGATGAAACCTAAATTTATTCTAGCAAAACTGATTTTTTGCCTGCTGCCTCTGGTTGCGATGGATGCAGTTGCGCAAAATGTGAAGACAAAAATCAAGGACATTACCGTTTACCGCAACGGTGCAATGGTAACCCGAAAAGGCAGCCTGAACCTACAGAAAGGCAACAACACTCTGTATCTTAACGGTTTGAGCACCGAACTCGACCCCAATACCCTGCGTATTGGCATCTCTAACAAGAATGTTAAGATTCTATCGGTAAAGCACGAAGAGACAGTTGTCGACAACGAAAAGGCGCAGAAATTCAGCACCAGCAGCAACAACCGTCTTGCTTTGCTAAAAGACTCGCTTACCTATTACAAGGCTCAGATTGATATCATATCGAAAGAAGAGGCGCTTATAAAGGCAAACAAGAATATAGGCGGAGAGAACAACGGCGTTACTACTGCCGAACTGAAGGCAATGACCGACTTCTACAAGAAGGAACTTGCAGCAAACGCTTCGAAGAAAATCTCTGTAAACAGAAAGATGAAGAAGTTCCGCGACGAGATTCTGCGTCTTACTCAGGAGAAGGAGAACCATCACAAGAGCATACAGAAGAAGGACAGCCGCGTGAAGCTGGTGCTCTCATCGCCGTCGGCACTTACAGATGTGGCTGTAACTCTTAACTACATCGTCTTCAGCGCAAGTTGGGAACCTTTCTACGAACTTAGGGCTGATGCCGCCAACGAGCCTATCAAACTGGTCTACGGCGCACACATTAAGCAGTCTACCACCGAAGATTGGAATGGCGTTAAGCTGACAATTTCGACGGGCGACCCTTCGTTGGGAAACTCTGCGCCCGACTTTAAGCCTATGTATTTGCCGGGCTCAAAAGAAAGCAAGGAGGAGAAAAAGTGGACTCCGCCGGTGTCTAAACTTATCTACGGAACGGTTGTTGACAAAAATCAAGAGCCTATTGCCGGGGCAAGGGTAGTAGAGAATGATGCGGATAACAAGACTACAACCGACAGCAAAGGTCGTTTCGTTATCGAGCTGGAGAAACTGGAGCATAGCCTTAGCTTTGCGCACGCTGGTTTCTATTCTGACGAGATGCGAGCTTATGAGAATATGCACGTCATTCTGCAAGAAAACAAAGATGCCCTGAATGAAAATTATGTTGATTATGGAGTGAGTAAGAAGGCTTGTATAACAGGCTCTGTTGTAAAAGTTAACAGTGAGAAAAAAGTCACAAAGGCGAAAGGTCCTAAGGAGATTAAGTATAACGAGAACATTCCTCTGAAGTTGTCCGATACCCAGACAACAACGGAGTTCGATATAAAAGTTCCGTACACTATTCCGGGCGACGGCAAGGTGTATGACGTGTCTATGCTCACTTACGACATCGATGTGGACTATCACTACAGCACCATGCCGAGAGCATCGAAAAACGTGTATCTGCTTGCCGACCTGAAGAATTTCTCGCAATATCCTCTGCTGCGTGGCAACGCCTATGCCTATCTCGACAACATCTATCAGGGCGAGTGCGTGATTGCGCCTGATTTCTCTGCCGACACATTCTCTGTTCCTGTAGGAAAGGATAAGGATATAGCTGTAAGCCGTCAGGAGGTTAAGGACTTGACATCGAAGAAGATTCTCGGCTCATCGATAAAGGTAGTGAAGTGCGTTGAGATAACCGTAAAGAACAACAAGAACGCCGAAGTAGAGGTTGAGGTGTGCGACCAGTATCCGCTGCCTAAATACTCAGACATCAAGTCGGAGGTTACCGACAAGGGCGGTGCCGAGATTGATGCCGAGAAGGGCAAGCTGACATGGAAACTGAAACTTGCTCCGCAGGAGAAGAAGGTCCTGAGATTTAGTTACGAGGTTAAATATCCAAAGACCTACGGATTTACAGTTGAATAAAAATCATCACAGAAAGATTATGAAACTAAGATATATCATTTCGGCACAGATTTTCTGCCTCTTACTGTTCTTTGCCATCGCTGCCGATGCGCAGAACGTGAAGACTCAGATAAAGAATGTAACCGTTTACTGTAACGGCGCAATGGTAACCCGACAGGGCAGCCTTAATCTGAAGAAAGGCGACAATACTCTGTATCTTAACGGCTTGAGTACCGAACTCGACCCTAATACGTTGCGAGTAGGAATTGCCAACAAGAACGTCAAGATTCTGTCGGTAAAGCACGACGAGACGGTTATCGACAACGAGAAGCTTCAGAAGCAGAACGAGAACGATGATAACCGTTTGGAGATTGTAAGAGACTCGCTTGCCTTTTACACCGCCGAGTTGGAAATACTTAACGATGAGGAGGAACTGATAACGGCTAACCAAGCAATAGGCGGCAAGAAGAATGGCGTTACAACAGCCGAACTGAAGTCGATGACCGACTTCTACAAGAAGGAATTCGGAGCAAACGCATCGAAGAGAATTGTCATAAACAAGAAGATTAAGAAGCTGAAGGACGAAATCTTCGACTTGGTTCAGAAGAAGGAAAACCGCCAGAAGGAAATCCTGAAGAAGGACAGCCGCGTGAAACTTGTGGTGTCGGCAAACTCGGCACTCAACAACGTGCCTGTCACTCTTAGCTATCTGGTGTTCAGCGCAAGCTGGGAGCCTTTCTACGAGGTTAGGGCAGATGCCGTGAACCAGCCTCTCAAACTGGTCTACGGCGCACACATCAAGCAGTCTACAACCGAGGACTGGAATGGCGTGAAGCTTACAATCTCGACAGGCGACCCTTCAGAAGGCAATACTGCTCCAGAGTTTACTCCAATGTATCTGCCGGCAAGTAAAAGGGTATTCGAGAAAGGTAGTTGGGCACCGGCAAGGTCTAATCTTATCTACGGAATTGTTGTTGATGAGACAAAAGAGCCGATTATTGGTGCAAATGTTACAGAAGAAGGTACGCAAAATGGTACTATAACAGATTTAGACGGAAAGTTCAAACTGGAGGTCTCAAACCTCAGTCATAACTTGAAATTTAATTATATTGGTTATAAGGAGAAAAAAGTAAAACCTTACGAAAACATGCATATAACCTTGGAGGCAGATAATGCAGTTTTGGAAGAAGTCGTGGTTGTTGGTTATGGAACAACAAGAGGTTCCGACAGTTTCTGGTCTCCGCCAGCAGCTCCAGCTGTTCCAAAAGCTCCGAAGGAGATTAAATATCACGAGAATGTTCCGCTCGAACTGACAAACACTCAGACTACAACCGAGTTTGATATTGCCGTTCCGTATTCTGTTCCAAGCGACGGCAAGATGTACGATGTTTCTATGATTACTTATAACATTGATGCCGACTATCATTTCAGCACAATGCCAAGGTCGTCGAAAAACGTGTATCTGCTTGCCGACCTCAAGGACTTCTCGCAATATCCTTTGCTGCGAGGCAACGCCTATGTCTATCTCGACAATGTATATCAGGGCGAGTGCGAGATTGCGCCCGACTTCGCTGCCGAGACTTATTCAATCCCTGTAGGAAAGGATAAGGATATAGCCATAAGCCGCCGCGAGGTCAAGGACTTGACATCGAAGAAGGTTCTCGCTTCGTCGGTAAAGGTTGTGAAGTGTGTTGAGATTACCGTAAAGAACAACAAGAATGCCGAAGTAGAGGTTGAGGTGTGCGACCAGTATCCGCTGCCAAAGTTCTCCGACATAAAGTCTGAGGTTACCGACAAGGGCGGTGCCGAGATTGATGCCGAGAAAGGCAAACTTACATGGAAACTGAAACTTGCTCCGCAAGAGAAGAAAGTTCTGAGATTCACTTACGAGGTGAAATATCCAAACAGTTACGGCTTTACGGTTGAGTAAGCCATAACACATAGAAAAAGGGAGAGTCCGCAGATGGTGGATTCTCCCTTTTTTTGCCTTATAAAATCAGAAGTCTATGATGATTTTCTTGCCGCTGTAATCTACCGTGCGGCTGTCTTTTCCGATAACAGAAATCTTGAATTTCCGTGCCTCGTCTGTGCCGAAAGAGCCTTCGCGCTTCGAGATTGTCAGCCTCTTGGCGTTTTCGTTCCAAGCGAAGGTGATTTTCGAAAATCCGCCTTTCTGATAGTCGAGCGATGTGCCGTCGTCCTCGTATAGCGTAAATTCGGCATCTGCTCCCGGAAAGACGATTATTTCGAGCGGCTCGGCAGATTTCTGTGCGGCAAACTGCTTTGGCTCGCCATACGGAACAATGCTTCCGCCCTTGGCAAAGACTGGAATCGCAGCTTCCGAAACCTTAACGCTCGTTTTCTGTCCGCCGCGCAGTTTGACTTTCGTCTTGAAATCGAACCAACCGCCTTCGCTCTCTGGCAGATAGACGTCCATCTGCTCTACATTCGGTTCGGTTACGGGGCAGACGAGCAGCGATTTGCCGCACATAAATTCGTATTTCTCCTTCATCGCCTCGCTGTCGTTGCCGAAGTCGAAAACCAGCGGACGCATCATCACAGAACCTGAAAAACTAACTTCGGCGGCATTCGAATAAATGTAAGGCAGAAGTCTGTAACGCTCTGTCAGACTGATGTTTATTAAGTCCTGAATATTTTTGCCATAATGCCAAGGCTCGGTGTCGGACATATATCCGTGAACGCGCATAAGCGGCAGATATACAGAAAGTTGAATCCAACGCATCATGCGCTGCTTGTAATCCTCGTCGGAATATTGGTTGGCAGGGCGGAAGAATCCGCCGGCATCGTAGGTCCACCACGGCATTCCGGCAGCCTGAATGCCAAGTCCGGCAGTAATCTGGCGTTTCAGCGTCTCCCAGTTGTTGCCCACATCGCCCGACCACATCGCCGAGCTGTATCGCTGAATGCCCGGAAATCCGCATCGCGTAAGAATCATGGCGCGCTGGTTAGGCGCATCTTCCGACAATCCTTCGAAAACGGTTTTGTTTACCAAGAGAGGGTAGAGGTTGCGGTATTCGTCGCCGTGAATCTTGCCGTTGCCCACCATTCTGCCTCTCAGGTCGTCGTTCTCGGGCTCGGTTGCATCTTGCCACCAAGCGTCGATGCCAAGCGGAAGCAGTCGCGACGAGAAATTCTTCCAGTATTCGGCGGCAGCCTCGGGGTTGAAGAAGTCTATCCAGTCGGTTTGCGGAATGTAGAAGCCTTTCTGCGACATCTCTTTGCCAACAAACGAGTTCTTGTCAATCTTAGACCATACCGAGAGCATCAGCCTGAAATTCATGCGGTGAAGCGAGTCGGTGAGGAGTTTAGGGTCGGGATAGTTGGCAGAGTCGAATGTCATCGAGTTCCATCCGTTGCTGCCCCAATATTGCCAGTCTTGCACAATCACGTCGGCTGGCAGTTTTTCACTGCGGAATCGGTTTGCGTTCTCAAGAATCTCGTTCTGCGAGTGGAAGCGTTCGCGGCAGTGGATGTAGCCGAATGCCCACAGCGGAAGCATCGGCGTGTTGCCCGATACCTTTCGGAAGGTGCTCACGACCTTCTCTGGACTGCCAACGAAAACGGTGTAGTCTGCGCCTTGCGAAACAGGCGATGAAAAGACTGTCTTGTCTGAGACTTTGGCGAAGAAGACTTCGGGCTTGTCGCCGTCCGACAGTTCGGCTGTGAGTCTGTGCCTGCCTTTCTTCAGGCTGACTATTGCCGAAGCGGTTGGCGGAAGCCACAGGTTGCGCATCTCTATCACTTCCGCGCCGTCGATGCAAAGATTGTGGCGGCGTGCCATGCTCTGCCCAACATCGAGCAGAAAAGCGTAGTTGCCGTCGCTCTCAACTTCAATCTCGCCGCCGAAAAGATTGTTCCTTCTCTTTTCGGTCTTTCCGCCCTCGGTTGTCGTTATGTTTACGGTTTCCTCGCTGCCTTCGCCCGATTGCTTCTCGAGTCTGACTGATTTTTCGGGTTTGTTGAAGTCCGTCAATCCGTAGTTGTTCCACAAAAGTCCGTAGCCTTTGTTCGATACAATCATCGGAATGCTTATTTGCGTGTTCACTTGCGTGAGGCGTCTTGGCAGACCGCGCAGGTTAAGGTATCCGTCCTGAAATTGTCCGAGTCCGAAGATACATTCGTTCTCTTTGTTCTTGATTTCGGCTTTCGAGGTGTAAGTTTCGAAGTCGAAGTTGCTGTTTCTCTCGATGCTGTGATTGTCGGCGCAGAAAACCGTATTGCCCGATGCGTCCTTTATCTCGACCGCTTTCTTCTGCTGGTTTACAAAGACTTGCATCTCTTTTGTCTTGTAAACTTCCGTTCCGTTTTTTGCCGATTTCTTGAACTTTACTTCGCCTGAATTCGGCAGATAGATGTAGTCCTTTGCCGAATCGGTTTCGCTGAACGCATAGCGGATGCGTACCGCGTTGTCATTCAGAAACTTGATGTGTAATTTCTGTGCCGTTGCCGCCTGACTGCAAAATACAGTTGCGGCGAGTAATATCAGATATTTCATCAGAATGTAAAAATGCTGTTTGTATATTAAAATTTTCGCAAAGATACAAAAGTCGAAGCCTTTGCAAAAGAAAAAAGGCAGAAACTTTTTCGTCTCTGCCTTCTGGTCTTATGGGTGGAAAATGCTGATGCTGTAGATAATTGTGCTTCCCGTAGGCTTCAGCGTAACATCGCCGTCGCTGCTCACGGTAAAGGTGCTCATGGCGTTCGATGTCGTTTCTGTCGAACTGCCCTCGAGGGTGTTCGAAGCCGTGAATCCGCATGCCTTGCCAACCGATGCCGTTATGTGCTTTATGCTGATGATGTCGCCCTTGTCGCACAGCGGAATTGTAACGGCACAGCGGTTGCTTGCCAGCACAATGGCATTCTTCTGCTTGTCTAAGCGGATTTTATTGGCTGGTGCAGATATGTGAAGTCCTCTTGTTTCTTCAAACGGAACGCCGTTTATGCAGAGTTCTCCGTTTATTTCTTTTGTGTTCTCGAAGTATTTCTTTCCTTCGGGAACGGTCCAGTTGTCTTTGTCCATCGTAGCCGCCACGAATATATTGGCATTGAAGGTGGAAGTCTGCCATGTCTTCTGAATCGTTGCGTATGATGGGTGAGTGATGTCGACGGCATAGTATGCCACATCTCCGTTGAATGCCGTTACCTTGAAACTGGCAATTCCCGGAATGTGCGATGGCACAACATAGTCCGAAATCTTTGCGCGAGTGTCAAGCACTTCGGCAGAAAGATTGCTTGCCTTGTAGTCGAACGGCACTTTCACCTGATAGCCGAATTTTCCTCGGCTCACAGGAATCTTGTTGCCGTCGAGAACTATTTCCTTCAGATATGTGTTGTGGCTTCCTTCCTTGGTTATTACGCCTTTTTCTTCCGAAACCTTCAGGGTTGCCCCTGCACCACATTGTGTGTCTTTTATTGCATTTTCGGCAGCGAGTGCGTCGATTGGCTTCAAATCATAGAAAGCCGATGGTATGAAGGCTGCTCCTGTTCCGGTGGTGTTGCCTGATGTGTTTCTGAACGAGCAGTTCTCAAAATCACATTCTTCCATCTCTCCGGCAGGCGCAAAAGGTCCTTTCTTTGAGTTGATGTTTACGAACGATGTGCTCTCTACAAAGACGCTCGACTTGTGTCCTGCGCCTATGCAGTAGTTTGCAACCGAGCTGTTATACAGACAGTTGATGATGTGAATCTTGCCGAATCTTACTCGTGGCATACGCTCGCGGCAGCCTTCGTCCCACCAGCAGAACTGGAATGTTACGTTAAGCTTGTCGGTGTCGGCAACATTCTTGTCGCTGCTTCCTATGAGCGACGAGAAACGATGGTCGTCCGAGCCGCCGCTGCCGCCCTTGTAAGGCGCTTTAAGATAGCGGAAGCGGCACCATGTTACCGATATGTTGTCCGATGCGTTTGAGATGTCCAGATTGCCGTCAACGCCGTCCTGAAAGTCGCAGTGGTCTATCCAGCAGTTTGTCGTTCCGCTTAGCCACAGATTGTCGCGGCCGTCAATATCGTACGCTCCCGAAGCCTTGAACGTAATGTTGCGCAGAATAATGTTCTTGCACGATTTCAGCGCAAGAATTCCGGTCTCATCTTTCGAGTCGCTGTGCTTGAGGTTTGTCAGAGCCGCGCCGGGAAGTCCTATCACGGTTTTGTTGGCTGCGTTGTTTATGCTAATCTGCGCATCTGTGTTTATTTCTCCTTTAATGTAAATTATCGCCGGATTGCTGCCTTTCATTGCCTTTTTCAGTTCATCTGCCGATGTGACTGTTATGCAACCGCCTCCTTCTCCTCCGGTTGTTCCGCCTCCAACGGTGGCAAATCCAACAGGTTTGTTGGCATCGAACACCGACATCTGTGCATGCAGAGATAGGGAAGTAGTTAGTAAAAACATCAGATATGTTCTTTTCATCTGTTTGCTAAACATTTTTTTTGTTTTGGTTTGTTAAATAATGTGTGCAATATTAGTGAAAAGTTTTGAAATAACACAAAAAAGTTGTTTCTTTGCTGAGTTTTTTTAGTAATACGCATTTTATAATGAACAAAATAGTTGTAAAAGACAAAGATTTGGCAAAGGCTGCCGAAGAGGGCATGGACGCTTTCTTGCAGTGTTTCATCGATGCCTATCTCAATGCTGTGGGCGGCGAGCTGAATGCCGAGACGATGCCTCTGCTAAACGGAAACCAGATTACTCTTCTGGCTTATCACTTCTTCCGCGAGGAGGTGATGGATGGCGGCTTCGTGCAACTTATACATAATGGATGGGGACCGTTCATCTTCGACAATCCGTTTGCAAAGGCAATGCGACTTTTCGGTGCTCACGACTTTTCAAAGCTTGTGTACAAGGGCAAGAAACTGTACGATGAGCATAAGGACGAACTGACGAAGGAATGTTCTGACGATGAGTTTATGGCTCTGTTCGAGAAGTTCGAGGAGTTCGACGACCTCGACGACAAGTTCATCGAGATGGAGGAGGAGGTTACCGCAACCATCGCCTACTACGTAGATGAGCACATGGATGATTTCATAACAATAGAAAAATAAAAACCTGACAAATGAAAAAATTAAAGTTGATGCTGCTCGTGGTTGCAGCTTTCATAACCACAACGATGACATCATGTCTTGGTGATGGCGAAGCAGACGAGATTGTTTACTTCGGCGCAATGACAATCAAACAGTCGGGCAATGCAATGGAGCCAATCTATTTCTATGCCTCAAACGGTGCAATCTTCGTTCCGCAGAACCTTACTTCTGAAACGCTTGCATATCTTATGACAGGCCGCCGCGGATTCATCAAGTTCTCGTCAAAGGACGATCTTTCTGCAGCCGAGGCAGGAAAGAAGTATTATGTTGATTTTCTTGAGTGTACTCCGATGTACGATGCAAAGAATATCGAAAGCCTCGATACGCTTGTGAGCGTGGTCGAGAAAAACGACTCTATCACTCAGCTTACTCAAGTCTGGGTCGATCCGGGATTCGTAAATATCAACATTACTGCACCTTACAAGTATGATGTAAATCCGAAGATGAATCTTGCATTCAACAAGAATATTGATGTCGTAGACGATACTCTGAAACTTCATCTGCTTTACGACTACAACATTTCTGACGATGACAAGACAAACATGTCTGCCGATATGACTCTCAGTTTCGGAATCTATAACGACCAAGAGCTGAAGGCAAAATTTGCCGACCGCGACTCAATCATCGTCTGTGTTGATGCAAGAGTAAGTTCGACAGCCGGAACAAAGGTTGACAATACGTTTGCAACAACCAAGAAACTAACATTTAAGGCATCAAGCAAGTGCTTTAATCTTCCTTATTGATTTATGGCTAAACAGCAATTAAAGAATAAAAGCGAAGTAAACATAAAAAACAGACGAGCTTCGTTCGACTTCGAGTTCGTCGACACATACACTGCCGGAATCGTCCTGACCGGCACGGAAATTAAATCTATCAGACTTGGAAAGGCAAGTCTGGTAGATACTTTCTGTTATTTCAACAACGGCGAGTTGTGGGTCAAGAACATGAATATTTCTGAATATTTCTACGGTTCTTACAACAATCACAACGCGCGTCGCGAGCGCAAGCTTCTGCTAAACAAGAAAGAACTGCGCAACCTTCAGGAAGAATGTAAAAATCCGGGATTCACCATCGTGCCAACCCGAATGTTCATCAACGACAAGGGACTGTGCAAGGTGGTTGTGGCTTTGGCACGCGGTAAAAAGGAGTTCGACAAACGTCAGAGTATAAAGGAACGCGAGGACAAGCGCGCAATGGCGGCGATGTTCAAACACTGATAAATCTTAATAGGAAAATGAAGAAAAGACCTTTTAAGTTAAGCAACTATCATCTCGGACTTATTGCCGGATGTGTGGCTTTCATGTCTTTCGGTTCGTTCGACTGTGCAAACAATATCGACCGCAATGCTAAGGCTCTGAACGAGGATTTGCGCGAAAAAATGGCGGAAAACAATCCTTTGCAGAGCGAAAGCGAGCAGAAAACCGTAAGCAAGCCGGTTTCTGAAAAGAAATCTCAGGCAGACAACGCTCCTAAACAGACAGTTGATGCTTTTGCCGGCGTGCAGAAGGGTCTTGAACTGCCTGCAAAGACTGATAAAACCGAAAAACGAACCGAGCGCATTGGCTATACTTTCGTCTATGATGCCGAGAAGAGAGTTCCGAAATGGGTGGCTTGGGTTACGACAAAACAGCGCGTAAAAGGAAAGAACGAGCGCACAAACGATTTCTTGCCCGACCCTGATTTGAGCGTTACCGAGGCTGTTACGAAGCAGGTCTATTCGGGCAGCGGATACGACCGCGGACACATGTGCCCTGCTGCCGACAACAAGTGGAATGCCACCGCAATGATGGAGTCATTCTACATGACAAATATCTGTCCTCAGACTCCTGAATTGAACCGCGGCGACTGGAACGACCTCGAGAATTCGGTTCGCGACTGGGCTAAGAAATATGGTCCGATATATCAGTGCTGCGGTCCGATATTCGATAAGACTCCTGTAAAGACAATACGCAACAAGCGTTCGGCAAGCAAGATGCGCGTAGCCGTTCCCGACAGATTCTTCAAGGTTCTGCTCTGCATGGGCGACAATCCGTGCGCCATCGGTTTCGTCTTCATAAACGACGGACGCAACATGTCAAATTTCGATTCGTACGCTATGTCGGTCGACGAAGTTGAAAAGATTACAGGATTTAACTTCTTTGCCTCTTTGCCAAAAAAGGTAGAAACCAAGGTCGAGGCAATGACTTATTCTCAGTGGCAAAATATAATAAAATAAACCCTTTACAGCATGAAAACACGATATTTTGTAGCCGTTGCCGCAATGCTTCTCTCTGCTGCAGCCAATGCGCAGGAACTTATGGCTGTTAAGTGTGCAAACGGAAAGTACGGATACCGAGACGAACTGACACTAAAATGGTATCTTCTGCCGCAGTACGATGGCGCAGCCGATTTTGTAAACGGCGTGGGCATCGTAACTGTCTCTGGAAAAACAGGGTTGATTGATGCCGAAGGAAAATATGTCGTATCGCCCAAGTTTGATACGATGGAATATTTCGACAAGATATTCTACGGAAACCGAAAGGTACAGGGCTACATCGTTTCGCAAGACGGACGCTTTGGCGTCATTGACCTTTGCGGAACGGAAGTCATTCCTTGTGTTTACGACGAGATTAACAAGTTTCTCGAATCGCTTCTGATAGTGGTGAAGAAGGACGGAAAGTACGGTGCGATAGATTTAAGCAATGTCGAAATCATCCCGTGCGTCGAAAAATCTGCTTCCGACGTTCTTAACGGCAAGAAGTGGGGAAAGGCTGTGCTTCAGGCAGATGCCTATCGCGAGAGCATGAGATACGATGCGGCTCTTCAGTGCTTCGAGGATTCATATAATAAGGTGTCATCGAAAACTGTCTCAGCCGAGATTCCTTCAAAAAATACAAGTCTGAAACAGGAGGGAAGCAAGTATGGCGTATTCGATGAGGATGTAGCCAAGTGGATTATTGCGCCTGCTTACGAGATGGCATACGATGCCTATAACTGCTACATCGTTCAGCAGAACGGCAAGTTTGGAATAGTAGACAAGCAGGGCGTTAAGACCGTGGCTTGCGAGTACGACGAAATCAGCATCAACGGCGATGAGGCTCTTGTGGCACGAAAGAACGGCAAGTATCAACTTATCGACCTTACCGGACGCATGGGCAACTTCACGATGTTCGATATGATTGGCGAGTTTACCGGCGACGGCGTAGCTCCAGTAAGCCTTGGCGGAAAGTATGCCGTCATTTCAGATAAAGGTAAACTCCTCACAGGTATTAGATACGACAAGATTGAGGAATATAAGGGTGGCGTGGCAAAATTCTCGTGGAAGGGATACGAGGGCACGCTCAACACCGAAGGAAAGGAATTCCCCGATATACTGAAGAAACTTTATGCCGAGGCATTCCGCGCCGGAACAATCGATGCCTACAAAAAGTTTATGGAACTCGATGACGAGGGCAGATTCAAGGGTGATTGCTATCGCGAAATGGGAACTATAAATTATAATAATCGCAACGATAAACAGGCTCTTGAAAACTGGGAACTCGCCTTGAAATATGGCGTGGAAAACGCTGCTGATGTTGAGAATAACATCAGTCGGTTGCGTAAGGAAATGATGGATAAAAGGTGACAATTTTAACAATTTTAGTTTTTTTTAACAGTTTGTCGTTGTAGTTGGATTTTTTTTTATATATTTGCCACGTGAATTTGGTCACATGTAAAATTATAGGTAAAATGAAGAGATATTTGATTATACTGTTGGCTCTTTTTATGTCGTTGAGTTCATTTGCACAAACTGAAGATGGAATACCGACAAATCATATTGGTAGGAGTTTATCGGATGTAAAAAAAATGTTCCCGAGCCTTAAGTTATGGCAGGGAGATCCAAATGGCAATGACGAAGTTTATTACAAGAATGGCGACATGATGATTGTCACAATGAAAGGTGGAGTTATGATTAGCGAAACTATGTCGATGACAGGTGATATTGCTGCAGAGTGGTATGCCGACAAGTTGACAAAGTTGAATCGTAGTGCTTATTCAGATAAGCAGGAACAGGGCAAACTGGTAACTTTCGAATACGATAAACTAAAAATAAGCGTTAATTACATTACCGATTCACAAGGAAGTATCGCACAGATGGTATTCACGGCGAAGTGATTTTTAATTTGAAATATGTTTAAAGTATAGGTCGGTTCTAATTCGTTAGAGCCGATTTTTTATTGATAAAACTCTGCCTTTTGTTTGCCGATTATCGCAAAATAAGTTATTTTTGTAAACGTATAACTTTAATAACAAATCCAAAAATATAACTGTTAATCTAATGACACGAAAATTAGCTTTATCATTAGCCCTGCTGTGTGGCATGGCTTGCGCAAAGGCGCAGAACAGCGAGAAGTATCTCGGAGCTGATATCTCAATGCTAACTGCTTACGAAACAATTTCCGAAGCCGGACATCAGGTAACTTACAAAGACATTGATGGAACGCAGAGCGATGTGCTGTCGCTTCTGAAAAAGTACGGAATGAACTCGATGCGCGTGCGTCTGTTCGTAAATCCGACAATGCAGAAAGCGGTGATTCAGGACATCGACTATGTAAAGAAACTCGGAAAGAGAATAAAGGATGCTGGTCTCTCGTTCGTCCTCGACTTTCATTATTCCGACACGTGGGCGGACCCGGCAGCGCAGAGCGTTCCGGCAGAGTGGGGCAACCTTTCTGTTGATGAATACACCGAAAAACTGTATTCTTATACAAAGGAGGTTCTCGAAGATTTTGTAAGAGAAGGCGTTGTGCCTGATATGATTCAGACGGGAAACGAGATTTCTTACGGACTGATGTATTCAAGCTCGTCAGGTCTGTTTGTTGATTATTTGTCTGATAAAAATTGGGACAAGTTTGCAGCCATGTTGAAAAGCGCAGGAAAGGCTTGTCGCGAGGTATGCCCTAATGCAAAGATAATTCTTCACATCGAGCGAGTTCCTCAGCCTTTAAACTGTGCCAAGTTCGCCAATTACATGAAGCAGTACGAGGTAGATTACGACATCTTCGGACTTAGCTATTACCCTATGTATCACGGCAATCTGGCATATCTCGAAACGGCTCTGAACAAGATTGAAGAGGCTACCGACAAGACGATAATGATAATGGAAACTGGTTATAACAGTGCCTATTATCCAACGGATGCCAAGTATGACTGTCAGAGTATTTGGCCTGCAACAGAAAGCGGACAAAGTCTTTTCATCGAGCAACTTGTGGCAAAACTGAATACGCACGATCGTGTTAAGGGCTTGTACTACTGGTTCCCAGAGGAAAACGAGTCGGCATCGCTCGGATGGACTGATTTGCTTGATGGTTGGACAAACCGAGGCTTGTTCAACAACCAAACAGGCAATGCCGTTGATGCCATAACCAAGTTTGCCGCCTTCAATACGACAACAACGGCTGTGCAGAATGTTTCGTCGGCTTCTGAAATATACGAAACGGAGCGTTACGACATTCAGGGTAGAAAGATTAAAAATCCAACGAAAGGTATAAACATAATTAAGATGAGTGATAATTCTTACAAGAAGATTTTGGTGAAATGATGTACAGAAAATGCTTAATTGCGTTGGCTCTCGCCTCGTCGGTGAGTGCCTTTTCGCAACGAACAGAGACTTTAATCCGTAACTGGAAATTTGCAAACGAAGATGTTGAGGGAGCGCAGAGCACAACTTTCAATGATTCAAAGTGGAAAAATGTCGTTGTGCCTCACGATTGGGCTATAAACGGTCCGTTTAGTAAAGAGATTGATATTCAGAAGGTTGCCATAGAACAAAACGGCGAGAAAGAATCGACCGAAAAAACAGGACGAACTGGCGCACTTCCTTATATCGGAACTGGCTGGTACAGAACGACTTTCAAGGTTGATGCCGGTTATCAGCGCACGCTTCTCGTATTCGATGGCGTGATGAGTTGTCCAGAAGTCTATCTGAATGGCAAGAAGGTGGGCGAGTGGAAGTACGGCTACACTCCGTTTGTGTTGGACGTTACATCGGCAGTAGACCGAAGCGGCTCGAATACCTTGGCTGTAAGAGCCGAAAACGTGGCTATGAGTTCGCGTTGGTATCCCGGTGCCGGAATCTATCGTCCTGTTCGCCTCATTCAGACGCAGGATTTGGCTGTAAAGCCGTGGGGCGTAACCGTTACTTCGCAGATTCTTTCAACAAATAATGCTATTGTTTCGGTAAAGACAGAACTGAATAAAAACGAGGCAGGCGTAGTTGTAGAAAACAGAATAATCGGCGGAGATGCTGATTGTAAGTCTGAAACGAAGAGTTTTAGCGACGGAAGCGCATCAGCTCAGATTGAAGTGAAAAATCCAAAATTATGGTCGCCCGAGACGCCGAATATGTACAAACTTCTCACAGTTGTGAAGAAAGATGGCAAGGAGATTGACCGCGTAGTAACCCCTTTCGGCATCCGAAGCATAAGTTTCTCGGCCGAGAATGGCTTTCAGCTTAACGGAGTGTCGCGCAAGTTCAAGGGCGTTTGCCTTCACCACGATTTAGGACCAATCGGTACGGCGATAAACAAGTCGGCTCTCATCCGTCAGATAAAACTGCTGAAGGAGATGGGCTGCGACGCCATCCGAACATCGCACAACATTCCTTCGCCTTGGCAGATGGAAATCTGCGATTCGCTTGGAATGATGGTCATGGCTGAGAGCTTCGACGAGTGGATTTATCCGAAGTGCAAGAACGGATATCATCTGTATTTCGACAACTGGGTTGAGAAGGATTTGACAAACCTTGTTCTCTGCCACAAAAATCACCCTTCCATTGTGATGTGGAGCATCGGAAATGAGATTCCGGAGCAGGGAAGCGCGAAGGGCAGCAAGATTGCCAAGCGACTTGTCGATTTGATGCATGCTCTCGACCCTTCGCGCCCGGTAACAGCAGGCTGCGACCGCGTTGATGCCGCCGTAAAGAATGGTTTCATTCAGACGCTCGATGTGCCGGGACTTAACTATCGTACGCACAAATATCAGTTGGCGTATGATGCTTGTCCTCACGGTTTTATCCTCGGAAGCGAAACGGCATCGACGGTAAGTTCGAGAGGCGTTTACAAATTCCCTGTTAAGTATGGCGAAAACGTAACATATCCCGACGGACAATGTTCAAGTTACGACCTTGAGGCCTGCAACTGGAGTAACATTCCAGAGAAGGACTACGAACTTCAGGATGACAAAAGTTGGGTTGTAGGCGAGTTCGTGTGGACTGGATTCGACTATCTGGGCGAGCCGACTCCATACGATGAATACTGGCCAAGCCGAAGCAGTTATTTCGGCATTCTCGACCTTGCCGGACTGCCAAAAGACCGCTATTATCTGTACCGTAGCCGTTGGAACACTGAGAAGCCTACGCTTCATCTGCTTCCGCACTGGACGTGGAACGGCAAGGAGAACGATACGATTCCGGTATATTGCTACACATCTTATCCCGAGGCTGAACTGTTTGTAAATGGAAAGAGCATGGGACGAAAGAAGAAGGACGCCTCTGACTTGATGAAAAGATACCGATTGCATTGGGACGATGTCGTTTACACCCCGGGAAGCATAAAGGTTGTTGCTTATGATGCTGACGGCAAGGCTGTTGCGAGCGAGGAAGTTAAAACGGCAGGCAAACCGCATCATATAAAACTCGATACTGATACAAAAGTTCTGAAAGCCGATGGCGAAGAACTTGTATTCATTACAGCAAGCGTTGTTGACAAGGACGGAAATCTATGCCCTACTGCAACAAATCAGTTACAGTTTAGTGTGAAGGGAAGCGGACGATTCAGAGGAACATGTAACGGCGATGCTACATCTACCGAAGTCTTTACTCAGCCACGCATGAAAGCTTTTGGAGGACAGTTGGTTGTCGTTGTACAGTCATCAGAAAAAGCAGGAGACATAAGCCTTACGGTTAAGGGTGCTGGCTTGAAATCAGCATCAGAAACAATAAAGGTAGAGTGACATTATTTTAGTCCTTTTCTTTTGTTTTTCATGTTTTTTATTTTATCTTTGCTATCGGTCTATGCAAAAATAGGCAAATTATTAACAATTTAACCTTTTATATAATGAAGAAATATTTGGCAGAAATGGTGGGTACGGCAGTGCTCGTGCTCATGGGTTGCGGAACTGCGGCTGCATTGAATTGTGGTTCTGATACAGCATCGGTAGTTGGAACGGCTATGGCTTTCGGCTTGGCTGTAGTTGCTATGGCTTATACAATTGGTGGCATTTCGGGTTGCCATATCAATCCGGCAATCACTCTCGGATGCCTTCTGACAAAGCGTATTGGTGTAAAGGACGCTTGCATGTATATGGTATTTCAGGTAATCGGAGCGTTTATCGGCTCTGCTCTTCTTGCACTTATCGCTCATGAGGTTACATTTGGCGGAACTGAGACTGGTGCAAATGCTTTGCAGGCAAATGTATCTACAATGGGTGGTTTGATTGCTGAGATTGTATTTACTTGCGTGTTTGTACTTGTAGTTCTTGGAACAACCGACAGTAAGAAGGGCGCAGGCAATTTTGCAGGTCTTGCAATTGGTCTGTCTTTGATTCTTGTACATCTTGCATGTATCAACATTACAGGTACATCTGTAAATCCGGCTCGTTCTATCGCTCCTGCTGTATTCCAAGGTGGTGAGGCTCTTTCACAGATTTGGATATTCATTGTAGGGCCGTTTGTTGGTGCTGCTATTGCTGCCGGAATCTGGAAGGTTATCGGCTGCGAATGTGGCGAGAACAAATAAATAAAATATAGGAATCGGGAGTCTGAAAAAATGACTTCCGATTTTTTTTAGTAATTAGGTGTGATAAAAATTGAATTATGAATGATTTGATAGAAAAGTACAAACAGTAGATTGAAGACGCGAAAAACTATTCTTCTGAAAAAAAAGAGAGTTCTTTTTTTAAACGTTTGTTCTCTAAGAAAAGCAATTCTGGTGATTGGCAAACTCCATATCATAAATTGATAAAAGAGGTCTATAATCAAGATGTGTTGTTTTTTGCTTTGTCAAAAGTGAAATTCAATCCCGAAACAAAGACAAGTGTGCCATACGCATCGACGAAAGATTTTGGCGGTCTTCCTTCACTTTATGTTTTTACAGATCTTGATATTGCAACCGGGTGGATGAACTATTACAAACATTTTTCTGACGACATGGAGTTTGGATTGATCGGGGCTGTAAAAAAGAAACTCTATCCGAATGCTCATTCCCATTTCAGCTCTATATTTCAGATTTCGAGGATGATGGGTGTACAGATGATTATGCTTGATGAAGGGGGACATACTGTTGGAATAGATATGGATACATTCTTTGGCGTTAATGAAATTGACCCTGCGGATGTGGAAGTTCAGCTTTCAAAGGAGGAATATGAGAGGATGCTTGCTAATGAAGAAGGTCCAAGCGTTAGATATGCGCCTATTCCTGCAATACTATTAAAAAAGAAATAATATTGGAATATTTAAAAGATGATTTTTAACTAACATTAGTGTTAAATCATCTTTTTTTATGCTGTAATTATTTATAAAAGATTGCTGAAAAGGCGCAAATAGGTGTATTTTTTTGTATCTTTGCGAGGTTTTTGTGTATAATCATTCGTATGGCGAGAATCTTGATAATAATATCGTTCTTATTTTGTGCTATGTCATCTTCGGCTCAGGAGATGACATGTGATTCTGCTGTTGTGCAGACGAGCGATTCTATTATCGTTGAGAAGATGCGTCAGGCGGGTGTTAAGTTCTACAAGCACAATCAGGTAAAGCTTCTGAAAAGCGGTTCGGCTAAATTTCATGATATGCTCAAGGCTATTAGTCTGGCAGAGAGCAGCGTCCACCTTGATTACTTCAATTTCCGAAACGATTCTATTGCCAAGCGACTCTTCAGGCATCTGGCAGAGCGCAGTGCCAATGGCGTAGAGGTGCGTGCCATCTACGATTCCTTCGGAAATATGAGCAACAGCCGTCCTTTGAAGAAAAAGCATCTGAAAACTATTGAAGGGTGGGGCATTGAAATCCGTGAGTTTGACAAGATTAAGTTTCCGTGGGTGAATCATGTGTGGCGTCACGACCATCGCAAGATTGTGGTGATTGACGGCAAGGTGGCTTATTCTGGCGGAATGAATGTTGCCGACTATTATGTTGACGGATTGCCAAAGATTGGTCCGTGGCGCGATATGCATTTCCGTGTTCAAGGTCCGGTTATCAACGAGTATCAGAAGACATTTTTTGGAAACTGGAACACGCTGACAAGACAGAATATCCACGGCGCAAAGTATTATTGCGGCATCGACAGCGTTGAACGCTCCTTCTTGCCAGATGAGTTTAACGATAGCCTTCACACCGATGTTATGGTTGGCGTTGTTTCGCGCCTTCCTGTAATTCAGCCAAAGATTATGCGCCAGATGTATATCGATGCAATTGATGCGGCGCAGTATAAGATACAGATTATCAGCCCGTACTTTGTTCCTTGTCCTTCGATAAAGAAGGCGATAAAGCGCGCGCTGAAGAGAGGTGTCGACGTTCAGATAATGCTTTCGGCAAAGAGCGACATTCCGCTAACGCCCGATGCCGGATTCTATGTGGCAAACAAACTCCGCAAGAAGGGCGCGCAGTATTATCTTTATCAGAACGGCTTCCATCACTCAAAAATAATGATGGTTGATGACCTTTTCTGTACAATCGGCTCGGCAAATCTCGATTCGCGAAGTCTGAAGTTCGACTACGAGATAAACGCGCTTTTCATCGACAAGGGCGTTACGAAAGAACTTTCGGATATGTACGAGATTGACAAGCTGCACAGCGTAAGGCAGACTTCAAAGCATTGGAAGAAAAAGCCTTTCCTGAAGAAGTTTGTCGCTTGGTTTGGCTATCTGCTCGGACCGTTTATTTAAGGGCTTTTTCAATCTCGCTCACCGAGTTGCCCGAGGTGACAATCTTTCCTTTCTCATCAATCACAACCAGCGTTGGAACGGCTCGCACGGCATATTGCTGTGCTATTGGCGACATCCATTCTTTTCCGTCGCAGACTTGCTGCCATTCAATTTCGTTCTGACTGATGAATTCTCTTAGTTCTGGAATATTCGAGTTTATACTTATTCCGATGATTTTCAGCTTGTTCTTATCGCTGTTTCTGTAGATGTTTCGCATTGCCGACAGTTCTTGACGGCAGTCTGAACACCAGCTTGCCCAAAAGTGCAGAATCACCTTTTTACCTCGCAAAGCCGACAGACTTATGGCATTTCCGTCAATATCTTTTGTCTTGAAATCCTTTGCCTCTGTACCCGGACGCAGATTCTGCATGTTCTCAATCAGACTCTCGATTTTCTTTACATAAACACATTCGTCGAGGTCTGACGACAGTTTGTTTCTGTATTCCTGAAGTTTGTCGGCATCGAGTCGGCTACTCAGTTCTCTCGACAGAAAATAAGCCGTTACGGGCGATTCGGTATGCTCGTTTACGAAACTGTCAATGTTGAAACTGTAGTCGTATACCTGAAGCTTATTCCGCAGATAAATGTCGTTTATTTCGGAATGTTGAACGGTTATGTCGTTGCAACTTTCCCAAACCTTAACGCACATCGTGTCGTCCTCAACAAAGAACGAAGCCGGTCTCCGCGTGTTGCGAATAACGCTTATGCCGTAAAGTTCGGGGGCTGGAGCATCGCCTTCGAATTTGAAAGAGCCGTCGTGATGCACTATCGTGCTGTCTACAACCTTAAAATTGTGTGCCGTGTAGTGTGTAAGATATACCATGCCTGTGTCGATGTCGGCATACTGTCCGAGAATTACGAAATGCAGGCTTTTGTTATTGTTGCACGATGTAACTAAGATTGCGATGATGAGCGTAAAAAGTGTTTTGTACATATTTTGTCGTAATAATATTTCCACGCAAGCGGAATGCACACGCCTGCTATTGAGTATAAAATCCAAAGATAATTGCTGGTCTCTGCATTGTGGATAACCATGTGGCAGCCAATCTGTTCCCATTCAAGATCCCAGACGAAAATCTGCAACAGGGCAACGGTTTTGTATGCAAAGATATGCCAAATCATAATCTGTAACGAGTGGTCTCCGCAGTAGACGAGAAACCTTTTTGCCCAACCCGAAGTCTTGTCGATGTAACTTGATAAAATGTAGACAAACGTGAATCCGGCGGTTGCTGCAAACGGCAGACGGTAAACGTGCTTCAGTTTGCTGTTAAGACTCATACTCGTGCCAAACCAGAAGGTGAATACCAGCGTAGCGGCAAGGCATACGATGCCAATGGCAATGGGGTATCGTTTAATGTATCCTTCGTATTTTCTGAACAGAAAGCCTATTCCCATAAAGAAGATGCCCATCAAGTCGCGGTATCCGCCTTGGTTTATGCATCTGTACTTAATTCCGAATCCGAATTTAAAGAGAACGAAAACATACGCAGTTAGGCAGATGGCGCACACAACGCATGTCTCGTTTAACCTGATATACGGAACTTTCTTGAACAACTTGAACAGAACGAGATAGCCGATGCTTGCCACCAGCAAGGCTCTGAAAAACCAGAATGCCGACAGAAGGAAGACATCGTATCCGCCCATTGTAAAGATGATGTCGACGAAACTCTGCAACATCTGCTTGGCGTTTAGCGGATGCGTTACCCCGCCACCCGGATTACCGAAATGCTCGTTCAGAAAACCCGTTGCAAAGAACAGCGGATTAAGCAGAAGAACGATTACGCTCCACTTTACGAAAGGAATGTAAAGGCTTTTTACACGCTTCTTGATGAAGGTTATTTCGTCGTTCAGATACTTTGTACTGAAGAAATACCCGGCGGTTATGAAGAACAGCGGCATGTGCCACAGGTAGATGAAATTCATCAGATAGTGCGGACTGTCGGCATGTCCTATAACCATGCAGATAATGGCGAGAGCCTTGCATATCGAGATTGTGGTATTTCTCATTCTGTCAGAAGATTATTCAACAAACTTGTCGTTTGTAAGTTGTGGAGCCGATGCCTTTTTGTCAATCAGTTTCTTGCCTTTCATCCATTCGAGAGGTGCGTCGATGTCTTTTTGCTGCATCTTTACAGCCACGTGACCCTTAATTGAAAGCGTATCTACGACATTCTGCTCCAGTCCAAGATGTTTTGCCGCATATTTAGACCATTCCTTGTAGGGATGACTGTTCATATATTCAACGGCAAGATTGTAGCCCTTAATCAAGTTCCTGATTTGCTCTTCCTTCTTGCAGATGCTTTCCTTGCTGAAAATCATTCCGTCGGTACAGACAGAAAGGTCGCTACTGCTGATAATGGCTCTGTCGCCGGCAATCAGAGGCAACTGCGCGTATGGTTCGGGCAGAAGGGCGGCATCAACCTGCGTGTTCTGAAGCATCTGCAATCTTATAACCAGATTGTTAATCTGAACTTTGTTTGCATCTTCAGGACCGTATTTAGCCGTGGCGAGCGACTTGTCTACGATGTAATCGACAGCCGAGTAGCGCGTCATGGCAATAAGACGCTCTTTTATGTCCTTCACATTCTTCAGACGTAGGTCGTGAGGAGTAATGAGCGTGTATTTGTTTTCGAGTGCCATTACAAAGTAAAGTCCGCGCTTGTTGTTAAGCAGAATTGCTCTCACGACATCTGTGCTCATACCGTCGACGGTTGCGTTTGCAAAGGCGGTATCAGCATCGATGGCTGCTCCGTATCTGATGAGTTTGATGTTTGCTTTAAGCGAGTCGTAAATGCCAAGTTGCTGAGCCACATAGAACGGAACGGTGGCAGAGATAGGCACGAGTGCGACTTTCAGACTTGCCGAGTCGTCGGCTTTTGCTTTTTTTACTTCGGTTTTCTTTGTTTCCTTGCTGCAAGCCGCAGCCAAAATTGCTATAATGAGAAATAAATATGGCAGTCTCTTCATATAGTTTCTAATACGAACTAAAGGGCAACCCACTTTTTTGCGGGTCACCCTTATTATTATTTTATCTTTTTGTAGAAGAATGAGTATTATTACTCACCCTTGATTGCTGCTACACCTGGAAGAACCTTACCCTCGATAGCCTCAAGAAGAGCGCCACCACCAGTTGAGATGTAAGAAACCTTGTCAGCCAAGCCGAACTTGTTTACGCAAGCAACAGAGTCGCCACCACCGATGAGTGAGAATGCGCCCTCGGCAGTTGCCTGAGCGATAGCGTCGCCGATTGCACGGCTACCAGCTGTGAATGAGTCGCACTCGAATACGCCGGCAGGACCGTTCCAAAGGATTGTCTTAGCACCCTTGATAGCCTCTGCGAATGCCTTCTGGCTCTCTGGACCAGCGTCGACACCCTCGAAACCTGCAGGAACCTTGTTTGATGGGCAGTTGATGATCTCAGCACCAGCCTTAACGCTCATTGTACCGAAGTCAAGACCGTTAGTTGCAGTACAGTCGGTACCAAGAACAAGTTCAACGCCATTCTTCTTAGCCAGTTCCTCAACGCCAAGAGCAACGTCAAGTTTGTCAAGCTCTACGATTGAATCGCCGATCTCACCATTGTGAGCCTTAGAGAATGTATATGTCATACCACCGCAAAGGATGAGCTTGTCAACCTTGCCAAGAAGGTTCTCGATGATACCAATCTTAGAAGATACCTTAGAACCACCCATGATTGCAACGAATGGACGCTTGATGTTTGAAAGAACGTTGTCAACAGCCTGAACCTCTTTCTCCATAAGGTAGCCAAGCATCTTGTTGTCAGCGTCGAAGTAGTCTGCGATAACTGCTGTTGAAGCGTGCTTGCGGTGTGCAGTACCGAATGCATCCATAACGTAGCAGTCAGCATAAGAAGCAAGAGTCTTAGCGAATTCCTTCTGCTTAGCCTTCATCTCCTTCTTAGCAGCCTCGTATGCAGGATCTTCCTTGTCGATACCTACTGGCTTGCCCTCTTCCTCAGCGTAGAAACGAAGGTTTTCGAGAAGAAGAACCTCGCCAGCCTTAAGGGCAGCAGCCTCAGCCTGAGCCTTAGCGCAGTCAGCAACGAACTTAACAGGAGCGTTAAGAGCAGCAGCAACAGCGTCAGAAATCTGACCAAGAGACATCTTAGGGTTTACCTTTCCTTTTGGTTTACCCATGTGAGACATGATGATTAGAGCACCGCCGTCGTTAAGAATCTTCTTAAGTGTAGGGAGGGCACCCTTGATACGAGTATCGTCAGTAATCTTACCATTCTCATCCAATGGCACATTGAAGTCAACACGTACGATTGCCTTCTTGCCAGCAAATTTGTAATTGTCAATAGTCATAATTTCTATTATTTAAATTTAAAATTAATTCTTTGTTTTTTGTTGCCACAAAAGTAAAAATTAACTATGAATGTGTGTATTAAAAAATGTATAAAAAGTGCTGTTCGGCTTGAAAAATGAAATTTTTTATACCGTTTTTCTTACTTTAAATTCTGTTTTGTAATGCTTGCATAGCATTTTCAAACCGCACTTGTCGCACAACGGCTTTCGTGCCATGCAGGTATATCTGCCGTGCAAAATAAGCCAGTGGTGTGCCTTTGGGATAATATCGTCGGGTATGTTTTTGGTCAGTTCCTTTTCTACGCTGTAGGGTGTGGTGCACTTGTCCGAAACGAGTCCGATTCGGTGGCTTACCCTGAACACATGCGTATCTACCGCCATTGTCGCCTTGCTGAATATTACGGCTTGGATAACATTGGCAGTCTTTCGCCCAACGCCCGGAAGTTTCATCAGTTTGTCGATGTCCGACGGCACTTCGCCGTCAAATTCGCCGACGAGCATGTTTGCCATTCCGTGCAGGTGCTTTGCCTTGTTGTTGGGATAAGAAATGCTTTTTATGTATTCATATATGGCATCGGGCGTAGCCTCTGCCATTATCTGCGGCGTTGGCATGGCTTCGAACAGAGCCGGAGTAACCATGTTAACGCGCTTGTCGGTACATTGTGCCGACAAGATTACGGCTGTCAGCAGTTCGAAAGGATTGCCGTAGTGGAGTTCTGTCTCCACCACGGGCATCGTCTTTTCGAAGTATGCAATAAACTCTTTGTAGAGTTCTTTCTTTGTCATTGCTTAAAACCGTACCTTTTTCTGTATTCCATTGGCGACAAGCCCGTCTCCTTCTTTACATAGCGGCTCATATAAGAAAGGTCAGGGAAGTGATACAGTTCAACCAAGTCGGCGAGCTTGTATTGTGTTTCGCGAAGTTCTGCCTTCAGGTGGCTCAGAAGTTTGAATTCTATCAGTTTCTTAGGGGCCATGCCAATGTGCTCGTTGCACAGAACGAACAGGCGGTTAGATGTAATCATCAGTCTTTCCGAGTAGAAACTCAACTGATGCTCTTCTCTGAAGTTCTTGTTTACCAAGCGGATAAACTGTTCTATAATCTTCTGTCCCTTTCGGTTCTGTCCCGGGGTGCTGGCGTTAGACAGAGAGTAGAGTAGTGAGGTACTGCAAAGGCAGTTGCCCATAACGCGCTCCTTGTCTTCGTAGGCATCAAGACGGTTTATTATCGTCTTGTAATAGTTGATGAACGACAGCAGGTGTCTGAACTGGTCTTTCGACATGCGCACAAATCGCTTGCTCTCGTCGTCGAGGAAGAATTGGTTGAGTTCCAGTCCGTCAGTTGTGCTTAGATATAGTTTGTAATTCAGGGTCAGGTCGAATATCTGAACATCGGGGCTGAACGATATCACGTTGATGACATCGTACGGACGAATCCAGAACCAACTGTATTTGTTGAGTGTATATACAGTATCGTCGTCGTTGTTCAGTTTGAACTTGATTTCGCCTCTGGTGCACAGCGTATAACTTAGGTGTGCCGGGCTTGTGTTGCCCAACTTGAGGTTGTGCCTGTTGAATTGCCTGATGTGGTAACTCTCACCTTCGCCTAGCGGGTCGTATATAAAGTTTTGCATTTTCTTTAGTTGACTGAAGTTCTGAATGTATTTGGAGTACAGCCTGCGTTGCGCTTGAAGAAGCGTCCCATGTACGAAACGTCAGGGAATCGGTACAGTTGGGCAAGCTCTTGCAGCGAGTAGTCGGAATGCAAGAGGTCGTTTTTCAGCGAACTTAGAATCTTAGACTCGATTATGCTCTTAGGCGACTCTCCGGTATAGTCGGAGCACAGATTAGTGAGATAGTTAGGTGTAATCTTCAGTTTCTTTGCATAGAATTGCACCTTATGCTCCTCTCTGTAGTGGATGTCGACAAGATACATGAATTTCTCGATGATAGACGAGCCTTTGACCTTTGTCTCTTCGCGGCGGAAGTTCTCCAGTTTCTCGTGGTTGTTCTTTCTAATGTCGTTGGCTATGGCGATGATAGCCGTGTTTACGAGGTTGCCAATAAGCATCGTGCGTCTCTTTTTTACAGGCATAATCATGGCACACTTCTTATAGAGAAATGCCATCTTTAGCAGACGCTTGAGGTTTACAGTCTCGTTTTTGTAAACTCTGTTGCTTCTGAGAATATGCTTAGCCTGAATACTTGCTCCCCTGAAGGCAATATCCGAGAATCCCTTAGTGATGAAGAAGCCGAAGGCAACCGCATCTTTGCTGTTGTAGATTCGGATAGTGTCTTTTGGAAACAAAATTAGCATATCGTTCTTTTTCAAATGATAAGTAACATTGTTTACGTCTATGTCAAATTCGGCAGAAACACAAAGGTGAAACGACATGTTCTGTGTATTGAATGGTGTGTCATCGAAATCTTGCGCTCTGATTTTCTTTAAAAGAAATGAATCTGACGATTTTATTAATCCTGCAGTTGTAATAGCCATATTGTTTTTCTAATATCTATTAAGTTATACTAGTACTTTTTGCAAATATAAATATTTTTCGTTATAAAAAATAACAAAAAGGCAAAAAAAATATGTTTTTTTTATTTTTACTCATTTTTAGCCCCGATTTTTCATTTTTCATTGTGTTTTTCAGGTTGTTTAGTCCGCTTTTTTTATTCACAATTCAAAATTACAATTCTGAATTCATAATCCTCGAGGACTTATAAAGAATAATTATGGTATGAAATATTCTTTTGGTATATACAAAATAGTGGGAAGGTACGTCCAAGATACGTCCAAGATACGTCCAAGGTATAGGGAAGCAAGCCAAAAGGAACAGGCGGCTATAAATAGAGAGAGTTGAAAATTTATTCAGAATTGACAATTCACAGTTGACAATTGACAATGAACAATTCAAAATTCATAATTGATAATTCAAAATTGCTTTCATAATTGCCGAGGATTTGTAACGGACAATTTCGTCAGAAATTGTCCGAACGTAGTAGGAACGTAGTAGGAACGTAGTAGGAACGTAGTAGGAACGTAGTAGGAACGTAGTAGGAACGTAGTAGGAACGTAGTAGGAACGTAGTAGGAAGAAGGTAGAAAGAAGGTAGGAAGAAGGATGATAGAGGCAAGCTATACGCAAGGTATATGCAAGGTATATGCAGGCTATATGTAAGATATATGCAGGGTATATGTAATGTATATGTAGGCTATATGTTGTGTATATGTAAGCTATATGTTGTGTATATGTAAGATATATGCAAGGTATAGCCAGATTAGGTGGAATTGAAGTAGGTCGATAGTAAGGGGATAGTAAGGGGATAGTAAGGGGATAGTAAGGGGGTAGCAAGAGGGTAGTAAGGGGATAGTAAGGGGATAGTAAGGGGATTGGTGATGGGTAGGTTATGGTGAAGTTGAAGATGGGAAAGTTGAAATTTTTAAGCCAAGATAAAATCCTTGTCTCTAAGTCCCCTCAGTGGCAAGCGACCATAGGTTGAGTGTGGAAATTCGGCAGAACGGTGAGAGCATATTCCTTCGGGTTTCCTTCGGGTTTCGTTCGGGTTGAGATGGTTGTTTAGGATACTATTTGGTAATGCCCCTAAGTCGTAAATGCAGCTGACTCGATATCCATGATTGTGTCATACAAAAGTTTTTTGTCAGATTCCTTGCAAAAAATGTCTATAACAAAGAAATATTCCATATTTTTGCAACCGATAATCTTTTACAAACATTATCATTCAATATCAACAGGTTAAACACAACAGAAAAAACTTGGTCTAATGACAAAAATAAACTCTCGCCTGAGAAGTACAATAAAATGCTTTATCAGCCAGTATATAGTGTTCGCGCTCGTGCTGGCATTCATCATACCTGTCAGCACGGCGGCGCAAGACTATTATCCTGTGCATGCCACCGTTCAGGTGCTGCCGCCTTACAGCCTCTACCTTTCGGACTACAGCAACGGCTTCCGCGACCGCCTTGTTGTCACGCTTTACAACCGCGACCTTCAGCAGCAGACCCTCGACTGCCGCCTGAGGCTGAGAATCTCGAACACGTCGGGCTTCTGCATCGAGTCGCGCGACGAAGTGCCTCAGCGCAGCATCACCGTAGAGCCTAACGTGCCCCTGCGTCTTACCTCTCAGGACATCGCGCCCTACCTCCAGCCGGGCAGCGTAAGGCAGACCGGAACGCTCAGGAACGGAAGGCTTCCCGAGGGAATGATGACCTTCTCCGTTCAGGTTGTTGAGCAGCACACGGGCAGAATCCTCTCGCCGTGGGCATCGGGCAGGGCATGGCTCGAGACCAAGAAGCCGCCGATGCTCGTCATGCCCGAGAAGGACGAGACCGTAGCCTTTGCCGACCCTCAGCACATCCTCTTCAGATGGTATCCGCAGCATCAGGGACTGTCGGGCGTGGAGTACGAACTCCACATCCGTGAGATGCTTGACAACTGCCAGAATCCGGCAGCGCAGTACGACAGCGGAGTAGAGGTGTTCACAACCAAGACACGCCAGACACTATACAACTACAGCAACATAGATCCCGAGCTCATTCCGGGACACACATACGCATGGAGGGTACGGGCAGTTGCAATGGACGGCATCGACGAGGTCGGTGTCTTCGACAACGACGGATATTCCGAGACTGGCTGGTTCAGGTTCGTGCGCGGCTGCGACGCCCCTGTGATAGACAGGGCCGAGGCAGGATACCGCAAGCTCGACCTTGGCTGGCACGGTTCTGCCGACGATATGCGGTACACGGTCCAGTATAGCACCGAGAAGGAAAACGGAAGCTACAACTGGAAAGACACGACTACCTTAGACAACGAGACAACGCTCTACGGACTCACTCCGGGAGCGACATACAGTTACCGCGTGGGAGCACTATGCTCAGCCACCGGAAAGCCCGTGTACTCGCAAATAGGCACGGTAAAGATACCTAACCGCGACAGCATCTCTGCCGCCAACTGCGGCGTCGCGCCAGTATACAAGGAACTGAGCAAGGAGAGGAAGACCGACCTTAAGGTTGGCGACCGCGTTACCGTGGGCGGCGACTATACCATGCTCATAACAGAGCTGAACAGCAAGGGCAACGGCGTTTACGGCGGAAAGGGACGCCTCACGTTTACTTGGGTGTTCTTCGTGGGACTCGAGGTTACCTTTGACGACCTCGTTGTAAATACCGACGGATACCAGATTGACGGCACGGTGAACACCGTCTACGACGGCACAAACACCAACATCGCCAACCTCGACCAGCTCAGCGACGGCGGTGTGAACAACCGCGAGAGCCGTATGTCTGCCGACGGACGCAGCACCGTCATGGATTTCTCCGTTCCGCCGATGCCGCGCTCCGACCTCAGCGAGGACGGTGGCAGCGTAGTGGTCTACGACCTCAGCGGCGCGCCGCACACCATCGAGATACCAAGTAACGGCAACGGCGGACAGTCCATTCCGTTCTCTCTTACCGACATCGACGGCAATACATGGCGCTTCGAGTCGTGCGACAGCGTCGTGACCGACTCTCTGACAGGCAACCAGAAGACCGTACACGGCATAAAGATGACCAAGCTCGATGCCGTTTCTGGCTTCAGCAAAGACAAACTGTCCGACAAGGTAAAGGCTCGCATCGCCTTCATGAACGGCGGACAGTACGCCTTCGACAACCTGAGCGGAAGATACTACAGCAAATCGTCAAAGCTCGGCAAGGACTATCTTGACAAGAGCGGCCTCGGCGACGGCACATATGCGCCTTGGAAGCTCGTGCCTATGGGCAAGAGCGACAAGATAAAGGCAGGACTCAATCCGACGAAGATTGACATCGACATTGCCAGCGTGCGCTTTGTCGATGCCGACGGACACGACCTCGAATCGTCGTACGACAGCGACAACGCAGTCTGGACTGTAAGCCTAACGGCGGCAGTCACCGAGGGCAACTACTACAACGTGTATGCTGTGGCGAAGCCAAAGGACGGCAAGGGTTCTTACCAGACCATAGGCAAGCTCTTCGTGGTAAGCTACAAGACCACGAAGGCAGACATCGTGCTGCTGCCTGTTGAGAAGCTGCACGACGTCGACATTTCCAAGCTGAACGAGCAGATAAGGGATATCTTTGCCCCTTGCGGAGTAGAGATTAACATAACCGAGAGCGATGCTCTCGTAGGCAATACCGGCTGGGACTTGAACGGCGACGGCAAGCTGAGCCTCACCAACGATGCCGAAACCGACAACGTAAAGCGCAGCGCCGAGATGAAGGCTCTTGAGGACATCGTTAAGTCGATGCCGGGCTACGACAAGAACGCGCTCTACCTCGTCTATGTTCCAAAAGGCTCGAAGTCGAGCGGCGCGGACGTAGAGGGCAACTGGGGACGCGGCCGCCAGATTGGCTACGTGTTCGAGAAGCTCGAAGTGCGCACCGTAGCGCACGAGGTAGGCCATGCCTTCACCCTCCAGCACACGTTCGACAGGCAGTACGGCGGCAACGAGACCCGTGGCAAGACCGAGAACCTTATGGACTACACCGACGGCACTCAGCTTGATGCCTTCCAATGGGAAATCCTTGCCCACAACGCTCCAAAAATCGTGGCTTCTGTCGTTGACGGGGCTGAGGATAACTGGTTTGTATCAGAAAAAATCTGGCATGAATTAAATAAACGCGGTGATGGACATTTTGCCATTTTGGTAAATTGCGAGGAAGGAAAAAAAATATACATATATCAAGTTGTCTCAGACCAATCACTATTTTGTGTATATGAGGATACAGAATTAAACGAAAAAAAGAAGAAAAAAAATAATATTGAACTTGGATATTATACGTTTGAAAATCCGATTCCAACTTCGCTCTATATTCTTTGCCCTAATTTACAGGATGTTGGAAATAGAGGTGAAGTTGCCAAATTAGATTCCCAAAAGTATAATCAAGGTAACAAACTTTTAGCGTCTGACGATTTTACTGTGCAAAACACGGTCTCGATGATGGCTGATTATCATCAGATTTGTGGTTGTAACAATGTAAATAATGGAAATGCTGTTTCTAACGGTAAGTCGGAAACAGACTATAAATTCCAAGATTTAAAGAATGATATCCAAAAACAGTTGGATAATGAATTCTTTGGCAATGTTAAACTTCGTGTTAATATCGAATTTGGAGACAGCATTGCAACCTTGTATTCTAAAGGTTGTGTAGAAGGCAAACAAGATATCAATCTTGACGTTAAGATTGATAGCCTCGGTATGCCTGACTTTAAAATAGAAGCATCTGCTGACTATTTAAAGGAATATGTAGGTCGAGTAGATAAGAAAATTGCAAACAAAGGATTACAAAATGAGGTTAGTGCTGAACTTTTAAGAAAACAGATAATTGTCGACCTTGGAGAACTTGAAAAAGTTATAAATAGTTATAATTTTAGACAAAGAATATCTTATGAATATTCTATTTATGGAACTTCGCAAAAGGAGAAAATAAAGAATATATTCTCTGAGTTTGCAGTTAAAGGTATTGAGGCGGTTCAGGCTACGCAGAAAATATGTAAAAACGTATGGAAAGAAGGTACTATACCTGAGGGTGTATGGTATTCTAAAAATAAAGAACACGAGCAGTGGCCAAATTATGTACGTCAATATCCTATTCTTGGCGGAGTTGAAGATGGCTTGGTTGATGAAGTTGTTGGAATAGCTATTGCTGTAAAGGGAATATATACCATAATTGTTGATGAAAAAGTTCGAAGTCAACTATACGATTCTTTCTCTAACATATTAACTGCGGAAGGACTAAAAAAACTTTACAATGGTGCAATAAATTCTGCTACCGAAACTGTCAGTGATTCTGAGAAATTACTTCATTGGGGTGGAAAAACAACAGTTTCTGTAGCATCAATGTGTGGTCTTCCATTAGGACCGAAATTAAAATTTGCACCTTTGGGTGGTGAAGGTGCAGGAGGAAGTCTGGCAGAGATTGGAGAAAAAATTGTAAAATCAGTAGATAATTTAAAACTTGAATACCTTGCAAAAATACCAGCAGGCAAAGCGAGAGCTGCGGTAGAAAGTTTTATCAAGAGTATGAGTGATGATGTTTTTGAGGCTTTATGCAGCGATAAATGTAAAGGTTTGCAAAAAGTCTTGAATGATATGGCTTCACAAGGTACGAAATTTATTGGTGGTAAGTTCCAACTAGAATATGCTGCAAAACTAATTAAAGAGGGTTTTGAGGTTGAATTAGAAGTTGTAACTGATGCTATAATTAACGGAACGAAAAAAATAAGAAGAGTAGACATCGTTTGTAAAGGTGAAACGTTTCATATAATGGAAATAGAATTAAAGAATTGGAGTAAAATGTATTCTTCTTCATTCGTTAAGCAATTTGTAGAATTTGATTTGGTAACAATGACAAAGGGTAAACCAAAAATTTGGGTGTTCAATAAAACCAAAGGCATACAAGATGTAAAAACTCTACAAAATATGGTTCTAAAAGAACTGAAGAAAGATAATGTAAGAAAGAAAATAGAGAAAAGTATCAATGATGATAAAATAAGAAAACAAATAAATGGTATATTTGATACTGGTGATAAAATTGAAGATGCAGAATCTTTATATAAGGTTCTTTCTGATGAAAATCAATTTAAAAAAATTTTCAAATTACAAGATGTAAAGAAATGATGCTAAAAGAAGTATTACAGAAGAAATTTGAGTATGCGGTATCTCATTTTACAAATGATTTCGTCTACTATTGGAAAGACGAGCATACAATACGTAAAGAATATCTCAGAAACTTCAAATTTGTTAATGAATACCGAAATGAAAGTAGGTATACATGTAATTGGGTTGATGATTTTTTGTTGGTGAGATTTCCAGAGGAGAAGAAAATCAATATATACTCATTGCCGGATTTTAAGAGGATATTCGATACTGATTATAGCGATGAAATATATCGTCTTTTTAATTATGAAGATTATTTGTTGTCTGTAGGAGAAAGGTATTTTTATAGATATGATAAGAAGAATCGATCGTTTTCTAAGTTGGAAAACTGTGTTGGATATGTAGATATTTGTTTTAGAAAGGATAATATTTTTGTATGTAAGAATTATCGAAACGTCTTCATTTTGGAAATGAAGAACGATAAGATGAATGTCATTCTTCGTAAGGCAATAAAAGTAAAAGAAATTTTCCAAAAGGATGAGATTCAAAAACTATATCCAAAATACGATTCTGACGATTTGTATTTGTATAAAGTAATGTTTTATAAAAACGATCTTATTATTGTTTCAGAGGCAGGAACATCAAGAATGACAATGGATGGAAGGGTTGTTTGGACTGTTGTATATGGTGCAGATGAATCAATGATTATTATAGGCAAATATGCTTATGTCGGTTTTTATGAAAAATTCTATCGCATAAATCTGGAAATTGGTGAATTGGACCTTTATGGAAATGATGGAAGTTTGCCAAAACTAAAGTACGGTGATTGTATTTTGTCGTTTTCTGGTGGTGGAATTGTTTATCACAATGGATATATATGGCGTATGTTGTTTGCAAATGGATTTACATTTCTTGCTGCAATAGACCCGGAAACAGGACAGTACAAGTATTTTCATCGTTTTTACGATGGAGTATTTGACATTTCTGAACCTTTATTTGTTGACGATAAGATTTATATATATGATCATATTACAAGAACTCTCCACGTCCTCGAAGAAGTAGAAGGCGAGCCGGAAAAGACATTCTGCGGCGTTCCGATGTCAGAAACCGAGTTGGAGCTGGTTGATACAACCAAGAAGATAAACAACAAGAAGCCAGCACCAACCTACGAAGATAGCGATATTCCGTTGTTCGAAGAAATAAAGCAGGTGGCGCACATAGAGCACGCCTGTGTTCTCGATGCCGAGTGCATCGACAGCCTCGAAGACTATTCCAGCCTTATTGTCGATATTCTCTCGCTTGCCGATGTCCGCAAGTTCACCATTGTTGAGCACACGTTGAGCGGCAGCATCAGTCTGAAGAAAGGCAGAAAGGTTGTCGAATTCACTCCCGACGGAAGCGACTATATAGATACAGATGCATTGTTAAAGGCTTTCAACGAGTTCCTGCCAATCTGCGGCGCAAAAGGCAGAATCTTCTCGCTCTGGATGCCCGACATGCTCCAAGCCGAAATGTTCTTCTATACCGAGGACGCCGAAGCCGTAGAAAACTATTCAGCCGAAAATCTCCAAACCGACGAAGCCGTAGACTTTGAGGATATGAAGGGCGAGATAAAATGGTAGTTTGCAGAACTGGGAGTAAAATTCATTTTTGTATGGCAACACAATTTTGACTTATCTTCCCAGATTCGGAAAGAAAACTCCCAAATATGTAAAATTTTTGCAAATTTGCGAGTTATCTTTCCGGATTTTGAAAAATAACTTGTTTTAGCGGTGGGGATTTTAAATTCATAGAGACAGTTGACATTTGTGAGGGGGCAAGCGAGCGGCATATTCGACTTAACCATGAGTTTGACCGAACAGTAATAATCAAAAATCATTGGCAAGACGGATTGAAATGAAAAAGGCGTGACTTGTGTGCCACGCCTTTTATCGATGTCATTGTTATGTCAAAAAAACTCTGTGTAAGAATTCTAATTTTTGTGTTCGCCAATGCCGCGTGCGTTAAGCGCGTCGGTATATTTCTTGGCGTTGGCAAGATGCTCCTCGTACGTTACGGCAAAGTTGTGAGTACCCGAGAGGTCCTCTTTTGCACACATGTAAATAAAGTTGTGCTTTGCGTGGTTGAGCACCGCGTTTATGCCGGCAACGCTCGGAATACGTATCGGACCCGGAGGCAGACCCTTGTTAATGTATGTGTTGTATGGCGAGTCAATCTTCAGCAACTTCTCGTATATTCGGGTGAGCGTGAAATCGTGCCATGCAAACTTAATTGTAGGGTCGGCCTGAAGCGGCATCTCCTGATGGAATCTGTTAAGGTACAAGCCTGCAATCATCGGCTTCTCGGCGTTGTTTGCCGTCTCCTCGTCTACGATAGAAGCCAGCGTGTAAGCCTGATTAGGAGTTAGTCCAGCCTCGGCAGCCTTGGCAATCTTCTCTTCGGTCCAGAAAGCCTTGTTCTCCTTTACCATTCGCTTCATGAAGTCGTCGAGCGAGATGTTCCAGTAAACCTCGTATGTGTTTGGGATAAACAGGCACGCGATTGTTGTTGTGTCGTAGCCGAGCGAGTTGCAATAGCTGTTGTTGCTTACGGCAGCCATAATCTCCTCTTTGCTGAGCATCAGATTCTTAGAGAGCGTGGTTGCCAGATTATCGAGCGTGCGCACACTTGGGATAGTGAGGCTTACGGGCGACTGCTGTCCCTTTCTCAACTTCTTGAATACCCTTATTGTGCTTGTTCCGTTTGGAATCTCGTAGCATCCGGTGTGAACGTGTCCGGGATAGTTGAATATCACGCACAGCGTCTTGAAGCCGAGCATACAAACGGGATTTGCCTGCTTGTCGAGTTTTGTATATACCGAGTCGGTTGTGTCGTCGGCATCGATGCATAGTTTTGCCGTCTGCTTTGGTCGGAACGCTCCGAAGAAGAACAGAAAGTATACTATGCCAATAAGAATGACTATCGTTCCGCCTGTGTACAGACAGATTTTTTTGCTTTTTGCGTTCATCTTTATTGTTTTATTCTTTGTTTTCCTTGCTGTGAAGTTATTTCTTTACATACATTATTCTGTTCTGTTCGCGGTCGAACCGGAAACTGTGTCCCTGCGTCGTTTCCACGTCGAACGACTTCAGCTGCGGATACATGTCGGCATAGAGTTGGAACGTGCAGATGTCCGTTGCCGTGATGTAAGGGTCGTTGGTGCAAGATGCTGCCGGGATTGAGAGTTGCGACTTCTGGTTAAGTGTGAGCGGATTGTATTCGTTGTGGAATTTCTGCCAGCTTATCACGTTTCCGTTGTAGTCGATATAAAAGAGGTAGTCGTTGCCGAACGGAACGATGTTCTCCTGAAGAGTACCCGACAGGGCGTAGAGCTTGTATCCGCCGTTGTGCGGAATGATGTCGATGTTAAGCTGTCCGCCCGAGGGAGCTTTCACGATGTTCATCTTGTTTATCTGCTCAATGGCATTCTTGCGTACCGCCAGCAGATGCCTCTCCTCGCGAGTGAGCGGTTTGAATCGCATTCCCGATTTTATCAGTTTGCCATCCTTGTTCACCATTCCCTCGTAGATGAGTTGTTTGTCCTTGTCGGTATATATTACAACGATGGTATCGTTCTGGGCATAGGTGAGCGAATGTCTTATCTCATTCTTGATGCTCGACTTATACGCCAAGTCCGAAACCAGCCATGTTGCCTTTTCGTATTTGTATAGCGTCTTGCCCTCTCGCAGGATAGAGTCGTTCTGTACCTCTCTCTCGCTTGCCTTTGAAATGGTGAGATGAGCGAGCAGCAAAACCGCTACGATGTATTTCCTCATATTAAACTATTTCTTTATTAAAACTTTGAATTGATTTGTAAATCAAAAAGTTATCATTAAGAAAATATTCCGGTGCAAAGATAAGTAAAAAATGTCACGACAGATTACTTTTTAGGATTTTTTTTGTGAAAAATGTGTCGCGAACGTCTTAGGCAAAGGTTGTCATGGCAGATGTGAGAGTTGTGTCGCAATCGTTTCCGCAACTCTCTGCCATAAATGTAAATAATTTTTATTGTGATAGTTGGCTTATTTCGTATTTTTGGAGAGAAATTAATAAAAAGCATTATTTTCTAAACCATGAAAGTACAGTTCAATATAGAGTATTTCACCCAATGGGGCGAGATTATTGGAGTTCAGATGCAGATTACATCGGCCGACGGCTCGGTATGTAATAAGGAAGCATGGCTCAATACTGTTGATGGATTGCATTGGGTTCGGGAGTATGAGGCTGGCGACAATGTCAGCAGCATTAAATATAATTATGTAGTTTTTCGGGATTCGGCATTGGTTAGGAAAGAGTGGGCGGTAAACACACGCACCCTTCTTCCCGACGATGATTCAAAGCGCGTATATGTACTTAGCGACCGCTGGTGCGACATACCGTGGCAATCTTATCTGTACAGTTCGGCATTTACCGAGTGTATTCAGCCGCACAAGGCAGAGACGTTAAAGCCGAAGTATTCAAAACATTCGCTTATAATAAAGGTGAAAGCCCCTCAGCTAAGGGCAGGGCAGAAACTCGGACTCCTCTGCAACCAGAAGCATCTGGGCGCGTGGAAGACCGACAAGCCGCAGATGCTCCATTGCACAGGCATAAACGAGTGGGCTGTTGCGCTTGATGCCGACAAACTCAGTTTCCCTTTCGAATATAAGTTTGCTGCATATACCGACGGCGCGTTCGGATGCTGGGAAGAAGGCTTCAACCACAGCATAGACGAATATGCGATGTTCGGAACAGAGACCCGTGTTGTTGACGGCGGCGAGGTCAATCTACAGATGTCGGCATGGCGCGGAGCCGGAATGGTTGTTCCGATATTCTCAATACGTACCGAAAGCAGTTTTGGAGTGGGCGATTTCGGCGACTTGAAGAAACTGATAGACTGGGTGGCATCGCTGCATCAGAGAGTGCTTCAGATTCTGCCGATAAACGATACGACGATTACGAACACATGGGTTGATTCGTACCCTTACAGCAGCATAAGCATCTACGCGTTTCACCCAATGTATGCCAATCTTGTAAAGGTAGGCGTGCTCGACGATAAGGAGAAGATGGCATATTTTGTTGCTCAGCAGAAGAAACTAAACGACCTTGAACAGGTTGACTATGAGGCGGTAAACAAAGTCAAGCGCGAATATCTGCACCTCATCTATCTGCAAGACGGCGCGAAGACCTTGAAAACCAAAGGCTTCAAGAAGTTCTTCGACGACAATGCCGACTGGCTTGTGCCTTATGCCGCTTTCAGTTTCCTTCGGGATAAGTTCGGGACGCCAGTATTCAGCCAATGGCCTGAATACAGCACGTTCAACAAAGCCGAAGTCGAGACTCTCACAGCCGTAGGAGGCGAGAACTACAAGGCTATTGCCGAGTACTATTTCATTCAGTATCACCTTCATCTGCAACTTAGCGAGGCGGCATCATACGCTCGCAAGAACGGCGTGATTATAAAGGGCGATATTCCTATCGGCATAAACCGAAACAGCGTTGAGGCTTGGGCCGAACCGCGATACTTCAACATGAACGGACAGGCTGGTGCTCCGCCAGACGATTTCTCGGTGAACGGTCAGAACTGGGGATTCCCAACCTACAACTGGGACGCCATGCTTGCCGACGGATGCAAGTGGTGGATGCGCCGATTCCGCAAGATGGCGGAGTATTTCGATGCCTACCGTATTGACCATATCCTCGGATTCTTCCGCATCTGGGAGATTCCTGTCGATGCCGTACACGGATTGCTCGGACACTTCTCTCCGTCGCTGCCAATGAGCGTTTCGGAGATTGAGAGTTACGGACTATGGTGGCGCGAGGATTACATGACAAAGCCTTTCATTACCGACTGGATTCTCGACAAAATATTTGGCGAAAACGTAGATGAAGTAAAGGCAAAGTACGTCAAGCCGAGTCACGACGATTTGTATTGTATGCGCGATGAGTACGACACACAGCGAAAGGTAGAAAAAGCCTTCGAGGGCAAGACTGACGATAAGAGCATTTGGATAAGAGACGGACTCTATGCGCTGATTAGCAACGTGTTGTTTGTTCGCGACCATAAGAATAAGGATTTGTATCATCCACGCATCTCGGCACAACTCGATTTTGTGTACCAGACGCTTGTATGGCACGAGAAAGATGCCTTCAACCGATTGTATAACGACTATTTCTACCGCCGCCACAATCAGTTCTGGTATGGCGAGGCGATGAAGAAACTTCCGATGCTGACAGAGGCAACGCGTATGCTGGTATGCGGCGAGGATTTGGGAATGGTGCCCGACTGTGTGCCTTGGACGATGAACGACCTCCGCATCCTCAGCCTCGAAATTCAGACTATGCCAAAGAATCCGAACTACAACTACGGACATCTTGGCGAGTATCCTTACCGCTCAGTCTGCACAATATCAACTCACGACATGAGCACCCTGCGCGGCTGGTGGGAAGAAGATTACAACCGTACCAACAACTACTATCACGAGGCTCTGATGCGCGGTGGCGATGCTCCGAAGAAGGCTACTGGCGAGATTTGCAACGAGGTTGTGGCCCAGCATCTGGCAAGTCCTTCTATGCTCTGCATCCTGTCGTTCCAAGACTGGCTCAGCATCGACGAGAATCTGCGCAAGGAAGATGTGGCAAGCGAGCGTATCAACGTTCCTGCAAACCCTAAGCATTACTGGCGTTACCGTATGCACCTGAGCGTTGAGGAACTGATGAAGCAGAAGGCTTTTAACGAACGCGTGAGAAATATGGTTGACAATAGTGGCAGATATTAGATTTTCTGATAATGAAAACAAAAATAATGTTCCTCAGTATGCTTGCCGGGCTTTCTCTCTCGTCTGTGGCGCAAGACTATCAGCAATGGCCTGTGCCTGCGCAACTCGACAATGAGATGTGCTATTCGCCAAAGTCCACCCACTTTTCGGTGTGGTCGCCAATGGCAAAGAGCGCGAGCGTTTACATCTACAAGAACGATGAGGCCGGATGCAAGCCCAAGGTAGTAAAACTACGCAAGATGAGCGACGGCACATGGCAGGCCGATGTGAAAGGCAACTGGCACGGCTATTACTACGACTTCAGAGTGATGCAGCAGGGCGACAAGGAAGAACGCCTTCATTCGCCCGGCATCTTTGTTAAGATGGTCGGGACAAACGGCAAGCGCGGCTATGTGGCAGACATGAGCGAGACGAACCCCGAAGGGTGGGAGAGCGACAAGCGTCCGCCTATGAAATCGTTCGCCGACATGATTGTCTACGAACTTCATCATCGCGATTTCTCTATGGATACGGAGTCGGGAATGAAGAACAGCGGCAAGTTCCTCGCCCTTACCGAGGAGAATACCGTTACGAGCGACAGCCTCGCGTCAGGACTCTCGCATCTGAAGGAACTGGGCGTTACGCACATTCAGATTCTGCCGTCGTACGACTACGGCTCGGTTGATGAGAGCAAGCCCGACGTTCCGCAGTACAACTGGGGCTACGACCCTATGAACTACAATGTTCCCGAAGGCTCGTATGCCACTACGACTGCCGACCCTACGGCCCGCGTGCGCGAGTTCAAGCAGATGGTTATGGCCTGTCACAAGGCTGGCATAAGAGTGATTCTCGACGTGGTTTACAATCACACATACAATACCACGAACAGTCCGCTCGAACTTACTGCTCCGGGATATTTCTACCGAAAGAATGCCGACGGCACATGGGCCAATGGCTCGGGCTGCGGAAACGAGACAGCAAGCGAGCGTCCTGCATACCGCCAGTTCATAATCGAGAGCGTGCGTCATTGGGCAGAGGAATATCATATCGACGGATTCCGCTTCGACCTGATGGGTATTCACGACATTGAGACGATGAACGAGGTGCGCAAGGCACTCGACGAGATAGACCCTACTATTTATGTGGGCGGCGAAGGCTGGGCTGCATCATCGCCATTGTACGACGATGCCAAACTCGCCATGAAGTCGAATGCCTATCTCATGCCGGGCATCTCGGTCTTTGGCGATGAGATGCGCGACGGACTGCGCGGCGGCTGGCAGAACGATGCGGAAGGTGCATTTCTGGTAGGCGAGCCGGGCAACGAAGAGAGCGTTAAGTTCGGAATCGTTGGCGCGATAGAGCATCCGCAGATTGACTATTCTAAGGTTAACTACTCAAAAGTGCCTTGGGCTTTGCAGCCAACGCAGATGATTAGCTATGTAAGTTGTCACGACGACATGTGCATAGCCGACCGCATAAAATCTACTGCCCCGAAGGCAAGCCGCGACGAACAGATCTCTCTGTTCTGCATGGCGCAGACGGCGGTTTTCACAAGTCAGGGCATACCGTTCATATTTGCCGGCGACGAGATGATGCGCAACAAGAAGGGCGTTCACAATTCGTTCGAAAGTCCCGACAGCATAAATACTATTCCGTGGCACCAGAAGAAAGAATACAAGGTAGCGTTCGACTATGTTCGCGGACTTATTCAACTTCGCAAGGACCATCCGGCCTTCCGTCTTGGCAATGCCGATGAGGTTCGCAAGCATCTTGCATTCCTTCCGGTAGGCGAGAAGAATGTTATAGCATACAAGATTTCCGGTCACGCCGGCGGCGATTCGGCCGAAGAACTCATCGTTGTATTGAACAGCAACAAGAAGACCGTCGAACTCGAACTCGACAACAAGGAATATACTATCCTTGCCATGGAGAACAGAATAGACCTGAGCGGTAAGATAGGAACATGTTTAGGCGGAAAAGTCCGCGTGCCTGCTCAGACTGCTATGATACTGAAATTTTAAGAATAAATAGAGTATGAATTACAAGAGTTTTCTGCTGGCACTTGCTCTGTGCCCGGCAGTTATGCGTGCAACAGATGTAAAGTCGCCCGACGGCCGTCTGGTCGTTTCGGTCGATTTGCAGAACGGCACGCCTGTCTATAAGGTTAATTATGACAAGAGAGAGGTCGTAAAAAAGAGCAAACTCGGTTTTGAACTTTATGAGAATTTCCAGAACCGTAAAGTAATCGATTTTCAGAATAATTTTGAGAAACTGAAAGAAGTTACGTCTACATTCGACGAGACTTGGACTCCGGTGTGGGGCGAGGAGAGTTCAATCAGAAACAACTATAATTCGCTCACGCTCGAGTTGAAGCACAACGACGGCAGACTGATGAACATCTGCTTCCGCGTGTTTAACGACGGAATAGGCTTCAGATACGAGTTTCCTCAGCAGGGCGCAACTAACTATTATTTCATAAAAGAAGAGAAGAGCGAGTTTGCCATGGCTGGCGACAACATGGCGTGGTGGATTCCCGGCGACTACGATACGCAGGAATACAGCTACACAACGTGCAAGCTTAGCGAGATTGCCGGCAAGATGCCTTCGGTTCTGAAGGCTCACGAAGGAAACTCGTCTTCTACGACATTCAGCAATACCGGCGTTCAGACATCGCTCCAGATGAAGACGCCAGACGGCTTGTACGTCAATATCCACGAGGCTGCATTGGTTGATTATCCTTGTATGCACCTCAACCTCGACGACAAGAACCTTACGTTCACATCGTGGCTTACACCCGATGCAACAGGCATGAAGGGTTACATTCAGGCTCCGTTCCATACACCTTGGCGCACCATTATGATTACCGACAGCGCAACAAAGGCTCTGGCATCGCGCCTCATCCTTAACCTGAACGAGCCTTGCGCCCTCGATGATGTTTCGTGGATTCATCCTACAAAATACGTAGGCGTGTGGTGGGCTATGATTACAGGAAAGAACACATGGGCTTATACCGACCTTCCGAACGTGAAGATTGACGAAACCAGATACGACAAGTGCGAGCCTAACGGCAAGCATCTGGCAAACAACGACAGCGTTCGCCGATACATCGACTTTGCATCGAAGCATGGCTTCAGCGAGGTGCTGGTAGAAGGCTGGAACAAGGGTTGGGAAGACTGGTTTGGCAAGACCAAGGAGTATGTATTCGATTTCCTGACACCATATCCCGATTTCGACATCAAGGCTCTTAACGACTATGCCCACTCGAAGGGCGTCAAGCTGATGATGCATCACGAGACATCAGGCTCGGCACGAAACTACGAGCGTCACATGGACAAGGCTTATCTGCTTATGAAGAAATACGGCTACGATGCAGTAAAGAGCGGATATGTAGGTCCTATTCTTCCGCGAGGCGAGTATCATTACGGCCAGTGGATGGTAAACCACTATCTCTATGCCATCAAGAAGGCTGCCGACTATAAGATAATGGTCAATGCACACGAGGCTGTCCGCCCAACCGGATTGTGCCGAACTTATCCAAACTTGGTAGGCAACGAGAGTGCGCGCGGAACAGAGTACGAGGCTTTCGGCGGAAATACTCCCGACCATACCACAATCCTTCCGTTCACCCGTTTGCAGGGCGGTCCGATGGACTACACTCCGGGAATCTTCGAGATGAATATTTCTAAGTTTGCCGATAATTCGAGCAAGGTGAACAGCACACTCGCACGTCAGCTTGGACTTTATGTAACAATGTACAGTCCGCTTCAGATGGCGGCAGACATGCCTGAGCATTACGAGCAGTTTATGGATGCCTTCCAGTTTATAAAAGATGTGGCTATCGACTGGGACAAGAGCGTTTATCTTGAGGCAGAGCCAGGCGACTACATCACCATCGCGCGCAAGGCAAAGGGCAGCGAAGACTGGTTCGTGGGCAACACAAGCGACGAGAACGGACATCAGTCTGTGCTGAAACTCGACTTCCTCACACCGGGCAAGAAGTACACCGCAACAATCTATGCCGATGCCAAGAATGCCGATTATCAGAACAATCCGCAGGCATACACAATCAAAAAGCAGGTCGTTACGTCAAAGAGCATTCTTAAACTGAAGGCTGCTCGCGGCGGCGGATACGCAATCTCAATAAAAGCAAACTAATCTGAAAAATTCAATCTGAACCATGATAAAGAAAACATTACTGATAGCCGGCTTGTCGCTCTTTACAACGATGGGCGCGAATGCTATAGGTGTATCGAAAATCGAACCGCTGAACTGGTTCGTCGGCATGAAGAATCCCGAACTTCAACTTATGGTATATGGTGAAGATGTGGCTTCGTACGACCAATTCAGCGTCGACTATCCCGGCGTGACTTTGAAAGAAGTTGTGAAACCGGGCAGCAAAAACTACGTGATTCTGTACCTTAATATATCTTCGGATGCCAAGGCTGGCAAGATGCCTATAACATTCCTGAAGGGCAAGAAGAAAAAAGTATGGCAGTACGAACTGAAAAACAGAGTTATGGCTGGAGCCGACAGAAAGGGCTTTGATGCATCGGATGTGCTTTACCAGCTCATGCCCGACCGCTTTGCCAACGGCGACCCGTCGAACGATGTTGTGAAGACGATGGTTGACAAGGTGTGCGACCGCAACGAACCAAGCCTCCGTCATGGCGGCGACCTCGAAGGAATCCGCCAGCATCTCGACTACTTTACCGACCTTGGCGTTACGGCTCTCTGGTTTACACCCGTGCTTGAGAATGACATGGTTGCCGAGAATGGTAAGTACAGCAGTTATCACGGCTACGCCACAACCGACTATTATAATGTCGATGCCCGCTTCGGAAGCAACGAACTATACAAAAAGTTGATTGATGAGGCTCATGCCAAAGGTCTGAAAATCGTTATGGACATGATTTTCAACCATTGCGGAAGCAACCACGTCTGGCTCAAGGACATGCCTTCGCCCGACTGGTTCAATCATCCCGACTATCAGAATAATTATCTGCAAACATCGTACACGCTTACTCCGGTTGTCGACCCTTATGCTTCGGATGTTGACAAGCGCGAGGCTGTTGAGGGTTGGTTCGTAAAGTCGATGCCCGACCTAAACCAGAATAATCCGCACGTCTTGCGATACCTTATCCAGAACAGTTTCTGGTGGATTGAGACCGTAGGCATCGATGGCATCAGAATGGATACCTATCCGTATGCCTACGCCGATGCCATGGCGAAATGGCTGAAGGAGTTGAACGACGAATATCCGAACTACAACGTGGTTGGCGAAACGTGGGTGGTTGAGCCGCCTTATACCGCCACATGGCAGAAAGATTCGAAACTCGCCACGAAGAACAGCAACCTGAAAACCGTTATGGATTTCAGTTTCTACGACAAACTCGACAGGGCGATGGCCGAGGAGACTGTCGGTCAGGCTGGCGGACTGAACAAAATCTACAACAATTTCGTTTACGATTATCTCTATCCTAATCCGTCGTGCATAATGGCATTTATTGAGAATCACGATACCGACCGATTCCTGAAGAACGGACAGAACGTTTACCTTCTGAAGCAGGCTTATACGCTTCTGCTCACAACGCACCGTATCCCTCAACTTTATTACGGTTCGGAAGTGCTGATGAACGGCACAAAGGAGAAATCCGACGGATATGTGCGCAAAGATTTCCCAGGCGGATGGCAGGGCGATAAGTCAAACTGCTTTGATGCCAGCGGCAGAACCAAGGAACAGAACGATATGTACGACTATCTGAAGAAGCTTCTTCATTGGCGTGCCGGCAACGAGGTAATCTCTAAGGGCGACATGAAACACTTCATCCCGTTCAAGGGCGTTTACGTCTATTCGCGTTCGTACAACGGTAAGAAAGTTGTCGTTATGCTCAACGGAACATCATCAGAAGTGACCATCCCTGCAAGCCGATATAAAGAAGTGTTGGGCGGCAAGGAGAGTGCCAGCGATGTCATCTCTGGTAAGTCCGTTTCGCTTGCTGGCGACATAACTTTAAAAGCAAGACAGAACTTGATTCTTGAGTTTAAATAAAGAAAAATGTAAAATAAGAGCTGAAAAATTTGGTAGATTCAAAAAAAGTGCATATCTTTGCACCGCATTTGAAAATAATGCCAACAGACATAAAGCTCAGGAAGGTTGGGTGAGTGGCTGAAACCACCAGTTTGCTAAACTGACGTGCGGGTTACCGTACCGGGGGTTCGAATCCCCCACCTTCCGCCACTTATGTACGGCGCTTTCATCTAATGGTTAGGATACATGCCTCTCACGCATGGTATACGGGTTCGATTCCCGTAGGCGCTACAATTTTTTTTTCAGCTAACCAATGGCGCTTTCATCTAATGGTTAGGATACATGCCTCTCACGCATGGTATACGGGTTCGATTCCCGTAGGCGCTACAAGAGATAAGGTCAATTTGCATATAACTGCGAGTTGGCTTTTTTGTTTAATCTGCATCAATACAAATGAATATGTCGGTCGTTACTTCTTTGTGGATTTGGATTAAGCGTTTTCGCAAGCGCAAGGGCTACGGGGTTCATTCGCCGTTTGCCTTTCAACTCATAACTCAGGTTATAAACCAGAAAACGCCGTATTATGCCTTCGACGGATTGAAAAAACTGCGCAAACTCACTCCGAAGGGCGTTAAGTGTAATTCTGTAAAGATGGATAAGTTCCTTTTCCGTTTGGTTAACGACTCGCAGCCTTCAACCATCATCGACTACGGAACGGGCGCAGGCATTACGGCTTGTTACATGAAGAGCGCAAAAAAGAAGTCCGAGATGGTCTCGGTCGATGCCAAGAGCAACGAGACTGCCGTTCATGTCCTGAAATCATACTCGGTTGATTATAGGACAGGCGATATGCTTTCGCTGGCAAAAGGTTTGCTGAATGAGTGGGGAAGTGTCGGTTTTGTCCGCATCGCCTCTGTGCCGTCGGCTTGGGAGATGGTCGATGCCGTGGTATCATGTGCGTCGGAGCGCACGGTAATGGTTATCGAAGGCATCTATTCGGACAAAAGCGTGACCGAGAAATGGCATCGTCTTCAGGACGACGAGCGCGTTGGCATTACGTTCGACCTCTATGATGCTGGAATTGTGTATTTCGACCATAAGCTGAACAAGCAGCATTATATCGTCAATTTTGTGTGATGCCGAATTATTTCTACCGATACAAAACGCCCGAGGCTTTCGACGATATTATTCTGAAATCCGACGGCGAGGTGCTTACGGCTTTGTTGTTCGAAGGCTCGAAGAATGTCGCCCTGCATGACTGCGAAGAACGCGATTTGCCGATATTTCGCAAAACATTCAGTTGGCTCGATATTTATTTTAGTGGAAGAAAGCCTGATTTCACACCACGTTATCGGATGGAAAACTTCACCCCGTTCCGTAAGGAAGTTTCGGAAATAATGACGGAGATACCTTTCGGACAGACCGTGACTTATGGCGAAATTGCAGCCAAGATTGCCAGTCGGCATGGAGTGGCAAAGATGTCGGCTCAGGCTGTTGGCGGAGCAGTAGGGTGGAATCCTGTTTGCATCATCGTTCCGTGCCATCGCGTTGTAGGTTCAAACGGAAATCTGACAGGCTACGGCGGCGGAATGAAGAACAAAATAGCATTGCTTCAACTCGAAGGACTTGATTTGGGCAAATTCGCAGTTCCGAAGAATGAAATCAGTCTTTCTTATCCAGAATCTCAGGCTTTACAAACTCATTTATGATTTGTTGGGCGTTCTCGGCATTCGGGCCGTCCTTTACAGCCAGATTTTGCAGTTTCTGCATCATCGGCTTTTCGTCCTCGGCATTCAGCAGGTTCAGAACCTCGAGCCATTGAGCCTTGTCGCGGCATGGACTGCCCTTTTGTGTAAACGGCTTCAGTTCGTCTTTTACGTTTGTTGTGTCTCCTTCGAGAATTTGCTTTCTGATGTTGGCAAGCGGCTTTTCGTTTTCGCCGGCAGGGAAAATGGTGTTCTTTTCTTTTTCAATCCATTCGCTCTTAACTATCTTAAAGTGATTTTTCTTCTCAAAAAAGTTAAAGCCTTTAAACAAAAGACTGAAGAAAACTATCAGACCGAAAGTTATGCAGCCCTTCTTTATTAGTCGCACAGGTATGTATAAGAACATCTTTTCGTTCATAAAAAACACATATTTATGATAAAGTGTAATAATTTTTGCGAAGATACATAAAAAAACTAAATATTCTTGTTTGTTTCGATTATAGATTGTAAATTTGTCCGAAATTTTTAAAAATTACTAATTCCATGGTTAAAATAACAAAAGAAGCAGCATTGGCTTACCATGCACAAGGCAAGCCGGGCAAGATAGAGGTTGTACCAACCAAGCCTTATAGCACTCAGACTGATTTGAGTCTTGCGTACTCTCCGGGCGTGGCAGAGCCATGTCTCGAAATTCAGAAGAATCCTGACGATGCGTACAAATATACAAGCAAGGGTAACTTGGTTGCCGTTATCAGTAACGGTACGGCAGTTCTGGGCTTGGGCGACATAGGCGCGGTGAGCGGAAAGCCTGTTATGGAAGGTAAGGGTTTGTTGTTCAAGATTTACGGTGGTATCGATGTGTTTGATATCGAGGTAAACGAGAAAGACCCAGACAAGTTCATCGAGGCAGTAAAGGCAATCGCTCCAACATTCGGAGGTATCAACCTCGAGGATATCAAGGCTCCTGAGTGCTTCGAGATTGAGAAGCGTCTGAAGGAAGAACTTGATATTCCGGTAATGCATGACGACCAGCACGGTACTGCAATCATCTCATCTGCTGGTTTGCTTAACGCTCTTTGCGTAAACGGCAAGAAGATTGAAGAGGTGAAGATTGTTGTAAACGGTGCAGGTGCTGCTGCCATCAGCTGTACAAAGTTGTACGTTGCACTTGGAGCACGCAAAGAGAATATCTTGATGCTCGACTCTAAGGGTGTAATTACAGCCGACCGTCCGGGATTGAACGAGCAGAAGAAGGAGTTTGCAACAACTCGTACAGATGTCCACACTCTCGAAGAGGCTGTTAAGGGTGCAGATGTGTTCCTTGGCTTGTCAAAGGGCGGTGTGTTGAGCAAGGACATGGTTCGCTCAATGGCTAAAGACCCAATCGTGTTTGCTCTTGCAAACCCTGTTCCTGAAATCACATACGAGGATGCAATGGATGCTCGTCCTGATGTGTTGATGTCAACAGGCCGAAGCGACTATCCAAACCAGATTAACAACGTAATCGGATTCCCTTACATCTTCCGCGGTGCGCTCGATACTGCAAGTACGGCCATCAACGAGGAGATGAAGCTGGCAGCCGTTCGCGCTATTGCCGATTTGGCTAAGCAGCCTGTTCCTGATGTAGTGAACGAGGTTTATCACGTTAATAACTTCACATTCGGTCGCGACTATTTCATTCCGAAGCCAGTCGATCCACGTCTGATTACAGAGGTGTCAATGGCTGTAGCCAAGGCTGCTATGGAGAGCGGTGTTGCCCGCAAGCAGATTACCGACTGGGACGCATACGCTGCACACTTGAAGCAGATTATGGGTCAGGAGAGCAAGCTTACTCAGCAGCTTTACGAGACAGCCCGTCGCAACCCACAGCGCGTTGTATTTGCCGAGGGTATCCATCCGACAATGCTTAAGGCTGCTGTTCAGGCTAAGAGCGAGGGCATCTGTAAGCCAATCCTTCTTGGCAACGAGAACAAGATTCGTGAGCTTGCAAGCGAACTTGAGCTGAACCTTGATGGTATCGAGATTGTAAGTCTTCGTCAGGACTGCGAGGCTCCACGCCGTGAGCGCTATGCCAAGATTCTTGCCGAGAAGAGAGCGCGCGAGGGCTACACTTACGAGGAGGCTAACGACAAGATGTTTGAGCGCAACTACTTTGGTATGATGATGGTTGAGACAGGCGAGGCCGATGCTTTCATCACAGGCGTTTACACAAAGTACAGCAATACAATTAAGGTTGCGAAAGAGGTTGTCGGTATCAAGCCGGGTTACGACCACTTTGGCGCAATGCACATCCTTAACTCAAAGAAGGGCACATATTTCATTGCCGATACGCTTATCAACCGTCATCCGGGCACAGAAACTTTGGTTGATGTTGCTCGTCTGGCCGAGGAGACTGTTAAGTTCTTCAACCAGAAGCCTGTAACAGCCATGATTTCGTACTCAAACTTTGGTGCAGACCAAGTTGGTAGTCCTGCCAAGGTTCACGAGGCTGTCAGAATTCTTCAGGAAGAGGATGCCAACAGACTTATCGACGGTGAGATGCAGCTTAACTTCGCGCTCGACAAGGAAATGCGCGACCGCAAGTATCCGTTCTCTCGTCTGAAGGGTCAGGATGTAAATACGCTCGTATTCCCTAACTTGAGTAGTGCAAACACTGCATACAAACTTATTCAGGGCATGACGAATGATGTTGAGGTGATTGGCCCTATCCAGATGGGATTGAACAAGCCTATCCACTTCACTGACTTCGAGAGCAGCGTTCGCGAGGTTGTTACAATCACAGCCATCGCAGCCATCGATGCTATTGTTCAGAAAAAGAAAAAGTAAATAGAATTATACATATTCAGAATGAGCCAGTTCCGTTTTCCGCGGAGCTGGCTTTTTTTGGTACGCTCGGCATGAGCATTGTCTAACGGGTGTAAGTCCCGAGTGAGCCCTAATAGCGGGAATCACATAGCCTAAGACAAGGGTGTCCATTGCGAGGTGGAATCTGGAGGAAGCCGGCGGCAAACATCTGGCCTAACGCACAGAAACTTCATACAAGGCATTTGACCGTGGGGTAAGGTTGCCAAACAGACCAAAGCCCGATAGCTATTCGGAACGGTTGGTGTAAATGAAGTAGGCATAAGATGGAAAGACAATGCCCTTATCCGAGGAGGTCTCATGGACATGGTGATTAGTTCTCTTTACAAAAACCATGGAGTAAAGCTAGCCGTGAGAAGTCAGCAGAAGCCATAGTAATGGAGTAATCGGTAACGCTCCATGAAGGGCCGAACCTAAAAATTAAGCGATTAGTAATTGAAAGTTACCAAATGAAAGACAGAATGCAGAAAACATCAGCTTTTGCTAATGACTGCCCTCAAAGAGATAGGACGGAATCCGAATGGTATGTGGGAGTGCAGACTTTCATATGGATGACCGAAGACAACATCGTGGAAGTTCCATTCGACAAGGAGCATTTATTGGAAACAATCCTTAGTCCCGATAACCTCAACGAAGCCTACAAGGCGGTAGTGAGGAACAAGGGATGTGGCGGTATCGACAAGATGTCATGCGAGCAATTGCTTCCATGGCTTTTGGCTAATAAGGATGAACTGATACGCTCCCTGCTTGACGGTAGTTACCGTCCGAATCCGGTCCGAAGGGTAGAGATACCTAAGGACAACGGCAAGATGCGCCTGTTGGGAATACCGACAGTGGTTGACCGTATGGTGCAGCAGGCCATCAACCAAGTACTGACGATAATCTATGACCCCCAATTCTCCAAACGAAGTTTCGGCTTCCGCCCGAGAAGAGGATGCCATAACGCACTGCGGGAAGTAGAGAAGACGGTCGATGAAGGCTACAAGTATGTAGTTGACCTCGACCTCGACCGCTTCTTCGATACGGTGAGCCACAGCAAGCTCGTAGAGATACTCAGCCGCACCATCAAGGACGGCAGAGTCGTCAGTCTCATACACAAATATCTTCGAAGCGGAGTCATAGACAACGGTCTGTGGCATGCAAGCGAGGAGGGGACTCCGCAAGGAGGCCCACTGAGTCCGCTGCTCAGCAACATCATGTTGAACGAGCTGGACAAGGAACTCGCACACAGAGGACACCCCTTTGTACGCTATGCCGATGACTCGATGATATTCTGCAAGACAAGGCGTGCAGCAGAACGTGTGCGGGAGTCAATAACCGAATTTATCGAGAGAAAACTGTTTCTCAAAGTGAACAGGGAAAAGACGGTAGTTTCATACATCCAGGGTGTGAAATACCTCGGCTATTCCTTTTATGTGCACAAAGGCAAATGCCGACTCACTGTACATTCCAAGTCCAAGGCAAAGATGAAGTCAAGACTGAAAGAACTGACAAGTCGAAGCAACGGCTGGGGGTATGAAAAGAGGAAGCAGAAACTGAGAGAGTACATACGGGGATGGGTAGGTTACTATCACCTTGCCAAAATGAAACGTCTTTGCCAAGACACGGATGAATGGTTAAGGCGTCGAATACGTATGTGTATATGGAAGGTTTGGAAGAAAACGAAGACAAAGGTCTCCAACCTGATAAAGTGTGGGATAAGCCAAGATATAGCTCGGTCAATAGGCAATGCCCGTCAGAGTTCTTGGCGAATGGCAAAGAACAACTATGTCCATGTAGCAATGTCCAACGCAAATATCAAAAAGGCTGGTTACTTATGTCTCACGGACTCGTATCTTGAATGGAATCCAAAATAGGAACCGCCGTATGCCGAACGGCACGTACGGTGGTGTGAGAGGTCGGTAAACACAAAAACAGGAGATAAACACCTGTGATTAGTGTTTACCTCCTACTCGATTTTGCCTTTTGCTGATTTTTTTAGGAAAGATGCTATTTGGTTTTTGACTTTACAAACAAAAAAGGCAGCACGGAAAAACGTACTGCCTTTTTCTTGATATTGTAAAATTTCAGATTTTACTTAGCGATGAATTTCTTGCCACCCTTAATGTAGATTTTACCACTTACCAATTTGTTGGTCTGGATGCCATTGATAGTGTAAATAGCCTCGTCTTCTGAAACTGCGCTTGTCTTGGCAACGCCTGTTGTGCCCTCTGGAGTGAACTCGTAGCCTTGGAAACCAATCTGGCCGTTAGGGATGAGCAAATAATATGTTTTGTTTGCCTCAACATTGGCGGTAATCCAGCCCCAGAATGCTTGGTTTCCCATGCCGATTACATAATCGGTAATTGGAAGGTTGTTGGTTACGCCTTGCTCGTGCAATGCTTTAAGGTCATCGTTTGTAAGGAACTTGTTCTTTCCATCGTCTGTGTTCTGACCGTTTACATATCCCTCAGCAGTGTAGGCGATAGGAAGCAGTGTAGACTCTTCAAAAAGTATTGTCTCTCTGTAACTTTTGTTTACCCAAACACCAATCTTGAGAGAACCGTTCTTCTTAGGGGTGAACTTGTAATACAAGCCGGACTTAGGAAGACCGTTCTTTCCGTCAACGGTGTAGTATACATAAGTTGCTCTGTAACTTACAGCTCCTGTTTCGCCGCTTACAACCTTTTCAGAACCGTAAGAAACGTAAGGGATGCCACTTGCGTTGACAAAACAAAATTTGATGGTTCCGTTTGCATCATTGATGATTTTCTTGGTGGTTGAGATGTTCTCTTCGTTCCATTCAAGAACGTTTGCATTCTCGTCAATTGTCTTGATGGTCTTGCCCGGAACGATTTCTCCTTCAAGGTTGGCTGTGCCGAACTTGTTGTCGGTGAAGTTGATTGTCTGTTCATCTTCCTGAACGGCAACAAACTTCTCTGTCTGAGCAGATGCGGTTAATGCTCCAGCAATAAATGCTGTTGCGAAAAGTAGAGATCTAATCATGTTACTAAATGTTTTAATGAATTAATAAATCAATAAAAAATTGGAAAATATTTTATCCTTTTTTAACTTTCAAATCTTGTCTCTTTTATCTCTAAAGATATTGTATTTTTTTGTTTGGCAAATATATGTCCAATATTTTAAAAATGCAAGTAAGTTTCGTTTTTTTTGAAAAATAAAAAAAGGTGATGCAAAATAATATGTTGTGCATCACCTTTTCGGGATATTTTTACTTCTTAGACTTATCCTTGTCTCTGATTTCTACTCTTCTAATCTTTCCGCTGATGGTCTTTGGAAGTTCATCAACAAACTCAATTATTCGAGGATATTTGTAAGGAGCGGTTTCTTTCTTAACGTGCTCCTGAAGTTCTTTTACGAGTGCGTCGCCAGCCTTGCTCTTGTACTCATCAGAAAGAACGATTGTTGCCTTGATGATGTTTCCGCGAATATCGTCGGGAACTGCCGTGATGGCACATTCAACAACAGCATCGTGAGTCATAAGAGCCGACTCTACTTCGAACGGACCTACGCGGTAGCCAGAAGTCTTGATAACATCGTCGGAACGCGAAACGTACCACAGATATCCGTCTTCGTCGTAATATACAATATCGTTGGTGTAGTACATGTTGTTCTGCGTGCGCTTCTCGGTCATCTCGTCGTTGCGATAATAACTCTTGAATAGTCCGAGCGGCTTGCCCTTGTCGAGACGGATGATGAGTTCTCCGTGTTCCATAGGCTTTACGCGCTTGCCGTTTTCATCAACAACGTCGATGTCGAACTGTGGGTTTCTTACTCCCATTGCGCCCGGTTTCGGCTTAACCCAAGGGTATGTTCCTACAACGAGAGTTGTCTCGGTCTGTCCGTACGACTCGTATATTGTGATGCCTGTCTTCTCTTTCCACTCGTTGAAAACGCTTGGGTTGAGAGCCTCGCCTGCGGTTGTGCAGTACTCGAGCGATGACAGGTTGTATTTGCTGATGTCCTCGCGGATAAGGAAGCGGTAGATTGTTGGAGGTGCGCAGAACGAAGTAATCTTGTAGTCCTGCATGATTTTTAGCAGCGTCTCTGGCTTGAAGTGACCTTCGTAGTCGTATACGAAAACCTTTGCTCCGACAATCATCTGTCCGTAGAACTTGCCCCAAACGGCTTTTCCCCAGCCTGTGTCGGCAAGTGTGAGGTGCAGCGAGCCGTCGTGAAGGTTGTGCCAGTATTTGGCTGTGATGATGTGTGCAAGAGGGTATGAATAGTCGTGCATTACCATCTTAGGCTCTCCTGTTGTTCCGCTGGTGAAGTAGAGCAGGAAGTTGTCTGTTATCTTGTTGCGCTTAGGCTTTTCGAACGGTTCAGCCTCATCGAGACCTCTCCAATAGTTGTACCAGCCGTTTGGAACATCCGGACCTATTGAGACGCAGCATCTCAGCGTAGGGCTGAATCTTTTAGCCTTCTGAATATTGTTTAGAATCTGCGAGTCGCCGCATGCAATTATGCACTTTATGCCCGCCATGTGGCAGCGGTAGATGATATCCTTCTCGGTGAGCATGTGAGTGGCAGGGATTGCCACCGCTCCGATTTTGTGCAGGGCAACCATTGTGTACCACCATTCTATGCGTCGCTTAAGGATAAGCATTACGCGGTCGCCTTTCTCAATACCTATCTCCTGAAGAAAAGAAGCACATTTATCGGTTATGTTTTTGTATGCTCGGTATGTTACATGTTTCTCTTCGCCTTTGTCGTTAACCCAGAGAATAGCCTCTTTGTCGGGCTGCTCCTCGGCGTATGCGTCTATGACGTCGTATCCGAAGTTGAAGTCTGCTGGGACGTTTACTTTGTAGTTCTGAAGGAAATCTTCGTACGAGTCGAAGTTTACCTTAGAAACGAATTTTTCAATCATTTTGTTTTTACTTTACGTTTGTTTTCTTCAAATTTTTTGATTTTTTCTAAAAACGTTGCAAATATAATATATTTTTCAAATCAAGATAGTTTCAAACGTAACTTTTTCAAAAAAAACTGCGTATTTCTTAGAAACGGTCAAATCTCAGCCATTTATTACTGTTTGTTTTGGCGATATTCAAAAACTATGTATATTTGCACCTTTCAAAAGTATTATAATGTAAAAAATGAGAAAAACAGTACTAACTTTGAGCATAGCCTGCATGGCGCAGATTGCGTCGGCTCAGGCTATTTCGACAGAGCTTATAAACAAGGCTCGCACTCAGAAACTATCGGCTTCGGAGAAAGCCATCCGCAACGCGATGGGAAGCACCGAGATTAAGAAACTGGCGGTGAATCAGGACAACGCAGCCGAGATGGATACCTATTTTAGTGATGAGGTTTCAGTAAAAGGTATAACCGACCAGAAGAGCAGCGGACGATGCTGGCTCTTTACTGGCATGAACGTTCTACGTTCTAAGGTCATTGCCGACAATAAACTCGATGATTTCCGCTTTTCGCAGGTTTACCTCTTCTTTTGGGATCAGTTCGAGAAGTCGAACCTTTTCCTTCAGGGAGTTATAGATACTCGCCAAAAGCCGATGACCGACAAGATGGTAGATTGGCTGTTCAGCAATCCGCTGAGCGACGGCGGAACATTCACAGGCGTTGCCGACCTTACTGCAAAATACGGCGTTGTTCCGCAGAGCGTGATGCCCGAAACTTACATCGCCAACCACACATCGGCATTCAGCCGACAACTTAAGAGCAAGTTGCGTGAGTTCGGAATGGAACTGAGAAGCGACAGCAAGGCAAAGGCCGACAAACTTATAAAGCGCAAGGAAGAGATGCTTCTGCAAGTTTACAAGATGCTTGTAATGGCATACGGTGAGCCTCCTGTTGAGTTCGACTTCGCCTTTAAGGACAAGAACGGCAAACTGATGGGCGAGAAGAAGCACTATACTCCGCAGTCATTCTATAAAGAGGTGATTGGCGATAATCTGACAGACAACTACATAATGCTGATGAACGACCCGTCGCACGAGTATTGGAAGACTTACGAAATCGACTTCGACCGCCACACTTACGACGGACACAACTGGCTCTATCTCAATCTGCCAATCGAGGATATTAAGAAGGCTGCCATTGCATCTATAAAGGACGGTAAGGCGATGTACTTCTCATGCGACGTTGGCAAGTTCCTCGACAGCGAGCGCGGTCTGCTCGACCTTAACAACTACGACTACGGCTCTTTGTTCGGCACAACCTTCGGCATGGACAAGGAGAAGAGAGTGAAGAGCCACGACAGCGGTTCGAGCCACGCCATGACTCTTGTTGCCGTAGACCTCGATGAGAAGGGTAACTCAAAGAAGTGGAAGGTTGAGAACAGCTGGGGCGCATCGTCTGGTCACAAGGGATATCTGATTATGACCGACGAGTGGTTTAACGAATATATGTTCCGCTTGGTTATAAACAAGAAGTATGCTACAGAAAAGATGATTGAGTTGTCTAAGACAAAGCCAATCCTTCTGCCTGCATGGGACCCTATGTTTGCTGGAGAAGAGTAAAAAATCTTTTCTGACTTAATAAAAAACTCGCAACCGCTGATTTTGTGCGGCTGCGAGTTTTATTTTTTGCTTCTATCGCATTTATCGTAATATTGGTTGTCCCCATCATGAAGTGACGGCGTGGCAAAAGAATCTATTCGTTAAACCCAAATCGGTCGTTAGAAGTATATAATTCCGTGGTTAGGTTTGTAAAAACTTGAAAATAAGCCACTTGCAAAGTCGTTTTTCTAATGGCGGTCATTAGAAAATTCAATTTGTAAAGCATTTGTTATCAAGCAATTATAAAAGCAACCACGAAAACAGTCATCCTAATAACCGATTTGGGTTAAAAAGTATCACACTTAGTTTTGTATTGTATTTCTTTATATATATTGTCAGTTCGCTTTTGACAAACATCAATATGTCATCATAATTGTTAATAATATAATCAAACCAGTCTTCATTTATGGCTATATTGTTGTCGTTAATCGCGTAAAGAGCCTTGAATTCTTTATTGTGCGATTTTTCTATAATACTTTCGTTTGTGGTATATTTTATCCATGGGGAGAGAAAACGATATGGTACATTTTTTAGTAAAGGTGTAAGATTTTTGTATACAGTATTTTTATTATAGTTGGTTTTCAGATATTCTTCAATTATTTCTTTTGTATCTTCAGAAGAAAGTGCTGAATTTTCTTTGACTTTGTTTAAGTACGAGTGTAGCATATCACGAGAACCCAAATTCAAGTTCTGTATAAAGATTAGTGGCCAAGCAATAGAAACCATACGAATTAATAAATCCTCAAAAGATATTATTGCGTTCTCTTTTTCTTTTACCAATGAGATGATTGCGTACAACCAGAAATACTTATACGATGTGGTCTTTTTGTCGAATACATGTCTAAGTGTGTCTGTATCAATGGATTTTATGTGGATGTTTGATTTTAACTCGTCGGTAGGTTGAAGTTTCTTTTTTGTTTCTAATGCTGATTTTGACTCTTTATGTGATACTATATCTTTTTCATTGAAAATAATATTTTTGTAATGTGGAAGAGCGTTTTTATAGTATGTTTTAGAACCATCGGGTACAATGATTTGTGAAAGATTATTACACTCTATTATTGGAAATTTACCAAAAAGTGTATGTCTGTTATTGAATATTAGTGTAGTAAGATTAATGCAATATGAAAATGCGGTGTCTCCTATATATTCGATAGTGTCTGGAATATTGTATTCGATAATTGAGTCATCACAAACAAAAGCATTATTGCAGATGACATCATTGTTTTTTATGGTATTTGATGAAGCTTCTTCTTGATAGTAATTTTGAATGTTTTTGTACTCTGGAATTTTCATATATTTTACGAATTCTGTTTTATCATCCTCTGAGAGATCATTATTGTCATATATATATAATAGAGTATAGTATAAGCTACAGAATTCGTTATCTGACATACATTTTATAATGAGATATGTGTATTCTAGCCAGTCAAATTGCTTATTTGATTTTGGCTTGAATATAAGTTCATCATCTGTGCAAAATTTAATCCATTCTTTATTAAGCATAAGTGCTTTGATAGATAATAGAACTGCAAACGCTTCTAGTTTTGTAGAGAAACGTTTGTTAAAATATATAGTTGGTTCTTCCAAACAGAATTTTTTACTAATCTTTATGAAAATTATTCCTTTAAGAGAATAGTTGTTTTCTGCAATGGCCTTTTTCATGCTATAGTATAACACTTCCATTGCGTGGTCATCGTGAATAATTGATTCTAAATATTTTGATAAACCTGTCGTTTCCATAATTAACATTGTTCTTTTTCTATCATAGAGTGATCTTCTTTGTTTTGCTTATTGAAACTGAAGAAAATTGTTGAAAAAGGACAGAGCTTAACCTCCTCGTCATTTTCACAAATAGACAAACCGTATGCCGTTGTCAATAATTGACATAGGTCGCTTAATCTTGTTTTGTCTTTTACATTTTCTTCTTTCCACATTGATGAATTGACAATTTTGACATCGGTAAAGTCGCAAACAGAAGTCGTTAGGAATGAAAGGGTACTGCCACCGCCTGTATATACGATTATACGATCCTTTAATGCGTTATACAGATTTTTGACAGGTATGCATGTACAACTAATTTGTTTGACTAAGTCATTAATCAGAATTGATACAATTTCCATTTTCTTTCTATTGTATTTGTATATTATTTCCTTGTTGGCTTGTTCTGAAATATTGCCTTCGAAGAAATCGAAACCAGATTTTTCTGCAATATAATTTAATCCACGTGGAATAGACCAATAACGATATATTACAGGATGATTTTCTTGAATGGTGAAAAATGAGATATCAGTTGTTCCACCACCGATGTCAGCAGTTAAACTCATTCCGTTTGAAAGTTTTCCTCTTGATGTGAGGGTTACTAATCCTGCATATGCTTCTGGGAATATGTTGATATAGTATTCATCTTTTGCTTCTTTTGAATAATGCTTATATTCTGTTTTTTTTAGCAGACTTTCTGGAGATTCAGAAAGAAAAGACTTTATGTCGTTTTTATACACATTTTCTACCAAATTGTAAGCACTAAGAAGTATCTCTACTGCAAGTTCTTTCTTTTTGGTAAAGCTCTTATCGTCTGCAGGAATTCCCATGTTGATAGAGAAGTTTGTACCATACTTCTCTTCTAAAAGGAAAATAACATAGCTTAAATACCAAATGGATAATGTGTTGCTGTCGATTTTTTTATTCCATTCACGTACAGCAAAGGTTGCTTGTTTGAAGTATCGATATACCTCTCGCTTTTTTTGGTATTCATCTAATAGCGATTCATATTTTTTTTGTTCGGTTGTGTATCTGTTCTTTTCTTGTTCTTCAAGTTTTTCTTTGCGTATTTTTAGCATCTCTTCTATTACAAGAATATCACTTGTGCTATTATTATTGGTTGCATATTTATTGTATAGGATTGATGCTGTTTTCTCTATGTCAAAGTTCACTTTGCCAATGCTGTTATTTTTGAATACTGGTTTCGTTTGTGCGTTTTTTTCTTTTGAACTATCAACAAATCCGTATGAAATAGTATCATCCTTGTTGACTTGGATTAATGAGGGGAGGAAATATTGTTCCTTTCCATCCAAATCTTTAAATGTGAAAAATTCGTATATTGGCTGACCATGTCCTTCGTCTGGGGTGGTCTGTACACATATTTTGGTCTGATGTGTACCAAAATCGAGTCCGATTCTAATTATATCCATAGTTTATACTACATGTATAAGGTTTAAAGATTTTATAATTTCTGTCACTTTGAGTTGTACGTCACGATTGATTTTATCAAGATCTGCTTCTCTACGTTGCTTTAAGTCTCGTAGATTTGCTTTCATGAGTCGTATAGCACCTTCGGCTTTACGTAATGCTTCGTCATCATTAATGTCTATTGACATTTCTCTTCTAAATTCTTGCTCTCTTATGTTCCGCTCGTAATTTTTTTCACGAGAGTCGTAGTATTGTATTGTCTGTTGATAGCGGAGCTTTTTATTGTTGTCAATGCGATTTTGTAAATCTGCACGGTATTCTGAAACATAAGTATCTATATACTCTTTCAGTTCATAACGTAAATCTTCTATCATTTCTTCGTCAAGTTTTTGGTTTTCCAAAGGAGAATATTTTCCGTCAACTTGTGTCCTGCCTAAAAAATGTTCTGTTAAATCGTGGTCTTTAACAATACATTTGTTGTTAATATCAAACAATACAGGATATAGAGAGTCTGTAACCATTGGTTTGTCAAATAAGTTTCTGCTTACTGATATTTTGTAAATGGCAAGCATATATCTTCCATGTGCAATTTTCTTTGAAAGTTTATCTGAAGAAAGTTCAAAGAAAAATGTACATTGAGTTTTGTTTCGCTTTGCCTCAAAGCAATTAACCCCAGCCTTTATAATTGGATGGTAGATGTTTATAAAGTCTAAATTTTTATTTTTGAATGCTTTTTCCTGATTGAAGGTTATTTTTAGCCTAAATTCGTCTCTTATTTTATTTTGATATCTGAGAGAAATTTGTTGGCTTTCCATATCAGTAGGTGGATATTGTTGCAAGAATTTCCGTAGGACTTCGGGGTCGCTTTTAGGGATGATAAAAGTGTATACATCTTTTTCATCTGTTGATTCTATGTCGCATGTAGTCAGTTGTTCTTTGATAATCTGCACGACAAATTGATATAGTTCGTGACTTGTGACATAAGCATTATTATTTATAATTTTGTTAATCTCGTCACGGAAGTATGAATCGTTTGTAAGTGCATTTGTTAGTCCTTCCTCAATGTTTTTGAGGTTTAGTTTTTCGTTCTCAATGGCTCTTTCGATCTCGATTCTTTTTCGTTCTACTTCTTCTTTAGTGAGTTTGTCTGAATAAAAATCACGTTCCATGTTTTTTAGAACATTCTGAATCGTTGTTTTTTCACCATTCTGTTCTATTTCTGCATCAAGGATTGCTTCTAAGTCGCCAATAGATTCTCTGAAAATGCCAATTCTTGTAAGAAGACGAGAGTATATATTTTCAAGGATCGAACCATTTACAACAATGTTGTATATGTTGACTTTTTTTGATTCTTGTCCAAAGCGGTCTATACGTCCTATTCGTTGTTCTACAACCATAGGATTCCATGGCAAATCGTAGTTTACCAATGAATTGCAAAATTGCATATCAAGACCTTCGCTTCCTACTTCAGAAGAAAGAAGAACTTGTATTGTGGCATCATTTTGGAATTGGCTTAGAACTTCATTTTTGTTTATTTTCGAACCTCCATAAATGATTGCGCACTTATATCCAACTTTTTCTAATCTGATTTTCAAATACTTTAGTGTTTTTTTGAAAATGGCAAAGACTATTATTTTTTTGTTTCCATGACTGAATACGGTTTCTAAAATGTTTAATAGTGCCTCGTATTTTGCGTCTTTGTATTTGCTGTAGTAATCATAATTTTCGTCAAGTAAATCGTTATCGCTTTTACAAGCCCATACACTACTGGCAAGCTGGCGTTTGAGAGTCACAAGTCCCATACCACCAGAGTGCTCACGTCCGAATTCATCATATGTTGTGTGATCGTCTATGTATTTGTCTATAGCTTCTTCATATGCAGTCCTTTCTTCTGGAGAGAGACTGACATATTGTGTGTAAGGATTACGTTCTGCTTGAGACCAATCTTTGGTTACCTCACGTTTTCTGGTACGTGAGAAAACCGTATTCATAGGACTCATTTCTGACAAGTTGTATTGTATTATTGCACGTGTGGCTGGTGTGTCTTTTTTTGAAGAAAGTTGTTTTATTATATCTTGATATATTGGGTAATCTTTGAAATATTCTTTAATTTTAAAATTTTGAGATGTTTCAACATCGTTGATAGTGTTGACGGTTCTTACTTCGGATTCTGCGAGTTCTTTTGCTATGCCAGAAAGAGGAAAACCGCTATTTAGTTGATTTAAAGCCCGAACAAATGGACGATTCAATTGAAGGTTGTTTCTGAATACTTCTGGGTTGTCGTATGTGTCTGCGTCAAGCAGATGAAGTTGGTTGTAAAGATTTTCTTCGTTTATCATTATTGGTGTAGCAGACATAAAGACAACACTGTCAGATGTAAGTAATAACCTTTCTGCTCCGTGATAAATGTGAGTATCGTTATTTCTTAGTTTATGGGACTCGTCGCATACGATAATGCTAAATTTGATATTTTTATCTTCTATGAATTTTAAGAAATCACTTGAATCTCTGATCTTGTCGTAGTTGATAACTGCTCTGGTGGCTCCGTTGTGATGTTGGAGTTCTTGAAGAAGTTGTTCTTTTTTTTCAACTTCAATAAAATCTAGTCCGAATTTATCATTAAGTTCTGTTGTCCATTTAGCACGAAGAGACATAGGACAAATAACTAAGGCATTATGAAATTCACCACGAGCCTTAAGTTCAAGCATAATGTGTCCAGCCTCAATGGTTTTTCCGAGACCAACCTCATCTGCAATGAGTATGCGTTTGTTGTCTGAATTAAGAAATTTAAGTAATGGCTTAAATTGATAGGCTCTAAAGAGAGTTCTTGAAGCCTTTAGAGATGAAATCGTACTGTTGTTTGAACTTTGGATTTTAAAGGTTGTATTGTCTTTCAGATATTCAGAATAATGGTCGTAATAATTCTGTCGGCATCTTTCAAATGGATCTGTTAAGTCAACATTTGGAAGAAGGTTTATTCCATTTTCGTCATTTTCTCTATCATCATATTTTATTTTGTATAGTTGATGACCACGTCGTGGGGGGTACACATCTATAACGACTCCCGTTTCATTAGTGTTTTTATTGGTGACTTTGTCTCCTTTATTGAATTTGCTCATATTTTTTTAGTATTACCTGTTTATCTAAAAGCCTCATAAGAATGTTTTACTATATTAGTTAACCAGTAAACTTTGCGTTCTTTTTTTTAGCAAAGGCTTAAGATTGTTCTTTTTATGGTCCTTTATAATTATATTATGTTGAGGATTTAAAAATCTTACTTGCAAATGTAAGTGATTTTTTTGAAATATTATATTATTTGTGTTGTAAAAATAGCGATTTAGTTTGAAAAACTATGTATTTTTCTCAAAAAAAGTTTAGATTTAAATACTGTATAGATTCAAAAATGCTGAAACTATGTAACTAATGTAAGAATATGTTTATCTCTTTATAATCAATGGATTCTCTCTCTTTAATTGTTCCTTATTCTCCAGAATCTTGATGTACTTCATGCACAGAAGCAGAGGAATGATTCCGAAGACACCAAAGGAGCAGTCGATTAGTCGCCAGTAGAATGGAATCTGCCTTATCGGGCCGCAGATGAAGGCGAGCGGAAGAATTGATACGCAGGCAATCATTCCCCATTGGATAACCCATTTGTTGCGTACCGGGTCGCGATATGGACCGATGAAGAGCAACGCAATTACCAAATGTGCAAATGCCAGCCAGTCGCAGCCGTAAGCCAATTGCGGTGCTTTCTGATTTGTTTCCGTTACGTTCTCCTTGATATAATGAAGGAATTTGAAGATTTCGGGATAGTCATTTACTGATTCTGAATTTATGTCTGTTACCGAAAGGAACGTGTTCAGTTCAGTTTCTATGGGAAATGCCGTGATGCCCGACAAGGCAAGGGCAATCATGAAAAAGACAATGATTCCGCGAATCTTTTTTAGGATTTTTCTTTCGTCTTGTTGTGTCATAATCATTTTACTTTTATTTTACCGGTTCGAGATGCAGCATTATGTGCGTGTTTGCTCCAAACTCGCGTCGCAGAGCCGCTTCAATGCCAGATGCGTGGTTGTGCGCCTCCTCGAGCGTGATTTTTCCGGGCAGGCGCAGGTGCATCTCTATGGCTATGCGGTTGCCTATGCGTCGTGTGCGCAGGTTGTGAATGTCCGAAACCATTGAGTCTTGACTGGCAATCTGCTTAATGCGTTTTTCGGTGCTTTTGGGCAGACTTTCTTCGAGAAGTTCGCCTGCCGACTGGCGGATAAGTTTGATGGCTGTAAGTGCAATAAACACGCTAACAACGAGGGCTGCCACGGCATCGAGCACCGCCCACCGGCTTCCCAGAAGAACTGCTCCGCCAATGCCGATGGCTGTTCCTACCGATGAGAGAGCATCGCTGCGGTGATGCCATGCGTTGGCTTCGAGTGCCTTAGAATCGACCTCGCGCGCTACTTTTCGGGTGGCAACGTAAATCCATTCTTTCAGAATGATGCTCGTAACGGCGGCGGCAAAGGCTATGATGCCGGGCGAGGACAGAGGCTTTCCGTTGCAGAAGTCGACAATCTTCAGACATCCGTCGCAGCCGAGTTTTACAGCCACGACAAGAAGCGTTATGCCGATGATTGATGTGGCTATGGTTTCGTATTTACCGTGACCGTAGCAATGGTCGTCGTCGGCAGGCTTGTTGCTAAGATGTACGAAGAGAATGACGATGATGTCGGTAATAAAGTCGCTCAGCGAGTGTATGGCATCGGCAATCATAGCCGCCGAGTTGCCAATGATTCCGGCGGCGAATTTCAACACGATAAGCACAGCGTTTACAAGGCTTCCGACCAGCGTTATGTTGTAAATTCTTTTGTCTCTGTTCATTACAGTTATATCGTTTTGTTGCGGTTGGCAAACTTACTCAAAAAAAATGTAAAAGGTAAAGCAAAAGTAAAAAAGCTGTAAAAAAATAGTAAAAAAATAAATAAAGGTCGATTGCACAGAGGTGCGTACATTTGCACTGTGAACGATAAAATTCATTAACCTTTAAAAAATAAGAATCATGGAAGTAAAGAAATTATCAGTGGTAGATTTGGAAGACAAGAAACTGACCAACTACCTTATGGGATTGGTAATTGTGATTGCCGCGTTCTATGCAACGCTTGAGTTCGGAAATCGCGAAGTGGTTGAACGCGTTTATGACAACTTTGCTGAAATTTTCGACGACGATGCCGATATTGTCAGTACTACGATGGAGCAACCGTTGCCGCCTCCGCCGCCAGCCGTAACAAAATCAATATCCGATGAGTTGATATTGGTTGACGATGACTCTCATGAAGAGAACGACAACATGATTTCGTCTGAAGACCTTGGAGCGGCTGTTGTTGCACCAGCTCCGAAGGTAGTTGAGCCTTCGAAGATAACGGAGGAGGTGATAGAAGACAATGAAATCTTTAAGATTGTTGAAAAAATGCCCGAATTTCCCGGCGGAATGGCGGCCTGTCTGAAGTTTCTGGCTAACAACATCAAGTATCCCGCTATTGCTCAGGAGAGTAATATTCAGGGCAAGGTGATTATTCAGTTTGTGGTAAACAAAGACGGCTCGATAGTCGACCCCGTTGTTGTCCGAAGCGTAGACCCTCATCTCGACAAAGAGGCACTCCGCGTAATATCTATGATGCCAAAATGGACTCCGGGAATGCAGCGAGGCAAACCGGTAAGAGTAAAATACACAGTACCTGTAACTTTCCGTCTGCAATAACTGCTTTTCTTTGAAAGAAAGCATCCGCTCTTTTTTATGGGGCGGATGCTTCAGACTGTTATTTGTCAATGCTCACAAGTTCGTATTTTCTGCTGCCGAGACCAATTTTCTCAGCCCATTCTATAGTGTGAGTGCCGTGCAGTTTTGCAATGCGGTCGAGCAGCGGCTGAGGGTTGTTGTGCTCGTCCTTGTGAATGCCCTCAACAATCTCGTAGCACGCTTGGTCTAGCGCAACGGGGTCGAGCGAGGCAAGGATTCCATAGTCGGCAATGAGCGGCGGAGCCGGATTTCCGTTGCAGTCGCAGTCAATGCTCATTTTGTACATAACGCTTATGTAGATGATTTTCTGTCCGTTGTCGAAGAAGTTGTGAACGCCTTGTGCCGCCGCAGCCATCGATTCCAGAAAGCCGTCTTGATTCTGAACGTGGCTCCACATAATGTCAACATCGTCAGTATATCCGGCGGTGTGGATATATGCCTTGCCCGACGATGATGCCACGCCAATCGATGCGTTCTTCAGCACTCCGCCCAGACCGCCCATCTGATGGCCTTTGAAGTGGGCGAGATTTATCATGAAATCGTAGTTCTTCAGATGGCTGCCAACAATGTTGTATTTGATGTGCGTTGTGTCCTGAACGGCAATCTTCATGCAGCCTTCCTCGTCCATTATATCTACCTTTGCAACCTTTGTAAAACCATGTTGCTTGATTGTTTTCCAATGCTTGTCGGTTGTGTTTCGCGTTCCGCCGTAGGCCGTGTTGCACTCAACAATTGTGCCGTTAACCTCGTCGAGCAGCGGCTTTATGAATTGTGGTCGGAGATATCCGGTCTTTTCCGACTCGCCAGTGCTGATTTTCACAGCCACCCTGCCTTCAGCCTTTCTGCCAACGGCTTGGTAGATTCTGACGAGCGATTCGGGCGAGAGGTCGCGCGTAACGTACACTTTGCTCTGCGCCCATGTTGCTGATGCAACGAGCATCGAGCCGATGATGATAGAAAAAATTCTTTTCATAGTTGTTTTTTGAAAACAGAAAATCCCTTATCTGCCAACTTTTTTTCTGATTCTTCAGCCAGCAGAATAAGGGATGTGATTTATTTTGTAATTATGTTTGTGATGTCCTCAACAATCTGTTCGTCGAGCAGACGGTTGTCTGCCAAAAGTTTCTGAGCGTCGAAGCGGTCGTACAAATCCTTCTTTATTCCGCCCACCATCACCTTCATGTTCGAAGTGCCGTAGTAAGCCGCTATTCTCTCGCCAAATCCACCGTCCTTGCAGCCGTCTTCGAGAGTTACGACAAGTTTGTGGTTGGCTTTTAGGGCGTCGAGCGTCTTGGCATCGATGCCCGACAGATAGCGTGGATTGATAAGTGTTGCGTCAATGCCCTTGTCTGCCAGAAGTCTGACTACGTTTTCGCCTTTCTGATAGAACGAGCCGGCTGCAATAACCGCCACCTCCGAGCCTTTCTTCGTAACTTTGTATTCAGGAACGAACGAAAAATCTGCTGGCTGAGGCTCGCTTGTGTGGTTTACGCCGTTGGTTGGCACTCTCAGTGCAACAGGCATCTTGTCTTGCTTTATTGCCCACCTAAGCATGGCGAAATATTCCTCGCAGGTAGTTGGGGCTAGGTAGAGCAAGTTTGGAATGCTTGTAAGCATAGGGATATCGAACAGACAGATGTGCGTGATGTCGTTCATTGAGTTTACGCCACCGCCAACAACGTTTATCACGGCTGGGTTTGAGTTGATGCATAGGTCTTGCGCAATCTGGTCGTATGTTCGCTGAATGAAGGTTGAATAGACCGTCCAAACCGGATGAAGTCCGCCCTTTGCCATTCCGCTAATCATCGCTACGGCCTGTTCCTCGGCAATGCCCATGTCTATGTGCTGCTTGCCTGCCTTCAGTCTCTTTTCCGGGCCGAATCCTGCGGCGGCTGGAGTTCCGGCAGTTACGGCAATCAGAGTCTTGTCGTTCTGCATCTCGCCGAGCATCCAGTTAGAGAAAAGTTCTTCGTAACTTTCTCTGTCTGAAGAAAACAGACTTTCGCCCGTCTCGATGTTGAACGGCATTCCCCAGTGCCACTGCTCCTTGTGCTCGACGGCTGGTGCAAAGCCTCGGCCTTTCTCGGTGTGAATGTGGACGACTGTCGGAACTTTCGTTCCCTTCACGCTCTTGAAAACCTCGATGAGTTTTTCAACATCGTTTCCTTCTTCAAGATATTTGTAGTCGAATCCCCATGCCTTGAACCAGTTGTGCTCGCACTGTCCGTTGCTCTGGCGCAGCGCGCTAAGATTCTTGTAAATGCCGCCGTGATTCTCGGCAATGCTCATCTCGTTGTCGTTTACCACGATGATGATGCCCGTGCCAAGTTCGGATGCTGTGTCGAGACCTTCGAAAGCCTCGCCGCCGCTCAGCGAGCCGTCGCCGATGATGGCTATGATGTTCTCGTCTGTTCCGTTGATGTCGCGCGCCTTCTGCAAGCCTGTGGCAAGCGATACTGAGGTTGAAGTGTGTCCAACCTCAAAATTGTCGTAAACAGGGCTTTCGGCTGGTGATGAGTATCCGCTGATGGCATTCATGTCGTCAACATCGCCAAGAAATCCGCTGGCGCGCCCAGTCAGAACCTTGTGCGGATAACTCTGGTGGCTCACGTCGAACACAAACTTGTCCTTCGGAGCGTCGAAAACGTAGTGCAGAGCCACCGTTGCCTCTACAAATCCGAGGTTCGGTCCAATGTGTCCGCCGTGCTTGCTCACGCGGTTGAGTACTGCTTGTCGTGTCTCGTCTGCTACCTGATTCAATTCGCTGATGCTCAGATTCTTCAAATCGGCAGGCGACTTTATTTTCTCGATAATCATATTTAATGTTTTGTGTGTGTTTCTAACTAACTTTCTTGAATTCGCTCGGAGTCATTCCTGTGTATCTTTTAAAGAAACGGACGAAGTGCTGCGGATATTCAAATCCCAGTCGGGCACTTATCTGCGTAACCGTCATGAGGTCGCTGCTAAGATATTCCTTCGCAGCCGAAAGGATTCTGCTGCTGATGAAATCCTTGGCGGTGCGTCCGGTCTCTGTCTTTACCAACTCGCCGAAATATCCGGTAGACAAATTGCATTTGTCGGCAAAGTAAGCCACCGTCGGAAGTCCTTTCTTTTCAGCAGATGTCTGGATGTATTCTTTCAGGAGTTGTTCGAATTTCTGCACCACCGAGTGGTTAATCTCCTCGCGCGTGATGAACTGGCGGTCGTAGAATCGCAGGCAGTAGTTTAGCAGAAGTTCGATATTGCTTACAATAAGTTCGCGCGTATGCTTGTCGATGGCATGATTTAGTTCCTGCTGAATCATGCCGAGCACTCCGCGGAATATCTCGACTTCGGCGGCAGACAGATGCAGAGCCTCGCTGCTTGTGTACGAGAAGAACTCGTAGCGCGAGATGTGCTTTCCGAGGTTGGTGCGTGCCAGAAAATCGGGGTGGAAAATCAGTCCTGTCCACTTTGGAACGATGTTGCTGTTCTGCTCAACGTGAATAACTTGTCCCGGCTCGAACGAGGTGACTGTCATCTCGTCGAAGTCGTACTTTGTGCGGCCGTAAGACAACTTGCAGCCTTTGTTCTCTTTCAAGAATATCATGTACAATCCGCATCGCATCGTCATTTCTTCCTGAACGTACGGCTTGTCCATTCGCACGACGCTCACCAGCGGATGCAGAGTCTCGAATCCGTAGTAATCGTTGTATTTCTGTACCGAGTCGAAATAAACTTCTTTCATTGTGCGATGATTTTTAATGGGTTTATGTCATCTGCTCAAAGACTCGGGCACTGGCTTTTTTACAGCCAAAAGTGTGCAGAAGAGCATGAGCGTAGAATGTTTCTTTTTCTTCTGCAAAAGTAATGTTATATCAGTAAAACGACTATACCCGTATTTCGGTAAAAGTTACCAAATTTACGGAACGGATTAAAGTTCGGTTCGTGTGGTAACCGTTCCGTCAAGTTCCTGAATGCGAGTAAGATCAAAGCAGATGCTTTTCTCACTGTAATATTGGCTCGTTTCCTTCAGTTTGAAGATTACCTCGGGCGATTTGCCTTTGGTGTTTATGCTGTGCGATGTCGGAGTGTCGAGTTCGAGATGCAGTTTCATGAAATCCTTGGCGTCGCTTATCGATGTTGTCTGGAAAGGCTTGTCCTTAGAGCCTTCGCCCGTTACGGCAATGGTGCTGAGTATGCGTTTCAGTACAACTCTGTAATGCTTTTTGTCTATGCTTGCATACGAACTGACGTCTTTCTTCTCTTTTTCCATCTTCTGAATGGTGCTGACGATGGCATCTATTGCCGTGAGATTCAGCGGATTGGTTTCCAGAACCTTCTGCGCCATTGTTATGGTCTTGTCATTTTCGCCTCGGTCGCGTGCAAGCATCATGTCGTTGAAAACTGCCGTCTCCTGACTTTTGCTGATGTACGACTGCCCGCAGTATGCAAGAACCTTTTGTTGCAGCGTCATTGTGTTGTCGAGTTCCTTGGCGGTAAGTTTCTTCACCAGACTCTTTATGCTGTCTGGCTTCTGTCTGGCTATCGCCTCGACCTCCTTCCAGTTTACCGAAACGATGTCGATTTGCGCATTTGCGTTTATGCTGACGAATACGGATACAATCATTGCGATGATTATGTTTTTTTTCATATTCGTATTATGTTAGATTGGTTTTGATGATATAGATTAAACGAAAAATAAAATGCTTCTATGGTGCTTTGTGCAAGTGCGTTACCTGAAAAACATAAAGTAAACTACCAATATTGCTTGCAGGACGATTATTGCCGGAATACCGTATTTAAACTGATTGTGCAGCGTTTTATGATGCCAGATTTTCATTCCCAGCCATGCTCCGATGCTTCCGCCTGCCAAGGCAAGCAAGATGAGCGTTGCCTCGGAAACGCGGCTCCATTGCTGTTTTGCCTTCAGTTTGTCTATTCCGTATATAATGAACGTTAGTATGTTAAATGCTAACAAAGCGTAAAGTACGTATCGCATATTTACCTGTTTTTTTATGATATTACTGCGCAAAGATAATGATTTGCGTAAACTAAACGAATTTCGGAGGCTGTTTTTTTCATTTTTTCCTCGCCATTCCGTTCTTTTTTCGTGTTTTACATTTTCATCCACATCGCCCGTTCTTCTGGACTTAGTCTTTCGATGGCGTATCTCAGCGTTGTACGAGGCATTGTGTCGATGTGCTGGCGCAGAAAATCGCGCAGAATGTCGGTTCCGCATCGCTTACCCATCTCCCTGAGCATCCATCCGATGGCTTTGTGGATAAGGTCGTGCTTGTGGTGCATGAGCATCTCGGCATATCTTATGCAGAAAAACGGATTGCCCGTTGCCGATGTCCACATGGTGCTGACCATCGCTATGCGCTGCTGCCACAGATGATTGCTGTTTGCCAGATTATCGAGCGTGCCTGTTTTGTAGCCGTCGTTGCCAAGATTCGACTTGATTGTTAGCCATTGGCCGATGATTTTCGGCGCGGTGAGGTCTACCAAATCCCAGTTGTTGATGAAGTCGGTGTGGGCAAGATACATCTGCACAATCTCGTCGCGTGTGGCTGTGGCTTCGTCGGTGTCGGCAACCTTTTTCTTGCAGGCAGCCTCAAAGCGGTCTACAAGAATCAGCAGTCCGCAGAGACGCACCTCGTGCCACTTGTTTTTCAGCAGAGTGGGCACTTCGCTCATCGGCAGACTCTTACATTCTTTTACGACCTTTCTTGTCTGCGGAGTCTTGATTCCCAGAAACTCGTCGCCCTCGCCATATTCGCCCTTCGCCGTTTTGAAAAATCGCATCAGAATGGTGCGCTGGTCGCTGTCGAGCATCGACTCCATGGTTTCGATCACGTCTTCGGCTTTCATTTTAGTCAGATATTTTGAATGGCGGCAAGATAGTTTTTCATGTTTCCTGCCTTCATAATCTTTTTGTGCGCTTTCTTGCCCAGTTCAGGCTCCATGTATTCCCAGAAAGTGCGGATTTTGTTCAGACATTGAGCCTCGCCCGGAATTATCCTCTCGTAGTGAGCCAGAAGTGCCGAGTGTATCTTTTTGATTGTGGCGATGCGTGCCGATGGTGTCATCTCCTCGCCGTTGCGATATTCGAGGGCGAGGGTAGGGCGGGCAAGCAGTCCGCGCCCAATCATTATGCCTTTCAGATTCGGGAATGACTGGTTTATCCGATTGATGTCATCGGTGGTGCAGATGTCGCCGTTGTAGACGAGCGGATGCTCGCACAGGGTTGCAAAATCGGCAAAACTCTGCAAATCAACTTCGCCCTTGTATTGCTGCGATGCAATGCGAGGGTGAAGTGTGATGTGCGAAAGATGAGCCTTGTTCAGCAGCGGAAGGACTTCTTTCCACTCGTCCTTGCCGTCGAGCCCAAGGCGCATCTTTACTGAAAATTCGATATTATCGTACTCCTCTGCCACCGTCATTATTTCGGCTATTTTCTGCGGATAGGGCAGAAGTCCTGCACCGCGTCCATGCCTTGTCTGCAACGGAAAAGGGCAGCCCATGTTTATGTCGGCGCGCCTGTATCCATTCTCGGCAATTGCGCTGAGAGTGAGCCGCATCTCCTGCGCCGACGATGCTATGACCTGCGGAACGACGTTCACGCCATCGTTAAACTCTGCACGGATGTCGCGCAAATCTTTCGGACGGATTTTTCCGTTCTCGACTCTTATAAAAGGAGTGTAGTAGGCATCAACGCCGCCAACAATCGAGTTGTGGATTCGGCGGTAGGCATCTTCGGTAAAGCCTTGCAGCGGAGCAAAATAAATCTTCATCTCTGTTTATTTTGAAACAATGGCATCGGCAAGAGCTTCGAGCTGTGCCACGTTCTCTTCTTTCATGCTGCTGCGGAGGCTTACAACAGGTTCAACAATTTCTACATCCTTCAATCCTTCGAGCATTCCGCGCATAACCTTGGCAGCCTGCGGAGCCCATGTGCCGTTCTCTATGAGTCCGACCTTGCGGCGCTGGAAGCCCTTGATTGTCAGTTTGTGAAGGAAGTTGTGCATTGGAGGGAATATTCCGCCGTCGTAGGTCGCGCATGCAAGCACGAGCGCGCCCATGCGGAAGGCATCTTCGATGGCCTCTGCCATGTCGTCGCGCGAGAGGTCGGTAACCGCAACCTTTGCTGCGCCTTTGGCTTTCAGCATCTCGGCAATCTTGTTTGCAGCAACGGCTGTGTTTCCGTGTATTGATGCGTATGCAACAAGCACTCCGCCCGGAGTCTCAACATCGTATGCGCTCCATATTGAGTAAAGTCTGAGAGCCTCGGCAAGTTTCTCGCCTTCGAGAACCGGACCATGAAGCGGGCTGATTCGGCTGATTTTAAGGTTGGCGGCCTTCTTCAGAAGGGCAGCAACATTGTTGCCGTACTTTCCGCAGATGTTAAAGTAGTAGCGGCGTGCCTCGCAGGCCCAGTCGTCTGGGTCGGCATCGTAAACGCCGAACTTTCCGAATCCGTCGGCAGAGAAGAGAGTCTGCTCGCTCTCGAGATATGTAACGATTACCTCTGGCCAGTGAACCATCGGCGCGGTGAAGAATTTCAGAACGGTGTCTGCTCCGAGGTCTATGGTGTCGCCCTCTTTCACAATCTGTATTTCAGCCTTCAGATTATCGTTAAACTGAAGCATGAATTTCTGTGCCTGAACGCTGCAAACAATGGTTGCCGAAGGATATTTCTGCAAGAATGCAGCAACCGAGCCGCTGTGGTCTGGCTCCATGTGCTGTACGATGAGATAGTTGGGCGTGCGTCCGTCGAGGGCGGCAGCAAGTTTGTTGAGCCACTCGTCGGTCTTGCGTTTGTCAACCGAGTCCATCACGGCAATTTTTTCGCCTTCAACAAGATAGCTGTTATAGCACATGCCTTCGGGAACGGCATACTGACTTTCGAACAGGTCGAGGTCTTTGTCGTCAACCCCGATATAAGTTATTTTACTCATTGTTTCTTAGGTTTAATATGGTTAATCAAATTTTTTATCTTGGCAAAATTAGTGTATTTTTTCAATAACTCGCCGTTCAGAAAAAGAAAAAAAGACCTAATGGACATTTTGTTGAGCGAAATGTGCATTAGGTCTCGGATTTTAAATCTTGAACACGTGCTCGTGCTCGTGATTGCCGCAAGAATGATGGTCGCACATCTCGGCAGAGTCTGTCAGACTGCCGTTGAGATAGCTTTGCACCACGTCCTCTACCTTTCCGCTGCATCCGCGAATAACGCAGATGTTGTGTTCCGACAGTTTGTTGAATGCGCCTTGTCCCATGTTGCCGGCAAGCATCACGCTTACGCCCATCTCCTGAAGCGTGCTCGCGATGTTCGACTTGCATCCGCAGCCCTGCGGAGAGTCGAGGCGTTCGCTCTTCTGAATCTTGTTCTCGTCGTCAATCTGAAAAATTGTGTAATATGCACAGTGTCCGAAGTGGTCGTCTACCATGCCGTCGCGAGTTGGAATTGCAATCTGTTTCATAACTGTTTTTTTTGTTTATATGGCAGCGATGGCTGCCTTTACGATGTAAATTGTCATTATTACCGAAAGAACGACTTTTATTCCGGTCGTTACGATGAACGAAAGGAATGATAACAGCCCGACTTTCAGAGATTTGCCGATGTCGCTCCCGGCAATCAGTTCGCCGATGATTGCACCGATGAGCGGACCTACAATCATTCCCCACGGCATGAAGAAAAGTCCGACAATCAGTCCGGCAGTTGAGCCGTATGTTGCCAGTTTGCTTCCGCCGCCGGCATGGGTGAACCACACGGGCGCAACATAGTCGAACGCTACGACCAGAAGCGTCAGAGCCAGCATAACTATCAGCGTTGTCGTACCGATGCTTCCGTCCACTCCGAAGTAGACCAGAAGCAGTGCTGCAAAGTTTATCGGCGGTCCCGGAAGGGCAGGCAGCACCGAGCCGATGATGCCCACAACCGACAAAACGATGGCTATGATGAAGATGATTGTCAGCATATCATTCTATTTCTTTTTTCTTGCCGAAGTAAGCCTTCAGCCTCTTCCAGCCGTCCACGCCGAGAATCGTTAGTCCGCCGTACTGGAAAGTCTTTGCCAGTCCGAAGAAAACGACCCACAGCACGCCCTTCATCTCGGTGCTGATAGGCAGAGCCATCTGCGCGAACGAAATGATGTAGAACGGAATGCAGAGCGCAAGGATAATCACTCCCGTCTTGAACGACAATCCTTGCAAAAGTTGCTTAATCTTCATCTTTTTGCTTCTTTGTTTTGTATTCGTCCTTGCGTTTAGGATTCATCGGAAACCAGCCTTTGCGAACGCGCTCTTTCTGCTCGAAAAGTTCAAGAATGCTCCACAGAAAAGAACATCCTATAACGCCCAGAATAGTGCTTGCCGCAGAATTCTCGATAAACAGCGAACCGGTGATGAATGCCAGTCCGAGGAGCAGAAATACCCACCACGGGCGTGTTCCGAAGTGGTATTCGCCCTTGATGACGATAGGGTGGAACACTCCGATGATGAGGAATGTTGCCACGGCCGTAATCAGTCCAATGTAATTCATTTTGTATGTTATGTTTTATTTTGTGTTTATAATGTCTTCAAGAAATTCTGCCGCATCGGCCACGCAGTCGGGACATTCTCTCAGCACCTGCTTTGTTTCAACTCCTTTCAGAAGCTTGCACTGAGTAGCCTTATTGCGCTCTTCGAAGCGCGTCATAATCTCGCGCATTCCCTTCACGGCCTTGGCTTTGTCCTTGGTGATGAGGCTCAGGGCGATGCCAGCTCCGACAATCGCTCCGCAAGTGCCCTCCATGTTGCCCATTCCTGCGGCAAAGGCGGTTGTCATGTTGCGCGATGTCTCTTCGTCAATGCCTGTGAGGTCGCAGTATGAGCACAGAACGGCCTGTGCGCAGTTGTGCGAGCCGCATCTTTTCTTCTCGGCGGCATCGAATTTTCTTGTTTCCATATTATTTTTCTTTGTTTTTAAGTTTGCAAATCATTTGAGTCATGTTGCCCATAGGGCAGAATACGCACCAAGTGCGCGGACGGTAGATGATGGTGAGTGCAATTCCGACGATGAGCGACGTGAGCATTATTCCGTAAAGTCCGAAAGCAAACTGAGCCTTCCACGGTTCAATCTCTATCGGATATGCCCAGTGCCATGGAACGTTCATCGTCCACAACAGATGGATTGTCTGCGAGAGCGAGCGTGCTCCGTGCGCCACCTGAACGGTGATGTATATCATCTGTACGAAGAAGAACATGAAAAATGCCAGAAAACCGTTTCTGAACCATTTCGACGACAGCCATCTCGGAGCCACTTTCTTCCTCGACCATCCGAGCGAGTTTCCTATTTGCAGAAAGAGTTGTCCGCGTCCGCAATAGTTGTTGCAATATCCCTTCGTACCTCCAAAAATCGCCATGGCAAGCGGAATGGCAAAACATATCAGCCCGAGCCACGCAAATACGATGTTGAAGAATCCGAGCGTGAAATATGTTGCCGAGACTATCCACAGATAGTCGTTCCATTTTTTCTTTTTCTTCATATTTTAGTCTGTCGAGTTTTTTTTAGTAATGCCGATGCTTTAGTCTTCTGCCGTTCTTGCCATCTTGTGCATTACGCCAGCCGGACAAGCCTTTTCGCAGAGTCCGCAGCCAATGCATTTCTCTTCATCTACAACGGCATAGCATCCTTTGTAAACCGAGATGGCATCGCGCGGACATGCTTTTACGCATACTCCGCACGCCACGCATCGGTCTTTCTCGTTGCACGCTATAAATTTGCCCATTGTCTCATCTGTTCAAAAACTGTCCTACAATCTGCTTCAGTTGAGACTTTGGCATTGCTCCGCTCTGTCGCCATAACGCTTCGCCATTTCTAAATAACATCAGAGTTGGAACCGACTGAATGTGGTGCTGTGCAGCCGTGTCGCCGTACTTGTCTACATCAACTTTAATGATTCTGATGCTATCGCCGAGTTCTTCCTTTAACTGTTCCAAAACTGGGTGCATCATTTTGCAAGGCTGACACCATGTTGCATAAAAATCGACCAAAGTAAGCTGGTCGCTCTGAATAACGTTGTTGAAAGTTTCCATTTCTTTTAAAGTGTTTGTGATTTATAAAATAACGAACAATATCGTTCTATTCGCTGCAATCGTTTTTTTTGCAAAGTTCCATGCTGAAAAAGTCGTTGAACAACTCGCGGGCATATTCCCAGTTCTCGCGGTTTATGCAGTATTTTACCTTCGGTGGCTCAATCTCTCCCTGAATAAGTCCGGCATCCTTCAGTTCCTTCAGATGCTGGCTTACAGTGGCTTTTGCTATCGGCAGTTCCTCGTAGATGTCGCCAAAATAACATTCGTTTCTTTTAGCCAGAAACTGCATTATTCCAATTCGTGCCGGATGTCCCAGAGCCTTTGCAAGTCGTGCGAGTGTCTCTGCCTTTATGCAATATTTGTTCTTCGCCATTGTTATTGGTTTTGATTTCTGTTTGCAAAAATACGAACAATATTTCGGACAGCAAAACTTTTCCGTAAAAATGTTTGTGTTTTTACGAACAATGACTTGCAGTAGCAGAATTCACATTATATTATGCCTCTTGTCCAAATAAATATTGTTGAATTCTTTGTAATTGCATCAATATATGCATCTCGAACCTACCTACTTTGTATCTTCTTGCTACCATCTTGCTATCCCGAACCTATCCCGTATTCTGAAAGTTACTTTTTACCGATTTTTCTGTAAGTCTTGTCTTCTGTGAATTGTTAATAAATGTTAAAAGTTTTATATATGCGTTTGTTATATTAAAAAAAAGAATTGTAATTTTGCAAACGCTTTCTTATTCGTAAGTATCAACGAAGATGCTGAAGATTATAGGAAAGTTGAAGATTGTGTTATTAGATAATAGAAAGTATTACAGTAAGAAAATCCCATTTAAACATCGCGGAACTACAATGTTACGTTGCTTTGCATTAGGCATGGCGACGCTTCGTTGTATGGGTATGTCTGCACAGTCGCAGGCATTGACGAATGGTATGAATGCTCTTTTCCGTACGGCAGACGAGCATAATACAAGTATAAACAGTTATCGCACGGCATTGCAGAAGGCTGATGCTGATGTGTTGTCGGCAAAGGCGCAGAGATTGCCCGATGTAAACGCATCGCTCTCGTTCTCGTATATTGGCGACGGACAGTTGTGGAACAGAAAATTCGGCGAATACACCAAGGCTGATATGCCGCATTTCGGAAACAACTTCTCGCTCGAAGCGCAGCAGATTGTGTATAGCGGCGGAGCCCTTTCGGGTGGCATTCGCATGGCTGAAAAGGGCAGGGACATGACGCTGATTGACGGAGAAGAAAACCGTCGGGGTGTTCACTTGCTGCTTGCCGGATTGTTTTTGCAGCGTCACAGTCTTGCCAACCAACTTGATGTGGTAGACCGAAACATCGCGCTTGTAGATACTTTGATTATGCGCACTCGAAACCGACACGATGCTGGCGTTGTGCTGAAAAACGACATCACCCGATATGAGCTGATGAGAGAGCTGATGATTCTTCGGAAAACAGTATTGGACGACCAGATGAATATTGTTGAGAAGCAGATGAAGACTGCGTTAAATAACGGTGATGACATCGGCTCGATACTTCCTGCCGAGGCTTTCGAAATCAGTTCTCTGCAATGCGAAGATTATTGGCAGACTCTTGCAACTGCCGAGAACAGCAGTCTGAAAAAGGCCTACACCGCCGCTGATATGAGCCGTATTCAGCAGAAAATAACACGTTCGGCATTGATGCCAAAAATCGCTCTTGTGGCAGAGAATCATCTTAATGGTCCAATCCTAATTGAGGTTCCGCCAATTGATAAGAATTTTAACTATTGGTTTGTTGGCATCGGCGTCAAATACGATATTTCATCGCTTTACAAAGGCAAGAAGAAGGTGCGCTCAGCAGATGTTGCCGCAAAATTTGCCGAGGAACAGACGCAAGTGGCTAAAGAAGGTATTGGCGATGCCGTTCATGCAGCCTATGTTGCTTTGCTGACCGTTCAGGCCGAACTTCGCACACGCGAGAAGAGCATGGAACTGGCCCGCCAGAACTACGACGTGATAGCAAACCGCTATAACGAGGGCTTGGCTCTTGTAACCGACATGACCGATGCTGCAAACGTTCGTCTCGATGCCGAACTTCAGTACGAAAATGCAAGAATAAGCGTTGTAAGCGCGTTGTACCGCTTAAAGTACATAGCAGGAGATATTTAAAATATACGAGTTTTATGGAAAATACTAAATTTGTAAGAATTGCATATAATTTTATAATCGGTGCGCTCATTATTGTCGGAGTGTGCCTTGTTGTTAAGAATTTTGTTCATTTTGGCAATGTCGAGTTTACAGATAATGCTCATATAGAACAGCACATAACGCCGGTAAATTCACGCGTTCCGGGATACATCAAGGAAATTCGTTTCGAAGAATATCAGCATGTAAGTAAAGGCGATACGCTTGTAATAATCGAAGATGCTGAGTTCCGCCTTGCTCTTGCCCAAGCAAAGGCGAATCTTGCAAACGCAATGGCTGGAAGTTCGGCAACAACTGCCGGAATATCAACAACATCGGCAAACATAAGTGCCACATCGGCAGGCATCGAAGAAATTCGTGTGCAGATGGAAAATGCCAAGCGCGAAGATGACAGATATGCCGCTCTACTCGAAAAAAATGCCGTTACTCGTCAGCAATACGATGGTGTGCATACAGCATATCTGGCGGCAAAGGCTCGTTACGAGTCTGTAAAGCATCAGAAAGAGTCGTTGGCATCGGTCAAGAACGAGCAGGGACATCGTCTGTCTCAGTCGCAGGCTGGCATCGATGCGGCAAGGGCTGCCGTTCATCTGGCCGAACTTAATCTGTCATATACGGTTATTATCGCAACTGCCGATGGCGTTATTGGTCATAAAGATATTCACGAGGGGCAACTTGTTCAGCCGGGGCAGACAATGTGTAATATTGTTGACGGAACGGATATGTGGGTGGTTGCAAACTATCGCGAAACTCAGATGCCTAACATTGCCGTAGGCTCAAAGGTAAGAATGAGGGTCGATGCCGTTCCTGATGTTGAGTTTGAGGGCGAGGTGGAGCGCATAAGTGACGCCACAGGTTCGGCATATTCTATGATTCCGCAGGATAACGCAACGGGAAATTTCGTGAAGGTTGAGCAGCGCGTTCCCGTTCGCATCAGGTTTGCAAAGGATGATTGCCGCGATAAACTTCGCGCCGGCATGAATGTAGAATGTGAGGTGCTGTACTGATGGAAGAGAAGATTCCGCCTTTTGCAATGCCAATGTTTCACGACTGGGTTCCAAAGCCCGTTCGGCCGTGGATTTATGTGGTGTTGGCATTTTGTTTTCAGTTCAGCGGAGGCATTTACTTGGGGGCGATGAACAATATGATTGGAGAGAATACGTGGTATCGCGAGGATGTTACGATGCTGATGTATTGCAATCTTGCCGGAATGGCAATCTGGTTCCCAGTCCTGTTCCGTACCAAGTTTCGGTTCACAAATAAGTTTCTGCTCATGACGTCGGCAACCGTTATTCTCGTCGGAAATCTGCTGACGATGCTTCGCTTGCCGCTTCCGTTGATGGGATTGGTGTGTATTGTCTGCGGAATGGCAAAGATTCAAGGCACGTTCGAGTGTATGTCGAACATTCAACTGTGGATGACACCGAAGCGTGATTTTGCTGTATTCTTTCCGTTGCTTCACATCATTCTGCTCACAGCCATCGAGGCAGGTGGCTGGCTCTCTGCCGCATTTGCTTTCTATGGGCATTGGAGATTGATGCATTGGTTTGTCATTGCGCTAATGCTCGTAGTGCTTGTCGTTCAGGCTCTGCTAACGCGACCATTCTGCCCAATGCCGCCCGACCGCCGTGTGCCGTTTAGGGGAATTGATTGGTTTGGAGCTTTTTTGTGGCTTTCGTTCTGGCTCGAAGTGGCATGGCTTCTGAATTATGGCGATTGGCTCGACTGGTTTCATTCTTCGCGTATATGCGCTATGTCGGGTGTGGCTTGCCTTACTCTTGCTGTGAATATGATGCGCATGAAAAGTCATCCGTCGCCATTCATTTCGCCAAAGATTGTTCGTTACAGATACTTCCGGCCAATAATATTCTTCGTGGCTTTGTTCGAGTGTATAATGTCGGTCGAGCATGTGTTGGAAACGATTTATTACGAGGAAGTTATGCACTATAGCGATTTGACTTGCGAAACGCTCAACCAATGGTCGCTCATAGGAGTTTATGCAGGCTGCCTGTTCTCCCTCGGATGGCTAAAACTCATGCGGTGGAGTCAGTATCGGCTCATCGGCATAGGTATGACTTTCATCGGTCTGTATTGCCTTGGATTTTATCTTCTTGTAAGTCCTGAAGTTGGATATTATCAGTTGGTTCCGCCGCTTATTTGCCGTGGCTTTGGATATGCCGTTTTGTGTATCGTTCTGATGTGGTGTCTGCACGAAGTTATGTCGTTCGAGCATTTCTTTCAGGCATTGTGTATATTTAATTTTCTTCACATGTTTGGCGGAGGCTCTATTGGCGGAGCAATACTTGCAAAGGGCATAGGTTATTATGTTGCCGATGGCTTTGCACGCTACAACGGATATATAAATCTGGTAGATTTTTCTCAGTCTCCGTTCGATTTGGGCTTGTATATGAAAGGCATGGTCGAGTTGCTTCTTGCCCAAACCGTAAAGATTCTCTACGGATGGACAATATGGGTATGTTTGATGTTCATTGCCATATTCGTGTTGTGGGACCGTCCGCTTGTCAGACATCGAATCAAGAAGATGCCGGCATGGTCTGTTGTTGGAGCAAGAACGCTTAGCGGCTTCAATAAACTTCAGAAGAAACTAAGACTGCAATAGTGTTGTAAAAAGAAAGGCTCGCTATCATTGGCGAGCCTTTTTTTTGTTCGGTGGGGCAGATGTGTTCGTTATTTGTTATATCTTTGCAGAAAAAAATAAAAAGAATGAATCTATTTTTGCTGTCAAAACATCGTTCTTCGCTGATGGGAATCGCCATCATTCTCGTTGTGCTTTTTCATGCGCCTCATATCTTTCACGATACTTTTTTTAATCTGGTTCAGTCGCAGGGAAATCTCGGAGTCGATATCTTCTTCCTCATTTCAGGAATAGGCTTGTTCTTTTCGTGGACTAAGAATCCCGATGCCTGTCAATTTCTGAAGAAACGCTTTCTTCGGATTTTGCCAACATACTTGATTGTGGCTGTTGTGTGGCATTTTTATTATTGTGTTTACAAGGAATTCCATTTTTCAGCCGAGGGTATTTGGCAGTTTCTGTACCGGGTAACCAACCTCCGTTTTTGGTTTGAAGGCGATTTGACCGACTGGTACATTCCGTCGATTCTCGTATTCTATTTGCTTGTTCCGCCGTTTTACGCTTTTCTGGAGAATACGAAGAGTCAGTTCGCCTTCGTATTTCTCTTGGCAATTCTGATTCTTGGTCTGAATCTTTCTCCGGCAAGAGATATGCACATCGGCAGATTGCTTATCGTCATCAACCGCCTGCCGATTTTCTTGCTTGGGTTGACACTCGGAAAATTCGTCCAGCAGAAGACCAAAATGCCGAAATATTCCGTTATTTTCTGTTTGATAATTTTTTTGTTATGTTTCTTTTTGAATACAATTTTACAGACTGATTTCTACAAACTCACATATCTTGTAAACATCTTCACGGCTGTGTCTTTCTGCTTGCTGATGTCTTTCCTCCTCGACAGAATAAAGAGAGTTGGAATCTTGTCGTTCTGCGGTTCAATAACACTCGAAGTCTATCTTCTAAACGAAAGATGTCTCCAGATGTGCCGCATTCTTCACTTCAACGAGACGCTGTGTTTTGTTCTCATGCCCGTGCTGAGTGTCGCGCTTGCATTCTTATTGAGCAAAATTGTCAAAAAAATATCAGGATAAAAAGAAAGGCTCGCTATCGTCAGCGAGCCTTCTGTTTAAGATAGTTGTTGATTGTAGTTTAACATTGCTTGATATAAGAGAGATAAGTCTAATATTACGTAGTCACTTCGTAAATCTGAAAATTCTCGGAACAGACAAACCCACAACCATCATCAGAATGATGAGGAGAGTCATCGTTCCGTTGTAGATGAAGAGGTCGAGATAATGCCCCGTCTCGCCGTTGTTTTGATGTTGGTAGATGTACAGAACAAGTGCCTGAACCGTTCCGTAGGCATACATTCCCGGAATCATTGGCAGTAGGGCAGGGAAGGAGAAAATCTCGCTCGGACAATGCTTGTGATGTGCCGCAATGTCCGACAGCAGTCCGATGACAGAGGCTGCTATGAATCCGGCAATTACAATGTTCATCTGCCATTCGCAATGCATAAGATAGTATCGCGTAGCATGTCCCACGGCGGCAATCATTCCGCACCAGATAAGCAGTCGGCGCGGCGGATTGTTTATGCTGCCAAATCCGATGGCAGCCAGACAGGCGTAAAAGCCGTCCTGAAGCAGTTCTGTCATCTCCATTCTATCTGAAAAATTATGAGAGCGAGACATAGTCCAACCGACAGGCAGATTGTCGTTATAAGTGCGTCCGTCAGTCGGCTGTGAGCCACCAGATAGTGGCCGCGCAGAATGTCGCTCATAGCGTTAATAAATCTTATTCCGGGCACGAGCCACAGCACCGAGGTGGCAAGCGCGATGTTTGGCGTGCTGCTTATTCCAAAAATGAATCCCGACGAGCCTATGAGTGCCGAGATTATGCTGGCAATTATCGTCACGATGTGTTGGTTTATGTGCCACGACAGAAGCAGATTCTTGTAGTAGAATCCAACGGCTGTATTGGCGAAAACGATACCCATGGCAATGTAGTCGCCGTTGAACAGACGGCAGAACGAAAGGTTGGCAACTGCCGTCAGAAAAATGACGATGTGCTTGTTTATCCTCGGAACGTCGAGGATTTTCTTCAACTCGCCTGCCGATTCTTTCACGTTGCTGAGCAATCCTTCTTCCATGTCCTTGCATTCTGCCGATGGAATCCAGTCTTCAATCTTGTGGCTCAGAAGGCTCAGTTGTGTCGTCGTATTCAGGTTGATGCCGTTGCTGTGCGTCTTGCCAACCTGACTGTAGTTGTGGCTGTGTTCGCTGTCCCACACGGTAAGCAGAATGCGCGTAGGCAGAATCGACATATCAACCTCCACCATGTATTTTCTTGAAATCCTCGCCACACAGCGTTCAATTCTCGATGTCGTTGCACCTGCCGATAGCATGGCGGTGGCGTAGTTCGACAGGAACTGGCACACTTCCTTCACATATTCGTGCGACCACGATTCGTTATAGTGCGTCATCTCCATTTTCATCGTCATCTTCGAGAATTTCAATGTCTACAAGGTCGCGGTCCACGTTAATTATATGATGCTTGTCGTTAAGCATCCGCAGTTTTCTCATAACGTTAAAGCCGAAACTGAAGATTATAACTCCGAAAATCAGAAGCCATATAATCACAACTCGGCTCATCATTAAATGTGCTGATAGTGTATTCGCAATATACTCCATATCAATGTTTTATTAAAATCTTTTTTGCCGAAGAAGGAAATCTCCTCCGACTCTCGGTGTGCAAAATTATTGCATATTGTTGCACCGGAAAAGAAATGGTGATTATATGTTTCTATTGCCGCAATCGTAAAAAAGTATTATGATTTATTATTAGTAAAATCGATTGCAGTTATCGAAAATAAAATAAAATCCGATGCAAGACAAGCCGATAAAATAGTATCTTTGCATCGCTAAATAAACGAATAACGTAGAAGAACATGGAATTAAGGCAGATAAAATATTTTGTCAAGGTAGCCGAAGTTTTGAATTTTTGCGAGGCGGCGCGCCAGCTCAATATATCGCAAAGTACAGTGTCACAGCAGATTCAGCAACTTGAAAACGAACTCGGAGCATCGCTCCTTACGCGCGACTCTCATCATGTAAGTCTTACTGATGTCGGAAAGGCTTTTCTTCCGCAGGCTGTGCGAACTCTGAAAGCGGCCGCAAGTTGTCTCGACCGCATTCGCGACATTCAGATGCTCGATTCTGGCGAATTGAACATCGGCTCGACTTATTCATTTTTGCCGCTCCTCAAAGAAACCGTGCTTATGTTCATGAAGCAATATCCGGGAGTCAAGATTAATATCATGTGCCACTCTATGGAAACACTTCTGAAGATGCTCAACGAAGAGCGCATCGACGTGGCTCTTAGTTACAAGCCGAATTTTGTCCAGCCGGGCATCGACTCGCACATCATGTTCGACAATAAACTCGCCATCATCGTGTCAGATACTCATCCTCTTGCACGACTTGAAAAGGTTCGTCTTGTTGATATCGAGAAGTTTCCTTTTGCCATGCCTGCCAAGGGCTTGCAGGCTCGAAACACATTCGACCTGCTCACCAAGGATAAAGATTACCGATTCGATATTCGGCTCGAGATAAATGAAGTCAATCTTCTGCTCGACCTTGTGCGTTCTTCGAGTCAGCTTGTCAGCGTAATCAGTCAGGCGGCTGTAGTCAGAACTCCAGGCATCAAAGTCCTTACGCTCGACCAGCGTGGAACGCAGATGGAGGGCTCGTTCCACACTTGCAGCAACGCCTACATGAAGCGTGCCACGAAAGAATTTCTAAATATGCTCTGCGAAAACAAAGCTTATAACATGAGCATGCTCGAGTTTCTGTAATTTTTTGCTATTTTTGCAGAAACAGTTAACATAAACAGATTATGATAGGAGCAATTATCGGAGATATTGCCGGAAGCACTTATGAATTCTGCAATACCTTAGATTACAATTTCGATTTCTTTCCGCGCGGTTGTTCGTTTACCGACGATTCTGTCTGCACAATAGCCGTTGCCGATGCCATTCTTAAAGGAGTATCATATCGCGATAGCCTTGTTTATTGGTGTCGTAAGTATCCAAATCCGATGGGCGCATACGGTTGTTCTTTTTCACGATGGATTCGTTCCGAAAATCCTCAGCCTTATGGCAGTTACGGAAACGGCGCGGCAATGAGAGTTTCTCCAACAGGATGGGCTTTTTCTACTGCGGAGAAAGTCGCCGATGAAGCTGCAAAGTCGGCAGAATGTACTCATTCTCACCCCGAAGGTATAAAAGGCGCGCAGGCAATAGCACTTGCCATTTTCAATATCCGTCAGAAGATGTGGAAGAATCCGCTCGAAGATGCTCGCCTTCATTGTCGGAGAATCTATGGTGATGATTATCTCGAACGAATCCCGAAGGAAGGGGAGTGGAATGAAACCTGCCAAGGCTGCGTTCCGTTGGCTCTTCATCTGTTCTCGCAGTCGTCAAGTTTCGAGGATGCCGTTCGTAAAGCCGTTTCTTATGGTGGTGATAGCGATACGCTTGGTGCAATCGTAGGTTCGCTTGCCGAAGCATGCTACGGCGTTCCGACAGAAATCGCAATAAAAGCCTTGAGTCTTCTTCCTACAGAAATGATTTGCGTCTTGTCCGATTTTGAAACGAAATTCAATCCCGAATCTGAGGTTTGCAAGATTTTGCGGTAGATGTTCGGGGGGGCATAAGCCTTAGAGACAGTTGACAATGGACAATGTCTTTAGAGAAAGTTGAAAAATCGTGCCATGGTATAGGTAAGTAAGCCAGAAGGTACGGGGTAGCTTCGGAGTAGGAACGGGGTAGCTACGGGGAAGGTACGTTCAAGGTACGTTCAAGATACGTTCAGGGCACGTTCAAGCAAGCCGATAGTAATGGGTAAGCAAGCCGAAGAGTACGGGCAAGGTAGGAGATGGATAAACAGTAAATTGATAGTAAGAAAGCTGAATAATCGCATTGGTTTAGTTTTTCAGCCGTTTTAATTTATAGTCAGAAAAATAAAATGATAGGGGCTGTCTCTCAAAAAGGCAGTCCCTATCGCGTAAATTTATAAAACAACAGAAATATTTCTCATTATTCAGCAGGGCTGAACTGATCTTTTCCTACCGAGCACAGAGGACATTCAAAATCATCAGGAAGATCTTCGAACGCAGTCCCCGGTTCTATTCCTGCTTCAGGAACACCAACTTCAGGGTCGTACTCCCAACCGCAAATGTCGCAAACATACTTTGTCATAGTAATAATCTTTTAGTTTGTTAATACTTATTTATTAAATACTTGTGAATCTCAGTTACTGTCGAAACACGGCTGCAATATACTACATATTTTCGAATCCGTTACAAAATGCTCGTTTTTTTTCAGATGTTAGAAAACATCATTCTCTTTGGATACCCGATTGTTTCAGAAGATTTGCCATAAGAGTACAGCTTTTTTCTGTATCGCAATTTTTATACCCTGAAATTTGGGATTTGTATGAAAAAAACGTGAGTTCGTCAATGTATATTATATAATGTGTGAAAAGCACGAAAGTAAGAAAAATGCGTTTTTCTGAAAAAATAATCTAAAAAATGTTTGGTGGTATAGAAAAAGACTGTATCTTTGCAAAGTCTTTCGGAACAAAACACGAGTGTTAATAATCCGAAAAGATTTGTTCTTTAAAGTGTGATTTCAAGTGAGAAATTACTTCTGAAAACGCTTGATAGCGTACTGGTAAGAATAGGTAAAAAGAGTTCATTGAAAGATTTACATAGACGAAGAAGTACAGGAGCTGTGAGCTAGTTAACGCTGACTCACGGGTAAAAACAAGATACGAACTGTCAATTCGATTTATCGGTGCTAGGAAACTAAACAAATTATATTTACAATGAAGAGTTTGATCCTGGCTCAGGATGAACGCTAGCTACAGGCTTAACACATGCAAGTC
>Ga0256407_10000387_pt1 | contig 108185 bp, 114 predicted proteins | sample RumenRJG_04DNA_FD_193489 | JGI IMG/M metagenome (GOLD analysis project Ga0256407, IMG submission 193489) | Bovine rumen microbial communities from Lethbridge, Alberta, Canada - RJG_04 | ecosystem: Host-associated > Mammals > Digestive system > Stomach > Rumen | place: Canada: Alberta... | reverse complement strand
TTAATACACCCCATCCATTATTACCTGAACTTGGAATACTTCCTATTTGACTAGCTGCATCTAAATCTATACTATATGCAGTTCCATTAGGAGTTTTAACATGAAGATGAGCCATATTAGTTCACCCCACTTTCATATTCATTCATGTACAAATTATGACTATAAATATAAGACTTCATGTCAGAAATCTCATATTTATCATGCACGATTGGCATGAAATATTGACATAAAACAGGGGTAACATTACTCTCTACGCAATCTAATACAGCGATAAGAGAATTAGCTAAAAATTTAAATCTATCAGAGATCCACTGGAAGAAGACCTCTAGAACCCAATATTTATGAGGGTTCTAGAGGTTTATATATCAATTAATGTCCATAAAATTTTTGTCTAAACGCGCGCGCAAGTGATCTAATCTGATTAGGTCCAGACATCGGATCGTCATAGTCTGTTGTCCATTCGTCAGTCATACGGATACGTTGTAAGTCCCAGCGTTCACAGTTAGACTGCACGCCGTATGTGTTATTTGGAAATCCAGTATAATCATTAAAGTATACTATCCAGCCGTCGGCATTGTCTGCATGTTCAGAATGGCTCGGTACATGCTGTATATCGATTTCAATACCAAGTGCTTCAGATAATACAGCTATAACTTGTGCCATAGCAGAAATCTGATCTTCTGTAGGTGGATAGTCACCTAAATCATTGGTTGTAGCATTATATGCACAACATAATGTAACTCCTATAGAAGCAGTATTCTTCATATAGCTATGAGGGATAGTCCGTGCAAAATCACGTTCTGTAATATGAGTATCACCATCACCATCTATATTAATATGATAGTCGTGGAAGCTGTACTGATTGTACTTACCAGCAGTCCAGTGAAGTACTATCTGTACAGGTTTACCAGCATCAGCAGCCAATTCTTCCAATCTGGATTTGGCTGCATATGCGCAGTTCATTATTTCAGTTAAGTCGTCAAGATCAACCATATATGTACCTACCTTTCATATATTATGTTAGGTAGATGTCAATCATCAAAATACAAATCGTGTCTTAGTATATTTTTATATCTATATAATATAAATAACCTAAAAAGTTCATGTAACGTGTACACATATTGTCACACAAAATATCCATGATTTTAGGGGTATTTTATAACATTCTATACCTTCATTCAGATACCGACAATAGGGTAAAATTATAATACTAAGAAAGGAGTTGTGACAGATAAATGGCTATATTACACGTAAAAACGCCTAATGGCACAACTAAAGACGTCAATTTAGAGACGATGAATATTGAGTCCGACCTTCAACAGAACGGTTGGTGCAAACTCCCAAATGGACTAATTATCCAGTGGAATATGGAGGTGAACTAATCATGGCTCATCTTCATGTTAAAACTCCTGGAGGAACTACTTATAGTATAGATTTAGATACTATTAACACCCCATCTGGTTCTGTTCCATCAAATTGGGCTTATTTACCAAATGGATGTATAATACAATGGGGTAGAATAACTAATTATGGAATTATAACGTTTCCTATGGAGTTTCCATCTGAATGTTACTCATGTGTTAGACAGCTTGGTGGTTCGAACATTTGGTATAATGCCCCTTATGCTGACCACTATCAAGTTCTAAACTTAAATAAGACTGGCTTCACATCTAATAGCTTTGAAGCAACTTATGTTAGTCCCTCATATTACATTGCGGTTGGTAAATAAACCAGTGGAATATGGAGGTGAACTAATATGGCTCATCTTCATGTTAAAACTCCTAATGGAACTAGTTATAGTATAGATTTAGATGCAGCTAGTCAAATAGGAAGTATTCCAAGTTCAGGTAATAATGGATGGGGTGTATTAACAAATGGAGCTATAATACAATGGGGACAATTTAATGCAGGATATTCAGTTATTGACACAGTTCAATCCTGGCCAATAGGATTTACAAATGCATGTTTTGCAGCATGTGCAACAACGACACCAAGTACAGCAGAAGGTGGAGATGCTGTTACAGTTAGTAAAACAGGTATAATACTTGACCCATATGATACTAATCATAATTATGCTTACGTTATTGCTATAGGACAATAGTAATACAAAGATAATATAGGTATAGAGGAATCATATCCTCTATACCTATTTTTATATATATGCCATTGACTATAAAAGTAAGCCAGTGGCAATCAAAGGAGGTGATTTGATATGGCAACATTACATGTTAAATCACCTAACGGAACATCTTATGCTATGACTATAGTAACAACTGCAAGTCCTAGTGAATCAGTTGCTGTTAATGGATGGTGCACATTTCCAAATGGACTAATGATGCAATGGGGGCAAACAGGTGGTGTGGCTGGTTGGAATACATGGATAACCCTTCCATTACGAATGACACAATATTTTTGTTGTGTTGCTACAGGTAATGTAGAATATGATTATGGTGGAGGAGATCATTTAACTGTTTATCACGCATACCATGGTGGCATTGTTGGAAGATTATTTCAATCAGATGATCCTGTTCAATCATTAGCTTTTAGAACAGTAATGGAGACTGGGCCTTCAGCTAGCGTAATTGTTTTAGGTTACTAGTTCACAAACATCTCACATGTGTATAACATACATATGAAGGAGGTGTGTTATATACACTATGAAATACATAAAATGGTTACTATATACCATCTTAGACATTATATTCAATATCATAGCATATCTAACTAATCCCATAGTGCTACTCTTTGCTGATAATGTAGGTAACCTTCCATCATTCCTAGATAAATATTGGGGCAACTGGGACGATCATCTAGACATAGACTGGATGGTTGATGAAGGACATGTTCCACGCTTTGCTCGCTATGATTTCCACCGCCACTATAGGTATCATGATCCATATGAGGCTGAAAAACTAATAGGGGAATACCGTGGCTATGTAGATTTGTTAGATCCTAATTTCACATTATGGGAGAGATTCCAACGCTATGTATGCAGATTAGTATGGCTATATCGCAATAATGCATATGGGTTTTCATATTATGTCACAGGTATTGATATTAATGCTGCAGACATAGTAAAAGTGAAAACCGAGGATAAATATGGGTATACCTGGTATGTAACAGATTATGCATTCTGTTACAAGGATGAAAGACCCAGCTTTTTTGGTATGAAATGGGATAACTATGTAGGATGGAAATTTAAATCTATGGATCATCCTACAGAACGCTGTATGTTAGCAGCTAGAATAACACCATTCCAACATTAAGACATAATAAACCCTAGAACCCATATAAATACTGGGTTCTAGGGAATTTTTAGTGTTAACCAGTGGTCTAGAAATGAGGTGATTTAATATGGCAGTATTACATGTTAAATCACCAAATGGTACAACACATGATATGAATTTAGATAATTTACAAGTAAATAGTGGAGGTTTAGGATGGGGAATTTTACCAAATGGCCTAATTATACAAGGAAATAGTACAGAGGTTGGTGTATTAGGATCTGGACGTACTGATATAGCATTACAATATATGATAGCTATGAATACAAAAAGCATTGTTGCATGTGGTGGTGACTATGTAGCAACTTCAAATGTAGGAAATGTAGCTCTTACAGTTCAGACATCAAATATACATTTAGATCATATTGATTGTATATATTGTACTTGTTTTAGTACATCAAGTTCATGTATACGATGGATAGCAGTAGGTTATGTTTAAAAATATAGATAGGATAGCTATATAGCTATCCTATCTATTATATATTTATGGTTGGTTATTAATAAAAAATACATAGGGATTCAATTCCCTATGTATTTTATTTGTACTTATTCTTTGCATATATCAACACTTAAGTCAAGTATGCCCATGTCATCACTGCATATTTTAAGATACCCGTCTTTAATATTAGATGAATTTGGAAGATCTTCTAATATATAATTGAACATTGCACGCAAAGTAATAGTTGTCACCTTGCTATTTACTATCTCCTGCAGCTTATCATATAATAACTTTCTTGCATCATCTAACGTTTCACCAACATGTTCCCATATATACCTATGGAATTCTTCAGATATCTCAGCAACATAACACTGTGAAAATCCAAAATGTGTTAAAAACATGTCAATGGAATGCACATTGACAAACCGTTTGTCAATAGTAAGTGTTATCCTTGTCGTCCATAATGCGTATTTTTCATCAGGCTGGGTATTAGGATCTTCCATCTTCTTATGGGCTGTCAGTGCCTTATGTAACCTTTCAGGAATATCATCCAAGTCTTTATCCATGATAGATATTTCATGGAAATGAGCGTCATGAATGCTATACGCCCATCTATCATATGGAGCAGTTTTATCCTTATAGATACATAATACATACTGTAAGTCAAACGCTTCACTCATCTATATGACCTCCTTACCATACTCTTATTTCATCCACATCTTCATTCAATACCATATACAATTTCTGCCATCTTTTTTGTTATACTGCTAACACCGCCAAACTCGAACCGTTCAACTATTGCATGTGCTCCATATTCATCGTCAGCTCTAGCAGAATACTTCTTGTCGATAACACGCCACAGAGCCTGATGAATTAACAGATATCGTGAATCCTTACTTACAAATGGCATAATGTCACGGATAACATGTTTCAACTCATGCTCTGGGTTATCTTTATCATGTACATAAAATTCCATGGTGAACATGTTATCATTCTTACTCCATTCGGAACCGAATTTGTACTTATCTACTTCATTAGTTGGTACAGCAACTACCATCCTGTATTTATACATTAGCATCCCTCCTTATAGAATTGCAGGTTAACCAATACCGGTCCACCCAACATTGCCATGCATTCAAAATACCTATATAGCATAGCAAGCCACGATGTACAATCTATGTCGGTTGCATTATATGTTGTAAATTCATTATATGCAAATATCTGACATTTTTTATTTATATCAGGTATTTTACTAAGATCGCCAATCATATCTTCATAGTTGAATTTACAACGTGTTTCCATTTCAAACGGTTCACACCAGTGCATATTACCACTATTAAAACTGGTTTCCATGTGTATCTTGAATGTAGTTGCATTACGCAACCTTGAGCAATACCATTTGGATAGCTCAAGGTTTATATTGAAGTCAAATAACACCTTGTTGCTGTCAATGTAGGTGTTGTCCTTCAATATCTCAAACATGTTGACAGATATGATATGTGACTTATCATCATACTGCTCAGATCTCCCATATTGAGAGAATCTGTTACATCCATATCTAAACCTATGGGTAAAATCAATAGATTTAAATGGCTTTGGGTATACCCAAAATGCCAATGTTGGTGCCACAAGTTTCATGTCTTTATCCCTCCCAATCTGTATGTGATCGTCTATAGTAATATATCTTAGACGCACGTTTCAACTGATTAAACCTAATTCGTCTACCTACAAACATAGGGAATTTTTCATCCCTTATATGGATAATACCTCTTTTAAAGGGGTCCCTAAAGAAGTTATATGAACAATGATGTTCTTCTATAACTTCAACACTTGGTTCAAACATCATATCACTCCTCTTATTTCAATCCAACATCCTCAGGTCTTAATGTGCCGTTATATCCGTTTTCAATTTTAACAACCAATTTATCATTAGGTAAATATTTACCATCCTCCATTATATCCAGACGCATTTGTATCATAATAGTTGGAAATATTACCACCCAATAAGGACAATATGATTTGCTGTCGATGGAAGATTTCACATGGTCTCTCATAGCTTCTGCTATTGTTTGAACTGTGAACATACCATCGTCATTCATCATATCTTCTAACCAGGTTAGTGCTACACTGAATAATTCATCTAAAGTATGGCTTTCACCAACTGTAAACAATAAGACATTTTTGAAATGTGGTGGTTCAAACATACAATCATTTTCAATAGGTTTTAAGTTGTACTTGGTTAAATACCTTTTAGCTGGTAAGAAGTCTTCCATAAAAATAGGTGCTAAACTCCCAATTTTAATTTCAACCTTATACATCACAATGCCTCCCCAGGATAATAGACATCATCAATATAGTCTACACTATATACAGTACCTTTATACTTGTCCACTAATGATAGTATACCATTTGCGTAACATCCATAGTTAACATTGAAACAGGTATCGGTATAAAATATAACATTTAATATCGTATGCGATTCCATATCGATAGCCAATGTGCCCCTAGTAGCACCTGGTAATCTGAATACGACGCGCCCTACGTTTTTACCATATTTGTCTCTAACCTGTTCGTTATCAACAACTTCAATTACTCCGCCCATATATAAATAGGTACGTGTCAATCTTGCATAGTTTGGGTCTTTAGGAATATAACTAGACACTCTGTATTTATCACATTCTTCCGTAAACGCATTGTAGCCCTTCGATAGAGAAGTGAATTCTACTAAATACGGCTTAGGATAGAAGTACCTGACCAACGGGTAAGGACTTGACACAACGTTTTTATCTACTATTACCCGGCGCACTTTAAACATGTCAGGGTTACGTAATGTTAAATCCATATTACCTCCTATTTATGTTCTATTATAGTCACGGTACCTTCCATAACTCCAAATGTGCTGTCTTCTTTGAACTTGTAAGTATCAGGGGTTTCACCAGGTTTCATTGACCTGGTTAGAATCCACAAGGATGTTTCTTTCCAGGTAACTGTAACCAATTTTTCATTTGGTTTCAAATTAATGATCATATTGCCACCAAATTTTCTTGCTAAAGGGTTACACCCAGTAACCATCATACAGATAATTACGATTACGAGTGACCTTAATATGTATTTCATATTTACCTCCTATTATTATAACACAGTAAAAAGTTATTGCATAGGGAAGCGCCATGTTAGACGCTTCCCTTAGAATCTACTTGTTCCATATGTCCCGATTAATATAGATGGCTATTAGGTATATTAGATCAATGAGTGCCACAAGAGTGTTCCAGAAGATCACATTGTCAGCATTCATAGTCTTATATCCTAATAGCACATTTATATTGGAAATCAGTAATATTGGTAATGCACGCAATAGCTTATTCATACAATGGATTTTTGACATATAAGTCAGTGTATCCCATCCAATCTACGCCTGTACTCGTCTCATTAAACCCGATATTGGTATCTTTAACGATATCCTTAATATTGGTTTTCAATAAGTACTCAATCGGTTTATCCATATCAACTAACAGGCCATCGAGTATGGACTTGGCTGTTATTTCAGCCTGCTTCTTAAGGGTATTATACGTATCCCATCTTTTCATAGGGACATAGAAGCTCATGCTGACAAGATTGGAAAAGTCATTATCGCCAATAGAGCTGATCTCAATATGTACATCTTTATCAGGTTCATCATCAAAGTTACACATATCAATGAAGCTAGCCAAGTTGGCGAATGGACCATGTACAACGCCATCTGTATTTGGTATCATCCATTCACATGATACCCACATATCTACCGGGTAAGGGATCTTTTTTGCACTATCCAGTACATCACGCTCACGAACAACATACAAATCGTTACCATCAGATGTCTCAGCTTCAGGCCCTAACAGCTTTATCCTCTCGTTATACTGTTTGGCCATTTCATCTGCTACTTCCTTTGTTGAACAGACATCAACAACGGGTTCACCCTCGGGGTCTCTAAATACAACCTCATACACTTTCATCAGATTTAGCCTCCTCTGTATCCTTCTTAAAGTTATCAATAAAATCCGATATAACTTTCTTTTCGATAGGGTTTAATTCAAAATGCGTAACGTTTGTTGAAACTATATTAGCACGATTCAGTTCAACTTCAATGAAATGTGCGAACTCTCCAGCTCTGTCCCACTTACTGAATTTATCAATGCCGTTGAGATTCAATACTGTTACGCAATAAAATGCATCTTCTTTAATATCGAATAAGCCCAATTGCCTAAGGGTTTCAATGATATAACTTCCATAATTGGCTGATTTAGTGTCGTTATTAACAAACCCTTTATACAGCAACCAGAAACCAGCAAGTGCAGCAAAATCGAATTCAACAGATTCCCGCACTTCTTGTCGTCTATCCTTAACCTCATTTGTCGATTCCATCGTTGTCACCTCCATCAACTGTGTTACCGTATTCATCACGTATAGTACGGTGTATCGTGTTTATGGCATTCTTAAAATACTCTCTGCACTCAATCTTGATATTATCCAGATTTTTAGACAATTCAATTTCATCATCTATATTTTTATTTAATATCTTTGGGTAATATTTCAAAGTTGATCCAAACATAATTGTCATATGCTCGGAATTTGGTAACAGATCGAGAAAGGACATTACAACAGTAGCCATCATTGCTGATTGCATTTTGGACTCATCCTTGTCCAGGTATCCTTCCACAGCTAGACGCAAGTTGTGAATAGATGCTGAATATGCATCACCATCGATGGTTTTACCATTATCCTTCACGAACCTGGCTATATCGACCATTTCTTCTAATGTAGTATTATTACTTGACATTATAACACCCCCTAAAAAGTTATAACCCGATACCTATATGATATCGGGTTATCATTATTGCTTATTGCCTGTCCACATAACAAGCAATCCATTGCAGCCAACGATATTGCCATTAACGTCTTTAACGATCTGCCCAGGACAAAGAAGATCATGACGATTAGGACATTCTTTTGCAACTGTGGCAGATACAATGTAATACACACCAGGCACTTCATCAGGTAGCCCTTGAACTATACCGTATGTTTTTCTGACGATAGGAATACCGTCGATCACATTTAGTACAGTTTCAGCCTGCTGGCATCTTGCAACAGTGCCAGATTGTTTGATAACTCTGGTAGTTCCATCTTCCCTTCTGATGTTTACATCATGAGGACACAAGTTTACTAATTCCATTTTTACACACCCCTTTTATTTTTATTACTTGCACTTATATGATATATACCTATCAATATCGACTATACGGTTACATTATTAAATAGCGATATTACTACATTTGTATTTATAGTGTCTATATCTGAAATATCATTAGTACTCACTAATCCACTTTCTGTATTTAATGACAATGCATTTATAAAATTAGATACCCATGTTGTACTATCATATCCATCCAATTTCAGTATTGCTCTTGTATACTTCTCGTGGTTTACAGTCACTTGTTCAGTGCTGATTTTACAATGTCCAATGGGTATATCAGCTGTGTCTGTTCTAAACGATAATAGAGCATCTGTTGCTTTCTTAGCGGCACTTCCGGCCCACGTACGGAGAAGAATTGATACTATTATACGGTGATTTCTAAAACCTTTACCACTATTTGCCCTATATCGATCATACATAAATAAGCATCCGTATATATGCTTAGACATCCTTGTATCAATGCTGATAGTACCTGGTTTATACTGATATTTAGTATATGCCGGCAATACATCACTAACAGATCCAGTGCTAAGCCTAATGAATATAGTTTGGCCTTTGGATATAACTTTAGTAGTTGCTAAAGTTGCATGAAAATATAGGTCTATCATCTTCTTAGCGACTTCCATACTATCACCTCATTATATGTATTTTAGACCAATATCTCACTGTTACATCCATTACAGTAGGCTATACGGTAAATACCAGGTATACCATATATGGTATACCTGGTATAATAGGTCAATTGAATTCTACACTAATATCACGATATCTAGTGCTCATCCTTTTACTGGATTCAAAGACTGTTTGTGCCGGTATAGGGAAACAGTCCCATAGGTATAGGGTCTTACCCCTAAATGTCATAAGTGGTTTATGTAACAATTTTGGTCCCCTCTGAAGGGTGATACTAGTTCCGCCATCACGGATATTAGTGACAGTAATCACATTAATATCATCCATTATAGGAATATCAAATGCTTTACAGTCTTCTCTATACCGTGATTGAATCAATTCACAGAGGTCATACTTGCGGTTTAGAGTCAGCGGTTCTACTGTAGCAGGTTGCTTCTTCATAACCAATATACCACCTTTACTAATAGATTGGGTTTATCCAACTACACTAAATTTCTCAGTCTTACTGATAGTAAACTTAGATAATAGATTGGTTCCCTCTAGTCTGTTACCTACTTTGAACCTAATCAGATTTGGTGTTCCGAGAGCGCATGTTATCATGCTGTTCACTGCATATTCCATACTATCATATACCCTCGTATTGCTGTTAGCATAATTGACCATACGGTATGATGTAGCCTCTTCCCTCATGGCTTTCTGAAAGTATTCCAACTCTTCCTCAAGACCCATATCATAATGGTACTCAGGTGGCATCTGCAATATATCCAGCATATTCAGGAAGTGCTTACCAAAGTCAGGGTCTCTATTAATCAATGCATATGGTAATATTCTGATATCTGATTCTGTCAGTGCCTTCTTGATTTGTTCCTGAGTATATGCCTTCATATATACCCTAGCTCTTGGTATATAGCATTTGAATCCTGGTATATTTTTAACAGGTATAGACAGAGTCAGAGATTGATTCTGATATGGTACATCTATCTTGATATTACCTTCTTTAACAGATAACCATACTGACGGTCCACCTTCTGGAGATACCTTAGGTGAAATTTGTATAGGTATATCCAAGTCAACGTTAACTGTAGATAGATCTACATTTTTATTATCTACAAAGGTGGTATTCTTAAATATATTCATAGCTAGTAAACGGATATCTTTTATGGCACAACGACATGAGTACATGTACATGTACTGTTCCATAGGGAATCTGCCATCATGCCTCATTAGCTGCTGTAGTTTAATATCAAACATAGCTTTGGCATCATCCTCATTGCGGTCATAGATGGATCCGGTCAAAGTGAGGTCTATCTCCCGTACTAGATTATCATAATAATCCAGACTAAATAATTCATCCCTTGTCATCATCACACCAATCCTTTCCATACTTATTGATGAATATAAACCAGGGTACAATGGAATCTATACACATAACAGGACCACTCAATGAACGAATGAATGTAATGCCATCACTTGCTGGTCTATCCCCGTCTGCAATATCAATAAGTCTGCGCTCTATGATGTCAATAATATTATTGGGTTTGACTGCATCATCCCAGTCTATATGGATATTTTCAATGCGTTTATCCCCTAACTTCAACATTAAATCTACACCCTTACTAAATTGGCCATATTCAATACGATCTATCTTAGCGAATATGACATCCCATTTGGTCATACTGGTTGGCGGCTGTTGATTATAGATCTTTACATACATCATAATTACCTTTCTATATATAATAAGATACTGGTAATTGATACCAGTATCTTATGTATTATCTCTTAATACCGCGTTTAGGTCTACGAATTGTTGGTGGAAGATTCTCAGACGGTTTAGGCGCTTTTGGCTTCTTACCACCGACCATATTGAATATACTGCTTAACGGTACTGCAAGTTGTTTAACACCATTTTCATCTACAAATGTACCGTCTTTAGCAATATCGCTTTCATGTAGATCACGTTTTACTTCATCAGACATCAGTTCATCACCCCTTATGTACGATATGGATTTTATTTGATCTCATAGCTTCGTATTTAGTGAATGGTATCCTAACCATATCAATAGCTTGTTTAGATGCCATGATCTCATTAGCTTCAGCGATGTTAACAATGTTATCATCAAAATATACAAGGCGACTAACTGTTTCATCATAGTATAACGTACCAAATAAATCAATTTTGTAGTCGCCATCTTCATCAATAATATCGGTATCATTAATAATACCATTTTGCAAGTACTCTATACATGATAACACATTATCAGTATTGATTATACCTTCAAGGGTAACACTATTTTTGGACACAGTACCACTGATTGTCATTGTAATGGTATTATCATAGCTATTGATTTTGAAGTCAATTATAGGTGCAATAATTGTTGATACACCGATTTCGTTTTTATCAATCTTTATAACCTTGATTCTAAACATGCTTGGCTGTCCTCCTTTAGTTGTTATACAGCTTTGTCCATATTATAATGGTGATTTATATATCCAATTGGATAATATATATTTATAGCAAGAGGTTGGGAACGATATGGATACTAATACCATATCGTTCCCTGGCTTCATGCGATTCATTTAAGATAGTTCAGTGCATAATTTACAGCAGATAGGGTCGAACTATTAACCCTAACAATATGTAGGTATTAATATATTATCCAATACCTATTTCGGTCTCTTTCTTGGTCACCACAGTTTTATCTGTAACCTTACCAACAGAGCCTTCGTAAGACCCAACTATATCATTATAGTTATCTAACAAATTCTGTGCATACATGTTGTTCAGGAACACAGATAATCTGTAAGTAGAATCAGCTTTAGACTTGTGTATAGTAAGCCTAAATCCCTCATAATCTATATCATAATCAACACCCTGAACCAATTGCTCGTTATCACACATCACTATGAATTTTAGGAATACATTGTTATCTATACCTGTTTTATTATGCCATTTAACTATATCTATAGCATTGGTATTACTAAATACAGGTAATAGATCCAATCCATCATCCTGATCTTCTTTATCTGGATCAGTCTCAAATGCTTGTGTATACATTAGCTCAAACCCGTTATCTAATCTGGTTTCAGTAAACAAGTTTGGTACTGTGAAATATGGTATGATATTAATACCATTAGCTTGATCACGCCAATGATGTGCAACCATATCCATCTGGAATCCAACTTCTTTTGGCTGCTTCTGTAATGTCATAAACTCATATATGGCAGCAACATTGAACTCTGTAGTCAAAGTAAAATTAATGTTACTCGTATATACAGCCCATGATTTTTTATTTGGTTCATCTCTGCTAAGGTCAGTAACAACCCAATCTATAGCTAATGGATAGTACATGAAGAAGTCCATAGTAGAAGTAGATGTGCGTTCCTTGAATGTTACATACTTATTAGCATGGGACATCATATACTTCAAGAATTCACGGGTTGATCCACTATCATTATCTTTAATAGGTACACCGGAATATGCCGATATAAGTTCAATACATGACCCAGGTATAAGATATTCCAGGCTTGTGTTCATACGATATATTCTTTCTGGTACTAAACGACTTAACAGATAAAAGTACTGGTTGATCTGTTCCATCTCAGTATCTACCATAATGGTTACATCGAATATAACTCTGATACGACTCATTAAATATGATAAAGATATAGCATTTTTCTTATCTAGAAAGAATGGCATAAAATTACATGAACCACCCCTGAAATCCATATCAAAGTTATTGGTGGTAAACAATGAGTATGTCATGAATATATCAGTATTATCAGCATCCAATCTTGGACGTATTACCAATATAGGCCTATTCTTCTTAATGAACTCATAATCACTATTTTCCTCACGCTTTTGCTCACGATATGCCATACGTGTATTTATGTGTGTATGCTTAAAATAATCCTTAGGAAACCATTCCTTGATAAATTCTGTAAATAGGGATGTGACATTACCCATAGTATGAGCAATGCTCCCATTAGTAATAGTCTTGTTCATAGGTGGGAATCACCTCGTATATCATAATAGTTATATGGTTGTGCGAATTCGTAAAATTGCAGAATATATACATATATCATATATGCGTGATAGTGGGTTACGTCTGTTAGGGCTGCTATAAATCGCGCGTGGCCAAGCCGTAAATACCGCCCCTGTGAATCCGGGTTACTATGAGCGCACTTACTATGTTAATCATAGGACACGGCCGGTTAAGCTCCGTGCCTCAACCGGATGCGACGGACCCCTATCACTCCAATATGTATAATATATCAAATCAAAAGTCAAAAGGAGGATGGTAATTATGAAGTTTGAAGCAGGTTGGAAAAATACTAAACCTGGAGGCAAGACCGAAGAATGGCATGTATCAGGTGATGGTACTGAGAACGAAATAGCTATTATGGCCAAATTTGGGCCTGCGCTGGAACGCATCTTTAACCGGATGGCTGATGAGCAAGAGCGGCACCATAAGGTAATGGAACAGCTCGAACTGGATAGGTTCGAACACCAGAAAGAGATGGACGAGCGGGACTGCTATTGGAAGTCTCGGTATGAGGAAAAAGACAAAGCCCTTGACGCAACTGAAGACCAGCTGCGGGAAGCCAAAGATAAACTGTGGGATTACGAACACGGGTTTAAAGAACCCGGTCAGAGCGAATCCGAAGAGGATGATAAGTGACCACCCCTGATGATGTAGGTGGTGCTACTTTGGGGCCAGGCATACCCCGCATCCTCGCCGCCTATCATCAATAAAAAGACGTACGGGATTAACTTCCCGTACGTCTCATTACTCATACCTGTCTTTTTTGGATTTATCATCCTTATCATCATTGGAATCGGCAATTTTACCAAGGATGCTTTTAATACCTAATAGATTCTGGAATATCTCATTTATATCCTTAGATGTACTCTTTAACCCTTCAACACTGGAACACCTATTGAACACCTCGTAACCGAGCAGTCCACTCAGTACATTAAGTGCTACACTTAGTGTCACACCAACGTGACTGAAGAAGTATGCGGATATAAACAGATAAAAACCCATACCTATAATGGTACCTATTACTACCTTATGGATCTTTGTCACTCGTTGCTTTCCCTTATAAATATTGGATATTTCTTGTAGGTATGATCCTGTGAAAGCAAAGAAGAAGCATCCAATAAGCAGGTTGATATTCTTGAGTGATTCAGTATCCAAAGCAGTTATAAAACTCAATGCTATCACACCCTGTTCGTCAATTTGGATTCTATGCTCTTCAGGTCTTCCTGTGAGAGCAGGTTCCTAAAAAATAAGCACCTGGACACATTCAATATCACAAATATTACACACAGGTGTACTATGAGGGACCCGATTGAGTTATAGTAAATATTGCGCATTTCAACATCAGCCTGTTTCCTAGCCTCATTTTCAAGGCTATCAATGGTATTAAGGTGATGCTTGCGATATTCAAGTAGATAATCATAAAGTGATATATAAGGTACTACAGCAATTTTGAAGTTATCGGACGCGAATCCATTATTATCATAATCGTTAATACCAAAAATATCACCATGCTTTGTAATATATGACGGTTTAACCACATAGTATCCGGAAACTCCTTCAAGGCCTTCATCTTCTACTATATCTCGTATCTGGTCATACGTCATGTTTTGTATTATCACATGTTTATCCCATACGGTCTTAATAGGCTCTATAATGCGAATTTCAGACCTATGGTTTGTTATCATATCCATAAACTTTATAGCCAGAAACTGGTTGTAATTATGGATGATAAAATCATTTGGATCTATAGCAAGGCTTTTATCATTAAATAATTGGTTATGAATCAGCTTATCCTTAACAAATACAAGGTATCCAGCCGACCTACGTATATCTGATGGCATTAAATCATTTCCAGAATTGACAACATCGTGTACAATTGGAACAAAAGGCCTATCAGCATAATTATCATTACGGAATGATTCTAACAAACGTGGCAGATCACTACCATATTCATCTTTTATGCGATTAGTCATTTTAATAGCCATCAATTCAGAAGCCTTACTTTCATATGTTCCTATATCACTTATAGTATTATATACTACATCAACCTTTAATCTGGTTGTTTCTGAAAGATAACTGTGTAACCTTACCTCAGCATCATTGATTTTGGTCTGTGAGTATAGGTAAGAGTATCCGCATGATATGATGATAAAGAACATCACCATCATTACGAAAAACCTATGCGTGCCTGAATCACATACCTTAAACTGCTCTAACCCACAGAATGGGCGCAGATCTTTATCTTCAGGCAGATTCATTTTTTCTCCTTGACCTTAGTGTCATCCTCTTCTTCGCATTCATCATTAGGATGTAAATATGGGTCCTTGTATTTCTCAACACCCTTCTGCAATTTGCGAATGGATGCTACCTCTAAGTCAATAATAATACCAATAATGAATGATGGGATCGGTATTGCACGCCATATAAACAGATCCTTTACATTATTAATGGCTTCTTTCCGCTTATCTTTGTTGGACATGTGATCAGCGAAATGATCTAAGTGGTATATAATGTTGGTAACTGCGTGTTGTACACTTTCACTACTGTTAGATACATATATCTTGAACACCAGCTTCTGGAATAAATTAACTACCAACATGAGCAGTGCTATAATCAGTACTATAGTCATGATGGTAGCTAGTGCCTTTCCAAATTCAGATGCTACTGTAATATCAATGTACTTTTTCAGTAACTCCGCAACTAAATCCACAGTCCGTACCCCCTTTCTTAGGTTTATAGTACAGCTTATAATATTGTGCTTGGAGCATATAGAAGTGCATAAATAATGGTAGAACCAGTATATTATTGGTTCTACCATTCATATAATCAATCACCCTGATATTCCAAAAGACCTTTGAGGACTTTATGGATTTCATCGCGCTGTACAGTAAATCCTTTAAATGTGGCATTAACGAATTCATCCATACGCATACACAGATATGTCGTATACTTAATGCAGCGCTTGATTTCTGCTGCATATATCTTAGCATTGGCTTTATCTGCATTAGCATAGTCATGGAATCTCTTAATAATGCCTTTGAGCTGTTCACGTACATCTTTGACCTGTGCAGTCTCGATCTTCCGTCCATTATCAATAACATCTTTAGTCATCTTCTGTTCCCAGTCAAGCATATCGCTTATTGACCAGTCATCCTGGAAGTTGAATTCCTTAACTACTTCCTTATTGCCATCACCAAGCATGTGTGCTAATAGGTACTTTTCATATGCACCCTTGGCCCAACCACATAATCTGGTTTCAATATAGCCATCTACTTTACTCTTGTACTCTTCATCAACCTGCTCTTTGATATATGCTGCAGACGTATTACGTACATTTTTATCTACAACTACACGGGTCATATTTAGTATATTATTGAGTAAAGTATAGATATTGTCTATTTCAACACCATACCATCCAGCATGCCAAATATGATGTTTATATGTATAGTTCTTAACACCATCTTTAGCAAGCAGCTCTGATTTCTTAGCATTCAACTCAGTTAGGTTATCATCAAATACACCAAAAGTGCGTGTTAGATGATCCTTGAACTTATTAGCTGATGCTCTGCTGGATAATTTATCTACTGCATCGTGCATAATCGAGAACTGTTTAGCTTCATGAGCTCCAAAGTCCATATTTAAGATAGCACCCTTATCATGTGCTAACTGCTTCATAATCATACTGTCTGCGAAAGCATCAATGGCTTCCATGCAGCATTTTAATGCATATTCATCGGATTTACCATCAAACATATTAGCCATAGGTATTACCAGCCTTTACTTATATTATCATTAACGGATTGTCCACTATAGCGTTCTGAACTATTGTTTAACTATATAGATAGGAGGTGTCACCCTGTGAGTGACCTTAACTCTAATGTCAATAAAATGATTGATACAGCTATTGACAACCTTGACAAAATACTGATTGAAAGCCGCAAGTATCTTTTGCAGAAGGAAGTATTTGACAGGTGTATTGCAGCCTGGCAAAGACAAGCTACCGATTTGATCCAGTTAATCACAACTCCGGCTATAGCTATTAGAGATGTGAATGGTAAGATTCATTTCATGGTTACTGGTGAAAAGTGGAAGTTATTTATGCGGTTAAACCTGTTCTATTCTGAGAAAGGTTCTGAAGGACGTAGCACAATTATATGCACCAATCCTGTAGAATTTATATGTGATAAATTCGAAGTGGATAAGAGTTGCGTTATCAAGGCTTTACGGGATTATGAAGAAATCTATGATGCATCCATTATGGATGTTATGGCTATCAATGATAAAGTAGCTGCACTGCAGTCTTTAAACAGTAATGGTGAAAAACTGGATAACCTTCAGGAAGCATCCAATATGATTAGAGCTGCTATTAAGCGCAACCGTGAAATTACCGATGTCGTTGCTCATGGCAATTAATGGAATTCACATACCACTAAGAATATTTGAAAGGTGGTCGCAGTATGCTACGTAAGAATCGTAATAGCTTTGGCGATGCGCAACAGGTTATCCGTGAATCTAATGCAGGATTACCTATTAACACAAGCTTTAAGCCTAGCAATGCTTATACCAGAATAGATCAGTTGGATGCAACAGACCCATTTAGTAGTATGAATCCTAACTCCATACCTGTGCCTGGAACAAGTGTTTGGACAAACCCTAACGTGGGATCCAAAAAATTGTCATCAGCATATGATATGGTAGGTATGATATCATCATTTGATAGGCATCAGAGAAACACAATTAATCCATTGGAACTGTTATCCACACAAAATGAAGGCCCCTCAGTATTACATCCGGAAGTACAGCCATTATATGAAGGCTGTCGCAGACTTATACTGAATGGTCATATGGATGTAGGCTACTGCCAATATAAAGACAAGATCATTAACTTTGGCAGATTATTCCTTGATAAGGAAGTCTACATGTTTCCATTCCCATTTAAGGGATACCAGAAGAACGAGATTAGTGTGTTCCTGATTAAATATCGTAGTCCTAACATATTGCTACAATTTGAACCAGTAAAAGAGTTCAATGATGAACTGTTTGGTATTGGTACACATTGCAAATCATCGGCTGTTGTTATGAACTATTTCTGGGTTGCATGGGCGTATATGAAGAACAAAGATACACAGATCTTTGACTTTACTAAGGTATCATGATAAAAATATACCATACGGATATTAATCCGTATGGTATATCTTATGTGTTTAGATATTATACCCTTGATTACGCAGCTTCTTAATATCGCTTTTATCATCAATATTGATAGGATATATATGACTACGTAACTCTTTAGGCACTGCTTTGTTTACCCTATCTCTATAACAATGGGTTTCATCATCAATGTTAGTGGTAATGCAATGATAGATTGTCTTCTCTTTGGGATCAGCTAGAAACGATGCCAATATGTCATCATTTAAAAAGATACGGTTATCTGGGGAATAGTATGTACTCCAATTTGTACCAGTCTGATTGATAAACAGATCACCACCATATATCAGGTATGCAAATGATTTGATTATCCCATCATGTGCTACTTCACTTGGGAAGATCTGTACATTTTTATCCTGGTAATAATCCCCTTGTACAACATGGCATTCACTTAACAGACCTCCAACTATCTCTATATAATTGGATCCCTTAAGTAATATCTGACTAGGAAAATATAGGATATGTTTAAGACCCATATCTACTATTATATCGATAAATGTCTTAAGACCATTGATACGACTTTCCTTGGTTGATGTAGTAAAGATTGCTATGTTATCAACCTTATCCATTACTTCCTTGCCTTGTTTGCTAAATAACCAGTTTACATTGCTGAATGGTATATCAAACAGATACATCATATCATCTATTAATAGATACCATGATGTCTGTCCACCATTGTTATTATAATCAGCATAGTTACCTATGCACTTTAACTCATACCGTTCCACTGCCATCGTCAGTCACCTCTGTAGGTTCCTCTGTATTATTAACAGGCCCTTCATCATTATCAGACTCAGCTTCAACCTTGGTATTCATGAAACGCAGTTCCATAACAGGACTGATACTATCATCTACATAGATTGTATAGTTATTGCCATTGTCAATATCATGAGCGTAAACCAATAAACCAGCTTCACCGGTTATACTTGTAACGGTTTCCATATAATCAACTAATGCTATAGCAGTATCATTGCTATTGTTGATACTAATTGATAGAGTAAATATATTTTTTGGGTACTCTTGCTTTGCAATTATGTATCTGAAGAACCTCCCATGTTTACTATCATATTCCAATAGTGCACGGCGCAATGATTCATTAGCTAAAAAATGTAGACTGTTAATACTAATATCGTTAAATAATATGCGATGCATAGCACGAATACTGATAGCAGGGACATATTTACCATCATTGATAGTAAATGTATCAATACCAGGATATGATTTATCATAATCCTCTTTTGTTATGACCATTACATCGCGATATTTGCTACTTAAACCATATTTGGTTATAAGGTCTTCACAGTCTTCTTCAAATACCATTCCTACAGGATAGAATTCCATGTCTTCATGGATTGTATCGTTTCTAAATACTACTGGTTTAATAATCCTTTCTTCAAATGGTGTTGCCATAATATATACCTACTTTCTATATTATTGATAAGGGGTGTTGTCAGCACCCCTTATATTACAAGATAATCGGCTTCATTAATTGCTCTTCAGGTTCATCAAACCCTATTTTTAATGGTCCTGATGGATTGTCAGGATAGTAATTGGACGAATCATCAACATGCTCAAGGGGGTTAATCAGCTCACACTGATCTAGTGCATCTCGTAGCTTTAACTTAGCCCTATAGTATGCTTCTGGTGAACTATAGTCAAGATGAACGTTTAATCCATCATACTTAAAGTAGTCGTTTACTGCTTTAACCATTTCATACTCAGTACCTTCTGATTCCATCTTTGGATTGAACCATAGATTTTCTGTCTTAGCAAAGCAGCATACAACACCAGATAACCCTGGACTTGATGAGCTACAGCTATTAAGATCTAATCTATTTATATAACTTGGATGACAAGATCTATATTTAATACTTATATTACGGTCACTTCTATTACCAAGCGAGTTCTAATGTTCCATATAGTTCGTTACGCTATATGCGTCATAATTGGCAGCTGCATGTCACCATGCAGACCAGACTATATCTTCACCCATATATTATGGGGCATCCCATTTCCATCCACTTGGATGTACATAATAGTCGTTGAGCCTTCCCATATAAGGCTTGGCTGCTGATTGTCTCCTTAGAGGTGTTCCAGCAATTAAAGATGTTTTTACAAGGGGATTACTCCCCAAGGGACCCAACTCGCTATCTCAGGTCCACGCACCGAATAACGCAGTGCTGTCATGGCGTCTAAATCGTTGACCGCATCATTGTACTTTAGCAGAGGACTGCTATACAATAATTGAAATATCAGTGTGCCAGGGAATTTGAACACATCCTTGACTTGTTTGATTTTGATCTTGTTACCTAGTGTAAGCAACCTATTGATTGACTCACCCATACGTTTAGATAGTAACGCAGCAACATACTCATTCAGTCTAAGCCGCTTATTATCCAAGTCTAGGTTGTCCTTCTTCTTAAGGTCTATGTAGTTTTGTACCATCCATTTGATAACTGAGTATACTGATACCTTATTAACATCAGATATCTTCAGCTTCTTCTGTGTGGTTATATCAAGTAGACGTTCGAAGAATGCAACTGTTGACTTCCCAGATTCATACATTTTATATGACGTGGTTGTATATAAAGATCCCAATCGTTCCATCCAATATTTGGTATCTTCCAGGTTCTCCATAACCGTTTTATTATTCATACAACGCTTAACCATAAGAGCCATAGACTGTACATACAGATACTTATCAAAGAAGTACCGATTAACACCCATTGTAATATTCTTATTTATAGGGAAGAAATAGTATTCATCACTATTGGCTTCCATCTTATCCCGTACCAATACAAGTAGTTTGGACATTGTAAAGTATTCCATAGTGTCCGAAAATCCTGACTTACAGAAGTAAAACAGGAATGTTTCAATCTGCCGTTGAAATGCATTGATATAATAATACGGGATATCATATGTGTTACCCTCTACATCTGTAAGGGTATCCATATCTTTATTAATACAAATTGGCATAAGTGACTTTAATGTCAGCCCTTTACGGGATGTATAAGTACTATTATCAACCAACTGGTACAATAGAAAGTATCTTTTACCCCGTATAATAAAATAGTTGTTGGCATCCAATTTAGGTACCAATATGTTTTTGGTTATAAGGGCCTCTTCACCTTTGACATGTATCTTGAAGTTAAGGGTCAATTCAACACATCTATCTGGATGAATGTATTGATACTTGACATTCATGTCTTTCTTTTTGACCTTCTTACGTGTGGTTATATATTTATTGAAGTCTATCTTGGATTCATCATCTATAACGCTATATCCAAGTAACGTTATATAATTAGTTATTTCCAGACTCTTAAATATATCCACAATAAAGGTTATCAGAGGTTCCTCACCCTTACGTTTGATGAGCTCAATATTGATATTTTTAGCTTCATCATTTTCAAACTGCCGTAGGAATTTTTTCATTCCATAGCACCCCTTTAAAAACTAACACCGCCATATGCTATGACTGGTAGCAGCGTGTAGATGGGGGCAAACCTCAATCATACACGCTGCTAATACTAATATTATTCGTCGGCTTCGGTTATCGCATCATTCTTGATTAACTGTTTAGGAATCGGACCTGCAGAGATGGATACAGTGAAATTACCATCCTTCTCAGCATCTTCCTCAACACGCAAATCTACTCCAATACTCAATACCTGATGGATATTGACTTTTGCAACATCCCCATTCTTACGAGCCTCATTCCCGAGTTCACGGAATATCTCTTCCAACCAGATAATTCCAATAGTCGGAATACCTTTCCACTCGGAACATACAATGCCACATTCACGGTTCAGACGGTCAATTGCATTTTTGCTGACACGCTCCATGAATTTGGCTGTCTTCTCATCGATTACAATAGGATTAAATGCCATAATAAAACCTCCTTAGTTTCTCTCTTCGATTGCTGTCGACACGCACTCGAAGGTATTAACATGTTGCACTAGATATATTTTACAACATGCACTGGTATTATATATACTTGAATGACATGGTTGGATTATCCATCTAACATGATAGTAACGGTCATATTCGTGTACGTCACAAGATGATGCTTAAGAGATATTTGGCACGTCAGCAAATCCTTAATAGGATCGGTGTCTAAAACCCATAAATACTTGAGATTCTTGCAATACGAGATGGCTATTAATATTGATCCAACCTGTTGGATCCCTATACAGACATAAGTCCCTTGTTCATTTACCTATAAATGGTATCTGCTCAAGGGACTTCTTTTAACGCAATACAAGATGTGCATACCATACAGTGAATCATTACCGTATGGTATGCACTTGTCCCTTCCCGAATACGCTCGGAGGATACAGTTATATGAAGAGGAAAAACAATAGGTGCGGCGGAATAAAACACCTATGCGCCCTTTAATATCCTGTCGATACAATCTTAATGGTTCTATCAGTGTTATATGTATGACAAGGTATATGCAACATGAAATGATCAAGGCTTATGTCAGATACATATATTTTACCATCAAGGTCGTTAGGAACATCCTCTAAAAATACACCATTGCATATATTAGAATATGTTATTGGAAAGTACATTCGTCTATCACCTATAACCATATTAACAGTAATGGTTTGAGTTATAATACCATTATTGACATTATATGAGCCTGTCTGTTCTCTCTTTGGTGTATTATCACCTTCGTATATATTTATAGGTATTTCTATTGTTCGCCATTCCTTTGCTATCTTAAGTATAGCCAATCTTAACCATCCCCTTAAAAAATACGGTATAACAGGGGTAAAGACAGCATGAACCATTTAGCTGTCTCACCCCTATTAACCAATCATTGTAGACTCAAGGTCTCAGTTCTTATATTAAAGTTGAGCCTTTTAGCACTGGATTCCAATGATATGTTATCACCTAATACACCTATTACAAAATAGGGTACTGCATTGATAAATTTATCTGACCGTTCAGAGTATACCTTAACAATTTTGCCAACCTTAACATCGGCATAATCGTCTACCCTGATGAAGTCCTTTTTATGCTTTATGTATAATTTCATGGCGATCATGCCCTTTCTATATTAAACTAATACACTTATAGCATTACTATGGTTATAGGTATTGTTATACAGTTAGGACATTAATACCATACTATTAGAACTATACAAATAGGGCTTCGGTTTTGTCAGCAATTCGGTACAAATGATCGATATTAATAACTTTAGTGCAGTCATCAACATCAGTAAGTGCAGATTTGAACAAATCATTCAGATCACACCAATCAGTCTCATCAACGATATCAGAAAGAGATTTCCCATACATATCATGTATGGTTTTACCAATATCCTTCACCATTTCTCTTGCACGTCTCTTTAGTAATAACAGAGATCTGTTTGCATCATCTGGCATAACGTTCTTTTCTTTATACAATTCAGCAACATCAATTTTTACAATTCCTTTAGTTTCAAAGGACATGTAGTCTTCATCGATAATGCTAAACGTTATGCTTGATATATCGTTGTTGATTTTATCCTGTACTTTAGAAAATGCGCTGTAAGACATCGGCATTGTTTCTATTTCATTACAGCTCTCGTCAAATTTGAACTCAACATATTTTAACTCAGGCATTTTCAACATTTTAGGATAATTCAACACATCCCTTACACTGACGTTATATATTGGACAATCGTCAGTGTATTTAGCAAAGTACATATTTAGGGTGTTTGCAATTCTAATAGCATCGACCCTATCATATGTTGAAAATATCACCTTATCAAATATAGCTCTGTTAGGCCCATATGATTCAATTACATCATATACGTTATCAGCCATATCATTTACCTCCCATATACTTAAATTTCTTATAGGCATCCTGGATTGTCATAATAGGGATTTCTAACTTGATAGCCTTCTTTATCTTACTGGAATCAGTGCTACCAGTTATAAGTAAATCCGTCTTTCTAGTCAGATCTTCAGTCACACCTATATCAAGTTTGTCCTTCAGATACTGCTCAAAATCCCTATCCCGTACTTTAGTAAAGCACACAGTCATACCGTACTTTTTAGCACTTTTGACTTTGACATGGTTTAATGCAGCAATGATGTCATCGTGATATTCTTCCAACCCATCAAGTATCTTACGAGCTGTCTTAGATTTGATACCTTTGATGTCTGTAAGGATCTTAATGGACTGCTTATCATTGTGCATAGCCAGTAAGTCATTTAGCTTAACAACATCCAAAACCTTCTCAAACAGCTTACGACTTACACTAGGAATTCCTATAGCGCCAAGAAGGACATAATCATCAGCATGATCAATGCTATCAATAGCATTAACGATATTAGCAGATTCTACAGGTCCAAACCCCATTTTTAATAAGTCATCCAATTCAATATCGTATAATTTTGCTATACTATTAACATTGCCATGGTGATACATTCTTAATGCTGTTTCAGGGCCGATCCCCTCAATACCTATTTTCATACAATAGTTGTATATCCGTCCAACAACTCTTGCAGGGCATTTAGGATTCACACATGATAATTCTGGTACGAACTCTAATGGTTCACCACATGATGGACAATTAACAATTGCATCTATAGGATGATTGTTGGATCTTTTACAGGTATTGTCACGGGTCAGATATGGTATAATATCATACTGCACGATTACTTCATCACCTATAGCCAAATCCAGAGATTTGAACCTATCCAACGAACCAATACTAATAGACTTTATTGTCTTATTCTTGAGCTTGACTGGTTTAACCTTAGCTATAAAGCTAACCTTACCAAGATAACCTATTGCTTGCTCAATATCCAACAATGTAGTCTTAGCTGTTGCTGGGGGGAACTTATAAGCCCTCTCCCAATTGTTAACACACTCTTCTTCATTCCTACCAAGAACCTTAACATATTCGGTGTCTAAGATGCGTATAACAATACCATCAGCAGGATAATCGCTATGCTCACATATCTGTGTAGATAGTTCATCTATAACACCTTTTACGTGTTTCATGGCTTCCTTAACGCCCATATTATTGATGCATAAGACATCATATGCATACAATTTATCGGCCCATTCAAATCCATGAACACATGGATTTGGTAATGGAATATCGTTGTCGTTGATCGATATCATTAATGGCATCAATGTCAGATACTTTAACTGCTCTGGTGATGGAAAGTCATTATTAAGGATGGATGTAGCAGCAGATCTTTCATCTATCAATCTACCTCCGCCAAATCTCTCATTATATTCATTAAATGCAGATTTAGATACAAGGGCTTCACACTTAAGCCCAAAATCTCTAATGCCATTAGCATTAGCAACATCATTGAAGTCTATACCACCAAATACACCAGTCTTATTCTGCCCAGCACCAGTATCTTTATCACCCCTTGTTATTGCAGATTTTACAACACCGTCTACAACTTCCAATACTACAGATAAACCATCAAACTTTGTATAGAATGCCAATGCTATCATACCATCCCATACACCAGCATCCTTAAGTTGGTCTATCACACTTACATACCATGATTCAAAGGACTTCTGGGACTTGACATTTGAATTAGCCAGTCGGTCTTCTTCAGTTATGAAGTGGACTTTCCGTATAGTGCCTTTCAGATTTGGATACACATGGACAGCTTTATCACCACTGCTCATGTCACCCCTGATTATTTCACCACCATGATCCATATACCATTCATGGATATCGTCATATTCAGCATCTCTCAGTGGTGATTCAAACCCTTCCTGATATACTCTATCAAGGCACAATAGAAAATATCGCAGTTCATCCATGTCATCAGTGCCAGTATTCAGCACCTTGTTATAATAATCTATTGCTACAGCATTAAGCTCAGCCAATAGATTATATGTATTCTTAATCTTGAACATCTCCTGAAATGTCATTATCGTTCACCTCCAAAAGTATAATATATACCTAAAAAAGTAGTTGGGGTAGATGACCCCAACTGCATTATTGATGTCAAACTCCCATATCAATGAGCTTGTCATTCACCCAGATACTGAAGTCTAACATCTTTTCCAACACTGCATTCTTGGCTCTCTCAATCAAACCGGGGTTTTCTTCAACAACGACATTAGTAGTGGGAACGTTGCGTTCAGCCTTCTTGGCTTTTTTAGCTTCAGCTTTAAGCGCCAGTTTCTTCGCCCTCTTAGCAACACCCCAGTTCAGCACATCCTTGTAGACAGAGTTGTTCAGATACTGTTTGTAAATCTTTACCTGGTTATACACATTAATCTCATCCTCCTTCAGATCCTTTTCTTTTAGCCCTTTAATATCCATTTTGAATCTAAAACCCAGGTAAAGTTTCATGTTTGTCTTGTCGCCATCGATAAACTTCTTTGGCCAGGGCACCTGTTTTTCATACGCCTTTACACACTCTTCGGCAATTGTCAACTTCCTCTGTTCATCATTGCTTTCTTTGGCTTTTTTCTTACCCAATATAAACACCTCCTAATAATATTAGAACACATGGCCATGCATTCATGTTTATAATATATGCCCAAAAACCCAATATATACGATAAAGTGGGGGTGACGGTGAGCACAGCGTTCTCCCATAACTGTGCTCACCGCCTGTCAGTAACTTTATACTGACATAGATACAGTGCATCAGTAGATTACGACTATCATACTGATGCACTGTTATAATATATATTTAAACTATTTGGTTGACTTATCATCCGTATCAAACTTAATTACCAGGGGTTTCTTACGCTTCTTATGCTTTGGTTTCCTGGTCTTATGGGCTGTCTTATTCCAGTCCTTGATCTTATTGTATTCTGTAGATGCATACTTATCATATTCAGACTCTATCCATTCTTTACTTCCTACATGTAGAGTCTGGTTGAATTCATTCCTGTAACGTTCATCTAATAAGTGCTTCCGCATTCCTTCATATGTGTTAAGGTACATATCACCTTTATACATGATACTATGCAGATCACTATCAAAGATGTTCATACGTAAACCATCAAACCCATAATTCAATCTACGGCCTGATGATTTAAAGTATGCATTCAATATTTCTACGTTCCTGTTCTTAAATCTCTTCTTAACCTTGAACTTCTTGAAATTCAGTGGGTTCTTGGTATACATCTTTTCTACTTCACGCCTTGCGGCAGGAGATGATCTATAGAACAGGTGGAACTTAGCCAGGAAATAGGGGTCTAAACCTATACCAAGATTGTTATTCTCATCACGACCTATTTTAATAGGTGTTGTTGAATACAACTGTTGGTTATGCTTTGCTTTGTTAGATTTATCAGGCAACCCTTTTTGTGATAAATAACCTGTAGATCTAGCACTAAAGTTCTTTTTGGCAGTTTGTTTTAACCTAATGATATACTGTTCACCAACTACCAATGGGTTCATTAGTTTAATCTTACGACCCCACTTATAGATATAGCAATTATATGGTTTGATCCATGGGAATTCCTCATATAACTTAGATATGATATCAAACAGACATGTATCACTGCTACTAATAGGTGGAAGATTAACATATATCCCATTCGTATAGATGTTATCAAAGAAGTCCTTTTTGCCTTCAGTATTAAGACTATTATAATACTTCTTAAGTTTGGTGTATTCACCACGTTCATCAAAGTACTTCATAAATGTCCACAATAACTTTTCTCTTGGTGCTAAAGTTTTGTACTTCTGCATTTCTGATATAATGTTATCAGCTATAAAGTTAATTGATATCTCGAACAACTGAGCAGGATTAAGTCTATTAATAACACCAAGTGCGTTATATATTAGATCAATCCGTCTACCATTCTCCAATATAGGCATTTCTTCATCAGGAACTATCTTACTTAGTACTGATTTGTTGCCGTATCGTCCTGTAACCTTATAACCAACATTAAGTGGCACATCACGTTGTACACTAATTTCCATTATTATATTGCTGAATACGCTATCATTATCTTTCCATTTATAGTCTGGATTTAGATAATTTTTAGCCCTTCCAAGCAAATATCCAATATCATCATCATATGGAATACCGCTATTTGCAATATCTTCACACACTTCCAATATCTCAGTCCAGAATCTCTTTTGATTCTTGAGGTATTGGATTATCTGCTCATTAGCAGCTATTTCAGGTATGTCTTCAATCTGCTGGTTACAGTAGATATCAACATCCATTACCTCACCTTTAGAATAATACTGTTTATCATTCAATGGGTTTGATTTAAGCAGATTGCTTCGTTTCATATCGAACAGCAATTGGAAGTTATCTATTCGGCGTTTAGAACACAGGATTTTATTCCTTACCTTGACCCCAATATCAGGGAATCCTTTATGATGTTCTTGATCTCCATATAGGTTAAGAAGCAGATCATTATCATTGATAGTGATCTTAATGGTTTCAACCTCTTTAGCTTCCATGCGTTTAGCAAATGATTCACTGCATATTGCTGCATCTTCTATAGTGCGGTTATCAATTAGATATGCAGTTAATGCATTAACACCATAGCAGTAATTGTTATACTCATCATATGAGTTAGACTTCCATAATGTGTCGCCTTCATGGATTTTTTGTCCTTCTTCCAATTTATCAAGGGCTTCATTATTGAATCCATACCCAAACTTTTCTGTTAGTTCTTCAGCCAGCTTCTTGATGATACAGAAGTATTGATTCGCCTCTTTATCATATAGAAACACCACATATAGATGCTTTGGATTCCATTCAAATTTGGGTACAATCTTAATGACTTCACAATCATGCTTAGCCTTATATATAGAAGAAGACAAGTCTCCAAATACATTCTCATAGTTTGTAAATACCCTTGGGAATTCTGGATGGTTAAGCGATACCATCTGTTTAAGATGGTTTGTAAACATAATTGCACGGGACGAGGATATATATTGTGGTAAAGTAAATAACTCTGGACCCAATAGATGATCCATTGATGTTATTTCCTGCTGCTTATTCTTTAAATACGTCCCAATATCGAAGATATCCTTATTATCAACGATTCCTGCTGCCATTTGCATAAACCTCCGTGTATTGATTTGACTTACACACTAAAATACATGTAGGGTATTGTTAATTGCAATATAATTGACTACATGCATCTGTATTATATATACCTCTAATACGATATTGATTTATTGAACATATGGCTAACCTTTTAGGAGGTGAGTATAATGTCCGATTTAGAATCCGATCTGTTATCATTACAAGCTATGGACGATACACCAGAAGCTGGTGATGACCTTGGGTTGTTTAAACATGCTCAAGCTAAACAGAAGAAGCGTAGGAAGAACAAACTATTCAAAGAGATAGACGGTATGCTTGATGATTACAGCTACAGCGGTGATGATGATATGGCATTCGTCACCGATCTAAAGATAAAGAAAAAGGGTAAGCATAAAGCCGATGGTGATCTCTTTGATGCTGATGATAAATCATCAGCTGCTAAGAAGTTTAAAAATGTAGAGGCAAAGTTCAAACCAGAGCTAGCCAATTTACAGCGTATCCTTAAGGATAATGAGAACACATCAAAGACTATAATGGATGTATTAAAACCACTACTCACATCTAAGGCTCGTGGATCAAGTAAGCTACTTGCTGATCTTCTTATCGCCCTAAATTCCGCCAATAACAACAGACTTGCAGTAGTAAAGGAACTGTCGTCAGTTAAGAAAGCCATCTATGACCTAAAGATCAAACTGCAGAAGGATGATAATAGTGATGCTGGTATGCCAGCTGACCAGTTTGGTGCTAAGGTATTTGATGAGCTATTCAAATTTGGCAGAGGTAATGTGATATCAGAAGCAAACAAGTACAACTCATCCATCGATGATTTCATTGCGCCAAACTCTGAAAACAGTCCATCATATGATGATATCATTAATAGCCGGTTAGAGGCTGAATCAAATGAGTATATGTCAGATGATGGTAATAAGATGATAGAGTATGAGCCACGTAAACCTAAGATATGTATAGAAAAATCGTTCAGTACTGGTGAAACCAGAGCTGTCGCTATAGACAGTGAAGGAGTCACAATAGATGATTATCCTGTACCAACCAATGAGCAGTTGGGTAAGTTAACATTCAATAATGAATCTGGTACATGTACTGATTTTTCTGGACGTGTGTATAAAGTTATTGAGGTTGCATAATATAATCCCATAAGCATATTAATGCTTATGGGATTCTTCTGGTTCAACTATGTCAACCTCATGCTTTTCATGTAGCTTATGAAGGTACTCTTTTACTGCCTTCTCTTCATCCTCATTATACTCATCATCTGATAATGGTTCATGTATTAACATCTTTTTCAATGGTATCATTGTATTGTACCCACAGTCACGGCAAATTACTTGGATATGGTCTTTATCGTCAGATATCTCAGCGAATATATTGGTAGATTCGCATTTACGGCAGAATAAAGAGTAAAGGATAACAAGTATTTTAGCACCAGGGTGATTATAATCTGTAATACCAGAAGCGATGTATTCACGACGTCCATCTACATCATCATGCAATTTTGTTATATTTTGAGTCTCAGCCATCCTCTTTGAGTCTATGGTTAAATACACAACTAACAGACCAACAACGATAGCCATTACCCACATCTCTATGATACCAAGTTCCATATAATAAAACACACCTCCTCTACAATAGTAGAGTTATATAGATGTATGACATTAAATAAGAGTAAGCCAATGATGGCTTACTCTTATTGTTAGACTTACTGATTTCTGAATGTATCAGCGGCATTGTATTCACCACGGCCATAGAAGCTACCGATGGTCTGTGCCACGTTTTCATTCTGATAATTAACGATGTTACCACCGTTAGCAGTATACCCAGAAGTGAAGTCCAGATAATCACGCAGAATAGCGTATTTCTCAAGCAGTGCAGCTGAAATCTCATTGATCTGAGGGGATTCATAGCGTGTAGCAGTGAAATCCAGATCCAGCTGAGTTGCAGGATGAGAACCTGGTTCATATTCAAAGTGCTGCTTAGCAACCGTCTTAGGCATCATATTGGACAGCATGCAAGCGTATTCAATATTTACACCAGTCGGGTCGGTTACAACATAAAACATTTCCATGATATGGTTCTTTGCACAATATGGGCACTCTTCGCTAATCATGCCATGATAATGTGCTAAACCAGTCAGAGGGTCAGAGATACCGGTCATCCAGGTATCAATCATTTCACGGATCGGGGATCCAGTTAATTCATATACACGAATGGTAACACCATCGGTTTCGTCACGGCATACACTAGGGATGTCGAATTTGTTACCAGCATAACCGCCAGTTACAGCTTCGTATTCCATAGTGGTGTTACCGATACCAGTTACACCAATGAAGCCCATTTCGATAAAGTGCTTAAACCGTGTATGCATAGCCTGTTCCGGCGGAATGTTATTCTTAGATGACATCTGCTGGATAAAGAAAGGCAGCTTCACGATAAAAATACGGGAATAACCAGTACGTAATGGATCGAACTGGTCAATATTTTTAGCAGATACGTCGACGCCACCCAAAAACATGGAGTATTGGGAGAAGTCTTTAGTATTGCGTTTAATGTTAGCTTGTATAGTTCTAACTGCCATAATACTCTACTCCTTCCTTATGCTCTCGGGTTAACATCAATCTCAATGATAGCCCGCTTCTGGAAGGTGCGGAATACCACTTCGATGTAGATATGGGTTATATAACGAATGGTTTCCCAAGCATTAGCAGAAACCATAATGTTAAGGGTCTTACACTTGGTTCCACGGTATCCACTAAAGATCTGATTACATTCCTCCTGGAACATTGCAAGATCTTCAGGTTCAGCCCAATGGAATCTATGAGATGCAGCAAGACGTTCAATCTTACGCTTAATCTCAAGCAATACCAACATGTTATTTTCTTCACTCAGGTCAGACCAGAACAGCTGTGAGGTTTCCTGAGTACCACGCATGAATGTGTTTTCAGCAATGCATTCAACATAGTTCATGTGCAGCTTATCATATAACAGTTCCTTGGTCTCTTCATCATCAGCATCGATAACAGGTTTGATACTGTTGCGATGATAACCAGACAGCAAAGCGAATTCCTCGCCAGCCAATGGAGTCTGATTGCCATACACATTAAAATGCTGAGGATATTTAGATGCTAACCACAAAGTGATGGATACAGGAATGATCTTACCAGTAATCGGGTCAGTGGTCTTAAACATATGAGCATCAAAGGAAATGATACGTTCATTCAGACCAGACAGACTCTGAGTATAGAAGGTTTCCAAGTCATCAACATTGTTGATCAGGTTGCAGTCAAGATGGCAAGCAGCATCATAGCGGTTTAATGCCAGAGCAGCCATAGCTTTCTTAACATTTACAGGGTAGCAAGCGTCAAGCATCAGATCAACAGGTGCACGACGTTTTGAAGCAATAGTCTTATCATAACCGCCCTGGAAGGCCATCAGATAAGCACGTTCCATCGCTTCAGCACGGGTAGCGTCAGTAACCACAACACGATTACCATTATCATCCAGCTTATTCAGCACAGTGCCGTTAGCGGAGAATGAACCGTCGTGGCCATCATCCATAGCTACACCTTCAATAGACATGATTTCGATGGATTCAGTACCACCGTCATAGTCAAAGTATTCATCCCAATCCTGGGTGAATTTGTTATAACCAAATACATCCCATGTTTCCATGGTGTAGATCATCGGGTCAATATCATCATCAGGATCATACTGAGCCCATTCATTGTTTACCCAAACCCAGTAAGTGCCAGCCGGATACAGAACACCGTCAACGACACAATCAGCAGTCAGGTAATATGCAACGTTAGGATCTACGATATCAACATCTGGGAACTCATCAACTTCCTCAACATCAGCAGTGATGTTAGAGAAAGCAACGTCAGCTTCATCAGCTTCAACAAAGTACTGACCTTCCACTTTGTATACAACACCAACTTCAGCCAGCTTCTTGCCAACCAATTCGTTGATTGCAGTGTCAGTTGCAGTATCAGTGTCAAACGGAATAACATCCAACGTGGTTTCAACCATTGAGTTAACAGCCGTCGCAATATAGTACTTATTATTGCTAGTAGCAAAGTACAGATCGCCAGGGCGTAAGCCAGTTGGATCTTCATGAGAAGACAGAGTATGATAAGTCATCTGCTGATCGGATTCATTAGCCAGATAACTTACTTCACGAGTAACATCATCAAAGAGGTACACGTGTTTAGACAATGTATTCAGCAGATATGATTTAGCAGTAGGATCAGCAAACAGGTTAGTGATAACCGGTTTTTCCTCAACCTCTTCAAGGCGACCATTGCCAAGGTAAGATTCGAAGACTTTCAGATCTTCATTAAATACCTTTACAGCGCCTTCTGTATCACATACAAAGATAACATCGCTAGATGGATATTCAGTAGCCGGAAGAGCGTCAACAGTCTTGATGTTCATATCTTCTCTGTTGCCGGACTTGTATGCTTCTTCATATGCAGCAAATATTGTTTCCAGGTTGTCATAGTAAACCTGGCCATTAAAACGTTTAGACCCTTTACCTTCCTCATCATCAATGATATCATTGACAAACAGGGTCAGTGAAGAGTTTGGATCAATAGCTTCAATATAGAAGCTTACAGTATAGGTTTCCAGGGTGGTCAAGATACCATCTTCAGTAGACAGCAATTCAACAGCATAGTTTACATACTTATTGTCTTTATCCCCACCCTTATCGCGGGAAATACGTACACGGTAGTTGTTACCATACAAGCCACGGCCACGAGACCAGAAGCTCATAATAGGCAGCACTTTGTAGCCTTCCAGGTCAGGAACTAAAGAACCCATACGTTCAACGTATGCGTCCAGATCGTCCAAAGACACCAGATTTTCTACAACTGCCGTAGTATATTTAACACGCAGCTTACCATTTTTAACCTGATAGTGGCACAGTACAGTGATATTAGCATATGCAGCGTCCAATGGCATTACACGCATGGACTGAGAGCAAGCTAATCCAGTACTCAGTGACACATAAGCGTTATAACCAGGCTGACCGTATTTACGGAAGTTAGGTAAGCCATATTCTTTGACCCAGTCAACGATAGAGTCAAAGTAGCGCAGCTTATTGTCGACACCTTTACTAGATGCGAACACATTCAGGAAGACCGGACCAGTCTGCCGAAACGCTATGTCTTCATAACGAGTGTTATCGTTAATATAGACTGCTTCATGCGGATGGAGCCATTCCGGAATGATCTGTCCTGTTCTTGGCATATATCTATACCTCTCTTTCAATAGGTTGATTCATCAGAAAGGATTGTATATAAGATGAGTTCAACGCATTCTCGTTACTACATTGTTTTGATGTAAGACCGTGGTTTTCTGGGGGTTAGAACTTAATTACATCCTCCATAGGAGACCTGTTTTCAGTCTTATTCTTAACCGTTCTATTAATACCTGATGTGATCATCTGATCCATATCTTCAAAAATCATACCAGTGAATACAGAGTCGTATCTGGTTATCTCACGCGGTGAGAATGTAACATAGTCTGTTGGATCATGTTTAGGATCTTTAGCCAGTACAGATCCAAACGTATTCTGAGGATTGCGTTTAGATCTATATATCTTTGATATAACTATCTCATACCTACTATCTGGTATATCAAAGTTAATACCAGCAATAGTCATGTTCTTCTTCCAGATGTTAATGATCTCTTCGTATGATGTAAATGGTGGTACTTTACCACCTGTCAATATCCCTAGAAAATCCTTAAATGTGGTTGTTACTTTAGCCATATATGATGGACATACTATATCATTGGTGTAATACTTAAGCACACCAACAGGTTCAGGGCCTTCCAAACTATGTAGATCCATCTTACGAGCTTCATATCCTGATGGATATGTCATGAATTTAACTGGTAGATTAAATAGACGAATTGGGTTAGGGTTCTTACCTTCAGGGTCATTAAAGGTTCGTATATTAACTAAACCAAAGATGCGGTAATTATCACCAACCTCTTCAACCCACCCCTTTGTAAAATATATCATAGGCACATACATTTCCATATATGGGCCTGTAAAAAGTACATTATCACCATCGATTTTAAAGTACTTTGAGTCTATAAATTTCATATATCTCACCTCATATAGGGTAGAAAGTTCCTTAACGCAACACAATAGCTGCGTTAAGGAACTGTGCAATGTCATTAGGTCTCAGATAGAATATTGACTATCTCTTTGACACCAGCAACAAACTTAGACCGTGCAGGTTCTTTTAATTGACCCTTTTTAAGCATGATCAGATTCTGTGTAACTTGTGCTATAAAAGCATTGTCAATCTTGCTAAATTTATCATTGTTAAACTTAATATACCTGGCAAATAGGTATATAAAGATATTACTCCATCCGGGAATACCTATAGTACTCTCAATATCATCAAACATCTGGAAGTAGATGTTAAACCCATTCTCATTGGCATATCGCTGTGCTTTCTTAATGGTATCATTAAACCTGTTATTGAAGGCATATAGTAATGAACTACGCCTACCGTTGGATATATCATCCTTCAGGGCTTCAATGATAGGTGTTAACGTACATGCACTTTCACGTACATCTATGATACGCTGTATGCGTGCCCTTTCCTTCTCATCAATAGTTGGATCTGATAGACGTTCTGTAAACAAGTTATATACATATTCATCCCATTCATATACATCCTTAGACTTCTCAATCATATCAGGATCAAATCTGTCTATTAGTTCATCTATCTTACCGATCTCCTTATTTATTTCACCATCTGCATCTGAGATAGATTTAAGGTATAATAGAAATTCACGATATGCATCGCGCTTCTCTTTTTCACTAAGCATCTCATCATAGTTCAGCTTTACCTCATTATCATCAAAGATAAAGAATTGGCGTAACTCTTCAAACGATGCCTTCTTAATGGCTTCTTCAGTTACCTCAGATACTCTGGTTTGCACTATATCTATTTGGTCAGCGGTACCTGCAAACATGAAGTTGATCTTCTGATTAACCATATCTTTCTGACCAATCAATTGGTTTTTAGTGGTCTTCAAGTTCATCAAGAAGTTAGCAGCACGGAGTTTATCACCATCTGCAACCATTTGGTCGATCATATCCTTTGTAGCTTCATGATCAACTACTGGCTCTGTTGGTTTAGTTTCCTCTACCATCTCTTGGAACTTACCGTTTACCTTCTCATAATATTTATTGGTTTCAATATCAAATATCTTGTAACCATCCCTAATGCCTTTTAGCTTGGCATCAGTGATGTCAGATAATTTAATCTTGGGTACACCCTTCATCATTATGGTTTCACTCCTCTACGCTATCCAGTTTCTTAAACTTTTTAATCAACCCGGACTTTATAGATACAAAGATCTCTGTAAAATGGTCATCTTCATAGTCACCAGTTATCGGTTTGAAGAAGCGTCTTACAAAGCTTTCGCCCATAAGCATATCCTGAATAGCATTTGTTATTACGTATATCTCATATCTATCTGGATTGTAATAAGCTAATACATCCAAGCCTTTAAGATCTAGATCATCTATATATTCGATAACTGTACGAAGGTTGGCAATAATACCAGCAGCACGTTCATCATTTAGCTTGGATTTCATACTATTAGTCATTACATCGTTCTTATTGCGTAGACTAGATAGTGCTTCATCAATAGTATCAATGTTACGAATGATATATTTGATGAACCACTTCTTTAGGTTCTTAGCATAGTGAACAACGAAGAAATCATATAAGGCATATGTTAGATCCTTAATCTCTTCCACATTCATATCATCAACAGCTTCATCGTTGATATCCAGATCATATTTATCATCCAGCATATTGATGATTTCCTTACAAAATTGGATAGCATCAGCATTAAGCTGTTCCTTTAGGTCTGGATTCTCTTCAGCATTTTCAATCTGACGGTCGAAAATTGAAAAGTATTCATCTACAAAATTGACGTTAGACTCGAAAGGATCAATTATTTGTTCCTTAATTGATTCATTGATCAGATCGCTATGTAACGACTGTAATTCAGGAAGTTCGATAATCTCATCATTATCAACTTCCATATCTTCTAATATATCTGTAATCATGGAGTTACCCTCCTTTAATAATATTACAACTATTGTCATACATTATATACAATATAAGATGGAAGGGTTATACCCTTCCATCATATTATTTGTTCAGTTCTGCAAAAAAGTCATCATCAAAGCCAGAATAATTTTCACCAAATCTGATATTATCATAATTCATATCTATTTGGTCATCCTTTGTTACTACAACGCCATCAGTGTTAGAGAAGTTAGTCCTTTCAAATTGGCTCTTACGGATAGCTTCTTTAACCATACGTTCATATGGATCTTCTTCTTGTGGTTTAGGAAACCATTCCTTCATTGTATCAGGCATCTCATCATATATTTCTTCATATGTCATAGGTTTAAGGTCTTCACCAATAGGTGTTCCACCAGGGACAAATCCCCAATTGGTTAATTTTTTACCATGATATCTTACATACATAGCTATTAAAAAGCTCATAATATTATCATCATGATACCCATAGCGTGCTTCAATTTTACCAGATGGACGTCTAACCAGATTATTAAGATCATCAATAATATACTGAGTTACAAACGCATCTTTCTTTTCAGCTACAAGACGTAACATGATTTGCATCATAATACTACGTGACTTACTGTTTGTATATACACCAAAGCTACGACGATTTTCAGCTTCACGCTTAATAAACCCATGTTCATCAAGCTTCTCATCTGGATCACCTACAAGGAATGCATCAGAGTCATAGTATATATTATGTGATACCTCTGTCCTCTTCAGCAATTGTATAACAGCATCACCCAATGAGTTACGTTCTATACATAGTATACCACGTGGACATATATCGCGTATAATCAATCTTAGAAATGTACATACATCTATTACATCCATTAGAGGAGTCTTTGCTTCACCAACAGCCTTTTCGGTATACGGGTCTACTATACTAATAGCTGTATTATCATTATTAGTACCTGTTGCACAGTCAACTCCAATAAAATAAGGTATTGATGGATTGATCTTATTATATAACCGTAACATGAATATCTTATTCATGATCCGCTCTTCGATCACTTCACCACGCATACCATTAAGTTCATCAAGATCTTCAGGATCAAATGGACTATCTGATGTACCGCGAATGCGTAACAATAATAGCTCACGCTTTATACGCAATCTATCATACATCAGCTGTTCACACATCTCAGCAAACCATTTTTCATCTTTACCACATTGCTTATATGAGTACTCAATGTAGAACATTTTCAGCTTGCTGTTGTTCTTAAGATATGTATATAGCTCACTTTCAGACTTATCCAACATATGATCTGACCATCTTGCAGATAATTCACGTAATGGTGCAGATGATTCTACTGGTTCAGTATCCACAAAACCTGGCGTTGAAATGTAGATACGACAATACGGCGAATTATTTTTTGCAGCATTTCTTGCAGCTTGAACATATGCTGGCCCAGCTGCTTTACTTATAATACCTATATGATCTGTGAACTCCACTTCGTCATATAACTGTACAGGTGATGTATTACCACGACCTATACCTTCTGCTTTAGCTAATGATGTAGCTTTTGGTTTGGTAACTATTGAATTGCCATTCATAGGATTAGACATCTTTTGTATACGGTCTACGCCTTTGGCTATTTTCAGTTCACCATCCTGTACTACAAACTTTTGTTGCATATATGCTGGTAGAAGATCACGTTGATCTTTCATACGTCCCAGATTTTCATTAGCTGCATCCTGATCTTTATTAAGGAAGGACATCTCACTATTAGTAGTACCGAACATATATGTCCATAATAATATAGCTAATTCTGACTGGGTTTTACCACACTGACGTGGTATTACAAGGTAATGGTTTATATTATGAAGGAAGCAATATATTGCTGCTAAATTGCCACGATGTAATTGGAATCTTGTACCTGCACCTTCTGTAATACCACCACCCTGTTCTGGTATACGTGCCAGTTCACGTAGATAATACCATGGGTTACGTGTTGTTTCTATGATAACCCTTTTGATCATCTCTTGTGATAGTGATTTATCGTATGGATTAACCCCTATCAATTTAGGATCGTACAGCTTTAGGAAGAACTTGTTATTCCGAACACCTAATATAGCAAGATTCTTCGATGTTTGTAAAAATGATATATTTGTAGTGTGTACATCATATATGTAATAAGTCTTACGCTTATAGTCATACCCAACCAAATCCTTATTGATTGGAAATCCTATCTGTTTAAGACTTGTGATATTAACACATTTATCACTACTACCATCCATCACGTATCACCTCATTGGATAACTTGGTTCTGTACTTACCTGTTAATAGTAAGTACAGAACCATATATTTTTAGCCTTCATATCCAGCAGGATATTTTATAAACAAACCATACCGCTCTGGAGATATACGCTTATTCATAATTATCTCACGGATCTGAATTAACTGAGCCAACTGATTCTTCAGCAATGCTTTGGAATCACGTACACGCCCTTTTGTATCGCGATCACCAATCAATGTTAATGCGTATTCAACAATATTGATCTTATCATGTACCTTTTCCATATAGTAGATTTTATCATCAACAGACTGGATCTTTTCTACCTCAAGTCTCAGTACATCTATTTCTTCTTGGGTTACACGTTTGCAACGTCCAAGCTTATCCAATAGTCTTTGTTCATCAGCGCGTACAGCTTCATCAAATTCCTTAACTATCTGCCCCATTAAAACAGCTTCTTTCAGTGCTTTACTTTCTGGTGTAGACGGATTATAGGATTCTTCAATAGCCGATTGATCCTGAGTTGAAAATTGGGCCATTATAGATACAAGTATATTCTTAATATAATATGATTTCTCAGCTGTTATCTGATAGCTAAGAGCAACTTTCAGTCGTTCCATACTATATTTAAGGTCATTCAATGCTTCCATAACCCACGTCATTATGCTTGTAATATCCTGTTTTAACTCATAAGACGGGCGATCAATAATAGAGCTGGTATACTGTGTAGCTATCTTTGTTAACAACGCTAAATAGTCTTTATGCAGTTCCTCAACCCCCATAAATATGGACTCTGGTGGGATTTCAGATTTGAAATTAGTGAACCCACAAGATTCGATTATAGGAATCATGAAGAAGTTCCTGCATCGTGTAGACTTAGCAATTGTAGCAGTACGTCTATCAACGTTTAGCGTAATGTGACGTATGCTCTTATATGCAACCATAATGTTCTCATTACAGAACACAGTCTGCTCTATCTTATATAATAATAGAGCAACGATTTCACGAGCTGTTAACATCTGGCTTAATGAATAAAATATCTTAGCATCAAAGTCGATATGCCATTCAGTATTATTCATCCAGATAGATCTAATAACATCACCAGGTGAATCAAATGCTACACCACCATACTGTATATCGTCAGCGCCAACAGTGTCGCATGCTACGTCGACAATAGCACGTGCAGTACTAACGCTAGGATATATATTAACACCAAAAAAGTCATTATCCATGGTGGTATCTAAAATTGTTGTACTAACTTTCATATCAAAGCATCTGGATAATATTCTAGATATAGCATCCAGCTGCTCATTCAATACATATGTATTAGTTTTATTGGCTTTAATCGTATCTATACATTCACACAGATAACGGTGTTCTTCACCGCTACCAGGTGTGATAGCAGATACGTCAGTAAGCATAAATCTTGACATGTCATAAGCTCCTTCCTTAAAGCTTCTAATAGTGCACGTTAAGATCTTGTCAACTGCGATTATGGTAAAAAAGATGACCCACCGGAGTGAGTCATCTTTATTGATTAAACCTCATAGTGCTAAACATGAAAGCACAATGATATAATGTACTATATATCCGTGACTAGTGTACGGCAATACACTGATCACAATATCAGAGCACCCCAGCATGCGATTGTTTCAATTTACCCCCAATATCTAATCATGAAAGGAGGGATAATATAGTGCAACCTCATGTTGACCCAGAATATGATCGATGGTTGGCACACCAATATTGTGCCTACCTTGAGCGCATATTCCGAATCAGGGTCTTTAATTGGTCATCCGAACGAATGATAGTTAATGTATTCTTGCGGATACAATCGTTAGACGACCTTAAAAAGCTCTGTGATGGGATATCTAATTATCTTATCAACAGGCTAGGGTACAATGATATGTTCCTAGTCTAATTATATATATGTAGCATGCTGGGTATTTTTATATGTAATATGGATGGTATGGGATAGACCCATACCATCCATCATCCGAACTATTGGATGTTGCGCAATAATGCGCGAAGACATATCCGAATTCCTAATTGACAGATTAGGGTATAAGGATTTCTTCATACCTTAAGCTTATGTGGCGCCATAGTACTTTTTTATATTTGGATAAAAATATATCCCTGTACTGTACAGGGATATTCTTTTAATCAAATTCAATAACCAGATCACCATTAACATCATGGCCATCAAACCCTATAACAATATCTGTTGGTATAAAAGTATCTTTAGGTATAATTTTATTAAGATATCTTTCTGTACGTTTATGGCCATACTTCTTAACCCGTTTTAATATTGATCTGGAATATTTGAATTCATCGGTTATATTTATAATATCATTAGCAGAACATATATGACCATGAATATTAAAGTATTGCTTAGGTAACCTATGATTTACATTGCCATTATTGGCCATAACCTCACGTATTTTATCAGCCACCATGTCATCAGTTCTATATTTTTTCTTAGCCCAATTGGAAATAAACCATGTATCTGTAGTGCCAAGATATCTATCCCAATCTAATAATGATTTGGTCATACCATCGACTGTTATAAGACGCTTATTATTATAAGGCATATCTTTACGTTTTCCACTAATAAGCTCTTTTACTAGTTTCATGGTTTCTTCATGTCCATGATACTTTCTATAATCTGATAGTTTGGTGCTATTACCTAAATACCGCTCACTAATTTCAGGCAATGTCATTTCAACCCCATCTACAATAACCTTTGGTATAGATGGTTTATTACGGTTATTTTCTTCCAATGTTACCCATCTACAATTATCAGGGCTATACCCCTTATCATTATCTATACGGTCTATAGTTAAATTGTTTGCATATCCATGGGATAGTGACCATTTTATAAATGCGTCTCTATCATAAAGCCACTCATCGCATATTGTAATACCACGACCACCATAATTCTCATAGTTAGGGGCACTTTTTCTATAACATCTAGCCATCATATTTCTATATGTATTCTTAAGACGCTTATTTTTACCCCATGGTTCTATAACATGTTTAGTACATGGGATATCCCGTTGTAATTTAGCAATAGTTGCTTTTGTCTTAATAAACCCACATCTAATACATCTGGCTTTATATAGCTGGCTATAACATTTAGGGTCTCTCCCATCTTCCTCTAATATTTCCCACTGACCAACAGTGGTTCCAACATAATCTTTCTTAGCACTCATATCTATACCTCCTGATTATAGAGTGTGCATAGATATGATATATATTTATAATCATGGTTTAAAAATATCTTGGATGGTATAAACCATCCAAGATATATAGATATGAAATTAACCCTAACCCTAATATTACATGTACGGGGAGAAACCAAACTGTTGATTGCGAAATTCTTCGATATAGAATTCCCACTGCAACGGTAAGTATTCGATGTTCTCGTACCGCTGGACACACATAATATTGGGCACGTTCGGAGTTAATGGGTTACGATAGTTATTTTCAATATTGAAACTATAATCATACTGACGATAGGTCAATACTGTTTCAGTCAGCGGATAAGCTACAATACGCAGACCCTTTTCGATCTCTTCCTTCATGGAGGCGATGATATGAACACGGCAACCATCCATAGTAGTTACACCGAATTTATAATCATATTTAACGCCGCCGATCTTGGTGTTGTTATCGATGACCCAACGGCAGCGATCATCGGTCTCGAAGAACCGTTCAATCACATACGGGTTACCGCTTACAACAAACATCAATGCAGTCTGACGAAGCTGCTGTTTCATCATGCCGATTACGCGGCCGAAGTACATACGCAGCTGCGGAGAACGCCATTCAGATTCAGGAATCATGTAATCTTTGGCTTTCTGCATAGTGAAGCTAATTGACTGAGCAAATTTAATGTTATAGCCCATAGGAGCAAAGTCACGAGCAGCCAGTGCAACCTGGAAGGAATCTTCCAAGAAGGCCTGGATGTTGGAGTCTTTGGTCTGAGCACAAACTTCGGTCATGTCAGCTACCAGCTCAACAGTGGTATCGATATTAGCAAGAGCCTTTTCATCACGGATACGCTCGATAGTAATACCGGTGTTAAACCGTTCTTTCTCGGCGATCGTGAATTCCATGTTCTTGCGTTCACGATCCAGTTCAACAATCTCAGTGTTGTTTGAGTTGGACAGGTGACCGCCAAACTTAATAGCATTGATGCCAATACCAGCCATAGAAACTTTACCAGAATATGGATCAAATGAACCATACAGATGGAATCTATGCTTCTGTGGGTTTTCGGTCTTGGTATCAGTTGCTTCAACAGTGTAAGAGAATGTATTGGTATCCATAGATGGTTTGCAATCTACGGCTACTTCAATCTCTTCATCACCGGAATCACCTTCAACGGTGACTTTAACAGCCTTAACACGGAAGTCATAGGACAGCTGGTCACGACGTTCCAAGGAACCGCCGGATTCAGCCAGCATATCAAGATCCTGGATAGGCAGAGTATCATACCAAGCAGCAGATACTTCTTTACCTACGGATTTATCAGTGATTTCACGATAGGATTTATCGTAGAAAATATCAGGGATGTAATACTTGTTACCAGCAACATCCTTTAAGAACTTACGTTCGTAAGCAATCTTGATGTCCGGTTTGTCAGCAACAACTGTCTGCAGGACATCTTTAAAGTTCATAGCCAGGTACTCTTTCTTCAGGATAGGCAGAGTCAGAGCTACGATAGGAACCAACTGGCCTACGTTAGCAGCTTCTGAAACCAGCTCATCGCGGCTGTTGTTGACTAGCTGATCCAATTTGTCTGCATTAACAGTCATGAAATTGGAGCCATCATCAGCATGTGCGAAAGAGGTTTCCATGGTCGGATCCAGCAGGTCATCAAACATACTGGATTTGTAAGCTTCGAACAGCACATCATTCTGGATGATTTTGGTGAAGTCATATATAGGGCTCATCTGATATTTGCTCTGGAATGACTCCATGGTGGCCATCAGATTATCTTTGAAGTCGCGGTCAGCTTCCATAGTGAAGCTACCCACAACGCGGGTTGTAGAATTCGCGCTCATCGTGTAGTGAACACCTCTTCTTTCATAATATTTGGTAAGTGTAAGCCTCATATAGCGAGCCATGTTGTATCATGCTATACTATCCATCTATGCCAATAATGTAACAGTGTAGTCGATGAACAATCTTCTCGACCAGCCCTACTATAGAGGTACGTATACTCAAGTTTAATACTATGTTAATATCATTGATATTCAACATCGTCCTTAGAAACCACTTTGTTCAGTAATTCTATATTAACCTTAGCGATTTCTATAAAATACCTATATGTATATAAGTTATACTCATATGCCATATGGTCATAATACATCTGGATGTAATTATAGATTAACTCTGATAACCGTGTGAAGTTATTTATTACGTTCTTCTGGATAGCGCTGAACAACACGTTCTTGCGTTCCATATTGGTTACCTTATCTATATATGATTTAATTGTATGGTATAGTTTGCTCATTTCTAACAACAGCATGTAAGATTTAACCTTAGCATCACGCTGCTTTATTTGGTCCTCAGATTCAATAGTAGAATCCCCAGTATCCCCACTGTCCATCCCATCAGAGCTTGTATCAGCGTCAGATGAGTCAGTGTCTTCAGTTCCATCATCTGCATTACCCTCATCTTCATCGGTATAGTCGGTACCGTCTTCATCGTCAGATGGCATATCTTCTTCACCGCCACCCTCATCTTCATTGGCACCTTCGTCTTCGGCTTCATCATCAGCCGGTGCTTCTTCGTCGTTATCACCAGGATCAGCATCAGTCTCTTCATCACCGGTATCTGTATAATCAGTAGCGGTGCCTTCATCATCAGCTGGTATATCCTGATCATTGTCAGCCTTAACCTTTTCGGCTTCAAGCAATACGGAATCTAATGTAACCATATTACCACCTCAATCATGCCCGAATTTGATCTTAGCAAGGTTGTCTTCAATCTTAGACTCTAGACGCATCAGCTCATATTTAGCCTTGTCATCATCCTTACGACGTGCATCTTCGATCTTCTCACGGGTTAGCTTGAGCTCGGTTTCCAATTCACGTATTACAGCATCACGGGTCTTCTTATCATCCGTTTTGAGGGCTTTCATAGTTATGAAACCGACAATCGCCAGAGCAGGTCCAAGTGCATACCACATAACGGCAGCAGGTAGAGCTGTCTGTTTAAAGAAATTGCGGAGCTTTACAAACGCTGAGTCAGTTATTACTTCCTCGCGTGTGTCTTCCTCTTGGCTTTTCTTAATACCATCAATAAGTGCTTTAGTCTTATCCATTACTGGACCAACTGCTGAACTTACAGCCCTCTTAGCGCGGTCTGCAGTCTTGCTTACTTTTTCTACACCGCTTCTAACAGCGTGACCTACCTTACGGGCTAGATCTCTTTCCAAAGCAACATAATACATGGTTGCTTCAATAGATGATTCTGTCAGGAACTCATCCATCGTCTGTGCATCTATATGTGATTGGATTAGATCATCGATATCATCTGCAGATAGCTCTTTCCGCTCTTCCACACCACGTGTGGTATTACCTAATTCTACATCCAGATTATACTTAAGCATATCAGACTCAAGTACATCAATATCATATCCTGTCATGTATTCATATAGCACCTTATTAACATTAGCCAGATATGTTTTAGATTCAGGCTCAGGTGGGGGTGCTGCAAATACAGTATCTTTCATAGCAGGATATGTCGTTGCTCTTATACAACATAACCCTTTACAGTTATTACGTACTTCCTCTTCAGTAAGAGGTTTCATAGTACCATAAAAATGCCATGTATGTGTAGAGTCACAAGATTCAAACATATCCATCAAATAATCAATATGAGCCAAGAACTTATCAACTATATCAGAATTATTGAATTTCTGAAAGCGATTATTGATAGATGCCATAAAGGCACGTTTAAACTTGGCTAAATCAAAGGTTGCTACGTAGCTGTAGTTGGAGTATTCAGAGATTGCCAACAGAGGTAGATTGTACATCTGTTCTAGAGTCAGGAAATCATCAAATTCATCATACTTCAGTACGTAGGCAGCCTTAATCAACGGGTTTTTCTTAAGGTATGCTTCCAATCTTGGTTTAGCATTCTTTACCATCTGTTTAAATGACTTAGCATGTATATAGTCTCTATAGATCTCATCAAGACTAGGAGTCATTCCTTCAGATTCCATAATATCTGCTAATGAGGTCGTTCGAGTCTCAATCAATGCAGCTGAATCAACAGGCATACGTCGTAATGGATCACGACGACCAAGCTTATGATTATCGTATATCTCAACTATCGTATTTGGATGATTGATGATATTACTAAATTCACGCTTATCAATGAACCCATCTTTATAATCATCAAGAGCATCGATTATTGCATAAGTATCTTTGTCAATAGCATATCTTGAACTACCTTTAGCTTTACGGCCATCGATAAATATACGATATGCATGACCAAATCCAAAAAATTGTTTAATGCCTTCCATCATAACAGATTCTTCTGTTACGTATTTGCGACCATAGTTAGTACGCATAAGAGCATTAAAGTCATCACGTGCCAGTTCTAAAAACTGAGCAATTGTAAGGCCTTTATGAATATCAACATATGGTTCTTCATTAGGCCTATATAGATAGATCTTTTCTTTAGCATGGGAATAGATGAACTGGTTGCCAAGGAGATCTTCAAATAGTACAGATATGTCACCGGCGCTTAATTCATTAAGGCTGCTCGATGCTTTGTACAGATTACAAGACTTATCCCAAAGCTCAAAGCTCATCTGTAGGTTATCAATCAGTTTCCTCACATCATTCTCTTTATACCCATTAAGAAAGTACTCATACATATTAACAGGAGCACGATCTGTATAAATAACAGGTTGTGTAGATGAAATGCGGGGAGACTCTAATACAAGGTCAGTCATAATGGGACGTCCCCCTTATCTATAGATATTACAATACTGTGCGAGACGTAAACTATCAGTGGCACATGTTATTAATATTAACTGCATGAAAGGGGACTTCCCAACTATGAATAATGAAAATACCCTTGGTTACATCATCATGGAAGCCGCTATGGAACCCATGAAACCTGTAATATTAAAGGCTGTGGATGAACCAGGTAAATTTTTTGTTACCTTCCAAGCATGTATGCAGTCATTCGACTGTTTTAATAGAAACCGTCGTAATTATATGCTAAGACCTATGATGGAGGCTATGCAAGCTGACCATATCCAAGAGCTTATCCGTAAGAATACTTGGGTTGGTGAAAATGGCCATCCTGAAGGTAATGATATTAAACGTATCCTAAGTATTGACCCAACAAAAATATGTCATCGCATGTATAATCCTGAGTTCAGAGGCAATCTGTTATATATGACGATTGACACACTGAATGATGATATGTGGGGTAAACAGTTTACAAAACACATTCTGCAAGGTATGTTTGCATCATTTAGTCTTCGTGCTTTAGCTGCAATTACTAAAAATGCAGATGGATCAGGTACAATCAAGACTAAACCACATATCGTTACATATGATAGGGTTATTCTTCCATCACATAGAGAAGCATATCAAGATGCTAGTGTACCAGTAACATTGGTTAAGACTACAACTGAAGGTGCAGTTACTACAGAGGCGTATATCCCTGAAGGTAATGTGTATGAAGACACGGTTACACAGATAAAAGAATCCAGTGTACTTGAAGCGTTAGATTATGTAAAAGAAGAGTCTAAACGTGTACGTGAATTAGCATCTTTCTTCAACTGTAACAGTGATCTTGTAACATTTGTTAATGAACATCAGGTATCTGTACGTGATGCTGAAACTGGTAGCACGTTAGTTATCAACCTGGAAGATTATATTGCACATGATATGGATGTAATGTTCACCGAACTCAATAACCTGTAAATGGAGGTGTATGGCTATGTTTAGAGACAAGTCCCACCTACTTAAACGGTTAAAGATGAGCCTTGGTATATATAGCATAAAGCTACCAGTAACTGATGAGGAACTGTTTCAGGATGTAATTGTAGATACCACGTTACCTGTATTCAGTACATATGTACCATACAAGTGGTCTATGATAGCAGACCTTAATGAGTTACGCGTATCAGATAGATATACTCAGGATGATTCATCTCTGATATCGAATGTATATCAAATCCCTGATATATTCCCTAAACAAAGGCTGATTGCAATATATAATATTAGACCTTATATAGAATTTAATGGTATGATGATGACATCATCGTATGAGACGATTGATTCATATGAGGTACTTGCGACTGGTCAGGGTTTAGCAAATTTATCATCTGCTATGGTTCCACCACAAACGTTCGAATTCCTGCCACCTAATAGGTTCCAGATATTCAATCAGGTTCTATACAATAATAAGGTATACTTGGATTTGCAATACACACACAATCCTGAACTGTTTACAATACCTGAGACAGCACGTGAGTCGTTCTATAAGTTGGCGTTGCTTGATACAAAGGCATATCTATGGAATGCATTACGTTACTATACAACAGTACAAACAGCATTTGGTCAAATGGATCTTAAAGTTGATGCATGGGAAAATGCTGAATCTGATCGTAACGAACTACTAAATCAGTGGGATGAAAAATATCATCTGGATTCTATTCCTGCAGTATGGTATATCTAAGGGGGTGTGACATGAAAAAGGTTATCAACCCTCGCAAATATGAGTTGCTACTTAAAGGCCAGGCTCCATGTAACTATTCCCTTAATTCACATACATTATATAGATCATTACAAAGACCAGATTGGATGACAACAGTCAATCAGATCGAAGCTTTTTATAAGTATGATTATGATACATTTGCAATAGACTACGCATTTAGGACTTTTGAGACTGATGATCCCCGTGTATATAGTATTATCATGGTTACTGATAAAGGTATATACAAAGAGGACGTATCTAGAAGTCTTATGGATACTGAGATCCATATGCGTTGGACAGTGTTTGTAACAAAAATTGCTGATGTACGTAAGGGGCTCATTGTATCTACCGATTATAATTCGTTTAGGCTCACATGGTTCTATCCTAAGTGTGCCTGCGACGTCCCTGAGGATAAATCCAAAATTAAAATCATGGATGATTGTGGAAAATTCCACATCATGGATAAGTCTCCTTTACTATTAGATGCTCTTAAAAAAGGTAATCGATATGTAGAGGTTCCAGCGCAATGCTACATCCGTGTCACTGATTTCAGGATGTGGTATACTGTATTTTAACAATAATAAAGATACAGACAGATTAATTCTGTCTGTATCTTATTTTATGTATTAGGTATCAGTTACCCAAATTTCAAAGTTAGCAGCAGTTAATGCACCGCTTGAATTGGTGTAGATAAATTTCTGGTTGGAACCAACGCTAGCAGCATATGGAGTATATACACCACTATGATTGTGATTGGATGCAGCAGCACCAATATTAGCAGCAGTGATGTTTACATTTCCAGTACGATATGACGATTCTGAATTACCTTTGACACCAGTTACTGTCTGGGTATTGGTATCAATGTAGTTACCTACCAGATGGAACTGAGTACCATCATATACGAAGTCACATGCACCAGCAAGCAATGCTTTATTAGCACCAGATGTTATCTGAGCACCATTATGGAAGATTTTCTTAGCACCAAGGCTATTGACATTTAAGGTGGGGCTATTAGCAGTATTGGCATATGTGAATTTAACAGTTACTTTCAAGCCAGCCTCCAACGCAGGAGTACCAGCAGTGATAGAAACTGCCTTAGCAGCCGTAGCTGCTGCTGTAGCACAAGTACCAAATCTATTACTAGTAGCACCAGTAACAGCATCTTGCTTAATAGTCTGATGAGCTGTTAAGAAACCAGACACTGTATGTGTATGAGTACCTGTAGCGGTAATATGACCCTGTGCATCATATGTTACATATGGAACAGCTAGTGTGGAACCAGATGTTGCACTTGATGTGCCAGCAGTACCTGCAGTTACACTATTTGAATGATTAAATGTAGTACTTGTTAATGATAAACCAGTGCCAGCAGAATACGTAGTATTTGAATCAATATAGTTACCAACTAAATGAAACTGGGTTCCATCATACACAAAATCACAAACACCTGCAAGCAATGCTTTATTTCCACCAGTAGTTATTTGTGCACCTTTGTGGAATATATTTTTAGCGCCTAAACTATTAACATTTAATGTAGGTGTACCTGCAGTATTAGCATTTGCAAATTTAACAGTTACTTTCAAGCCAGCTTCAAGTGTAGGAGTGCCAGCTGTAATAGATACTACTTTAGCTGCAGTAGCAGCAGCAGTAGAGCATGCACCATAACAATTACCAGTAGCACCAGTTACACCATTTTGTTTAATAGTCTGATGAGATGTTAAGAAACCTGATATAGTGTGGGTGTGTGTACCAGCTGCTGTAATATGTCCACTTGCATTGTATGTTACATAGGGTACAGCTAACGTAGATCCAGATGTTGCACTGGATGTACCAGCAGTCCCTGCAGTTATGCTACTAGCATGATTAATCGTTGTTCCTGATAATGATAATCCAGTACCAGCAGAATAAGTTGTATTGGTATAACATCCGGCAGGAATAGTACCTGATAACTTTGTAGCATCTAAAGTACTATTTTCAGTCAGCAGTTCAGCAGAATACTTCCATGTGGTTGTATTACCTTTAGCACCAACTGAAATAAATGCACGAGGGTTTGCATCCTGTTTTACAATGGAGAACATTGTTACCCAAGGAACATCGGAACCAGTATACGTATCCATCAAAATACTATCAGCATATGTTGGGAATTTAGATAATCCTTTAGGATTATTCATCATTGCAGCTTTAACATTTCCACCGGCAACATCAGATGGTGCCAATGCTCCACCACTACCAGAATATGTACCAGCAAGAGTTGTTGCAGGTCCACCAACACTAGCAGAACCAGCATAACTATGAGTATGACTGGATGCAGCAGCACCAATATTAGCAGGTGTTACTGTTTGCCATGTATTGTCATTACGTAAAAATATCTTATTACTTGCTGTCTGTGTAGTAGGTACATGATTACCATGTGAAGCAGCAGCATATGCAGTGCTTGCAGTATACGCTGCAGTACCTAACCCTTTAACAGCTACTTCAGCAGATGTACCACCAGTATTAACAGAGATAGTACCGTTCGTACTACCAGTTTCAATACTTCTTACACCACTATTGCTAAATGTAGTACCTGATAATGAAATACCTGTACCAGCAGCATATGTGGTATTTGTGGTAGGTGGAGTATAACCTAAAGCTGTAGTCACCTGAGCTTTAGTTAACGCATCTAAGACCTTACTTACAGGACGTCTATGATACGTCGTTGTAGTGGTACCACCACCAGCGTATTGGCATACAACAAAGTCAGCAGGTTGGGCTGGAGAAGATCCTTCTGATAATGTATTAATGATGTCAGAAGCAGTTGCCCAAGTCGCATTACCTCTTAAAAATGAGTCTTGTTTACCTTTTGCGGGAGCAGGAACTAAACCGGTTGCTCCAGCTGCAGAAGAGGTAGCTGCTGTAAATGCAGAATAGGTAGTATTGGTTGTAGGCGGTGTATAACCAAGTGCTGTGGTTACTTCGGACTTTGTTAATGATTCCCATTTACCTGTACCGGCTGATGACCATTTTAAGAAATTACCAGAAGCACCAGCAGCTGGAATATGATTATTACCAGCACCTGTAGGATGTACATACTGTGCAGGTAAGGTTATTGTTTTGGTAGATGCAGCAGTTACATGACCTTGAGCATTTATCGTTACATATGGTACAGAGAATCCAGCACCATGTGCAGGTGATGCATTTGCAGAAGGACCATAGCTACCTGCTGTAGCACCAGAGTTTGGATGGCTATATTGTGCAGGTAATGTAATGGTCTTAGTGCTTGCAGCTGTAACATGACCTTGAGCATTTATCGTTACATATGGTACAGAGAATCCAGCACCATGTGCAGGGCTTGCATCAGCACTTGGGCCATAACTACCTGCAGTTGCACCAGAATTTGGATGGCTGTAAGCAGTAGCATATGCACCACTTGCTAATCCTTTGACTGCTACATCAGTACCATTAATTTTAATAGTACCATTAGAGCCACCAGTGGCAGCTGTAGTCATATCTAATTCATGGAATGAACCATTGGTATAATGATATATTGTTTTGCTCGGGTTAAAGAATACTAAAGTTGTAGTATCCATTACACCGATTGGAATATATACTTTACCATCAGCGCTTGAAGGAGCAGTGGTAGTAAATACAGCAGAATCAATAGTAAATGTTACACCTGATAACGTACCTACCAAATAAACTGTAGCATACTGTGTACCAGTCCAACCAGATTTAGTGGTAGCGAGATTTACACCAGGCATAATATCATATGTAGCATTATTTGTACCGGACGCTGCTATTGCTTTAGATGCATATAATATTGGATATGTGATATCAAACGTTACGCCAGACGCAGCCATCTTATATCCAGCTGATGTACCAACGATAACAGTACCAGCAGTAACAGCTGTAGCTGCTTTAACGTTATTATTATGCAATGTACGATCGTATGTATTAGAGTTGCTGTCATAGTTACCGCAATACCATGCACCTTTAGTTGCTGAATAGGTCATCATAAACACCTGTCCAGCACCAAAATGAGTAGTAAGCTTTGTTGTACCAAGTAAATAAATATTCTTTGCACCCGTAGTTGTACCATCAGCTAATGTTAAATTCAGAGTATCACCAGAAGATGTTCCTGCATATGGTAAATAATAATTGATACATTTGCCATCATACAATGATGAATCTTCAGTAACACCAGTAAATGCATTAGTTGCGGCAGTCTGTGTACCAATAATATATTCAACAGACCTTGATGTATTTTTATTAATAGCATTCATCTCGGTCTTAGTAGCATATGTAGTAGTAATAGTATTGCCAGAAGCGTCAGCTGTAGCTTTAACGGCTGTTCCATTAGATGCTAATGCACCAACATCAGATGCAGTTAATGTAGCCCAACTTGCAGTACCAGAAGATCCACTATACTTCAATACCTGACCAGTAGATCCACCTGTTGGAATGTGTTTATTACCAGCAGATGTAGGATGAGAGTAGGCCGCAGCATAAGCACCAGATGCTAAACCTTTAACAGCTACTTCAGCATATGTACCACCAGTATTAACAGAGATAGTGCCATTAGTACTACCAGTTTCAATACTTCTTACACCACTATTACTAAATGTAGTGCCAGACAAGCTGACACCATTATTAGCAGAATAAGTGGTATTTGTATCTAAGTCACCAACCAGCTGATAGTTGGTTCCATCATATATAAATTCATAAGTTCTATTAGCAGCAAGGTAACCAGCACTGATAGCAGAACCACGATACTGAATTGCTTTAGCACCAGTGCTATTAACATTCAATGTTGGACTTGCAGCAGTATTTGTTACAGTGAATTTAACAACGATTCTGGAACCAGTTACCAATGTAAATGATGTACATGCAACTGTCTTTGCAGCTGTAGCAGCAGCAGTACTACATGTTCCAAAATGAGTTATTGCAGCAGTACCATCAAAGTTTACACCGTCGATTGCACTAGCTGTAGATAATTTAGCAGCACTAGTAGCCACACCACCAGCACTGGAAGAACCAGCATAGTTATGTGTATGACTAGCTGCAGCAGCACCAATGTTAGCAGGTGTTACTGTTTGCCAGGTATTGTCATTACGTAAAAATACCTTATTACTTGCTGTCTGTGTAGTTGGTACATGATTACCATGAGATGCAGCAGCATAAGCAGTACTATTAGTATATGCTGCAGAGCCTAATCCCTTAACAGCTACATCTGTACCATCGACAGATAATGTGCCATTAGTTGAACCAGTAGCAACAGACATTACACCAGTATCTATAGCTGCAGCAGATGCGTCAGCAACTGCTTTAATCTTATCATGTAACACTTTAGCAGTAATAGAACGTGCAGTGGTAGCAGTACCAGTAGTTGCTTCACTAGCCGTCATTGCAGAGTAAGTCGTATCTTTAGAGGTATACGTTCTTTCTGTAACCCCAGTAATATGACCCTGTGCATCAACAGTAATTTCCGGAACTGTTAATGTAGTATTATTAGTACCGGTTACGTTTGCAGTAGGTCCATATGTATCAGCAGTTACACCAGAATTTGGATGGGAATAAGCTGCAGCATAAGCACCAGATGCTAACCCCTTAACAGCCACATCAGTACCATCTACAGATAAAGTACCATTGGTAGAACCAGTAGCAACACTCATAACACCAGTATCGATCGTACTTGGAGCAGCACCAACATCAGCAGCCGTCAGTGTAGCCCAAGCTGCTGTACCGGATGCAGAATATTTCAGTACCTGTCCACTAGATCCACCAGTAGGAATATGTTTATTACCAGCAGAGGTAGGATGTGTATATACAGTATCTTTGGATGTATATGTCTTATTACTAATGCTAGTAACATGACCATTTGCATCAACTGTAATAGCAGGAACACTGATAGTTGTATTATTAGTACCAGTTACATCAGCACTCGGTCCATAATCACCAGCAGTTGCTCCAGATGCAGGATGTGTATAACTATATTCATTAGCCCATGTAGCAGTACCAGAGGATCCACCATATTTCAATACTTGACCTGATGAACCACCACTAGGAATGTGTTTATTACCAGCAGTTGTCGGATGAGAATATGCAGTGGCATATGCACCAGAAGCCAAACCTTTAACAGCTACATTTGTTCCAGCAACAGCAATAGTACCATTAGCAGAACCCGTAGTGATATCAGACTTTAATGCATACCCAGAAAGATCAACTCTCTGTGTACCAAGTTTTTCCCAAGCATCATCCACGTAAATATATTCAGTATATAGATTATCAGTTTCAGTACCGGTTGTCACTAAGTAAATAGTAGAAGCAGCACCTGTATCAGGTAATGAGTCAACTACACTGATCGCAAATTTAGGAATTGCGGATACTTCATCTTTGGTAGCATATGTGGTAGTAATAGTATTACCAGATGCATCAGCTGTAGCTCTTACAGCTGTTCCGTTAGATGCCAATGCACCAACATCAGATGCAGTTAATGTACCCCAAGAAGCGGTACCCGAAGATCCACCATATTTCAATACATTACCGGTAGCACCACCAGTAGGAATGTGTTTGTTACCAGCAGATGTCGGATGTGTATAACTATATTCAGCAGCCCATGTAGCAGTACCTGCAGCAGACCATTTTAAGATCTGACCAGATGATCCACCAGATGGGATATGTTTATTGCCAGCTGTTGTTGGATGTACATATGCATCAGCGTAAGCACCAGATGCCAATCCATGAACTGGAACATCAGTACCATCAACTGAAATTGTGCCATTAGTTGCACCTTCGGTTACACTCATAACACCAGTATCTATCGTACTTGGTGCTTTATCATCTAAGGCTTTTTCCAGTTTACCAATAGCAGCATTTAATGTATCGGATGTACCGATAGCTGAAGTGCTTGTAGGTTTGGAATAACCTGTCATAGCATTTATAGTACTGGATGCCTGATTATGTGAAGCAGCGGCTGCACCAATGTTAGCAGGTGTTACTGTTTGCCAGGTATTGTCATTACGTAAAAATACCTTATTACTTGCTGTCTGTGTAGTTGGTACATGATTACCATGAGATGCAGCAGCATAAGCAGTACTATTAGTATATGCAGCAGTACCAAGACCTTTAACGTATACATCAGTACCATCAACAGCTACTGAGCCATTTGATGCACCGGTAACTACAGACATAACGCCAGTATTAATATCACCTATTTCATCAGCAACATAGTCAGCTATTACTTTAGCAGTAACAGTACGAGACTGTGTAGCTGTACCAGTAGCTAATTCATCTGCTGTTAAGTCAGATAATGTTGCCTGTTTACCGTCTAAGGCTTTTTCCAGTTTACCAATAGCAGCATTCAATGTATCAGATGTACCGATAGCTGAAGTGCTAGATGGTTTAGAATAACCAGTCATTGTTACTATATCGCTGGCTGGATGGGTATGACTTGCAGCAGCATAGCTTCCAGATGCCTGTTTACCGTCTAAGGCTTTTTCCAGTTTACCAATAGCAGCATTCAATGTATCGGATGTACCGATAGCTGAAGTGCTTGATGGTTTGGAATAACCTGTCATAGCATTGATAGTATTGGATGCCTGGTTATGTGAAGCAGCTGCATAAGCCGTAGATGCTGTATAAGCAGCAGATCCTAATCCCTTAACAGATACATTTGATCCATCTACAGAGATAGTGCCATTAGCGCTACCTGTTGTAACACTCATAACACCAGTATCAATATCATCAATTTCATCAGATACAAAATCAGATATTACTTTAGCACTTACAACTCGTGCTGTAGTAGATGTACCTGCTGTTATTTCAGCAGCTGTCATTGTATCGTATGTAACAATTGGGGGAGTATCCCAACTACCATCAGCCTTTAAATATTTATTCTGTGTACCTGCTCCAGGGGCAGGTACTAATCCAGCTGTACCGGCTTCAGTTTCTGTTGCACCATCAAATACATCATAGGTGGTATCCTGTCTTGGTGGAGTATATCCCAAAGCAGAAGTAACATTAGACTGCGTTAAACTAATTATACCATTAGATGAACTGATATTAGCACCAATCTGGACTAAACCAAGATGTGATCCATCAGCAGCATCATATGTAGTATCAGCAGTATTAAATGTTGTACTTGTATTGTCACCTTTAGTAACAGTAACTGTGTGTCCTGAATATGTAACACCCTTAATATAGGTTGTATTAATGGTGTTATTTGCTGAATCCTTAGTTGCTGAGGTAGCAGTTGTTGCATGAGCAACTGTGCCATTAGCGGTTATAAACCCACTATCATTGGTAAGATCTGATAACTTAGTAGGTAGATCATCAAGCGTTGCATAGTTTGATAGATCTACTTCCTGAGTACCAAGCTCTTCCCATTTATTATTTACATACACGTATTCAGTGTATAGATTGCCTGATTCATCACCTGTACGAACAAGGTATACAGTAGCATTATCACCAGTAGCTGGTAATGAATCTACTACAGTGATACCGAATTTAGGAATTGCAGACAGTTCCTCTTTGGTAGCATATGTTGATGTAATTACGTTACCGGAACCATCCTTGGTTGCTTTTGTCGCTTCAGCAATTACATCACCACTGTTCTGCTTAGCATCCAGTGTCTTCTGTATCTTACCAAGCGCTACATTTAGTGAATCGCTAGCAGCTATTTCACCAGCAGCTGCAGCTTTAGCATAACCAGTTAAAGCCGTTACATTAGCACTTGTATGGTTATGAGCACTGGGAGTGAATGAAGATGGTTTATCATCTATATCATCCCAACTTACATCTGTTAAAAAACCACTATCGTTAGTTAGATCAGATACCTTAGTTGGTATCGTTGGTTTATTGGATAAATCAGCATATGAACCTGATTTGGCCACTGAAGCCAAATCTACATCATTTACTTTATCCCTACTAAGTATTCTAACTTTGCCATCCAACTTCTTAATTGCAGAGTCAACATCATCAGTTGATGCTACATTTGCTATATCATCAACATCATAATTTGCAATCTCCGCATTAGAATATGGGACAAAGTCAGCAAGATCAACCAGTTTACCAGTTGATGCAAAACGGAACTCTGACATCGTTCCATTAGATTCCTTACGATAAGGAGTTACGTTAATAGTGTTTGCACTCATTGCTTCATAATCCTTTCGTATTAATTATCAGAAACCCATATCGACCATTCAGCTGGCGATACGAGATTATATGATGAATTCCATGGTGTATTGATAAATGCTGCAGAGCCTAACCCTTTAACAGCTACATCAGTACCATCTACAGATAAAGTACCATTAGTAGAACCAGTAGCAACGCTCATTACACCAGTATCTATCGTACTAGGAGCAGCACCAACATCAGCAGCAGTTAACGTAGCCCAAGTAGCTGTACCGGATGCAGAGTATTTCAGTACCTGTCCACTAGAACCACCAGATGGGATATGTTTATTACCAGCAGTAGTAGGATGCTCATATTTATCAGCATAAGCACCAGATTTTAAGCCTTTAACGGCCACATTTGTGCCAGCAACAGCGATAGTACCATTAGTAGAACCAGTAGTGATATCAGATTTTAATGCATACTCAGAAAGATCAACATTCTGTGTACCAAGTTTCTCCCATTTGTTGTTCACATAGATGTACTCAGTGTACATGTTCTGTGACTCAGTGTCAGTTGCCAACAGATATACTGTGGTAGGACTAATGTTTGTTGTTGGAAGAGATTGTACTACCTGTATAGTAAACTTAGGAATTGCAGATACTTCATCTTTGGTAGCATATGTACTGGCAATATTATTACCATTGGCATCTGCTGTAGCTTTAACGGCTGTTCCATTAGATGCTAACGCACCTACATCAGATGCAGTTAATGTACCCCAACTTGCAGTACCAGACGATCCACCGTATTTCAATACTTGACCGCTAGAACCACCAGTAGGAATGTGTTTGTTACCAGCCGTGGTAGGATGGGTGTAGGAATACTCATTAGCCCATGTAGCAGTACCAGAGGAAGAGTATTTAAGGATCTGGCCATTGCTTCCACCAGCTGGAATATGTTTATTACCAGCAGTAGTAGGATGTACATATGCATCAGCATAAGCACCAGATTTTAGACCTCTAACAGAAATGTCTGTACCAGATACGTTAATGGTGCCATTACTATCACCTGTAACTATCTGGGTCTTTTTAACGTATGTGGTTGCAATGTCGTTACCATCAATATCCTTATCAGCATTAACGGTATCTATTTTTAATACAACATCACCAGTACCATTAAAATATTTAGCTGTTGCAGTAGCCTTACCAATAATACTGAAACTACGCGATGTTTCAAGCTTGGTTGCTACATCAGCTTTAGATGCTGATGGAACAGGATCATCTTGTTTAAGGTAACCAGCATCATTTATCATCTGTGATAATTTGGTTGGGATATCAGCTCGTGCAGGGAATAGCTTTGAGCCGACATGTATAAAATTAGCAACATGGTTCATGTATTGGAACAGGTCCAGTTTTTTATCAGCAATATCTTCCTGAATGTTGGAATCAAGATTGGTGACAGCATTTCTGAACGCTTCCACAGCTTCTTCACTAACAGCCGGGTTGAAATTAATGATGTCCATGTTGTCAAATTGCATAGTTATGTCTTCCAGATCGTTCTGAAACACAATCGGTCTATAAATAGGATTACCATCCCGATCTACTTCGCCAGTTTTGTACCTGTATACAGCATGTACATAACTGCCAATAAGATCAAGGTCAGGGGTAAATCTAGCCATATTGGAGGTCTCCTCCTTTACATAAATTATAAGTTTAACTACTTGTCTGGCTACCGAAGGTGCTATAGATCTGAGGTATAATAGGTTAAAAAGTATAGGATGACCGTAGTCATCCTATACTATTATTTGTCCAATTACGCACTGATTTCGTAGTAGAAATCACCAGTGTTCATTGAAGATACAGCGGAGGAAGCATCGTTACCAACCAGAATCTTGGTGGTAGAGTTCCAGCGTTCAATCTGTGCGTCAGTTACAAACCGATGCGTTGAATCTTCAGTAATGCAGGTAGCAGCAATAGCATCACCAACATAAACGATGTTTGCAGTATCTGCCAGGCTCGTGGAGCTTGCCAGTGCAAAGTTAGTGGTGAAGTTAGCAGTTGCACGTGCATCAGTGTAATACAGATTTGAGCTGCCTTCAGCAATGTCATCGGTACCCAGAACTACTGCACCAACTTTACCGTTAACAGAGCTAACAGCATCAGCAGGAGTACGCAGTTCAACCCAGTTAGCCAGGGTAGAAGCAGGAGCCTGTTTCAGCATGAAGGTCTTGGACAGATCTGTACGTACAGCAACGTCACCAGCCTGTGCGATCAGAGCCAGCATTTCAGCTTCGGTGTCAACAACAGTGATGTCAGTCAAAGCAAGTGCCGGAATGATATCAGTGGACAGTTTGCCGTCTTCACCGATCAAGGCAACTTTACCAACACCAGACAGAGCAGCATCTTTAGCAGCAGCAGTACCAGCATCAGAGATCTTAGACAGCGTCAGGGTTGGGATATCAGCAGCATCAAGAGCAGCGATAGCAGTAACCAAACCTTTAGCATTAACAGTGATCTTGCAGCCAGTGCCAGCAGTCAGAATGTTCTGCAGTGTCAGAGTCAAACTTTCAGTAGCGCGGTCACCTACATGGAAGGTTGCATCGTTAACGTCACCAGAAACGGATACAGTGGTATCCTGAGTAACGCCAAATTCAACCCATGCAGAGCCGGTATATTTATAGATGGTTTTTGTAGCTTCAACATAAACCAACATACCTTCATAGGCACGATTGTTGGTTACGTGAGCATCGCGTTCAGCGATAGTAGCGACTGTATAGCGATAGTCCAGGGGTGCTTTCTGACCCAGAGAGAACCCGTTTACTACGCTGATACCTTTTGCAAAAGCTTTAGCCATAGTAGTGTCCTCCCTTATTCAAATTTAACAGTCAATACGCAGCCAGTAGCAGTAGCGGCGTCTTTAACATATACGTTGTAGGTCTGATTTGTGCTGTCAGCACAAGTTACAGATACCTGACTCTTAGTGAAAGCCGGTAACAGATTAAATCCGTTAACGTCTTCAATCTTAACAGCATCACCATAAGAAGCAGGGAAAGCAATAACAGCACAGCTGTCGTCCAGATCGAAGCTGTAAGTACGTTCGCCCTTAGCAGCAACGTCTTTGGTCAAAGCAACAACAGCAGCGGAGTCAATGGTTGCGCCTTCAGCAACTGCACCATGATAGAACGGGTATACACAAGTATATTCAGCAGCAACAGCTTCAACCGTAGTAGGTTTGCCATCGGTAGCTTTAACTTTCAGTACCGTGCTATCAGTGATGGTAATGGACTGATTAAACGTAATGGTGCCACCGCTGGCAACACTATCGGTTTTGGATTCAACCAGCGTAGATCCGTTATACAGATCAACATTGGTAATCGCTTCAGATTTCTTGATAACCGTAGCAACAACGCTAGCAACAGTAGTGCCAACACCCTTCTCGATTACACGAGAGGGAACAGATGCAGTACCGCTGATTTCAGGTTTCACATACGGATACAAGATCTTAGTCAGCATATTCTTGACAGGTTCATTGGTGAACGTGTCACCAGGTTCAATCTGACCTGTAGGTTCTACAATCGGGGTAGCATTGGTGTACAGGGTGTTTTCATCATACTGAGTCTTCTTAGCAGCACTTACGAACTGCTGAGTGGTTGATTCAGTAACCTGTGCAGCAATGGTTTTTGGATAGTAGGTGTCCAAAGTGCCAGATTCGTTCTTCTGCAGGATAGTAATATTATACTCTGCCATAGAATCTTTACCTCACTTATAGATTTATTGAATCCATGTACAACACTTGTACATGATATCCGTTACTATATAGTTCGGATCGTTTGATTGATCCGAACTATATGTATGTAGTAACAATTTATGCAACTTGTACTTTACCCCAGACTATATCAGTTGTAAAGTCTTCCGGTTCATCCGCAGATATGATGAAGTTCTGCTTGATGATAAGCCCATAGTTTCCATCTGGTATACCACCTTCATCACCACGGTATTGTAGCCATACTTTATTACCAGGCACATCAGGACGAAGTGTAGCAAGTATAACCAGATTATTGGATGTCTCATTGATTTTATCCAATATACTGAATTCAGCCCAGTCTTCAAAATCTATTGGGCCCTGTTCAGTCTGTTTAATACATTCAAGCACATATATCCTACCATAGTCATCAATATATGTGCAAAGATCACCAGGATTGTATACATGCTCAGGGTCATATACACCAGCAACACCAGATGAACCAAATATCATGGTTGATACTATCTGGTCAACGCTTAGGGTGTCTTCGACCTTAGCTGATAGATCGTATAGATATACAAGTTTTGCAGTTGAAGCCATCTTAGATCACCCCTTTAATTGTTGTGGGCAGGAATTACAGCCATAAGGATATCATACAGACTCAATATGTTTACATCAAAATCAAAGCCAGATGGTGGAATGATTTCAATGGATTCAATAGATAGTATAACATCACCAGCTCTTTCATCAAGCCCTGTATAATCAAGTGCATATGCTTTACTGTTAATATGATTAATGGTATCATTTATAATCAGTCTGTTAAATGCAGAACCGATATTAATACGCATTACAATCTTGATATATATGTCTCCATTATATGCAAGGGCGCTATAATTTTTAACGATCCAATCCAGATCAAAGTTAAAACGTACACCCTTTATAAAAATGGTTCCATTATTAATACTAATATCAGCATCTTCAAGCAGATTTACATTTGCTGCATGGATTGTACGTACTATCTGATCATCGACCAGTATCTTGTATATCCTACCAATAGTATTATCTGCAATCAGACGATTAACAAACGTCTCCATCTGATATTTAGATCTTGCTACATACTGGGCAGATACTACGTCGCGATCTTCATTAACAACTATACCATACAGACCTACTTCTTTATTGGCTACAGATTCCTGTACATAAGCATTCTCTTTGGTATATTTAATGCTTAGAGGACTATAACCAAGACCATATTGGTTTTGTAAAGCCATATTATGGAGATACCTCCTTATCTGTTAGGTTTATAATATTATTCACTTGTCAGATGTGGGTAAAAAAATAAAGCTAGGAGTAGCCATAAATTGGCTACTCCAATCACTTTATTATCTAGAATGTAACGATATTTGTAAAATGCGGAGATCCAGCCCTTGTATTCTGAATGCCTATACCAAGAGATTCCAACACTGGATGGATCTTACTTACATTATTTTCAATGATCTTATTGGTGTCTATGAAGTTCAGTATCCAATCGGGTACAGTACTAACCTGGCTTGGTATACATATTACATTTATACCATTCTTCCTAAATTCACAACCAGGGTTATTAAACACACCTTCCATAAGAGCTTCGTATATCTCAGGTTCCATCTGTTTAAGCGGTTCCAATTTTTCAGGCTTTTCCATTTTAACAGGAACTGCCATTACTTTATCAGGTAAATCTATAGCTATTCCAGGATATGCAAGATTCCATACATATACTCCACGTATACCTTGTGTACTAAATGGTTTCTTGTATGCTTCTGGATTCTTAACTGATAATGGTGTAAGATATAGTTTCTCACCCTTATGTAATGATTCATCAATAAACCTTTGGTATTCCTTTACCTTCTTAATGATTGTAGATCCAGATATTCGTTCAGCCCTTAATACATCATCGGTTACCAGTTTAGTGAAATAATCCTGTGTGACTTTTGATGTAGTGGACTTCTTAAATGCCAAGCCTTTAATATCAGCCTTTTCAGGTAATATTTCAGACCCTTCACGCAATCTTATAAGTCCCATATAGTTTTTCTTATTCCTGGATAGAACTATCCTTATATACAGGTACTCATTCTTCATGTTTAACCTTGGTGCATAATCATCTGGTATATTGGCTAGTTTAGCATACTTTGCCAATACAACCTGTGAATACTTAGTCAATTCATATGCCATAGTATTAACTATGATATACATAATCTGGTCTATATCACCAGCAACAGTCTTTGTTATATCTACATCAGACATCATATTACGTACATATTTACCAATACCTACAAAGTTAGAATCTGTATCAATAGTAAGTACTGCACGTCTGGTCTGGAATTTAAGTCTGTTGATACGATTATATGTTGGATGATTATATACCACCCAATAATACAGATAATCCCATAATTTATCCAATGCATCAACTATTTCATCTGGTGCATTATTAGCATCCTTAAATGACTTAGCTTTGGATATAATATCATCTACTAATAGACTCTTAATGGATGGTATCTCAAGGAATTCAAACAGATTGGACGAATAATATAACAATCTGCGCTCATTTTTATTAAGTCCATTTAAGACGTCTGCAATAATGTGCTTTACTCTCTCATCGGCGAGTTGATCATGGGACTTGAATAACCAGTAAACCCTCTTCAATAAATCGTCGATTGTGATATCTGGCATATCCTCAACGTCCATTTTTATGGCATCTGAGTCTTTACGATGTATTGAATTATAAACATAAAGCACAAAATCATCCACATCATAAAACTTAATGTTATCAGCATAGAATGACTCAAATGCACACATCATAGTTGATATCAATGCCTGGCCTGTTGAGGTTGTTGCTAATGCTGTATAGATATTATAAAATGTGCTAGTCTCATTACCACTTGCACCATAATAGCTATTTGCAATAACCTTCTGAGTCATCTGACGAAGATCTGTCATCATATATTCGTAACTACCAGGCTGATGTAACTTCAACTGACTTTTAATAGCCTTACGTTTTTTCAATGCACCATCAAGAAACAATGATGGTGGGTTGATTGCTTTGTGTTGATTTCTAAATAATACGCCACCACCAGCCATTATTGGCTTGGTCTTATCTATGAAGTCATAGATATCTAATACGGTGCTCATTGCTTGCCTATTCAGATAGTTGTTATTTAACGAACACTCAGGATTTTTCAAGTGTTTATCAATCAATTTGTCTAAGGTCTTATTTATCTTATCGGTATCATATTCTGGATGTACTTGCAGTATAAGCCTTGTTTGCTCTGCTTTCCATTCCTTAAGAAACACATGATCTCCCAATTCAATCACCTCGTATGGTATTGTGAAACAAACTATAGAACTCGATACACCTGTAATTAGGTGTATCGAGTATATTATATCTATCTGTTATATGAGTTAAATTACTTTGGTGGATCTAATGTGAAATCATGGTTCATGTAGAACCAATTGAATACTGGTAGTTCCCTTTCCACCCGTTCATCAGCATTTAGGAACATTCTTAAGCTATCAGTAAATAGCTCCTTATAGTATTCCCATTCCTCAAAACTGTGGGTGTCATCCATATTCACAAATTTAGGTCCTAATTCCCTCTTTACAAATGCTAGCATCTTATCTATTTCACCATCCATATCAGGTATGGTTGGATCAATGATGATATTAGACAAACTATTCAGCACCTGTACATAGAAGTCAGGGTCTTCAGTTATTAACCTATCAGCTAAATATGATGATTTTACACCCTCACCAGGGATAAAGTCAAACAGTTCATCACCATGTACACGTTCATATATGATAAGATCATCACGATATGTTACGTTCTGTATTGCTATTGTAAATGGCGATATCTGTATAATATGCTTTTCATTAAGCTTAAACCCGTTCAGAAATACTGTATAATATGTAAGACTAAATGGTCTACGCAATATACCTTCAAAATTGATAAGTCCCTTTGGAGGTATACGATCAAGCTGGTATACTATTTTTTCATCATACCCAAGGTACTGTACTTTGAACGGTGTACCTTTTGATGTATTAGCAAATACCTGGAAATGTGGTGGTTCCTTAATGTTGTTATGTGGTTCTTGGTCATATGCATACTTTGGATACATACGACCATCTGGTGTATATATTCTTACCCTAGGTATAATGTTTTGCTTACATCTATCGACGTATCCATACTTATTAAGGCTATAGCCACTAAAGTTAGGAGTCTGAGATGTATCAAAATTCCATACCCTGGCAAGATTATTGCAGTTTAAGTATATGGTCTTATTCATATGGGCTTGATCACCGGCTTCTATCTTTATGGTCATCCCATTTTCAAGTATGAAAACGGATTTGTTCATATCGATATCAAACCACTCATCACCCATCTTTGGATCTTGTACATATATGCTGTACTGACCAGAATTCATATAATTTCCATCAGCATCAGTAATAAATATAGCATTCATTAATACAGGTCTTTCCAACCATGTAACCAATACATTTGCCGATGTTGTTACTGATACTTTCTTAGACCAGTAGTTACCATCATATCGTTCTATCTCAATAAGTGAGTCAGATTTAATGGTATCTGGGTCAAAGTACACATAATTGTATCCATTGTAGCTAGCTGTGTATTCAGGTACAATAAACCGCCCATCAATAAACCATCCATATGATGTAGGTTTATTATTGGTGCCTATCTCTTTATACCTAAATAGATATAGTGGCTTACTAAATGGCCTATATTGTTTATCACTCATGGGTATTTCTGGCATTGTTGATGTCCTAACTCTAGAGTCAAGATCTATAGTCTTTACGTCAAGCATCCAGTTTTCTAAAAACCCATACGTTCTTCTAATATATGTCTGGAAGAATAAACACCATAACTTATATATGTCGCTTATCTTCTTCAGTTTATATAAGAATGGATACCATGGATCACTTGTAGGTGTTGGTACACCTATAGTGTCTTGATAATCCTTTATCAGATAATCCCATTTTATTGGTTTATAATCTCTTACGATGTCTGGTGTTGTGCAAGCAGTATACCGTTCAAGTATATTGATCATATCAAGATAATAATCCATTTCAGTATCATAGTTGATCATATCATTAGCAGCTTTATCACTGTACAATACGATTACCTTGATAGTCCTTCCTGTAGGATTATCTACTTTATATACATACGGATACTGTTCAGTTATTGTCACTTCACCAGTATTGATACTATATGAATACCCATTTGGATCCTGAATCATAACGATAAGGTTATTAGCAGGTACTGGCATATTGCGTTTAGATATTTGGAAATATTCCATGGATCCAGTAACAGTGATGGTTTCTTTATAGCTTTCCATACCAACCAATACTGCATAGTACCCATCAAGAGATGCTGGCATACTCTCAAACACGAACTCATTATTCACATCATCATATGATATACCAGTATATAATAATGGTTTATACTGGGAATAGCGCTTAATCAAAAACGCCATAAATCCAGAACATTCTTTGATCTGATCCTTTGTTATATCTGTGAACACATCTGCCTTGAGCCTTTTAGTACCTATCTTATCAGTGTAAATCAATGATCTGGAAACGGACACCAGGGCTTCAGGAAGAAACAATGTAGATATAACATCATCATCTTTAACAATAGGAGCATATGTAGCATAAGGGAATATCAACGCAGTCTTATCGTCCCTTGCCTGTACCTTATAGTCAAGCTCAAGCAGCCCATTGATAAATGTAAGTATGCCATACTTAAATATGTCACGGCGTTTCATTATATCAGTCTGGGTTATTGGCTTATTATATAATGGGTAGTGCCTGAAAGACTTACGTTTTGCATTATGTACAATGCTTTTATCTATAGATAGAACACACACTGTATCCCGAGATCCTTCTTTAACACCATCTAACATGACCTCAGTGTTATTAAAGACATCGGTCTTAAAGTTGTTCCTTTGTAAATATACGTCAATGAGCTGATCCTGTATCAGATAATCATAGTCATACGCCTTATACTTGATATCATGGAAAAACTGGTCTATGATTTTAGGATTAAGTGATCCTAGGGATATTGCTCTCTTGACTTGGGTCTTGGTTATAAAGCCCATTATTGGATCACCTCGATTATTCTTGATACGGAGCGATCTGTGTATACATCTTAGCTCCAGACTTACCCACGATATCCTCTAGGATAGCCTGATTATTAAGATATGCGCCAAGAATAACACTATCTATTGCAAACATGAAATAGCTGAAGTGTTCCAATGCAAAGATGGAAGTTGATGAATACATGTTAACGTAATCAACAAGGTAATCTCGCATGGTCAATTCAGCCAGGCTTTGTGTTATCATATACGCATTTTTGCGTAGGAATGTGATGAATGTATTGAGGTTCTCATATGCTTTATCAACATCAAAACGCTGATCAAGTTCCCTAACTGTAATAGGTGAATCTACTTCAGATACACTCACTGCATAGTTAAACACTGCTTCAGACTCTGGGTCCATACCAAGCAGGTTGATCATAAAAAATTTAGCAGCCAGGAATAATACCTTGGCATATGCACGTCTATCTACATTCAGTGCATACTTACGATTTAGCACACGTATAAACATATGAGCGTATATTGCGCCGCCCTCTTTGGCTAATACTGCAGACCTACTGAATACAGGGTAGTTCTTCTGTATTATAATAGCCATATATGCCGATTCAAGCAAACAGTATAGCTTACGTGGATCGATACTATATGTATCTGACGTTTTAGCATACTGGACATAGTTATCTATAAACACATATGCGCCAATAGCACCACCGTTACCATATAGAATAAACGGTACAGATGAAGACATCTTTTCAGTTGTACCAGGTGGAAGCACTATAGCTTTCAATAAGCCATTTTCAAAAGCAGTCAATACAGACTTCTTCATGGCAAACTTGTAGTATTTATTGATAGTACTGACTTCATATTGCAGGTCATCTGCTTTTAACTTTTTACCTTTAGATATAATGCTCTTCAGGTTGTTATCCAGATAATTACCTTTATTCATGGAGTCGTACAGATATGTATTTCTTATGGATTTAGATGTTTTGTTGTTGGATACCATTATTACCGGTTCCTTTCTCATTAACCTTAAATGATAATTTCATTTGGGCTAACGCGGTTTTGGCTTGTTCCTTACGCTGGTTCTCAGCGCGGTTGTTATGGTTATATACATAGATAGTATATAACACCATCTTCTTATCGTATTTCATGCTATCCCAGATAGTACGTTTTATCAGGAATACGTTAGATACGTCTTGATCTAACCGTTTAGCCTCTATGGTATCTTTGGTATGGATAAAACGACCTCTATCATTACGTATTCTATGATCTTTGATTAATCCGGGATCTACCTTCTTATAACTATATATCAGCTCTTCCTTTTCACCATATGAGTGGATAGGAGAGCTATAGCATTTATCATACAGTGATATACATGATTTGTATTCCCCAAAAGTATACAACTGATTAAGATAGACATATTTATCATATACGTCTTCATCGGCTTCCAATTTTTTAGGGATTAGTCTCATAATGTCAGATATAACCTTTTTTGGTAACCCTTTGCCATATAAAGCAGATATCTGATCATATAATTGCTTAATATCACTCATAACATAGAATGCCTCCAATGGATTATTATCACACGTTATACCGTTGTCGAAGGTGCTCTATCATGCAATCTAAATATACCAGGGTTGGATTTAACCAACCCTGGTATATCATTTCATGAATTGATAGATCCCTCTATATTAAATACAGCATCACTGCTTTCTGCACTAACCATTTCACGTTCATGTGTTGATCCATTGCCTTTACTACCAAATGGCATAACACCAACCATATCTGAACTTAATGACAGAATGGATAGTGGTTTATCAAGTTTAACATCATCAATCAACTGGATAGTACTATCTTTTACAAATGGATGATTGATATATGTATAACTGGCTAGATCCTTATAACGCATTTTAATACGCTTAATGGTTAAATACAAAGTACCAGATCGCCGTTCTCTTTCCATATTTATGATTGCAGCCCAGTCTACATTTTCTAATAGATCCCATGATACTGCTATATTTGCTCTACCCAATAACCTAGCCAAATCTTCCTTACCTTCAGTAGCAGCAGCATCTATCGCCATATTACCTGCACGGTTAATCTGATTGGCTGTTATTACAGGTATATCATATTTAATAGCTAAGGTCTTGAGTTCATTAGATACATTCTTCAACTGGATACGCTCATCCGGTGAAGGTTCTGCAGGTCTAATCCTCTTGATATAGTCAAATATCAAAGCTACAACCTCACGATTATCATCTTCAAGATCGTTGATAATACCATACAGATCTTCTGTACTGAGCTCATTATTTGCATAATATTGGATAACGATATCTGTATCGTTATCCTTAAGATTCATATGACCAGTGTTCTTGAATTCCTTAACTACCTCATCACCAGATCCATAACTGTTTATTGGGTTATCACCGGCTACCATGTTAAATAACCTTGTTACTGATTCTTCTGTACTATTCTCTGTTGTTATCAGTAATACAGTTGGTGTTGATGACGGGTCTCTCCTTTTGATTTGCGGTTTATTATATAATTTGATCCACCTGGCACACTGTACAAGAAACGATGATTTATACCCGCCCGTAATACCTAGTATTAAAAATAGGCGTCCAGGTAAGAATCCAGGACTCAACATGTCATTCAGATATGTTATGCCGGTTCGTAATGCCAGCTTTGGATCACATGCTTTTTCATATAATAGCTTAAGGAATGCATCTGCTATTTCTTCCCTAAGCGAGAAGAAGTTATTTGTTGACAGGGTATCCGACTTTCTCATGTCATTCATGCATGATGTCATATGCCCTTTAACCTTATCGACCACTTCCTTCATGGTCTTATATTTATTCTGGTCTATCCACATGAAATCTTCTGTCAGGATTTCCTTATAGTATATAATGTATGCATACTGTAAGTGATCTTTAACCTGACGATTGATCATATTGATCTCACTAAGGCTCAGTTGTTCATTCTTGACCAGTGATGTTATTACTTCCGCATTAGCAGGGTCGTTCTCATTTGTACACTCTTGCAATAGTACACTTTTATTCTCAACCCCTTGCACTAGTATACATTCCAGTGCCTTCATAATAAACTCTATACGGCTATAGAGTTCAACGTTTGTCATATAAATACTGGTATCTATAAGATTAAAGAACTTACGGAGTGCCAGTAAATTGGCTTTAGTCACGGATTTAGATTTGGTGAACAGATACAGGATTACCATATTAAGAAAGTTTTTATCCATCCTGATCTTTATCTTGGTTTCACCAGCAACAAACGTTCTTACGTCGTCTCCGCGCTTTCTATATTTTACCGCCATTATATATCATCCGCCTTGGTTAATTTTAGTCACATTCAAGTTCAGTAGGTTCTTAAGGAACTCCTCTGATATATCCTTACTATACTTCCTCTTTATATACTTCTGGATTTTAACTGTGACAGGTAATGATTTGTCGAATAGGAAATTGTAGTCTGTCATAATCTGTTTAACTCTCTCTTCGGTCTTCTGTTTAACAAGCTTCTCACGCTTGTCGACTATATCTAGCTTGTAACCTTGCTTACCAGTATAGTATTCCTTAAGGAAACTGATAAAGTATGAGAAGTCCTTATCACCTGATTCAGCAATAAGTTGGATCCTTAGGTTATCCCTCTTCAATTGCTTTACAAACGTGATTAGCTCTTCAGGGCTTTTGTTATAGTTATCTAAGACCACTTTAACAGTGTCAAACCGTCTTGTATTCCTATTGACTATAAATTCTATCATGTACCTATAAGAGTCGGTATCATATACACAGATATAGAATCCCTTATCTTCCTCTTGACCATATACCCACCTTGAATAGCTGCCCACATAATATATGTGATTACGTATTATGGTTGTTGTATGTATGTGACCAAAGAATATCGGACCTTTACAAATACTACCAATAAGTTTAGAATCCATAACAGGTGCTTGGGATATTGCATTCTCACCATCATCGGATACGAACGATACCTCTTTGAACATCCCATGACCAAATATAAAGTCATAATACTTCTTTGGTACATTGAAATACTTATCATAGTACGACTTTGGATCTTCCATGTATTCCTCAGGTATATACAAGATATTCATACCTTCCAGTACTTCACTACGTACTGTGGTGATTATCCGCACATCAACCTTCTTATTTGCTTCATACATACTAAAATTACGTATTTGGAAATTGTCATGCGACAGTGTACCTTCCAATATACGTACATATCGTATTCCATTGGTTTCACATATTTTAATTAGCTCATTCATGAACTTGAAGGCTATTATCGAAGTCTGTGAATTCAATGAGATTACTGAGTTATAGAAATCACCGGCTATCACTATCATATCAAGATATCTATCCTTGATAAAATCTAAGAAGCAGGTTTCTAGTTCACTATATAACTGCTTTGGTGATTGTGCACCAAAATGTAGATCTGCTATTATGGCAACTTTAAATATCATGATAGTCCTCATTTTTAGCCATTATTATATGTAATTCAGGTGCTTTATATTTATCACCAGCCTTAATACATTTACGGTTAAGGCCAAATCTATCAAATACCATCAATAAGCAACTTCTATACTGGTGACCACAACGGATTTCAACATCCATATGATTTGATGTATTTACAAAATCCATAGCTTCACCAGCTATCTTATAACAGGTATCCAACTTTCTAAGCCATGCATGTGCACCATTATCAGATATAAGCATATCACAAAACATCCTAAATGTAACATTAGTGTGCACTAATAGCTTATTCTTAGGATCATACTTCGGATTATGCATGATCATCCATGGCACTGTTGTATGCTTATCACGTATATCGCTATTAAACCATAGCTTCTTATATGCTTTCTTCTTAAGCCTCATGAATAATGTATCTAATAGTGACTCATACTTATATGATGGATGTTTACCTTTTGGGAATGGACCCTTTTTATTAGGCCTAACCATTATATTGACAAATATATCTCTCTTCATGTATTTGAAATATCGCTTTAAATCCTGATATAGAATTGCACTATACCTGTTCATCTTAAACAATTTAGCCATTTTTTGGTACCTCCAATATGCAATACCATGATATATACTTTTAATACTGCTTTGATATATAGAGGTCCTTATAGACATTCTTAATATCATTCCATGCATTATATACATCTAACAGTTTTAAGAATATACTTGTAAAGTAGGTTTCACAGTCCTCTTTAGATATATATCGCATCACTATTTTATTAGCTGTGATGGAAAATATCACACACTGCTGTATCTGTTCATATACATCTGGCATATTGATCTTTATCAGGTTTAGATATCCGCCAAGCTGTATGAATTGTGTCTCATATACAGTTTTGGATGTCTTAAAATCACCCAATACCTTAATATACTTACCATCACCAGATATGATGTCACATATAAGATCTATAGTACCACCATATGTATCACATGACAATGAAACCTCTGACATTACATTTGTTATCCTTAGGTCTTGCTTAACCAATTTGAACTTGTTAACTAGCTCCATTGCATCACTTAACATATTAGCATGACCTATAATAGCTGGCTCTTTACCTAATAAATCCGACTCTATAAGTTCGTGTACTAATGTACCAAATATTGCTTTATTATTCAGATAACGTGTATAATCTATACCACGCTTACCTATTGCATTGGCCCATTGTAATAGGCCATCCTTATTGAATATTTTTATGACTGTAGTAACGCTTGGTACTACCTCATGCTTTGAATTATAGTATTCAGAATGCATATTATACACCTCAACGGTTAAATAGAGGATGATGGTTGAGTCCATCATCCTCAGATTTGTGTCAACTTGACATCGTCTTCAACCTTCTGTATATTTCTGTTGATAGGCGCTTTTTCCTTTATAAAGACCTCATTGAAGAAGTCTTTAATTGACGTATATGGCACTATAATGCCATTCATAAGTGATTCCATAGTGAAGTCTGATACAGACTTCATATGGTTAAGTCTTAATATTAATGCATATAGTTCAATGTTACCGTATAATGCATAAGCTAACAGTTTAGGTTTATACATATAACGTCGTGCATTATCCTCTGTAAATGTAACAAAGGCACACTCATCATTTCTAATGTGATAATTGTATTCAGAGAATACAGCATGTGTGTTTAGTTTCAGTGCTGTTGTTTTAGATATAGCTAATACTGACTTAAAAGACATCTTAGCCCATGTAAGATTTAACAATGCAGCAGCTGATGCCTGTTGGTCTATAGTTTTAATCCCTGCGTTCATATGCACACCACCATGATATATATTTTTACTTGCTTGTTAATAATGACATATAAACCGTGTTACCCATACGTCAGCTAGGTTTTCATCCATTATTAACACCATTAATTTAGCACCAGCTGGAATGTTAGAACCACCAACAGGTTCATCATTAAAGTCATAGTGCCAATGATCATGATAACATGGTGCAAGTATAGATGATCCAGGATGGTGACATGTGTTGCAATGAGCTCTGTTAGGACAATTATCTGTACCATACCATGGATTGTTACAGAATAGCCATGGATGAGTGTGATTACGTTTATCAACTACACGAGCTACTATATATCCTTGCTTAGACACAGACGTTGATGATGTTGCTGCTGTGTCTGATGAATTGCTAAAGACTGCCTTATTAATAGGCGCTGTTTCTTTTTTAGGTGATGCCTGTATATTACCCATCAATTTAGGTATGTATACCTTAATGAATTCTGCACTGGCTGGGAAATCTTCTGCAGCATATGCATATTCAATCTGCCCAAAGTCAACTCCTGATTGACCCGATTTAGATTTCAATGGGATCATCCCCTTTCTATAAACACAAACAACACCATGGGTGAGAGGCGGACTCACCCATGATGTATCCAAAGGAGGTTTATGTCATCAACTGTTGGAAACCATTCAATGACAAAAAATGTATTTAGAGTAGGTAAAATTGTGTCCTACAATGAGCGAATTATTGCTCATATGACCAAATCAACATCACGTGTTGTGGTTTACAATTATGTTCTTTCCCCTACAGGATCACACAAATCCTGCAGATTTTTAATAGGAATCCACAATATATCTGATGGATTTTCATCCTCCTTCAGTTCATAAACTGCTATAACCTTGAGGCCTTTTTCTTCAGCATGTTTATTAAGAAATATTGTTACAGCCTGATCAACAACTGCACCAGTATCATTAATTTTTGTATATGGATGATTATTACTATCCAATATAATATTTCCTTTAATAACAGATCTGTTATATACGACAATACATTCGCTCTTCTGCTCAACGGTATCTGTACTATATGTAAACATATACTTGTGTAACATAATATATACCCCCTATTTGAAGTTTACTGATAATGTACATATCAATATTTTAACCTATTTAGATAGATAGATATTATACATTGTAAGGAGGCGATGAATCATGAGTGTCGAGCTAAATGCAGGACAGGCAGAATGCTTGGAAAAACTATTAACATGGTGGAATCATAAGCTTGACTATCAACAGGTATTCTCAATCAGTGGACCTGCTGGATCAGGCAAGACATTCCTGATCAGACTGTTGGTAGATCAAATACCATCAATACGACTTAGTGATGTACTATTTGTAGCGTATGTTGGCAAGGCTGCGTTAAATCTATCTAAGTCAGGGTTAAATGCATCAACTATACATAGCGCAATATACAATGCGATAGATGTTGTTACAACACGTAAGGATAAAGATGGTAAGGTAATGATGAAGGAAGGGAGGCCTATAAAAGACGTCAGTGTTAGGTTTGAGCTTAGAACTGAACTGGATCGTGATTATAAACTAATAGTAGTGGATGAAGCTCCTATGGTTGACAAACGTGTTGCTGAAGACCTATTAAGCTTCAACGTGCCAGTTATAGCACTTGGTGATCTTAATCAGTTACCACCTGTAATAGGTGAACCGTATTTCCTAAAAGAACCAGATTGTTTATTGACAGAGGTTATTAGACAGAAAGCGGATAGCCCAATATTGGCATTATCACAACATATAATCCGTAACCCATATTTTAAGCTCACACCAGGCAATTATAATAACCAGTTGTTTATAATCAAGAAGAAGGACTTCATGTCCAGATATTACAATTATCTGACATTAGCTGATGCTGTTATATGCGGACGTAATAGCACAAGGAATGATCTTAATAAAATGATCAGAAGTATGTATTATAGACAACAGGGTATGAATGAGATATCTGAATTGGCCTTTGGTGATAAACTAATATGCCGTAAGAACAATTGGAACATCCAGCAAGATGGTATCTTTCTAATCAATGGATTGATTGGTAGAGTTGATGCTATATATTTTGAGGATGTCAATAGTAAAGTTATACCAATAGACTTCAGACCTGAATTCATGGATAGCTGCTTTGAACATGTAGAGCTATCTAAAAAATTCTTCTATGGTACTAAGTTTGAAAAAGAGTGGCTTAAGACACACAGGCACCAAGGTAACCTGTTTGAATATGGATATGCTATAACATGTCATTTATCTCAGGGATCCCAATATGATACAGTAATAGTATTCAATGAAACTATAGGTGATTTTGACTTCTATAAACAATGGTTATATACTGCTGTAACACGTGCAAGTAAAAAATTATTGCTACTGATATAGGTAGACAACTTCATAATCGCGATTACCATATATGAAAGGATGTGCGCACAATATGGATTATGCACAAGTACGTGCTATACTTGATAAGTATGGTGAAGATAAATGCATACAGATCATCTTTGATAATGGCCGTACATGGTTATTAAATGTAGCTAAAGAAGCAACAGACCCATCACAGCGTCGTCGTGGATATAAACAACGAGATGCTAACGGACGTTTGGTATTCTTAAAGTTTTCAGAACTGGTTGAATTGGATGAAGAAACTGATACTATAAAGATGCGTGAATATCAGCATGGTGTTGATGTTAATACTAGGAATCGCATATTTTGGGATATTGTGAATCCTATTGAAGGTATTCAGGGGTTCAACTTTGTACCACCTGAATTTGATGAAGAGCAGGAATACCAGCTTAGAATGCAGTTTGATGTCACAATTGCATAATAGGATATGTCAGGCTATTAAGCCTGACATATTCTTCTATACCTACATCAACTACTATATATCTCATTTGGGATAACGTGAATACAAATATATCAACTTTGGGTTCACGTATATATTATATTATGGTATTAGCATTGGATTATGATGTATTGTCATAGTTCGACATGATATGCATCATAAATCTGATGACTGGTATACTTGTACAATTATACCTATTTTAAGGAGGTGCTCGTGTTATGGGCAAGAAAAAGTTTGACCAGAATACCCTGTATGAGCTGACTAAAGAAGCTAAGGGTATCAAAATGAAGAAGAAAGCAGTGCAGTTTGCTTGCTGTCACAAAGACAAGAAAGGCAACTATCGCCTGCGCCAGGTTAAGGGTGACAATCCGTACCTGTTCAAATGCAAGATCTGTAAAGATCGCAAGATCGATCTCAGCATTCTGAACCAGAAGGCTAACGGTACCGTCAAAGAGCAGATCAAAGCTGCATGCCGCAAGCTGAAATCTTCTGCTGACCTGATCAAAATGCAGACCGGCAACAAAGATGAGAAGATCATCGAAATGGTTGTGGACTTCGAGAAGAAGCTGTGGGCTTATAAGAAGCTGGCTTGCAAAGCATTGCGTTCCAATAAGAAAAACAAGAAGTTCAGCAAACGCAATGTTAACGTAACCAGTTCCGGCAAATCGTTGTTTAGTCGGTACTAAGCGGTAACAATGACAGTCATGGATATTCCATGACTGTCTCACATTATTGGAGGTGTTAGCATGAAGCCGAAGAAGCTATTAAAGCGCATCATCGACTCCAGGAATTCCAAGAAGGCCGCTAAGAAAGTACGTAAGCGTAATGCACGGTTTATTAAAGAACTGTACAACCTTGATTCCCAGTACGATGTTGCTGAAGTATCAGTACCGGAATCTACTGGTAAAGCTGTTATATTCTATGATGATCTCAAAACCAAGACGGACATCATTGATTATGTACGTGAAATACTGAAGACTGCCGATATTGATATCAATGAAACCATCTTGAACGCTAAGCCTGTTAAGAGCTTTGAGTTCGGTGTGTTCACCTTTACATTCTACAATGATGAAAACCCTTATAGGGTATTGACATCACCGAGTGTAAATCTTAATGCGATCAAAAATATCATGGTCACAACAAAACCGCCGATTCAGCCTGTTGATGATGCTGATGAATACGAAGATGACGATGAGTGATAATTGATCAATCATGGTGCTATGGGTTTATATCCTAGCACCATGATATTTTTGGGCAATCGTAAGATTACATCGTATATGTATATATTATACTTATAAGAAAGGAGTGTGATTAAGCATTATGGATAATTGCTTAGATCGATTTGCGTTTATTAAAACGCTAAAGCCCGTAGAAAACGCAGCATTGTTTGCTGAGGGCATGCAGAACAATTACTCATTGGAAGAGGACGATGATAGCTACATGAAGTATGTGGCTGGTGCCAAGTGGGAAAACCATACGTCCTCATATGTTAATGAACTGACTGTTGGTACAGTATTCATTGGCATATCAAAGACTGATTCTATGAGCCGTGAGTACATTATTGTGGCTAAAGACAATAACGGCAACAGTATCTGGTATCCGTTCTCTGGGTATGAAGATGCTGAACCTGTTGTCATGGTTTATGAATTCAACCCTGATAGTGGTAAGTTTGTACCTTTATGCATCAACGAACTTCGGTATATTACTGAAGCGCTCAAAAAGGCATGTACACCTGGCAGATGGTATGTTAGTACTACTGTCAATGGTGAACTGTGTCCTATCTTCGAGGTAGAACAAGATGACGACGATGATGAATGGGTTGATGATGACGACGATGACGATGATGATGTAGAAGAGTTGCAGCATGAAGCTCACCATTTTGATGATGACGATGATGATTTTGGCACAGTAGATTGTGTGTTCTCATGTCTTAAACAGGAAGATGGCAAACTGGTATTCAAGACTGTAGCTCAAATAATGAGTATCCATGATGATGTAGAAGAGTTGCAGCATGAAGCTCACCATGTTGAAGCAGATATACGGAATGCTAAGATCAATTATGATGGGCTTACAAGGCAAATTCAGATGCTCAATGAATTGGGTGTCAGGTTTGAAAGCTCATATAATGATTTCCAGGCTGCTGCTTCAGGTAAGTTTGATATTATGACAGCACCAGAGTTCACCAAGTTGAACACGACTGATGATCCTGTATTCGATGTTGTAAATAACAAACCCAATGAACCTGAAGAAACTGTACAGCCAGTAGAGAATACTGTTGATCAAGAGCCTAAAGTCAATGAACTTGGCGTAGTTGAAACGGATATAATCCGTGAAGCAAGGAATGCTATAACCAATAGCCTTGTTGAACAAGGATCACCTACTAAAGGTTATGATGATGACGAGGTTTATGCACAGGCCATTGATATTGACGAGAAACCAAAAGACGATCCGTTTGGTGGTTGGTAATTTTAAATAATGATAGATCGCTTACGAGGCTCTTAGATGGGTTTACGAAGCGATCTATCTTTTTTATAGCTGTTATATGGAAGAGATCAACACTACTATGCACATACCGTAATACAACTTGTGGTACAAGTATATATCATAGTCTTGCATCTATACAAGACATGAAAGGAGACCGATTGGTATGGCAAAGCAATACCAGGATGATAACATAACCTGGATTGAGTCTGATATCGAGAAGATACAGAAGAAGACAGGTATGTATATCAGTTATGTAGGATCCAAAGGTGCATTGCACCTGGCTAAAGAAGTAATTAACAATGCCATCGACGAATGTATCAGTAAGAAGAGTCCGGGTAATACAGTCCTAATCTATTTTGATGAGGGATCTAACAGACTCAGTGTTATGGATAATGGTCGTGGCATACCCTTCGATAAGGTTGAACTGGTCTGTACTAAAATACAGGCTGGTTCAAAATTCACCCGCGATGCAGATAAGAAGGGTATAGAAAACAAAGCATTTACAGCGGGTGAGAATGGTGTAGGTATTACAGCAGTTAATGCATTATCCAAGGAGTTCGTGTTTGATATCTATAGAGATGGAGAACGTGGCACATTTACCTTTAATGATGGTAAGTTGGTTGATTCCAATATAGTCAAGACTACAGGTAAAGATGCTAAACGCCATGGTACTATAGTATCATTTATACCAAGTGAGAAGTATCTTGGTAAGTGCAAGTTTGAACTTAAGGAGTTATATGAGTGGATTAGTAACATAAGTTATCTGATAGATCCATCAGTCAAACTGACGTTTTCATATAACAAAGCGAAGTCTGAAACCGTGAAAGAGGAGACCTTTGTACATGATGAAGGTATCAAAAATCTGGTTGAAGACACTGTTAAGAAACGTCTGTTTGAACCAATCTATATTAACTTTAAAGGCTCATATACTATCGATAATGATAAGGTTACATTTAGGGATGATGATGGTAAAGGTAATAGCCTTGGCAATGACATAGTTGTGCAGGTAGCATTTACATACAATCCAGAATCCCATGATGATGATAACAGTCATTACATCACATTCTGTAACTATGTTAATACGATAGATCATGGCGTACATCTGAATGCAGCTAAACGGGCTTGGTGTAAAGCTATAACCACATTGGGTAATGAGTCACTTAGTGATACCGAGGCTAAAAAATTCCAACTGGGATTTGATGATGCACGTACAGGGTTATTTGGATCAGTCAATCTGATGTGTGATAATCCACAATTTGCATCTCAGACTAAGGAAAAGATTAGCAACGATGCATTATTCAAGCCAATCAATTACATAGTGTTCAAAAAGCTAATGAAGTACTTCAATGATAATCCATTGGTGCTTAAGAAGGCTATTGCATATGTAAAGGCTAATGCTAAATCAAGACTGGAGATCACAAAGATACGCAAGTCTGAGTATAAACCAGTTGACAACCTTAGTGAAAATACATTGGCTTGTTTTAACCCAGCAAATGGTAAAGGATATCGTGAGCTGTTCCTGGTTGAAGGAAAGTCAGCTAAAGGCACATTGGTTAAGGCAAGAGATCCTGAAACACAGGCTCTGTTTGCATTACGTGGTGTACCTAAAAATACCTGGGGTGCCAAGATTACTGAAATATTGGCAAACCAGGAGTTTAAGTATTTGATAAAGGTTCTTGGATGTGGTATTGGTCAAGACTTCGATATCAAGAAGCTGAAGTATGATAAGATCATAATCTTCACAGATGCAGATATAGATGGGTTTAGAATTGCATCAATATTGTGTGTGTTCTTTATAACACAATATCCTGAGATAGTACAGCGTGGTATGTTATATAAAGCAGTACCGCCACTGTATATTATCGATGATCCAAAACATCCATATATCCTTAATAAGATCGACTATTACGATTACTTTGCTGATAAGCTGGTTAAAACAGTAAAGCTGTATGATGATATGGGGAAAGCATATCCACCAAAGGCATTCAAACAGTTGATCATTCATAATGATGACTACCTGTCATTACTGGATGCGTTGGTTAACTATTACTCGATCCATCCTGATATCATTGAGTTCATTGTACAGTATAAGTTCAGTACACCTGGTTATACAGCTAGGAAATTTAAGTCACTGCTAAAGAAGCGGTTTGATGAGATGACATACGATGAGGATAGCGGATTGATCCGTGGTGTATACAAAGGTGCATACCAGTATATTTCAGTGGATGAAACATTTAATACACGATCCAAAGCATTGCAGGCTTTAATAACAGACCTTGGTAATAATGACTTTAGCTTTGATGATAGAAGTCAACACTTTGAGCATGTCACATTTGGTCAGTTTATGAGATACGCAATCCGATATATGCCTGTAACTAAATCCAGGCTTAAAGGGTTGGGTGAGATGAATGATGATAAGATGTGGGAAAGCTCAATGAATCCTATGACAAGGCAGCTAATACAGTTGACATCTGATAGGATTGAGCGCGAGTTAGAGGTATTCAACATGCTACACGGTAAGGACTCTGATCAGCGTAAAGAATTAATGGATGAGTACATCCTGGATATCAGAGATCTCGATAACTAATGGGGGTTGTTAATATGAAATTACCTAGGGAATTACCTACTCCTGGTTACTGGAGTTATGTTGATGAATTGGATGGGAGAGGCTTGGACCTCTCCTATCCAAGAGAAGTAATTAAAGGTATCAAACGTCAATGTATAGCAGGTACTATAGATTGGGATGATCTATCAAAAGATATGATCGTATTTATAAATAAACCCCAGGATAATGTACCATATGAGGTTAAGATAACACCAAATGCAGCTAAAGCTATCAAGCAGAAGCTAAAGTATAAATATGGATCTATCAATATTGGTGTTAATGATCGTATTCCAAAGACTGTTGATATACTCAATGAACTACTGGATATGGATAAGTACTTCAGTATGTGTATAACGTTAAAACGCGAATTACCGACGATAGTTAACAATATCCATTATCATCATAATTACAAGTATGCTGCTATTAACATTGCAGCACTAACATCCACATACAATATGGAAATAGTGAAACTTATTAATGACTATCTAAGCACACACAAGTTCTTCGATAAAAGCACTGGACGTTGGTGTGGGTATATAATAGTCAATAACAGATCGTTCATCATATCAAATGAAGCATATGTAGCTGTATTGATATATAAATACTACTACAATCATGGTGTATCTGAAGAACATGCCGATCTAATATATGAGAATTATGATGTATTGGTATCACCAGATAAAGATCATCAGATCAAACGCGGTAACGGTAAATCATTCTTACAGGATTGCAAGAAAGTAGCCCTTATCAAGAAGGAACTTACCCATAGTACAATAGGTATTATAGAGTTCCACGATTTGATCAGATATGGCGGGTACAATGATAAAATACTATCAATAGATACCATGAACGCGATATCAGATATATTCGGTCATCGCAAATGGATACATCAGTTCTTCGTTGCACTTAGTTTATACTGTGATAACTATCTGAATATTGATGAATTAAAGGAAGATATTAAGAATGAGTCAACCAGCTTGATCGATCCATCTAAAATCAAGGATTTTGATCTGTTTATAAAGGTAGTTGATTACCTGGATTCGATCTATGATACGCTGATTGCCAACCCTGATCTTAAATAGATATTATATACATGAGGTGATTCAAGAATGGCTGAAAAGCGTAAAACCAGTAAGGTTGACGAGCGTGAATATTTAAAGACTGACCGTATAGAAGAAGCCAATATAGCTGAAGTCAATCAGAAAGGCATGATTCTGTATGGGGCAAATATCAATTTAGCTCGTGTATTCCCTGAGATACATGATGGTCTTAAACCTGTAGAACGGCGTATATTGTATACGATGTTTGCACTTATGAAGCTAGCACGTATAGAACGTCGCAAGGATAAAGACGTGTATCATAAGGAGATTGTAAAAGTTAGGGTTATTACTGGGCGTGTTATGGAAATACATCCTCATGGTGATAGCTCTGTATATGAAGCACTTGTACGTATGGCACAACCATGGAACATGCTAATGCCATATATAGACGGTACAGGCAACTTCGGTACTATGGCTGGTGATCCGGCAGCTGCTGATAGGTATATCGAATGTACATTAAGTGACTATGCAATTGATTGCTTCTTTAGTGACTGGGACCCTGAAGTAGTATTGATGGAGGATACCTATAATCCAAAATTAAGAGAACCTGTCTATCTACCGACTAAATATCCCAATTGTCTGTTAAGCTATTCAGATGGTTTAGGATTTGGGTCTGCTACCCATATACCAACATTCAATCTTGAAGAAGTATTACAGACAACCATAGCATTAATCAAAGATCGCAAGTATGAACCAAATATCATACCTGATATCACAACTGGATGTTTGATAGTTGATGAGGGTAAATTCCCGGATATCTGTAAAACTGGTCGTGGTACATTTAAAATGCGGTCTGAGATAATCAAGGATGAAGCCAAAAAATGCATCATCATTAGGTCAGTACCGTTCCAGGTAAGCCTGTTATCTACCAAACTGAAGATCAAGGAATTGATAGACAGTGAGGTCATCACAGGCTTTAAAGAAATGAGGGATTATAGTGGTGAGATAGTCCATATGGAACTATATTTCAGACCTGAGGTAGATCTGGACTCCATTATCAATATACTCTATAATCGTACTGATATGCAGAAGACATATCCTGTACAGATCAAGATGATCGATGATTTTAAGGCCACTGACTTCAGTGTTAAGTCAGCATTGTTAAGATGGATAGATATCAGATTCCAGTTTAAGCGTAAGATGTTTATCAATGAACTGGTACACACCGAACAGCGTAATCATGAACTTGAGGTATTGATATTGGTTACAGATGGCAAGAACTCTGATACCACAATCCATATCATTAAATCATCCGAGAACAAAGACGAAGCAGTTGATAAGTTGGTTAAGAAGTATGGGATATCATCCTTACAGGCTAAAACAATTGTAAATATGCGTTTATCTGCATTAACCAAAGATGCATGTAAAATGTATCGCGATGAGCTTAAGGATAACCTGAAACGCATTGATGAGCTAAAAGAAACCATAACATCACCAAAGGTTATCAATAAGATCATAATCAAGGAACTGCAGGAAGGTATTAAGAAGTACACATATCCACGCAGATCAAGAATTATCAAGGCTGTTAAGGAATATAAGTATTCTGACTATCAGACACAATTGATATTTACCAAGAACGGGTATGTCAAGAAGCTTAAAGCTGGTGTTAATAAGATAGGTACACTTGGTGAAATGGATGAACCTATAGACATTAAGAAGGTTGAGAACCGTGATCAGATTGTACTGTTTGACAAACGTGGATCTGTACATACTATAGATGTAGGATTAATATCACAGGATGATCTGACCACTATAGGCACACCATTGTCAACATATGTAAACATATCTGGTGCACCTGTTAGTATCTTTAAGAGGTCTGATATATATGATGATACGGCGCTTGTGTTTATAACCAAGAATGGTATCATCAAAAAGACATTGGCCGACTGCTTTGCATTTAAGAACAGCATTCTGAGCATTACGCTTAAGCAGGATGATGAATTGGTCAATGTTATAGCACTTGAACATGAACATGACATATTGCTATATAGTCAGCACGGTGTAGCATTAAGATTTAACAGCAGTGAGATACCGTTAACTAAACGTATGGCTATAGGAGTAATTGCTGTAAATTTGGAAGGTGATGATTATGTCATCGGTACTAGAGATATATCCAAAGATGATAAGTATCTGCTAATAGTAACAAGAAAAGGCTATGTGAAAAAATGTAGTCTTGATGTGTTTAGCAGTAAAAAGAGACGTAGTGAACCCGTTGTGATAATGCCAATGGATGCAAAAGATAGTATCCATACAATACTGGCATGTGATACTAATGATACGGTGATTGTGTTAACAACCAAAGGACAATATGAGATACACCTTGAGGATATACCCAGTAAGCTAAAATATCAGGTAGGAGATAAGCTTGTTCCATTGAAGCGTGGGGATGTAATAGCCAAGGTGTTCAAATTAATCAAATCGACCAAATAAGTATATATAATAAGTATGAGGTGTACCCAATTACGGGCACACCTCATATATTTACAATTAGGGGGTATTTGTATGAGTGAAGAAGCTACAGGTGGAATCATATCCGCAATCACAGACATGGCAATTAAGATGTTTAAGAAGAGTACGTTTGTACACGAGTTCTACGTCCACAAGAACAATCTGAAGATATGCTTTGGCATTAAGATCAAGCGCTTATTTAGTGCTATAGTGACAGTTAAAAGCCAGGAGAAGGTTACTGTTATAACATTTAACCTTAACGGGTATAAGTATAAGCTGTATCTGGCAACAGGAAGAATCCTGACAGCTATACGTGTAAGTCTGCTGTATATCAAAGGCAGAGTGACTAAGGATGCTAAGCTTCTAAGGGAATTAAATGCTGTGACCCTTAAGAAGCGTGAGTATAAAGAGATGAAGCTGAATAAGAAGAAGATCATGCGGGCTATTAAAGCCAAGGCAGAGATCAATAAGAAAGCCAAAATCAAAGATGATAACGGGTTGGATGCTGGACCGTTAGTAATCAAATTTGGGCGTGTAGGTGAAGATCCCAAATTTGATAAGATAGTAACGGCATAATTACGTAAGTAGGTCCATGGGGCAAACACAGCACCGTACCCAAACCGATGGAACGCATCCCTCGGTAATGATACATCGTGGGCTGTAGCACCCATGGACTTTTTTGCCCGCATACGTTGCAGGCTCTTCTTAAACCCTCTTAACTAATAACGTCACTCATTGGATAATAGTAACAACTTACCATGATAACTGCTCAACCGCCGATCCTTTTCTTCTGCTTCGTCTTATAAGGCATCCGTCGAGTACACTTGTTTTACTCATGTAATAGAAACATGGTTCTGAACTAAGGTTCAGAGGGAACATATTACCCTTCGACTCGTATAGAGGGATCGGCCCGCACAAGGTCACGTCACTGAATACCCCGGGCCAATACTTATATGTTATACATATAATAAAATATTATATAACTATCCAAAGGATCACAGAAAAAAGATGAGGGTCGTGACCGCTCATCTTTTTATATCTAATATGCCAAGCTAGTACCAATTAGCACATAGTTGACATATAGATTTTACTTACCGTTTGCGATATTTAGGATCGTTAGCCTTTAACCAGGCATCTGCATCCATATCGCCGCGTACTGCTTTCAGTTCAGCCATCCATTCGGCATCCCGTTCTTTTCTTGCAGCAATACGTTCACTTCTTACAGACATAGTTCTTCTTTTTGCATTTTGTAACATAATAGTTACCTCCTGATATATTATAATATGATCAGAAGACACATCCATTGTATCTTCATTCACTTAAATAATATATATTTATAATAAGGAGAAATACGATTTTGTTACAAATGATATACTATTCCATTATTCAACCTTAACTATAACTGGCATATAACCACTGTCGATACTTCTATATATGCGATTTCTACTAATAGCATCATCACTTTCATTTAGATAATCTTCCATTTCATAGAATAATGAAAGTAACCAATTTGGAGTTGTGTGTATATCAAAATCTATAAATGACATGTGTATGTCCTTTATAAGGGTTTCTAATATACGTGGAACTTTATTTGGTATAATATACGGATCATCTACAGCAATACCTACTGGGTATTCACAAATGTTAATTTTTCTTAATTTAAGGCATACTATATCTTTTAGATTAGTTCCTATCATATAAATCAATACACCATCTGAAGTCAGTTTTACTTCATATTTTGGTATGGGTGTCTTTTCTATACTGCATGATTTACGCAATTCTGAATCGATATAAAACGATATTATCGCTGTTTTATAATCTCCCTGCATAGATATACACATATATGGACACATAACCAATACCTCCTAAAAAATAAACCCATACACGATATACTTGTATGGGTTTTAATGTCTTGGTGGGCCGTGAGGTATTTGAAACCCCGATCGTCATATTATGAGTATGCTGCATTAACCACTATGCTAACGGCCCATTGTAGGGTGTGAGCTACTAGCCGGTGCCCCGGTCTTAACTTGCCACACCCAATAGGGTCTATACCCCTATATCATAAACGCATGCACTCAACTTAATTTCGTACCTCACTGACTGTTATAGGTATAGACTATTACAGTATGCGCAGCTTCACTAATGCATGCTACATGACCATAGTTTAGTAATTATATGTTACTATTGTTATATTAATTTATATCAAAATATGGTGGTAGGAGTTGAACCTACACGTGGAATGTTACCTATCCACAGCCCATTCCCTGGAATGCCTCAGTCCGTCGTTCAGCACTTTAGTCCACTTTGTGGGTAGCGTCTGCCAATTCCGCCACACCATATTTGATATTATTATGAACTTTGTTTATACATAGGTATTATATATATTTGATTCTATGAGTTGAATTATTCAACATGATCCATTATACAAAATAAATAGATGTGGTACCCAATATATATAATACTATTGGGATGCCACATCTTTACTCTTTAATTGGTTTAAATACACATGCGTCTATAACGTAGTACTCTATGGAGTTATCATAGTAGACTCTACCTTCAACCATATGATCAATATTGTGGTACTCACAGTAATCATCAAACGTACCACAGACTTTATCAAGCATAGTATTGTCTTTATCAATGCCTTTTATTACCCTATTGAAGTATTTTACAACCTGTTCAAATAAGGCATCAACTACATTAATGTACGAGTCATCAATATCAAGCCTATTAAGTCTGATACCGAATGATATATGATCTACATCATCTCGATTTGATATATCATCCTGGATAAAGTTAAACAACTCACAAACCAATGATTTAACAGGATGAAAGTCTTCACCATCATTACGTTTTATAATGGCATTTGCATCATATTCTATATTCATGTTTTATCAACCTCCTCGTATATATGATATATACGTAAAGGTACGAATAATACTAATCATAAAAATATTAAACTGCATATGGTTGGATTCGAACCAACATCTCCGCGCTATCAAATCACAGTGTCTTGACCCTTTGACTACATATGCAGCGCACTAAAAGATTACAATGTAAATACTTATAATGGCGTCCCATTACTTTCATTACATCTTCATCTAGAAGCCTATAAGGCAATGCTCAAACTATTGAGCTAGCCCTCCATACTTATTTAAAATCTATTATTAAATTTTGTAGATTTATATATAATTTATCATCATAATTCATCATACTGTTTAGACATTAAAACCTCTTATTATATAGAGAATATTTGGTGCGGGTGGGGGTACTCGAAACCCCACGGCCCAAAGCCAATGGATTCTAAGTCCATCTTGTCTACCAATTCCAACACACCCGCGTATGTCAATTTCACAAATCCAACATTATTGATTATTGGTCGTGGTTGGGCACCACAGCGGCACATAAATATACACTAACTGTGTGGGATTCGAACCCACGTCCTTCAGGGCTTGAACCACCTGATAACATCGACCTCTCGTTCAACAGTTAGTGTAGTTATTATAAAGTGTATATAATATTAAAATGGTCGGGGTGACACGACTTGAACGTGCGACACCATGCTCCCAAGGCATGTACTCTACCAAACTGAGCTACACCCCGAAAATAACATTGGAGAACCGGATGAGATTCGAGAACTCATATAAAACAGTTTTGCAGACTGCTACCTAACCACTCGGTCACCGGTTCAATAATTGGTGCACGAACATGGATTTGAACCATGGAAACGATAAACGTAACAGATTTACAGTCTGCCCCCTTTAGCCAGCTTGGATATTCGTGCATATAAACTTACTTAATATATAATAATTATGAGTCAACTGCTCTGACCTACTGAGCTAGCGGCCCATTATATTAAACTGCATATGGTTGGATTCGAACCAACAGCTCCGCGCATCAAATCACGGTATCTTAACCCTTTGACTACATATGCAGCGCGCTAAAAGATTCCAGTGTATTTACTTATAATAGCGTCCTATTACGTTCGATACACCTTCATCTAGAAGTCATTTTGATAGTAATTATATGTTACTGCTGTTATATCATTTTATTACCATTCCACACCACTAGCTTGTTCTATACCACCCTTTATATATTGGAAATAGTCAGGATATGTATATGGGTTTACCTTAACCAATGTATCATACTTACACCACTTCATAATATCTGGTATTGGATAATGTTTTAAATCCACACCATACTTTTTATATGATGGTGGTTTATCACCATTTTCACGTTTAGCAACCAACATATATGAATCAGATAAATCGTAATTAGACACAAGGTATCTATCTTTATACGGATTTATAATATGATATCCATCAAATTTTAACTGTGGTATTACATAGTCTTTGAAATACAAACATACATCTTCTTTTGTAAAGAATACATTTAATATGCGATTAGCTTTAAAGCCAACTTCAAACTGCATTACACAGAAAATGGTCATCTCTTTATCCTCATTCATAATATCACTCCTATTAAAAATTAACCCCATATGGAATTATCCATATGGGGATTATATACTGGCGGAGCGACGGTGATTCGAACACCGGCGGGCTACTAACCCCTCCTAGTTTTCAAGACTAGTCTCTTCAACCACTTGAGTATCGCTCCATAGTATTGTTATGTTATATACATTATGTAAATCTATTCAGATGCATCGTTATTTTCATTAAGGCCAAGTATATGTCTAAACATTTCCTCAACCTTAAACATTGACTCTGACTTTTCTGGTCCGCCTTCGTACATCTGTACAAACTTAAATATCTCCGGAGACCAACCAGCAAGAATACAGGTATTAGGATAGAACTCAGGGAATATTGAGTCGCTATATCCACCGATCTGTATACTGTACAGTTTGCAGTTTGGATTTACTTTACTGCGATACTTTTGAACCAATTTGGGTACATCGATGTATTTATGAATACAGACTCCATCCCATACCGGATATTTTTCATCATCAAAACCATATAATCCACCATGACCAGCTTGCATATCAGAGTAGATAAAGATGCGATCATATGACTCACCGGATTTAATGATTTCATCCAATGCTAACCAAATACCATTCTCTGTGGCTCTACCGACAGAATCTCCAATATCATTAACCATACTGAGAAGTCTTAATGCGGACGCTTTCCCCAAGAAACCATTATTGATAGGGATCTCTTTAAGACCATCACCAAAGACTCCGATATTTGCATCATCAGAGATCAATCCAGTAAGCACACCCATCAGATTACCACATGTAGAAACTGTAACATCTGACAGTTGTGATACCGTTCTATTCCTTGCTGATCCAGAGTTATCTACCAATATCAAAGATTTACCTGGTAGGTGGGGAAGATTAAAGATGGACTTATCAATGCAACGTTCCAACGTTTTCTTTACATCATATGATTGCACGTTGATGTATGCACTAAAATATCTGAATGGTAACTGTCTACCGTTAGCAACGCCATCTTCAAGCTTCTTAAGATATATATCTTTATCAACGTTATGCTTATCCAGATTGCGAAGATTACGCAGTAATGCCATATGTCCCATAACATTCACTGCTTTAGTCCACGTATCATGGTTTGATCCTTCTTTGGATATAATACCTTCCCAGGTTTCATTACCTTCTGTGGTCTGTTTTATCTCACCCTTAACGAACTTATCAATTGCAGGTGTATGAGCATGTACCAATCTGATTACGTCCAGCAATGACACGGATTTTTTACTGGAGTTATATTTGGCTAACTCATATTCATTAGCACGCTCTAAACGTGCTTTGAGGACTTTCTTAAGTGCATTAGGGATGGGTTTACCAAAGGTATCAAGGTAGTAGGCTAAGCAGTTGGTTACATCGTCCAATCTGAATAATATGCTTTTTGCTGCGTTACGTAATTCTGTACCGCCAGTAGTAAAGTTTAATGTTCTGACAAGATCAGAATGACATGCTCTTGCTAAACCAACAGCAGGTGTAGCACGCATAAATGCTTTAGTACGCAGCCACCCAAGGAACCTTAACGTCAGTACTGTATCGTACTCGAGTGATCTGTCGATCGCATTAACCATTGCTTCTTCCCTATTTTTGGATTTAGCTATGCTTAAGAAGCCATCACCATATGAACCAAAGGTTTTACCCAATCGGTCATAAAATGATGATGACGATGAACTACCTTCGGTTCGTCTGGTGTTTTCATAATAACCAGGTTCACCGAAAAATGAACTGGTTGCCATCACATATAGTGTGGCAAATGGGGAGAGATCATATGATGGTCCACCCATGTAGTTTTTGTGTGCATGATCTCTCATTGTCTCCCTTTTCTTGTTTAACATAATGACATCTCCTTTCACTTTTCTGGGTAGTTAATGATATATGGAGAAAATCGAGACAGTTTATTGTGAGCTAAACTTTTGGTCACTCTACTTGAAGTAACTGTCTCTGCACTACCATATATCATAACACAGAAAGAACTTAATATAGAACCTAGAGAGAATAGGCGATTCAGTAACGTTAGCGCTCTAACCAACTGAGCTACATCTCTTGCGATATGGCAGGACTCGAACCTACGACCTCTCGGGTGAAAGCCGAAGTAACTGAATCTTACACTGCTCTAGGTTTTAGATAAAATAGAACCTGTAGAGAAATAATGAGACGGTATTACGCGCTACCATAGCTTCATACCCAAAGGTACATAATGGATTCGAACCATAAGAATTTACACGATTCTTGAAGTAACCGTCTCTGCACTACTACAGGTTGATCTTTTTGTAATGGGGAGAAAGATGGAACAGTCATGACAAAATCTTCCATCACACAGGCTACGCCTGAGACCGGATTCGAACCGGTAAACGCTTACGCGTGTCAGATTTACAGTCTGATATGTTTTCCTATTTGAAGTAACTGTTCCTACACTACCCCATCAATATAATGTTGCTGCTATAATAGCAAATTATTACCACTTCTTATCAGGTAAAGATTCTTTACACCATGCAGGTGTATTAGAACGTTTCTGAAGCACCTTATGTTTCTTACGCTTTACACGTACTTTAAGATGCTCATTCTCATATATAGACTCATCCACATCTTTTAACTGGATAGCACCTGCAAATTCTTTTGTAGCCGGCATCTTCAAGATCTTGCCGGTATTCATATATTCCCAGTTGATAGCAGACATAAGATCATAGATCGTACTTGCCTGCGCTGCTGTGAATTCATAATCCTCGATATATTTCTTTGCATCTTCAGCATCCAGATTGAATCCTTTAGCAATGGGTCCCAACAGTTTTTCACGGAACTCACGGCTTGGTTTGGTTTCAACAGATACTGCTTTGCCATTACGGACTTTGACCTCATCGAAAACGTAATCAGGATCGTTCATCACTGCACCAGCAACGTCATCATAGAATTTGCGGCTGAATGATGACTTCAATTCGCCATCTTTAGATGATGCTTTGGCGGCTTTGATGATTTCATCCATTCTCTCAGTAAACGATTTCTTGGACATGGTTTCTACCTCCTAAATGTTATAACTAATGGACCACCCTCAGGGTAGTATTTCTTCATGACCTCGACATGATAGTCGATATCGTTGATCGATCCATTATGATTAACGTAGGCTACCAAGTCGTCGTCTTTAGGTTTATTGGCCTTCTTAATATACTCTGATATTTCGGCTTTGCTCATGATCCATTGCCTCATTGTAAATCACCTTAGTATACTATGGTGCGTGTGATTTTTGTACACACACCGGTATTATATATATTTGATTCTATGAGTTGAATTATTCAGATGATCCACTATCGCCACCTTCAGGATCTGGCGCTGGTGGTATCACTATTTCAACATGATCCATTTTACATACATCTACAATTACAGAATTCTGTGGTATAAGAAATGCCTGTGTCATGTTGTTACATGGCATAGCATGAGATTCCTGTATATTGTATGTAGTGTATTCATGATAATAATAGTAATGTGCTGTAGGCTCTGTCTCTGTAGTGAATGTACCTGAAGTTATATAGGCGTCATCCTCTAATGGTATAGGCAGGCCTTTTTCTTCAGTCTCTGCAGTATCATCAAATGAACCACTATAGTCGTTGGTTGTTTGCTCTTCATATTGCAGCTCATAAAACCACGATAGGATATCGTTCATATCCAGCTTATCTTGTGATACAGAAACTGATCCAGATCCATCATTTGTTGCGAACTCCTTGACAAAATTGGAATTAGGCCATTTACGACCTCTGAACTTGGTAATAGATCTTTGTTCTTCAGGCCATATTTTATTAGCGACCTCAGTATATTCTGGTATCTTAGTAATAACATACACAGATTCCAACAGACTCTGATTTGTAAATATTACATACTTAATCAGTTTACGCAATGCTGTACCAAATTCCTTCACATCACCATATTTCTGTAGTTGGTATATAGTAACTGTATTCCACTTAGTGCCATCGCATAGCGTCTCAAGTGCTTCCTCAGAATCCTTGTTAAGATCAAATATATATAGCGCTTCATCTATTGACATCATCGGCTGTCCTGGATATACTTTGGCTATACCAGAGCCCGATGATGTTACTATCGTTTTAGCCATATTAGGGTACCCCCTTATAATGTTAGTATCTAGTCCACATAGCAATTGCACATAATACTAACTGTAAAGGCAGGTGAGACAATGGAAGATATCGAATACTTAAATGATGACATGCTTACAGTTGTTAACCACAAAGAGCTATTTGAAATTAGCATGTATAATGATAGAACAACCTTGCGAGACATAGAGGAATTTGCATCATTTGTTAATGCATGCAAATATGCTGTGCGCAGATTAGGTGAGTATAAAGCCTTTAAAGCTCAGCTGGCTGAAATGGGATTGACGAGATGTCAGATATTGGGCTATATAGAAAGTAATATGGATGATGATGTGGATATAGAAATGCATCATGGGCCGTTGTTAACATTATTTGATTACTGTGCAATAGTAATTGATGCATTGCTGTTTAGGGGTGAACCTGTTAGCAGTTTTAGGGTTGCACGATATGTAATGGATGAACACTGGAAAGGACATGTGCAGGTTGTAATGCTTAGTAAGACAGTACATCAATTAGTAAATTCCGGGGAAATGTTCATACATTTTAATCAGGCTACAGGTAATGTGAACGAGTTCATTAAATCCTGGTATGAAGGCATTACACCTGATAGGGCTGAAAAAATTAATCACTACATCGATATGTGCGAGCAGTTTGATACCTTTGATAATGGATTGCTTGACATACGTCACACCATCACTGATTGGAACTACGATGTAGCATTAGCCCGTATGTTGGACCAAAAAAGTAGTGAGCATGGATGATACCATGCTCACTATTATCACGTCACACAATTGTTGTGATCCTGCCGCAAATTCCTTCAACCTGGATGTAATACATATCATCAACATCTGATGGATATACCTTATAGTGTCGTTTACTTACAAACCACCTATCACGTTTTTTGTACAACTGCTTATATATCATATATCTCATATGCGCAGCCACAAAATCCCTGTATCCTACTGTGATTTTTGGTACATAACCCAATGCTGTAGTCTTTACGGAACGTGCAATATCGTTGAGTTCAGCAACCATCATATTTTTGAGCTTAACACTCCTCAGGTATTTAGCTTCTTCGCTGCTGTTATGCTCAAGATAGCTCGGTAACATCATAGATTTTCTTACCTGGTTAACTATCTCAGTGCGGATATAAAGTTGGCTAACCTCAGGATGATACCTTTCTTTCCAGAGGTTGTATAACACCCGCATTGAATAATTGGCCGTATACATCTTAAACCGGTCTTTGCGCATTTGGTTGTATACCTTTTTAGCTGCAGCAAGATCCATAGCATCATTATACAGCTCAGATGTTGTTGGTATTAACCCTGAAAAGTACATCCTAATGTGCGAATCACATTTAATCTTATCATCAAGCATTTGGATCAATTCCAAGATCCGTTCATCATACTTGGTATAAGGTTTAGTGATGTTCAATTTGAGACCGTGAATATTACGGCTCTTCATAAATCTGTCAATTGCTTCATTAGATATCATGGTATATCCTCCTTTCTACCTATATGATATATACCTATTAAATCCAATCATACGAATCCACATAACCATATTGGAGGTGTAATTATGAACAGCGGTTTACAAGTTACCATAACTGCAATAATAATCGTTATACTATTCTTAGCTATTCTAAGATATGACGCACGAATTCATGATAAAGCTATAGAAGATAAAAATGATACAATGCGTTATTATAATAGCAAACCAGAAGACATTATAGGTATGATCAATTTTATCCTTGATCTGGAATTAGCATACCAGATCGAATTACCATTTGAAGGTAAGGATATTAAACGTATTACTGACTTTGAAGATTGTCTACATAGTCTAACCACAAACACAGTAAACGCATTATCACCAGAATTCTTTAAACGTGCTAATGCAACTGGGTTTAATGATGATTACCTACTAGAATACATAACACGTGGTGCTACTACACGCATTATGAAATATATGAAAGATAATAATGCAGGATATATATCAGGAAATGATGAGGATATGGGGTGACCCATATCCTCTTTTACCCAACAAATATAGCTGCTATCGGTATAAGATAGTTACAATAATTGTATGTGATGTCAAGGGTAAGATCCTCATTATCATCAACATCCAATACATTCATCCTACCAACTTCATCATCTATCACCACATGAAAATTAGAACCATCCATTTGACGATAATATCCATACATCAAATTGCGCTTTCGGTAATCCTTTATGAAGTCAGTTACAAACTTAACTAATACGTTACGAGGGCTATAGATAGCCATGCTGATCACATCTTTGATAAAATCCAGCATATAATCAGTGTGGTAAAGGTACACACTAGGTCCAAGTCCTTTAACGTCTAATACAGTATTTGGGTCCTTGTAGTAGAACTCTATACGGTTCAAACGTAAGTAACCCAAATACTGGTTCTTGACCCTAAAGTTTAGCTCACCGAATACTGTGTTATCACATTTCTTACGATGTACGAAAATAGCATCTTTCTTAATGGACACTATCTCCGATGTCTGTATTTCATTGGTCTCAAAGAATAATCGTCTGGCTTCAGCAAAGCATTCCAATAACTTATCTGCGAACTGTTTATCCTTCTGCAACATGCCGATCTCCTTATTGCATGCTACTTTATCCATCATGCTCAAGGAATCTATCTTGCTTTGTGGTAACAGATTAAATTGCTTTATAAGACTAAGGCCTGCTCTACGCAAGTCATATTCACGAATCTCACTATTAAATATATAGTCTATATCAGTATTAGTAAAGTTAGTACGTACATAAAGATCAGAGTACATACACATCATCCTTTCTTATCAGGATTATGATATATATCTGATATATGCTTTTCAATATCGTCACATTTACGTCTATGGCGTCTTATTGCATCATATAACCCAATTGCAATAATACATATGAGTGTACACATACCTATCAATACAAACGATATCAGCAAAACTATAGTATACAGAATGCCATCTATAGTCATTTAAATCACCTCATCGTATCAAATCACATTGTGGTGATATGTCCATGTTATCTGTGGAACGATAATCATCTGGTGATTGATATACATAGATCTTCACACCATAATTGTATGCTTGTCTTGCAGTAATGGTTCTTATTGAAGGACCCCTTGATGGTACCATACCATATGATATCTGTCTAACATTACACTGCAAAACCAATGCATTATATGCAAATACGTCTGGGTATTTATCAGTAGCTTCCTTAACAACCCTAATAGCATCACCAATGTGTATATGTTTAAGATCAAATCGATATAGGTAATAGTTAAATATCTCCTTTGGTGTTAGGTTCAAATCAGCTAACTTGATGATTTCCTTATGTTGATTGCATTCCTTATCGCATACTACCAATTGGATAATATCAGCAGTTGTACCATCTTCTTGTGGCATAGCCTCAAAGATACCAGATGATAATATTGTATATTTATTAAGATCGATGACCTTCTTTTGACGTATACGTATCATAGCGTCATGTGTAAGATCATCCTTATTAAGTCTACGTGTAATACAGGGATAAGCCATTTTTGTAGCCTCCAAAAAATTAAATACCAGGGCATAGAGCATATGCCCTGGTTATTATTTTGTGATGGCCTACTTGTATATCAGCTCTTCAACCTCTGAAGGGATGCTAGAACGTTCGCGCGATACGCCCCAGTCTTCATCAAATGAGTCATCACGGTATCTACCTTTAAACGGGTTTCCACTCTTTTTGCCGACACCAAACATGTTAACGCTGAAGCTGTCGGTATAGTTCTCTTCCCGGTACCGTTTGATCATATCTTTGATGATCACACGGCATTCTTTGTCTGTCATGTTCTTCTCGCATCCTAATGAATCTGCAAGTTTACGCAGTATAATTCTGTTATTAAGGATGAAGCTAAGAGCATCCTTGCGTCTCTTTTTGGACATAGTTAATCACCTCAATCATCATAAAATTCATGTCTGGAATACCTGTCTTTACAAGATTCCATCTCCAACATCTTACGACCTAATTGGTCAGAGTAATCACTGATCTGCATAGATATTGTACCTATGTTATCAGGATTATAATTGATTAAACTGGATGGATCGTTCTTCCAATCCTTATATGTGAATATTGTCAGGTCTGGGAACATCGATTCTAACACCCTAATGATATACTTGGGTATATTCATATCGATCTCAACCAAACCAAAGCAAACAACCACATCACGGTTTTCAAACACAGCATATTTAGCTATCTTAGTAAGTGCTGCCCTACACATCGGTCGAGTAAGATACCTGTAATACTCCTCCTGGAAGTCCTTTTTATCCACCTTATCCAGGATCTTCTTAAGTGCAAGATCCTGGGGTGGAATCAATACCTGCATAACTTTAAAGTCGGCTTTCTTAGGTATAACAGCTTCAAGCCCTTCCATATCAGTATCAGTTACCAGCACATACTTTAGCCTTTTGCGTTCATCCTTGCTCATACTATCCATGAACTTACGGATACGCTTATAGCTATCAAGTATTAGTATAAACATTACGTCCGCCTTTCGTTGTATCGTATTTGACAAATCCTGATGGTCCGCCAAATCCAATAACCAGATCACCTTTATCCTGATACTTCAGGTTTTCCATGAACTGTTCCTCAGATACGTTCATTTTATACACAAAGTCAATTGGTTCATACTTCATGCCACACTTTGTACAATACAGTTTGTCAAAGTCCTCTGTGTATTCTAACTTACCACCACAACCATGTCTAGTACAGAACATCAGTTTTGGATCCTTGGGCCATATATACCCATAATCCAATATTACTAAAGTACCATCATCTCTGAACCCCCAGTTCGTAAAATTGCGAGATATGGTTCCAACATCAGAGAATATATAGGACTCAAATAACTCCCTAAGTATGTTTCTTATATTCGGTTTTGAGTCATCAAACTCTCTCTCAGATATCAGATTTACGTACTCTGCGATAGTTACCAATCCATTAGATTCATATGTTTTGGTAACATATGGCTGCAGTTCCTCAGTCATATTGAACTCATTCCAATTGTCTTTGACACCCCATTCATCAAGGGCAAACTTATATACATAGTTACCCTTAAGCATGGCATATCTATTGGTTGCCGGTGCCAATTCTATAAATCCCTTATCACGGAACTCATGTAATATGGCATCGGCCTTGTCATTATTATTATCGAAGTATGGTGAGTCAATAAGACCGCTAAGATAATCCAAGTCCTTCTCAGTGAAGTCCTCCTTTATCCTGCTTCTTAATACAGGTTCATCAATAACACACATATCAATCACCCCGCCTTATTATATCATTTACCAGCATTCCTATTTGTATGCTTATTATTAATGACACCGCACGTATGTACAAATATTGTTGATATACACCTGTATACCATAACATATACTGTATTGATACCCATGATATAATCAATAATACAGCCTTTTTCATATCGTGTCACCTCAATACTTATCAAACCTACGGCTTCCTGTAAGTTCCTTCATATCAGTTTCAAATTGGGCATAATCATTAAACATGCCACCACTGATATCCTGTATGAACTTATCATCTAGCTTACGGTTCTTCTTTTCTAGCTTACGACGTTTCTTCTTACTACCATACTTCTTGCTTATCCTCTTCTTGATAAGCTTAGTCTGTGACTTAGTGATCTTGCTAAACACCACGCCTATGCTCTTAAGCTTCTCGACGATATCCAGGTGTTCCTGATCACCAGCCGTTACCCATCCACCTTTATAATAAATGGTATGGTCCTCATACTTGTCACGGTTGAAGAACTTGTCCCTCTTCCGCTTTTCATCCAGTGCCAGTATATCGGATATAGATCTATACTGGAGACTGATCTTAAGGGTCTTACGATTAAGCTCCCTCTTTAACTGTCTCTTACGTTTCTTACTACCCTTCAACTTCCTAATGCGTTCATTATTCCTTACCCAATACGCCTGGATCATATCGAACTCATTAAGCGTTGATTCAAGGCTACTCTGTAATGACCTATAACCATCATACAAAGAATCGATCTTTCGACCACCAACTAATTTAACCTTTACTCTGGAATGTGGCAGTTTATCAATCTCTTCTATCGGTATAGGATCGAACTGAACTTCCTCACGCTCTATTCTTGGTATTTTATTCTTACGATAATACCTATTGCGTTTGGATTTCCTCAGCTTTGGATAGTTTGGCAGATATTCCCTAACCTGCCCTAATAACATTGCCAGTTTGAACTTGGCTTCACCCCCATACTTCTCCTTTAGGTTGGTGACATATTCATCATACAGGTTGACAGCATCAAGATAGTCAAACCAATTCTGATACTTACGCCGGATCTTTTTGACCTTGGTCATGGGAATGTCATCATCCCCTAAATCCACATCTGGTAAGTGATAGTCATCACCAAAGTCATGAATCTTGGGCTCATACAACTGATTGCTATACTCATTCATGCCCTTGATCTTCCTTTCCTTACGTATTTGAGGATTCCTCAATTGTATAATATATACTTGATACTGGGGTTAATATATCAGAGGGACAATGTCCCTCTGATATTTATATATCATCGTCATATCTGTTTACATACTCATGCAACCACATATCAGTCTGACATATCTTAAGGTTTAATAGTTGGTCTTTTGTCATAAACACGATCTCATTACGATCAGGTTCGCCTGCTTTAAAATCTGCATCATGATAATCAGTGGTTACATAAAACAGAAATCCAGCATGATAGTATGATAACAATGTTGGAGATATATAAGTTGGCATCTTATACAGATTCAAATCTGTATGTACTGTGCAATCAATACATCCAACTTCCTCCATTATCTCCCTCTTTAAGTCTATGGTGTATAAAAGGTTAAAGTCTTCCCGATTGGTTCGTTCAGGTAATAATGTTGTAATCCTATAAAACTTTGGCCATGTTGCTGATGAGTAAGAGCAATGTCCCTGTACCATTGTGTACTTATCCTTAAACTGACCATACTTACGCTTCAGAACCACATAGTGATCATCAGCAGTATGAATCAGACCACCTACTACAAAGTGGATATAGTTAGGATTCCACTCCATCTCATACCTTGGTCTATACTTAAGCTCACCAATCCGTTTAATTATACAATCAGTACTTGGAGATGAATTAATAATATCATATCGTGCATAGTTCTCGAAGAACGCCAAGTCAGTAGTATTTGGAAATGGGTTTGCTTTTGGTATGCTCAATACATACTCATTATCATAGATATAGTTAAAGTATTCCCTGATATAATAAAATATACCTTTGTATTCTTTCGAATCAATAGGAAAGAAGTCATGTAATACACCAATCAGTCCTTCTACTGATTTAATAGGTAATGGTGTTTTTAATATGTCTCTAAAGCACTTATGGGATTTTGTCTCTTCATATATTGGTAAATCCAATAAGTTGTTAACAAACTCCTCTTCACTCATTCCCGGACTATACACAGTCTTTACCACCTTTCATAGCTATAGTCTTACGCTTCTGGTTAAACGCCTTACGTATGTTTTCATCACACAGCTCATTGAATCGTATAAGTAACATGTACTCTACGAATGTGATCTTAAGCTTGTTGATCTTCTTGAACTCCTCATAAGTCTTCTCCAGATTAGTAGAGATATGTGAACGTACCTTAATGAATCGGTAGTTCTTAATTTGCTTGAGTAGGTCGATTATCTCAAGTATTAGTTCGATATTGGCTACTGGCTTGTCTGCACTATTATAGTACACACCATTGATTTTACGCCAACTCTTGAACCATGTAGTTACGCATTTAATGCTGTACTCGGAGTCTGATATAATCCAGACTTCCATACCATCACATCTCCAGCTTCTAAGGATCTTACGTAAACCATCACGCATTGCCTTAAGCTCATAGTAGTTATTAGTTCCTTCCTCTACAGGACATGTTGATGTGATGTACTTTTTCTGGTACTTGATTACATAAGCGGAGGAGCCATAGAATCGATTACCGATCTTAATGGCTCCACCGTCTGTAAATAGTTCCAGGTGATCCAATGATATCACCTCGATTCTTTAAATCCTATCTGGTATAGATTTATACCCTTGGTTATCAAGATATATCAAATGTTTGCGTAGAATAGGATTAGCTGTCTTCATATCGAATGCCTTGCTCATAGCTACTAATTGTATGAGCATAGGTTCATATTCTGCCATATACGGCTTATAAGCCTGATAGAATGATACAAATCCCTTATCTACAAATTGCAATGGGATGAATATATCCCCACGATGATATAGTTGATGAACCGTAGTCGATAGCGGTACCAACGTTACCATACCTTTGTAATGACACATCATCACTTCCTCAGCAATCATCAAAGGATCTATAGGTATTTCTTCCACTTCATACTTCATTAACACCACGTTGACGATGTCATATAGTGTGAATGGCATATGATGGATCTCTATCTTTACCCGTTTGCCTTTATCCTTGGATACGTTGTTGAAGAACATATCGTATGTCATACCAAAATGGCTATGTAGGTACGCTATAAATCGTTTGTACTCTACTGATGTTCTAACTATTTTCTCCACGGTCTTAATAAATTTGCCCCTGGTCTTATTATCATACATAATGTAAGACGGCTTATTAAATTCTACCTCTGGAAGAGCAACAGTTTCACGATCATCAATAGAGCTATAGTTGGAAATCTTAGGTATGCGCATAATTTGGATGCTCCAATCCTATAGTATATTACAGGATTGTCCATCCATTAGAAACGATACCTACGCACAGCATACCGTCCATATCGTTTGACACTTTCGATATAGTTAGCCAATTCCCAGTTATCAATGTCTGTCCTACCTATTGTAAAATCATCAGGTATGCCATTAAAAGTAGAATTTGGATGCTTGACATACCACATCTGTTCTTCTAATGATATTTCATCATGTGTGGACCCTGTTAATATAAAGGGCACTGCCTTCCGCTTTACATTGCGCATTCGTTTATTTGCACGTTTAATACGAGCCATTGGATATAACCTCCATATCTTATGATTATCCTCCAATATTAATAGCCCCAGCTTTATTGTTAACCATCGCTGCAGCCTGTTCACGAGTAATAGCTCTACGTCCACCCTTAAAGTTAACTGAATCAGCAACCTCATGCATCATAGATGGTGTAAGATGTAAGTAACCATCACCATAGATGTCATCTATGGTATACTTATCGGTTTCCAACAGGATGTATACGATATCGGTCTTTGTTACAGTACAACCTTTAATACGGTTTGTCATCATCTGTGCGTATTCATCCTGCTTGCCTTCATTCATAACCCGTTTAATAAATCCTTCCATAGATAATGGAGCATCAGTATATACATGATAAAATGCCATACTGAACTCCTTGCTGTTATCTGGATTTGGGATATACAACACCATGAACACTTCGGAATCATCGGGTTTAGTACCGTTGTAACTAACGGTATACCCTAGCTTCTTAACAAAATGCTCATAGAGTGGTATGATCTTAGTGTAGTCATGCCCCACTGCCATTATCATCACCATCCTTGTACTCTGTTTTATCAACTATCTCAGTTATTACACTTGGAGTCTTGCCATCTTTAATACCAAGACTGTTGGTATTGTACTTATCTTTTAGGATATCTCCAACTGTTATTGCTCTATCATTAATTAAATTTATAGACACTCCAATTTGTTCACTTATATGTGATATTTGCTCACGTATATGTGATATGGTATCTTTGAGGTTGGCTTTTCGTTCTTCCTCATGAACCATAACTGGGTCCTTACCATCAGCAATCAGATTCATGTTGTTTATACTGCCATTAAGCCTATGCTGTACATTACGTACATAGATAAGCATTCTGGCGCTCGGATCAATATCGTCTAATACCAGCCGTATACGATATACAAGGAATTTATCAATATCATTAAATACCTTACGGAATACTTTCTTACGCGCCAGTTTAAGACCGAAATCCCTGTTAAACTTGTTATCATGTGGTTTAGCTGTTGCTGTTGGCCATCCATACTTGTTCCAACGATTTGTCATAGCATTACATACACTCTGGACTTCCAAATTGTCCAATAAACGATCATTGGGAATCCGAGGTTTTATTGATGTTACTTTACAATGGGCTACGTTGTTTCCATCTATATAATTTACATAGCCTATTATAAACAACTTACGCCCTGACATTGGTATCATACTATTACCTCCTTTATACATGTTACATTAGATGTACACATAGATATTATAACTTACGCTGCATCTTGGCTAGATCCATTTTTTCTAACACACGTTCATAGTCACCAAAATAGGCCTTTAGGTATTTAACCAGTTTCTTAAATGTTCTGACGTTATGCTTAAAGGTTTTGTCTGTACTATACTTAGCAAATGTAATGACAGCGTCTGAGAACTGATCCATCTGCAGAGATACCTCATCATTAAGTGAAGCCATTATACTATCATAGTTTTCACTTATGATATCAACATAGCTCTCATAATCCGCATTGGTCATATATACACCACCAGGCCATTCAACTATTTCTTCCAGCATTCCATGCTGTTGCTGCCAAATATTGAATTTTTCCTGGGATATCTTGCTTATTATATAGCAATTTTCATATGATGCAGTATATGTATCACCAACAAGTGTTACACCATTATCCTTTTTAGCCTTATCTACTAGGATCTGATAATACTTATTTGCCAATACTTGGTTGGTTGTGTAACCAAAATAATATGGCTCACTGGTTGGTTCACCATCCTTGGTCTCTTGCATACCAACTATATACACTAACATGTTTATACCTCCAATGGGTAGAAATATTCCTTGTTACCATGATAACCATGTTTACACTCTATAACCTCACCATACTTCTTTTCAAACTCTGGTACTGCCATATATTTAAGCATATTGATACGGATATCGTGAGATACCAGTATGCTTATTACCTTTTGTGCTTCGGATGTAATGATTTCATCCATGTCAATTGGTGATTTAAATCCAACTGTTTTAACTGGGAACATAACGTATGCATAGTTGATCGTATCATCAAATAATGCAGCCCTTATAAATATATAAGGCACATTTGTTTCTGGTGTATCCGATGGAAACTTGCAAATTTTCAACTCATCATTGATAGATGCCCATACCACATTAGGTATATTATTAATATTGGGATCTTCCTTTTTGTCAGTATAAACATTAATAGGTTCAACTGTGAATGAATCTAAATTATTACGTACTATTGCAAACCTTTTGTACTGTTTGCACGCTGCATTGGCTGCTCTTTTAGTTGTATATACAGCCACTGTTACGTCCAATTGTTTAATAGCATAATGTACCTTAACACTCATAACATATCTCCTTTCATATAAAGACTGGATAGCAACAATGCTATCCAGTCTTATAATATCTATTTCTTCTTGCTATTGAAAGATTTGCCTTTAGGATTGAATTTATTCTTGTTATTGTTATTATTGGGCTTAGTACCTTTCTGTTGTTTGTTCTTAACTTGTTGATTGTTATTGCGGTACTTCTTACCATTACCTTTATCAGCAACTTCTTTCTTACGCTGTTGCTTCTGATTATACTTAGTGCTCTTATGTGTATAAGTAACCTTTGTATTTGTCTTTGATTTATTCTCAGGTGCATAATACCGTTCCAGATATTCCTTTAACGGTACAGCAATTTCATCCCTTATAAAGTTCTGTGCTGCCTTGTCAGCACGCACATTTATAAAGTGGTCAAACTCTTCTACTGTTGCTGTCATTACAATAGTAGACATCTGTGCATTGGTTAATACAGATCTTGCATCTTCCTTCTTGATATCCTCGTCTATAAGAGCTTTGTATGTATCCAGAGCATTTTTATACAGCATATTTGCAGTTGCATTAGCTGCAGGATTTGCTTTAATTGCCTCAGGAACATAGATATTTAGACCTTCCTCAAGACAATAACGCTGCGATACTTGAGAATATGATGCCAGTCTATGTCTTACAATCTGATGTGTAATATAACGTGGAGCATCAATAACCAATGTTATACGGTTATGCTTACGCAGTACTGCTGACGGTATGGATATACGATGTGCTGAATTATCAACACCATCATTCTTAGTAATAAACCCTCGTACTGCAAAGCTGAATTTATCATGGTTGATGACAGTCACGTACTTATTAAGTACTATTTCAGGCATCTCATTATTGGACTCTTTGAAATGCGGATCCAGCTTAAACTTGTCTTTAGCAAGAATCCCATCGTTTACCATATCGATAAAGAAATACTCAGGTAGGGTATAGAATGAGTTCATAATGTTATCGATAATGGGATTATTTTTGTTATTAATAGCCTTGATCCTTACATATTCACGAACCAGATCTTTAAACATTCTGATGTTACCGGACAACACATAGAATGCCTGGTTCTCTGTAACAGTGATCAATCCATTATACATCATTAGATTGATCAGGAATCTATTAATGTTATTGGAATCAGCTTTGATATCCTTATGCTGGGCTTTCAATATTACATATACCATGTTGGAGTGTTCTATAACAGACTCATGCCCAGACTTTACAATACCAGAGATAAAGGTCTTATAGCTATCCTCTTTAATATTGTTAAATGACCTATAGCAGGTACGACCTGCATGTTCAATGATGTTACCTACGTTTGGTGTAATGTAAACCAGATGAGCCATTACGCTGGTTTTCTCATTAACGTTAGGGAACTTTATGAAATTCTCATATAGCTCTATTTTTCCATTAATCATGATTGATTAACCCTTCTTTCCTTTCCGACCATCCCTGTGT